>Ga0224497_10000130_pt1 | contig 58460 bp, 56 predicted proteins | sample SF_Jul11_sed_USG_4_FD_167970 | JGI IMG/M metagenome (GOLD analysis project Ga0224497, IMG submission 167970) | Sediment microbial communities from San Francisco Bay, California, United States - SF_Jul11_sed_USGS_13 | ecosystem: Environmental > Aquatic > Marine > Sediment | place: USA...
TGACGATTTCGAAAGAAACCGCGGGTATTCTGAAAGGTGAGTACGGTGCAACTCCGGCGCCTGTCAATGCGGAGCTGCAGGCACGCGCGCTGCAAGGTGCAGATCCGATCACCTGCAGGCCTGCTGATCTGCTTGAACCCGAAGTCGACAAGCAGACTGAAGAGTTGGCCAAAATAGCGATAGAAAAGAAAATTCGCCTCGCCGACGATGTCATCGACGACGTGCTTACCTACGCACTGTTCCCGCAAATGGGAATTCGCTTCCTGCAGAATCGCGATAACCCCGATGCATTCGAGCCGCCACCTGATGCGGCTAAAGCCGCGGCCGCAGCCGTGCCGCCAAGTAGTGTCCCGACAGCGGCGTCTGTTTACGCGGTTCGTGTGAACGGCAAAATGTACACAGTCGAAGTGGCAGAAAGCGGTCAGTTGTCGGACGTGCGTCCGGCCGCTGTTCCCGTGACGACAACGTCGGCCGACGTTTCGGGGGATGCCGTCAAAGCTGTCCTGGCCGGCAATATATTCAAAGTGCACGTGTCCGTCGGGGACGTCGTCAGCCAGGGTGACCCGCTATTGGTCGTGGAGGCCATGAAAATGGAAACGCTCGTCGTCGCTCCGAAGGCTGGATCCGTAACGCAGGTCTGCGTTGCTGAAGGCGATGTCGTCGCCGTCGGTGACACGCTTGCCGCGATCGACTGACAGATGGATCTGATCGAGCAAATCTGGCAGGGCTCGGGCCTGTACCAGATGACCGGCGGACAGGCCGCGATGCTCGTGATTTGTTTGGTGCTGCTGTACCTCGGCATCGTGCGCAAATTCGAGCCGCTGTTGCTAGTGACGATTGGTTTTGGCGGCCTGCTGTCGAATATTCCCGGTGTCGAAATCGCGACCGGCGACGGGCTCTTGCACCTGTTTTATGTACAGGGGATCGAGACCGGCGCCTTTCCGCTCATTATTTTCATGGGCGTCGGCGCGCTGACCGATTTCGGCCCGTTGCTAGCTAATCCGAGAACGCTGTTTCTGGGCGCCGCCGCGCAGTTCGGCATTTTCGCGACCCTGCTCGGTGCACTGGGTCTGACGGCACTGGGCGTGATGGATTTCTCGGTGCGTGAAGCCGCGGCGATCGGCATCATCGGGGGCGCCGATGGCCCCACCGCGATTTATGTCGCCGGGAAACTGGCGCCGAATTTACTCGGGGCGATCGCCGTTGCCGCGTATTCGTACATGGCTCTCGTACCGTTGATTCAACCGCCGATCATGAAGGCGCTCACGACCGAGGCCGAACGCAAGATCGAAATGGTGCAACTGCGTGAAGTTTCCAAAGCCGAGCGCATTGTCTTTCCGCTCGTATTATTGTTGCTCGTGGCGCTTCTTTTGCCATCGGCAGCACCGCTGATCGGCATGCTCGCGTTCGGCAACCTGATGCGTGAATGCGGCGTCGTCGATCGCCTGTCCCATACGACGCAGAACGCACTGATCAACATTGTTACGATCTTTCTCGGGCTGGCCGTCGGCTCGAAACTCAGCGCCGGACAGTTTCTCGTGCCGAGCACTCTAGGAATTCTGCTGCTCGGAATCGTCGCCTTCGCAATCGGCACAGCAAGCGGCGTCTTGATGGGCAAGCTGTTGAACGCCGTCTCGAGGCAGCCCATCAATCCGCTGATCGGTGCGGCCGGCGTATCGGCCGTACCAATGGCGGCACGCGTTGCCAACAAAGTCGGGCTCGAGGCGAACCCTCACAACATTCTCCTGATGCATGCCATGGGGCCTAACGTGGCGGGCGTAATCGGATCCGCTGTTGCCGCCGGTATCATGATCATGTTTACGTCGTGACCGGGACAAGAATCAGTACTTCAAAGCTCAGCCTTATCGGCTTCATTATTCTCCTGGCACTCGCCTGGTTTTGTTACCGGCCGGCGCTGGATGGTGATTTTCAACTCGACGATATGGCCCATCTTGCCGGGCTTGCTTCGGTCAATGATGCTCGTACGGCCACCGATTTCGTCCTGACCGGATCTAACAGCCCACTGGGCCGACAGCTTGCGATGTTGACCTTTGCGCTGCAGGCAGATGACTTCGCGGCCGGGGCGGGCGGGTTTTTGCGGGTTAACGTGTTTATTCACCTTTTTAACGCGCTGTTATTGGCCTGGTGTCTGTACCAGTTGGCCATAACCCAGGCGGTCGATCGGCAAAAAGCTGTTCTGATAGCGACAAGCGCCGCAGGCCTTTGGGTACTGCTGCCGTTGAATGCGACAGCATCATTGCTGGTCGTGCAAAGAATGACGACGCTCAGCGCAATGTTCTCGCTGGCGGGGCTCGGCTCTTATCTCGCTGTTCGCGGCAGCATCTCGAAGCAGCCGCGTAACGCAATGATGGCAATGACGGCGTTGCTAGCGCTGGCGACATTACTCGCCGCGTTCACCAAGGAATCCGGATTATTATTGCCGATGTTCGTGTTGGTGCTCGAATCAACGATATTGTCGCGCCCCGACAGTATTACGCAGCGTCATTGGGCCGCATGGAGGTTCGTCGTCCTGGTGTTGCCGAGTATCGCGATTCTCCTGTACCTCGCCAGTCGTGCGTCGTATCCGGACTGGATGCAGGATCGCCGAGGTTTCAATGCCTGGCAGCGACTGCTGACCGAATCGCAGATACTTTGGGTATATCTCAAGAATGCCGTGATCGGCTTACCCGGCAAGCTCGGGATCTTTCAGTCGGAGTTCCCGATAGCCCGGTCGCTTCTCGCATTCAACGCGCTCGCTTCCGCGCTGGCCTGGCTGGGTCTGGCAATCGCCGCGATTATCTGGCGGCGGAGCTGGCCGTTGTTTGCATTTGCCGTGCTGTGGTTCCTCGCCGGTCATGCGCTCGAATCGACAGTATTGCCGCTCGAGCTGTATTTCGAGCATCGCAATTATTTGCCAATGATCGGGCCGCTGTTCGCGCTTTGTATGTGGCTGCTTGCCCGTCCAAGCCCGTTCGGGCGTGCCGCGTTAATCGCGATACCGCTGGGCCTTATCGTTAACGCCTATTTCCTTTATGTCTTCGCGTCGATGTGGGGGGAGCCGTCTCTCGCGTCGCGTTACTGGGCGCTGCGCTATCCTGACTCGGTACGCGCGGTGACGCGTTTGGCCAGTTACCAGCTGATCGAAGAAGGGCCGCAGCGTGCGATCCGAACGCTGCATCACTTCGCGGCGGAATATCCCGATCATGCATACCTGCATGTGCCGGAGCTGAATCTGCTTTGCCAATCTGCCGGGGTGCCGGATCTGGAGCGGATCATTGCCGAGATTGAACAAAGTCTTGCCAATGCCACATTTACGTATACGGCGGGCTCCATGTTGTCACAGTTATTTACGACGGCGACCCAAGGTCGGTGCGAGATTGGCACAGATACCGTACGGCGGCTTGCGACGGCATTGCAGCAAAACGATCGATACATAAACGACCCGTATTACAGCCAGTTTCATCACAAGCTGCTGGCCGGAATCGCGCGTTACGAAGGCGATCAGGCCGGTTCGCTCGCGCATTTGCGAGTCGCGATCTCGCATTGGCCAACCACGGAATTGAATATGATGATGGTGACGTCCCTGGCAGGAGCCGGTGATTTCAGTGGCGCCGACGACTTCATCGACAATGCTATGCTAGACAAGCCTGTCAATCCGCTGAAGGCTCTTGCCTGGCGGCGTGATCTGGAGAGTTTGCGAACGTACGTTCGGGAACTCGAGAAGCACGATTTGGGCGATCAGGCTGAAGAGATAACTCAGCGCACGGAGTCGGATAAGGAATGAGCAAGGGGTCCATGGGCGTTAGCCTTTCTATCGTGATACCGGTGAAGAACGAAGCCGCATCTATCGGTGAGCTTGTTGCAACTGCGCAAACTGAATTTCCCGACGCGGAAGTCATCGTCGTCGATGACGGCTCTGCCGATGAAACGGCGGAAGTGGCCGAAAAGGCCGGCGCAATCGTCGTGAAACACCCTGAAAGTCTTGGTAATGGCGCCGCCGTCAAGACTGGTGCTCGCGCCGCGCAGGGCGAGGTCCTGGCGCTGATGGACGGTGATGGACAGCACGATCCTCGCGAATTCAAAAAATTGCTCGACAAACTGGATGACGGTTACAGCATGGCGGTCGGTGCGCGAGAATCGGGGTCTCACGCGAGTGTTGGCAGGCTGTTTGCTAACGGCTTTTACAACGAGCTCGCCTCCCGATTAACGGGCCGGAGAATACTGGATCTGACTTCGGGCTTTCGCGTTGCCCGGGCCAAGCTTTTTAAAGAATTTTTGTACTTGTTACCGAACGGCTTTTCCTATCCGACAACAATAACGATGGCGTTCATGCGCTCGGGATACCCGGTGTGTTTCGAAACCGTCAATGTTGCACAGCGTGAGGGTAGCAGCCATATTCGACCGATCCGCGACGGCATTCGATTCCTGGTCATAATCTTTAAAATAGCGACGCTATATGCACCGTTGAAGATCTTCCTGCCGATCAGTGGTTTTTTTCTGGCAACCGGGTTGGGCTGGTACGTGTATACCTACGTCGCGATGTCCCGCTTTACCAATATGAGCCTGCTTTTGTGCAGCGCCTCAGTAATCGTCTTGCTGATCGGCCTGATTTCCGAGCAAATTACGGCCCTGACATACAGCAAGTCCTGATGATCGGGCGGCTCAAGAAGACGCCATTGCACCCGCAGTGGTTCGCGTTCTTCCGCGAAGGACGGTCACCGAGATCAACTTGCGCTCACCTCGATGGATTTGTTGTCGACATCGGCTGCGCGGACGCAATGCCACGCCTGGCGCTGACCGCTATTTTGCTGCTCGTTCCGGTTCTGGGAGTGAATTGCGTTGCCTGGCTGGTCGCTGCGCTGAGTCGCTCCGACGCTACAATGCCGTATGCGTATCGAATGAGCTGGGCCAGGGCGTAGCAAGTGCATGTTGCAATAATTACGACGTCCTATCCTGACGATGTCCCGGGGAGCGAAGCAGCCGGGAGTTTTGTTGCCGACTTTGCACTGCAGCTGGCAATGCAGGTGCAAGTCACGGTGATCGCCGCAGCATCTGCTGCGTCACAGTCGCGTGACGGTAATCTTTCTGTCATTCGCTTTGCGGTGCCGCGCTCGCCACTTTCGCTGCTTAGACCATTTGATCCCAGGGACTGGTCCGCGATTGTCAGGACGATATGCAACGGCAACAGGGCCCTTGAGACATTCGTGCAGGACGGTAGCCCGGACTATCTATTCGCGCTGTGGACGCTGCCTTCCGGCTACTGGGCAGCGTCAGTCGGGCGACAATACAACATTCCATTCGGAATCTGGGCGCTTGGCAGCGATATCTGGTCTCTGGGCCGTATGCCGCTGCTGCGCGGCATGTTACGGCGTGTACTGCGCGCCGCGGATCGTTGTTTTGCCGACGGGCTAGAACTCGCCGACGATGTTGAACAATTATCCGGCCGTACTTGCCAGTTCCTCGCGAGCACAAGGAAGCTGCCGCAACCTGCCCGGGTAAGCAAGGCGGAGACTGCGCCATACAAGCTCGCTTTTCTGGGCCGCTGGCATCCGAATAAGGGTGTCGATATTTTGCTTGATGCATTGCGGCAACTGAGCGACGAGGACTGGTCGCGCATATCGCTTGTACGGATTTTTGGCGGCGGACCGCTGCAGGAAGAAGTGCACGGAGCTGCAGCAGGGCTGCAGGAACAGAACCGGGCGGTTGAGGTGGGCGGCTACCTCGACAAACAACGTGCCGCTGACCTGATCGCCTGGGCGGACTACCTGATACTGCCATCGAGAATTGAGAGCATTCCGGTCATATTTTCTGACGCGATGCAGCTTCGCACGCCAATTGTGGCGACGCCCGTCGGTGATCTGCCACGGCTGCACGATAAGTACCATTTCGGCGTGCTGGCAAAGGCTGCGTCGGCGGATGACCTGGCGACTGCATTGCGTGAGGCGCTGCTCGGCAATGCTGCAGGTTTTCGCAGCGGCCTCGAGGCGGCAGCAGCAGACTTCGACATACGGGATGTTGCCACGCGTTTTCTTGATGACATCGGAGGGTCGGGTACGTGACCAACCTGACCGTGAGTTCACAAGCACCGACAGATTGGGCCAGACAGTGTTCTGAGCGTGAATTCCTGTTTCACAGCCCGGACTGGGCAGCGTTGCTCGAGGCCAGCTTTAATGTCAAAACGCATTATATCCTCGACGAAACAGAGCAAGGCGGCTTCGCAGTGTCGTCGTTTCGCGCCGGCCCATTTTGGCTGGGTTACCTGGGCTTTCCCTATGGCGGGATGGTGGGGAATGCCGTTCTTGGCAATGCACTACTGCAAGACTTGCGAGTATCCCTGTCCGGCTTTCCGCCTGTGGCAATCCGCATTCCGGTTAGCGCTTTTGCCGAGTCGTCTGTCGATCTGGACTTCCCGTACGTTCAAACGCCCGAGACCGCGATCGCGGATCTGCCTTCCTGGACACCTGATGCAGCATCAGAGAATCATCGCCGCGACATAAAAAAGGCGGCACGCTCGGGTCTGGAGATTACGGATGCCCGCGGGTCTGAAGATGCTGCCGCGATCTTCCGAATCTACCGGGACACAGTGAAGCGGCACCGCGGAGGATTGCGTTACAACAAGACCTATTTCGCGAATCTGGTTGACCTTGCGCAATCCAACGACCGCGTGCGCGTCCGTCTCGCCCGGCTCGATGACAATACTGCGGGCTTTATCGTTGTGGTTCGTCATGGTTTTGTGGCCTGCTATCTGCATGGCGGGCTGAACCTGCAATACCGGCACTGTCGGCCGGCAGCGCTGTTATTCAGTGAGGCGATCGAGTGGGCGCAGGGATTGGGTTGTGAGTGCTTCAATCTGATGTCTTCCCCGCCGGATCAGCAGTCACTCGTCGCGTACAAGGAAAGATGGGGTGCGCGGACGAGGGAGCATCGCACCTATACGGTCCCGCTGCGGCGCTCGTATCGGTTTTTTCAGCTTGCCGAACGGCTTTACGGACTCGTGCGTTGAAGAACTGTGAAGCCGGAATCGAATGCTAAATGGAAGTGCATTACAATCGGACCGCACAAAAGCCCGCTGGTAAAGGTATCTCGAGTGCTATGACTACTGACGCAGCACACTCTCCAGGTAATCCTGTCACCCCGATAGGCCGCGTACTTAATTCTTTGTTGGAACTGCTTCCGACCAAGCTGGCCAAATTGTGGGCGCGGCAACTCAGCTGTGAGGCGGGGACAAAGGTAGTCATGCCGACGCGTCTCTACGTGGGTCGCGGTGTCACTCTGCAGCGGCGATGTCTGCTGCATTGCGGCGGCAAATCATGGTGTGACTATGAAGGTTCGATAACCCTTGGCGACCACGTCGTTATTGGCCCGAACTGTGTGCTTTACGGCGCTGGCGTCATCCGCATCGGCGACTACACGCATCTCGGGCCGGGTGCGATGATCATGACGCAGTCAGGGGTAGTTGACGACAAGAGCCGCTTTAGTCTGGCGCCCGCAAGGATTCACGAAGCAGTGGAAATCGGCAGAGGTGTCTGGATTGGTGCCGGCGCGGTGCTTGTCGGTGGAACCCGGCTCGGCGACGGCTGCACCGTCAGTCCAAACAGCGTCGTTAGCGGTGAATACGGTCCAGGAACGACCTTGGTCGGCAACCCCGCTCGCGTCGCCCGCACGCACAGCGTTTCATAGGCGGCCCGCTGATGCTAGCGCATGCCGGAGTTGACACCTTACTGGCGGAAATTGTCCGCATCAATCCGCTGCAGTCGAGTTTTATCGAGTCATCACTCGAAGGCGCCACCCCTGACGAAGTCAATGATCTCAGCAGGTACATAAGTTTTTGCGAACGTAATTCGCTGGATATTCCATATCTGGCGGAGTGTTACGACCTGATCGTAAAAGACACGCTGAGGGAGCAGTTCTACTTCCAGAGGCACCAGCGATATCGCTATTCGACGTTTGCCGAGGTCGCCGATTCCGTTTATTTTGATAATGACTATATGAGCAAATACATGCATGGTCTCGCGATCACTGCGTGGCTCTGGCCGAACCATCGTGAAATGCATCGTTACTTCGCGCGCAAGATTCCGACGACAGAGAAAGGCACGTATCTCGAAGTTGGTCCCGGGCATGGTGTGTACATGATGACGGCAATGAATCTGTCCGCCTATGATCGATTCGAGGGCATTGATCTCAGCCCAACCAGCGTAGAGATGACCAGGGCATTACTGGCGTCACACGAGGAGACGCACAGGGCGGTCTACGAAATATATTGCAGCGACTTCCTCGAAGACGAGCTGCATCAGAAGCGCTACGATGCGATAGTGATGGGGGAGGTTCTCGAGCATGTTGAGGAGCCGCTGATTTTTCTGCAGAAGATTCGCGAATTGGCGGCGGATGACGCATTCATATTCATTACCACTCCAATTAACGCGCCTGCTGTCGATCACATTTATCTGTTCCAGTCTTACAAGGACATTGAAGAGCTGGTGGTACAGTCCGGGCTATCAGTACGCGAGTCGCAACTAATACCTTACCCCGGGGAGTCAATCGACGAGTCCCTCGAGCAGTGCTTGCCGGTCAATGTTGCTCTGGTGTTGAAAAATTGATGTCGACGAAAATTAATCTGAAGTTCCATCATTTTGGCCTTGCGACGCGAGATGCAGACGAGACACGCTGCGTGCTATCCGGGCTGGGCTATGAGCTCTCGGAGCCGCTTTTTGACCCGCTGCAAAACGTAAATCTCATTTGGTGTGAGCACGAAACGATGCCTGCCATTGAGGTCGTCTATCCGGCTGACACTCCGGGCCCTCTCGATCCCTACCTCGCGGATTATTCGGAGATGGTCTATCACCTGTGCTACGTAGCGGACAGTATCCAGTCTGCCGTGGACGAATTGAGGGCGGCCGGCCTCAGGGTGTTACCCGTCGCCGCGCCGAAACCCGCGGTCCTGTTTTCCGGCAGACACGTGGGCTTTTATATGGCCAAGGGACTTGGCTTGATCGAGATCCTCGAAGACAAGTGATCTGTTACCGATGAGCGATGAGGTTCATTTTCCGGACGAGGCACTGGCACGCATCGATACGCTCGTGGCGGCAATCGATCGTGCCGAGGCGGCCGGTATCGAATACACCGACTCGGTTAGCATACACTTCCTGAGGAATTTCACGGTAGAACCACTCGAGCCGTACCTGAAATTTCATGTTCTGCGTGAGGCTATCAAGCCAGAGATATCCTTTGGCGGATACGACACCGTGCTGCAAGAGCTTCTCGATGAAGAGTCGGCCTTGCGTGGCGAATCCCCGGATATCGTCGTGGTCGCGCTCGATTTGTCAATGCTCGATCAGGAGTACGGCAGACCGGGATGGTGCGCCGATCGGGCGATCGATCGGTTGCGGGAAATGTTCGAGGCAGTTCGTGAACACACCAGCTCTCTAATCGTAGCGAATACAATGATAAGCCCCGTTCTTTCTCAGGAAGGAATAACGACACCCGGAGATGCTGTCACTCAGGAGGTGGCCCGGATCAATGCTTGGGTCTGCGAGTATGCGAGTTCAGATCCCGGCCGGTTTGTTGTTGCCGACTGGGAGCGCTTGCTTCTCGAGGCCGGACAAGACAATGCGCTCGATCAGCGCTTTTGGCGGGCGTCTCTGGCGCCGTTCAAGGCGGTGTTTCTCGATCTTTACGCACGCGAGATTGCGAAGGTGATTCGTGCCCTGAAAGGCAAGGCAAAGAAATGCCTGGTGCTGGATTGCGACGACACGCTGTGGGGCGGAGTGATCGGAGAGGATGGCCTGGACGGTATCAGACTCGGCACAGACGAGTGGCCGGGCGAGGCGTATTGCGCGTTTCAACACGGTGTGCTTGCGCTGCAGGAGCGCGGCGTTCTCATTGTAATTTGCAGCAAGAACAACGAGGAGGATGTGTGGGAGGTTATGCGGGACCATCCGAACTGCGTCCTGAAACAGTCGCACCTTGCTGCGTGGCGCATTAACTGGGAAGACAAGGCAAGCAACATCAAAGCATTGAGTGATGAACTCAATTTGGCACTGGACAGTTTTGTCTTTGTTGACGACAGTCCGCGTGAGTGCCAATTGGTGCGCGAATTTCTGCCGCAGGTGACTGTGTTGCAGGTTCCAGATGACCTGCATGATTACCCGGACCTGATCCTCAAAGACGGTTTGTTTGATACTTTGAGCATTAGTGACGAGGACCGACACCGCGCGGTGCTGTATCGAGAGGAAATCGACCGTTCCAAGGATCGTGCCGTGCATGTAGACCTGCATGACTATCTTGCGTCACTGCAACAGGTATTGCGGATCTGGGAAGCGGGTGACGAGGACCGTGCGCGTGTCACGCAGCTGACGCAGAAGACCAATCAATTCAATTTGACGACAAAGAGATATTCAGAGGGTCAGATTGAGGAGCTCATGAAGAGTGACCAGGCCGCCGTATTCGCGATGTCGGTCAGTGACCGCTATGGGGATCTCGGCACAACTGGCGTTTTGATCGCCCGCCACAGCGAAGGTGCAGGCCAGATCGACAGCCTGTTACTAAGTTGCCGCATTCTCGGGCGCAAGCTGGAAATCGCATTTGTCGACAAATGTCTGCAATATCTTGAAGAGCGCTGGGGGATATCCTCGTGGAGGGCCAGTTATAAGCCCACCAAAAAGAATGCGCAGGTTGCTGATTTTTGGGACCGGGTCGGCTTCTCGGCGGAGTCCGGCACAGATAGCATTAAGACCTACCGCATGGCCGCTGGCCAGCGAACCGATGCTTACCGCGACGTAATGTCTATCGAAGAGGCAGGGATTGATGCAGGATCGAATTAAGACCGTCATGGCGCAAATATTCAACGTTGATATTGGCGCGATTACTGATGAGAGTTCCCCGGAAAACATTGAACGGTGGGATTCACTGCGACATATGCAACTGGTTCTGGCGCTGGAGGACGAGTTTGGCGTCACTTTTTCGGATGGCGATATTCCTGAATTGTTATCGCTCAGGGCGATAGAAAAAAGTGTAGGAATTTTGGCGCGCTAACCAGATCGGAATGAACAAGCGTCACTACAGTAGTGCACTCATTGTCATCGCGTTAGTTGCCGCTGTCATGTTGATCTATTCTGCGCGCGATGGACTCACGGAAGCAATCAGCACAGCGTCGTTACATTTCCTTGGGCTGTTGTACGCCGCAACGCTGACGCAAAACCTGACGCTCTGGCTCGTTTTTCACGTCAGCGCCGGAGCCGGAGATGCGTATCTGCAGACGTCGAAGATGCATTTCGGCGGGCAAGTTGCGAAATACCTGCCCGGTAAGGTTTGGGGGTTGGTGTATCAGGCCACTTTGAAATCGGACACGATGCCATTCGGCAATATTGTTCAGGGTAACATCGTAATTCACGCGTTGTCCGTACTCAGCGTGGTCACCGCGAGCCTGGCGCTCATCATTTACTCTTTCTCAATGTCCATTGCAGTGATCGTATTGCTAGTTGGCGGCGGGTTGTCCGTCTATTTAATGTCGAGCGACCACCTGTATCGCATCATTCAGAGATTCAGTCGCCTGTCCACAAGATTCGAATTGACAATGGCTGTTCCGGCGACTGATTTTTCTGTCGGGACACGCGCCGGTACCTACCTGATTCTGCTCCTGTCATACGTTCTTTCGAACGTATTCCTGCTGTATGCATTTTTTGATCTTGATCTGCACGAAGTACTGCAGCTGACTGCGTATCTCGGCATTGCGTGGCTGGCCGGTGTCATGGTCGCCATCAGCCCATCGGGACTCGGCGTCAGGGAGGCCGTGTTTATTGCAATCGGCTATGCGGGCGATGCAAGCAGTTTTGAACTGTTCGCGAGCATCGCGATCGTAGCTCGTGCGATTCAGGTTCTGCAGGACCTTGTTTCAGCTTTTCTTGTGCCCACGATCGTCGGGCTTGCTTACAAGAAAAACGAAGCTGGGGCTTAAGAAACCCAGCGCATTCAGGAGCCCGAGCGGCACTACGCGAAAAACGCGCCAGGCGTTTCCAGCCTCTGGCGATGCCGCACGATGTTTGACCAGTTGCGGGACCGCGTCGACGATCGTGAAGTCACCGAGCCAACGCCTGAGGCGCCAATAGGTCGTCGAATAGGCGTCCAGTATCTTGTCCGGCGCCAGAAATCTGATGATGGCGAGCGCCAGACGTCTTGGAATCCAGTGAATGAACGGCCAGTGCACGTGTGGCTCGATGGGATACAGCAGGTTCGGCCCTGCGAAATAGCAAATGCCGCCAGGTTTGAGGATGCGGTATATCTGTGCGATCAATTTCTCAGGGCTGGGTACGTGTTCATAAACCTGGTTGCAAATCACAACGTCGACAGAATTATCGGCCAGGCTGAGACTCTCGATAGATTCTTCGCGAAACCTCAGGTTCGTGCGTTGCGATGTGAAATCTTGCCACCGTTGCCACGGCTCCGGATCCACGCCACATACCGAATCAAAGCCCGGTGCAAGGTGGTAACTTATGCCGCCGCTCCCGCAGCCGATATCCACGCAAGACAGCGTCTTGAGATCCAGATCAGTTAGCAGGTTCAGGCATTGCAGAATATTCTCGGCTTTCTGTTCCCGATTAGCCGAGCCCCAATGCGGGTCGGATGTTGCCGCATCGACTGGCGTGTTGCTACTCACTTCGTGATCGTTGCGGTGACCGCTGCTATGATCCGGTCGATTTCGGCATTCTGCAGCTTCGGTCCAAGCGGGAGACTTACGGTGTTGTCGCCGAAGGCCGTGGATACCGGATAATTCTCAGGGATCCAGCCATATTCCCGTTGATAATACGGCTGCTGCGCGAGGCTTCTGTAGTGAACTCCAACCCCGATGCCGGCATCGCTCATGTGGCGAATGAAGTCGTCGCGCGACATGCCACAATTTATTTCGTCGACGGCCAGTGTGTAAAGGTGATAGGCATGCCGCATATGCTCATCGGGCTCTAACGGGCGGCCGAGCGGCAAATCCGCAAAAGCGTGTTGATAGGCTTTCCAGATTTCACGACGTCGCAACCAGTTCTCCTCAACTCGCCGCAATTGATGAATGCCTAGCGCTGCCTGCAAGTCCATCATGTTGTATTTGAATCCGGCCTCGACCACTTCGTAGTGCTTGTAGCCATCGTCGCCAAAGCGACGCCATGCATCTTTGCTCATCCCGTGCAAAGCCAGAGTCTTGATGCGATCTATCATTGCCGGCGAACGAGCCAACACCATGCCGCCTTCGCCAGTGACGACGTTCTTGGTCACATAGAAACTGAAGCATCCGAAGTCGCCGAACGTACCGGCCTGCTGGCCGCGCCATTGTGTTTCGATCGCATGCGCACAGTCTTCGATTACGATGAGGCCGTGCTTTGCGGCGATCGCCATGATCGCGTCCATATCACAGGGCCTGCCACCAAAATGGACGGGTACGATTGCTCTGGTTTTGGCAGTTATGTGTTGTTCCAGCCGCGCTACATCGATGTTCAGCGTGTCCGCATCGATATCTACCGGTACCGGTGTAGCACCGGAGTGGATAATGGCGTTTGCCGTCGCACAAAACGTCATCGCCGTTGTCAGGACCTCATCGCCGGGTTTGAGGTTCGCAGCGATCATGCTCACATGGAGCGCGGCAGTGCATGAATTAACGGCGGCAACCCGGTCGTGACCGACGCCTTTCAGATCGGCGAATTCTTCTTCGAAGCGAGCGACCTTTGGGCCGGTACCTATCCATCCGGATTGCAGCGTTGCGAGGACCTCGTCGATCTCGTCGTTGTGGATATCCGGAGCGCCGAAAATAATGAACGGCGATTCGTGGTCAGCTGCCATTTTCTATTTCTCTCGCAAGAGACTCAGCAGATAGTCGCCATAGCCGCTGTGTGCCAGTGGTCTGGCGATGGTTTCGAGCTGATCCGCTGAAATGAATCCTTTGCGATAGGCGATTTCTTCGGGGCAGCAGATCTTGAATCCCTGGCGCTCTTCGAGAGTCTCGACGAAGTTTGCCGCCGCCAGCAGGGATGACTGAGTACCGGTATCGAGCCATGCCGTGCCGCGACCCAGCGCCTCGACATACAATTCGCCGCGATCGAAATACAGCTGATTGAGATCGGTGATTTCGAGTTCGCCGCGGCTCGACGGCTCGAGAGTCTTCGCGAACTCACAGGCTTGCGAGTCGTAGAAATACAAACCGGTTACCGCGAAGCGGGACCTGGGCTCAGCGGGCTTTTCCTCGAGACTCACGGCCTGCTCATCCGCGTCCAGTTCGACCACCCCGTATCGCTGCGGATCCTTGACCGGATAAGCGAATATCGTCGCGCCGGTCTCGCGCGCAACCGCCCGATCCAGCTTCGACTGCAGGTCAGTCCCGAAGAAGATGTTGTCGCCGAGGATCATCGCGCAGGACCCTCCGCCGATGAATTCTTCCGCCAGGATCAGCGCATGCGCCAGGCCCTCGGGAGCGTGCTGCACCGCATACGAAAGCGTCAGCCCAAGTCGCGACCCGTCTCCAAGCAGGTCCTGGAATCTCGGCGTATCCTGTGGTGTCGATATGACCAGAATCTCGCGGATTCCTGCCAACATCAAAATCGACAGCGGGTAATAGACCATCGGTTTGTCGTAAACCGGAAGCAGCTGCTTGGACAGCACCTGCGTCATCGGATACAGGCGCATGCCCGAGCCGCCGGCCAGTAGGATCCCTTTCATACTGCTTATGCTCTCTTGGCGTAGTTGAGATCAAGCCACTGTCGATACTGGCCGCTGGTCACCTCATCGAGCCAGGCTTGATTGTCGAGATACCATTTAACGGTCTTTCGGATGCCCGTTGCAAACGTCTCTTGCGGCTGCCAACCGAGTTCCCGTTCGATCTTGGCTGTCGCGAGTGCATAGCGGCGGTCGTGGCCGGGTCGGTCCGAAACAAATTCGATCAAATCTCGCCGTGGCTCAACGGCATTTCCGGATGACAGATCGTCCAGCTGCGAGCATATTTGCGTGACGACGTCGACGTTCGTCATTTCACAATTGCCGGCGATATTGTATACCTCGCCAGGCCGGCCACGGTCCAGCACGCTGCGCAGCGCTGTGCAATGGTCCGCAACGTACAGCCAGTCACGAATATTCTTGCCGTCTCCGTAGATTGGCAGTGCCTGGCCCCGAGACCCGTTCACGGTCATCAGCGGAATGAGCTTCTCTGGAAATTGGTACGGTCCGTAGTTATTCGAGCATAGGGTTGTTATGACTGGCAGCCCATACGTATGAAAATAGGACCGGACGAGATGGTCCGCTGCGGCCTTCGAGGCCGAGTAGGGGCTGTTTGGTGCGTATCGATTCTCCTCGGTAGCAGGCGCATCGTCGGGCGACAGAGAGCCAAAGACCTCATCTGTCGACACGTTAAGGACGCGAAAATCGTTTTTCTGCGCATCCTCAAGCGAGCGCCAATAGTGCAACGCCGCTTCAAGCAGTCGAAACGTGCCGACTACATTGGTTTGAATAAAATTCTGAGGCCCGTGTATCGAGCGGTCGACATGAGTCTCGGCTGCGAAATGTACGATTGCGCGGGGGCAGTGCTCTGACAATACCGACGGCACAGTATCCGGCTCGGCAATATCGCCCTGCACAAAAGAATGGCGGGTGTCATTCGCAATCGACTGTAGGTTTCGCAGATTCCCGGCGTAGGTGAGCTTGTCGAGGTTTACGACCGGTTCATCGCCTGCCTTGAGCCAGTCGAGCACGAAATTCGTACCGATGAAGCCGGCCCCGCCAGTGACTAGTATGGTCAAGTTGCTACTCTCTCAAATCGCTATCGGTTGAAGTGGTCTTCGAGAACCTGCGCAACGCAACTCGTCAGGCGTTTACCGGTTTCGATATGCAAGAACTCGTTCGGTCCATGGGCATTGGATTTCGGGCCGAGGAGTCCCGTGATCAGAAACTGCGCCTTGGGGAATTTCTCTCCGAGCATACCCATGAATGGAATCGTACCGCCGGTGCCCATGTACATTGAGGGCTTGCCGAAGAACGCTTCGGAGGCTTTGTTCATCGACGCTTCGAGCCAGTCTGCGACGGGCGGTGCGTCCCAGCCAGCCATCGTCGACTCCACCTCAAACTCCGCTTTGCACAGTGGCGGTGTATCGGCGTTGAGGACCTCGCTGACCGCGGCCGCCGCAAGGTCGGCGTTGCAGGTCGGTGGCAGCCGGAAAGAGAGTTTCAGGGTATTGAAAGGCAGCTGCACGTTGCCTGCGTTGACCAGCGCGGGCAGGCCGTCTGCGCCCGTGATGCTCAGCGTCGGCCGCCAGGTATTGTTGAGCAGCAGCTCGTCGTTCGACTCACCTGGCGACGGCGATTCGACCGCCCAGGGATATTTCTCATACGCCGAGTCGCCAAGGGTTTGGGCGGCTTTCTTGGCCTGTGCGATGCGCTCTTGCGGAATGTCGACATGCAATGCGTCCAACGTAACGCGGCCGGTCTCCTCGTCTTCGATCCGGCTGAGTAACTTGCGCAGGATGCGGAAGCTCGACGGCACGACGCCGCTTGCGGAACCGGAATGCACGCCCTCGGTCAATACGTCGGCACGCAACGTGCCGGTGAGGTTGCCGCGCAACGATGTTGTGCACCAGAGTTGATCGTAATTACCGCATTCGGCATCGAGACAGACCACAAGGCTCGGCGAGCCGATCCGGTCTTCGAGCATGTCGATGTAATAGGGTAAGTCGAAGCTGCCGCTTTCCTCGCAGCCTTCGATAATGACGACACAGTGTGCATGCGAGATGCCCTGTTCCTGCAGTGCCCTGATCGCGGTCAAAGAACCGAAGGTCGCGTAGCCATCGTCGGCGCCACCGCGGCCATATAATTTGCCGTCTTTAATCGTCGGTGTCCATGGATCGAGATCGTCGTCCCAGCCGCTGAATTCGGGTTGCTTGTCGTAATGCCCATACAACAACACGACATCGTCAGACGCGCCAGGTATGTCGATAAACAGTATCGGTGTGCGGCCTTCGATGCGCACGATCTCGATCTGTACGCCCTCGATCCGTTGTTGCTTCGACCAGGCCTCTAGCAATTGCACGGCATTCTCCATGTGGCCATGCTTCTCCCAGTCCGGGTCGAAGCTGGGCGACTTGTTCGGGATCCTGATGTACTCGCTGATTTCGGGAACGATCGACGCGTCCCACATGCTGTTGACGAAATCCGCGGTCTTTTTGGTATCCATGCGTCGTTGCCTTTTGCTTGCGTAGATTCAGAGGGAGGTCAGCGAACGGTACAAAGTTTGCGTCATCTTCTCGGTAGTAATGAAACCCCAGTTCCATGTGTCGTGGTAGCCGGAGAGCGGCTCTGCCGCAAGCACTTCTTCTTCCGTCTTGCCTTCGAGGACGAGCGCTTCGACTCGCGCTTGCGCATCGACGAGCATGTCGACAGCGGCCTGCAAATCCGACTTGCTGGCGAGCGGGCCGTGCCCCGGAATGATCTTCGTTTCGTCATCCGCTGCTGCGATGATTCGACGTTGGCCGGCGATAAAGCCGGCGACGCTGCCGCCGCTGTCGAGATCTATGAACGGAAACATGTAGTTAAAATGCAGATCACCGGCGTCAATGACGTTGACATCCCGAAAATGGATGACCGCGTCGCCATCCGTATGCGCGGCCGCAACATGAAAGACGTGGGCTTCGTGTCCGTTAACGTAAAAAGTGACCGCATCGGCGAAAGTGACGACCGGCAGCCCGGCCGGACCACCCGCGTCATCAGGTTTCTCGACAAGCCGCTTACGCAGATTGTCGTGCGCGACGATCAATGCACCGTTTGTCGCGAGCGCTGCGTTAGATCCTACATGATCGCTGTGTACGTGGGTGTTGACGACGAAATCAATTGGCCGCCCGGCCAGCTTCTGCACAGTTTCCGTCAGGTTGGCCGTAATCGGCGCCATGCCGTCATCGACGAGCAAGACGTGTTCGTCGCCGACCAGTAATCCCATATTGGAGCTGAAGCCGTCTGCACCTTCGAGCATGTAGATGCCCGGAACAACCTCGGTCGACTTGATGGTCGTCGCCAATTGCTGGGCGTGGGCGGCGGCGGTCAGCGCCAGCAATAAAAGCGGCAGCGAGGCTTTGTTCATCGTTTGACTCCTGTTGTTATTGATTACTTGGAAACGCAAACTGCGCTTTCTCGCGCACGCCGCCAGACGGCCAGCGCTGGGTGATTGTCTTGCGGCGCGTATAGAAGCGTACACTGTCCGGACCGTAGGCGTACAGGTCGCCGAACAATGAGCGTTTCCAGCCGCCGAAACTGTGCATTGCGACGGGAACGGGAAGAGGCACGTTGATACCGACCATGCCGACCTGAATGTTGTCCGCAAAATATCGGGCCGCTTCTCCGTCGCGCGTGAAGATGCACGTGCCGTTGCCATACTCGTGGTCGTCGATCAGTTGCATAGCCTGCTCCTGCGACTCTGCGCGTACGACACAGAGCACCGGGCCGAAAATCTCCTCCTGATAGATGCGCATGTCGGGCGTCACGCGATCGAACAGACAGGCGCCGAGAAAGAAGCCGTCATCATGACCTTCGACGACAAGGCTCCGGCCGTCGACGACCAGATCGGCGCCTTCTTCTACGCCGAGGTCGACAAAACCTCTTACCTTCGCATGATGAGCCTGCGTGATCAGCGGACCCATGTTGTTACTGGTGTCCGTGCCGGCGCCAACTTTGAGGCCCTCGAGCTGCGTCTTCAGCTTGCTGACCACCTCATCGGCAGTCTCATTGCCGACACACACCGCGACCGAGATCGCCATGCAGCGTTCACCGCAGGACCCATAGGCCGCACCCATGAGTGCGTTGACCGCATTGTCGATGTCCGCGTCCGGCATCACCACGGCATGATTCTTTGCGCCACCCAGGGCCTGCACACGTTTGCCGTTTTTCGTGCCCGTCGCGTAGATATACTCGGCAACCGGCGTCGAACCGACAAAGCTGACAGCCTGCACGCGCGGGTCCTCGAGCAGTGTGTCGACTGCTTCCTTGTCTCCGTTTACCACGTTGTAAACACCGTCGGGCAAACCGGCTTCTTTGAACAGGTGTGCTACAAGCATCGGTGCGCTCGGATCTTTTTCGGACGGTTTCAGCACAAACGTATTACCGCACGCAATAGCCATCGGAAACATCCACATCGGTACCATTGCGGGGAAGTTGAATGGGGTAATGCCGGCGACAACGCCCAGCGGCTGAAACTCCGACCAGCTGTCGATATCAGGCCCAACGTTCTTGCTGTATTCGCCCTTCAGCAACTCGGCAATGCCGCAGGCGTAGTCGACAACCTCCACACCGCGCGTGAATTCACCCATCGCATCATCGAGGACTTTGCCGTGCTCATTCGTTAGCGTTGCAACAATCTCGTCGGCGTGTTCTTCAAGCAGCTGTTTGAATCGAAACATGACTTTCGCGCGCCTGGCGGGCGGCGTGTTGCGCCAGGCCGGAAACGCAGAAGCGGCGGCGGCAATTGCATCTTCGACGGTGCTTTTCGATGCCATCGCCACGTGTTTCGTTATTTGGCCGGTCGCCGGGTTCGTGACCGGCAGCGGGCGATTATCGTCGGCCACGTCTCTGCCAGCGATAAAATGTCCGACGATGTTAGCCGTGTCGACGTTTTCTGCGGGTCTTGCGTTCATGATGCCTCCAGGATCAGCCGTTCAGTCGACTGTGTCGATAACGCGACGAATGACCTCGAACGAGCGTTGCATCTCGTCAACGTCTGAATTGAGGAATGGTGAGAATTGTAATACGTCCATGCCGTTGCGGACGACAAGATGTTCGTCCCAAAAGCACTTCTTGTGAATCTCGAGCCCGCGCGCACCGGGCGCGCCGTCTCGTGATGCAAGTTCGATCGCGCCCATGAGCCCGAAGTTGCGCACGTCGATCACTTTGTCGTGATCGGCAAAGGAATGCAGTATGTCTTCAAAGGTCTGCTCGAGTGACGCCGCCTGTTCGAATGTGCCTTCTTCTTTGTAGACGTCCAGAACGGCGAGTCCGGCGGCAGCCGCGACAGGATGGCCGGAGTAGGTGTAGCCGTGGAAGAATTCAATCATGTGCGGGGGCCCCTGCATGAACGCGTCGTAAACATGATCGCGCACGATTACTGCCCCCATCGGAATGACGCCATTTGTCAGGCCTTTGGCTGTGGTGATGATGTCGGGTTTGACGCCGAATCGCTCCGCGCCGAAAGCCTTGCCCACTCGGCCGAACGCCGTAATGACCTCGTCAAAGATCAGCAGGATTCCGTGCCGGTCACAGATTTCGCGCATCTTCTCCAGGTAACCGACAGGCGGCGGGATAATGCCTGCGGACCCGGCCACCGGCTCAACGATGACGGCCGCAATGTTGCTGCCGTCGTGGAGTCCTGCGAGTCGCTCGAGATCACCAGCTAAATGCATGCCCCATTCGGGCTGGCCGCGGCTGAACGCGTTGTGTTGGAGGTCCAGCGTGTGCCGAAGGTGATCAACGCCCGGGATCAGATTTGGGCTGAAGACTTTGCGATTCGGCACCATACCGCCAACCGACATGCCGCCAAAGTTGACGCCGTGGTAACCCTTTTCACGGCCAATCAATCGGGTGCGGTTGCCTTCGCCGCGCGCGCGGTGATATGCGAGCGCAATTTTGAGCGCCGTGTCGACCGACTCGGAACCTGAATTGGTGAAAAAACAGTTCGAAAATCCCTCCGGCGCGATGTCGATTACTCGTTCGGCAAGCGCGAAGGCTTTGTCGTTGCTGACCTGGAAGCCGATACAGTAATCGAGTTCGGCAACCTGACGCTGCACAGCCGCCACGACTTTCGGATGACAATGGCCGATACCGCAGGTCCACAGACCGGAGAATGTATCGTACAGGCGAGTTCCATCGGCGGTGGTGTAGTAGTGCCCTGACGCGCCGCTAATGATGCGCGGCTTTGTCCTGAAATCGCGATTTGCCGTAAACGGCATCCAGAAGGCATCGATGTTGCTGGCGGCGGCACTCATTGCAGGGTCACTCCGGTCATCTGTGGTCGAGAATTCAGTGTAATGGCGATGAGCTATGTTAAACAATCAGTTATTTGGCCGGTTGTAAGCTATTGATTATTTAGTAATCTGAGGTCAAAATGTTTATCTTAATAAACGTTTGTCGAGGTTATGAACATGGACCAGGAAATCGGCCAACGGCTGAAGGAAATCCGCACGCGGCTTGGCATGTCGCAACGCCATCTGGCCCGTGTTTCCGGGGTTGCCAATGCGACGATCTCGCAGATCGAGGCAGGGCGGCTAAACCCGACTGTCAGCATGCTCAAAAGGGTGCTCGATGGCATCCCGCTGAGCCTGAGCGAGTTCTTTGTGGACGATTTTGAAATGGCAGACCGCATGTTTTTTCGCGCCGAGGAGCTGACCGAGATCGCCGATGGCGGGGTGTCATTTCTGCAGGTCGGTGCGAATCTGCACAACAGGGCCATTCAATTGCTCAAGGAGTGTTATCAGCCCGGGGCCGGGACCGGCAGGCACGCGATAACCCACGAAGGCGAGGAGTGCGGCATCGTGCTCAGCGGCCGACTGGAGGTAACGGTTGCCGACCAGACGGCCGTACTACGGGCCGGCGACGCCTACTATTTCAACAGTGACCAGCCGCACCAGTTTCGCAATCCGGGCAGCGAGCCCTGTGAACTGATCACGGCCTGCAGTCCGCCGAGCTTCTGAGCCAATCATTGCGGGGGGGTGGTCAATGCGCGGTATTTGATGCAAAGTTATGACCCGATTTTTTTAATCCAGATTAGAATTCTCCATGGCACAGTTTGGCACGGTTTTTGGTGACTACTTCGCAATCGCCCGTTATGCAGACGGCACCTGGCAGCAGCCTGAAATAACACGGGTCGCTCCGATCCCGCTGCATCCCGCCGCACACGTCTTTCATTACGCGAGTACCTGCTTCGAGGGATTTAAAGCGTATCGCTGGGAAGACGGCAAAGCGCGGATCTTTCGCCTGCATGATCACGTTGCGCGCATGCAGAAAAGTGCCGCGTCGCTATGCATGCCGATACCCGACGCGGACCTGCTCGCGAACATGGTGATCGACGTTGTCGCAAAAAATATTCAGGATATTCCGGCGCCGCCGAGTTCCCTGTACTTGCGACCAACATTGATTGGCACGCTCGAAAATATCGGCGCGGCCGCGTCGCCGTCTACTGAAGCGATTCTGTTTGTACTGACCTCTCCGGTCGACGATTACTTCGAGGGCGGTGCGCGACCGCTCAAGCTGCTTATCGAAGATCAGAAGGCACGAACAACCGAGCAGCTCGGCAGCACCAAGACCGGCGGCAACTACGCGGCCGCGCTTGGCCCGACACTGGACGCAAAGGAAAAATATGGCGCCGATCAGGTTCTGTTTTGTCCCGGCGGGGATGTGCAGGAGACTGGCGCGGCGAATTTCATGCTCATCAGTGATGAAGAAATTCTCACAAAAGCTCTCGATACGTCTTTCTTGCACGGCATGACTCGTGACTCGATTCTGCGCCTCGGCGAAAACCTGGGTTATAAAGTCAGCGAAAGAAACTTTACTGTCGATGAGTTGCTAGAGGCGGTTACGACTCATGAGGCGGCTTTGTCCGGCACCGCCGCCTCGCTGGCGCCGGTCGGTCGTCTCGTGCACAAGGGCAAGGAAATCAGTGTGATGGACGGCAAGCCCGGACCGAATGCCGAGAGACTGCGCACGGCACTGCAGAACATCCAGTGTGGTGCCGCGCCCGATACTCACAACTGGCTGACAGAAGTCGCTTAGTGCCGGTTGCTAGATTGCTTTTGAGAAGCGGTTATCGGTTTGCCGGTCGTTGATGTAACGATCGAAGATCATCGCAATATTACGCAGCAGTAATCGCCCTTTGGGCCTTATTCGTATGCCTTCCGCATTCACGTCGATCAGTTCATCGTCGATCAATGGTTGGAGTCGGTCGAGTTCGGCCGCGAAATACGTTCGAAACTCAACATCGTGGGTAGCGTCGAAGTCGTCAAACAACAGCTGGTCGTAACACATCAAAGACTGAATCACATCGGCTCGTACGAGGTCATCGTCGTCCACAGCGATGCCCTTGCGCACCGGAAGCCTGCCGTCCTCGAGCAGCTTCTCGTATTCCATCGTAGTGACCGAGTTTTGAGAATACACGTTGCCGATACTACTGATCGAACTGACACCGACACCAACCAGGTCGCATTGCCGATGTGTCGAATAACCCTGGAAGTTGCGCTGCAGTGAACCGTCGCGACGGGCTGCAACGAGTTCATCCTCCGGGAGCGCGAAATGGTCCATGCCGATATAGATATAGCCCGCCTTCGCGAGGCGGTGAATCGTCCGATCGAGTATCTCGAGCTTGGTTTCGGGCGCAGGAATGTCGTCCGCATTGATCATACGCTGACCTTTGAAGCGCTGCGGAAGATGCGCGTAGTTGTATACTGCCAGCCGGTCAGGTCGCATGTTGATTACTGTATCGAGCGTCTTGTCAAAGCTGGCAACAGTTTGATGCGGCAGTCCGTAGATCAGGTCGAACGATATCGATTTGAAGCCGGCGTCCCTTGACGCGTTCAATAGCGACGATACCTGGGCAATCGTTTGCCTGCGGTTGACAGCCTCCTGCACGACACGGTCGAAGTCCTGGATTCCAAGGCTTAGGCGGTTGAAACCCAATTCCGTCAGTAGCCGAATGCCATCGTCATCGACCGTGCGCGGGTCGACTTCAATCGAAAATTGTCGATTATCGCTCTCGTCAAAACTGAACGCGTTGCCGAGTTTTTGCATCAGGTCGCGGAGTTGCGGTTCGTCAAGATACGTAGGCGTGCCGCCGCCAAAGTGCAGCTGCTCGACGAGCCGCGAGCGGTCAAACAGCTCAGCCTGCATATCGATCTCGCGATACAGATTCTCCAGATACTTGCTGACCCGAGATTGGTTGTGGGTGACGATCTTGTTGCAGCCGCAGTAATAACAAAGCGAATGGCAGAACGGAATATGAACGTACACCGAGAGCGGCACGCCACTGGTATTGCTAGCCAGTGCATTCTGCCGGTAATCCTCTTCGGTCAGACTGTCGCTGAACTGCAGCGCAGTCGGATACGAGGTATACCGCGGACCACGCCCCTCATAACGACGAATCAGGTCGATGTCAAAACAGACCGACTCGTCGACAGACATAATATTTTGCTCAACAGACATGTTTCGATACTCGCCCAATATAATACCGCTTCACATGGGTATTTTCCGCAGGCTGTGTGCCAGATACAGCACAGCGGTGAATAGCAGCATTGCGACGGCCTGATGGCTTGCAGCCAGGACTATCGGCACGCTGAACAGCAAGGTCGATATGCCCAGCGCAACCTGCAATACCGCTGTCAGCAGCAGCGCATTTGTTGCCGGCCGGGCCCGCGGCGGTAGTGCAGCGCTGCGGGCGCGCAGCCAGTATATGACAATAATCACAAATGTCGTGATCGCGAGCAGACGATGGTTGAATTGGACGGTCGTCGCGTTATCGAACAGATTTCGCCAGGCCGGGTCCAGAGCTGCCAGTCCCGGCGGTATGAAGCTTGTGCCCATCATCGGAAACGTATTGTAAATCTCGCCAGCCCGCAGGCCGGCGACGAAGCCGCCCGAAATAATTGTTATCGAGATCAGGCAGGCCAGCAATACGGATGGGCCATACCATGGATGTCGCTCGCCGCCTTGCTGCGGATAAAGCAGCGACAACGCAACCCAGAACATGTACGCATAGATCACAAATGCGGCAACAAGATGTGCAGTCAGCCGGTACTGACTAACGTGCGGATTGTCGACGAGACCGCTCTTGACCATGTACCAGCCGAGTACGCCCTGCATGCCGCCAAGCACAAACATCAACAGATATTTCGGCCATTCGCGTTTGGTGAGGTAGCCCGTGATAAGGAAGTACAAAAAGGGTATTGCGAATACCAGGCCTATTGTTCTTCCCAACAGCCGATGCAGATACTCGAGCCAGAAAATGCCCTTGAAGTCCTGCAAATCCATGTGCGAATTTATTTTCTCGAACTCGGGCGACAGCTGATACATCCCGAAAGCGCGCTGCCACTCGGCCTCGCCAAGAGGCGGCAGCCAGCCCACGACAGGACGCCAGTCAACCATTGAGAGTCCCGAGCCTGTCAATCGTGTCACGCCGCCAAGAACGACCATTATGAACACAAGCGCACAACAAATAAGGAGCCATATCGCTACTCGGCGGTTACGCACTGTGATGGAAATGTCGTCGGTCATCGATCGGGCAGTCTGGTGCGTGATAGAGGCGGCCGGCAATCTTAGCAGCACTCGCACACAGGATTGCGACAATTCTAGGTATTTTCCCCAGTATTGCCGGATCGACAGTAAGGCTAATGTAGTCGCTGGAAAAGTAGTGCACTCGGCCTCGGTTCGGCAATGTCATAACCCCCACAAGCCGTCGAGGCCTGATAAGCCGGGCGGGCATTTTGCCCGCCCTTTTTCTTGCAGCGGCTCCGCGGACAATACGGCAAATATGCGCAATCTCATCGTGAATCCGTGCCACCGGCAGCCCGCGAGCGCTCTCTGCTGCAGCGCAAAAATACGACATAATCTGCTGAAATTAACGAGCCTGATTAGTTTGTAAACGGACTTTGGTGCTTGGCGCTTCGCGAATCGCGAGCCTTGCTTCGCGAATACTAGTAGTATTTGAGATGCGGACTCGAAAAGAGCAGGCGATTCAACCGCTTTCGGGCGGCGTTTTTGTTACGAGGTAGATATGTCAGGCGAAAGAGTTACAGGAACCGTCAAATGGTTCAACGATGATAAGGGATTTGGATTCATCGAGCGCGAAGGTGGTCAGGACGTGTTCGTCCATCACAGCGCGATCCAGATGGAGGGCTTCAAGACCCTGAAAGAGGGTCAGAAAGTTTCGATGGAAGTGACACAAGGGCAGAAAGGCCCGCAAGCCGAAAACGTTATGGCTGACTAGTTGTCGCCGGGCCGGTTGCCGCGCAATGCGATCGGTCGAGTCAAAGCTTCTATTTAACGCCTGCGTTGCAGGCTGGGATCGCATGCATCTGCATGTGCGACTGCTCGTGTTTGGCAGCAGATTCCTGCTGTCTGCCTGCAGCGAAGCGCCGGCTCCGCAGCGGCCGACTGTTCCCGACACCGATCCTGCTTTCGCAGACAGCAGCAGCTGCCGCAACTGTCACGAGGCCCAGTTCTCGGACGGGCGGGGCTCACGCCACGACCTCGCCATGCAGGTCGCCGACGAAAGCACCCTTCTCGGCGATTACGACATCGCGTGGGCGCTGGCCACGATGTACAGAGATAGCGGCAACGTTGGCATGGCCCGACACGTTGTTGAATTGATGGCGCGAGATCATCCCGATGACGCTAATGTGACTGCTTTGCTGGATTCGCTGATAGTCGATTAGACTAAGCCGCTGATGCCGTCATAAACGAGCTTCAGGCCAACCGCGAACAGCAGCAAGTAGACAAACGCGAAGAAGAAGCGATCACTGACACGTTTGTGCAGCCAGGCACCTGTCAGTACGCCGACTGGTGCAAGAACGACGAGCGCTGCCGACGTTGCAAGATTGTCGGTATCCAGCTGGCCAAGCCAAGTGTAGGGAACGAGCTTGACGTAGTTGACGACCGCAAAAAAAACGATAGTCGTGGCAGCAAAGTCGGTCCGATTGAGCGGTCGACGCAGCAGGTACATACTGATCGGTGGGCCACCGGAGTGCGCCACGAAACTCGTGAATCCTGCAACCGAGCCGCCGAGCACGCCATACGACCGTGGGTAGTCGGCGAGTGCCGAGCTGTTGGCACGCTGCTTATTGATCCAGAAATGCAGCGTGAAAGTGATTGCCACGGCGCCAACTATCAATTTCACAACGGACGTGCTCATGTACCCGAAAAGCAGGGTGCCAACGAGTATGCCGACAAGCGATGCCGGCAGCAGGACACGTAGTTCGGGCCAGATCCATTTGCCGCGGAACTTCCAAAGCGCAACGAGATCCATTACGCAGAGTATGGGCAGCAGGATTGCAGCAGCCTGAACAGGAGACACGACGAGCGCCATCAAAGGGACTGCCGCCGTGCCCAGGCCGCCGCCGAAGCCGCCCTTGGAGATGCCGAACAGCAGCACGGCCGGTACGGCGACAGCATAAAACCATGGATCGGTTATCAACGCCCACTCCCGCCAGGCAATTCGTGATTAAATAGACTACTGATAAGAAAGACAATAAGCCGTGAAACTTAGAATTCGTGACAATACGATTCGCCTGCGATTGACGCGCGGCGAGGTCGCAGCGCTTTGCGACAAGGGCATCGTGAGCGGTCGTACGGGTTTTCCCGGCGGGCGCGATTTTCAGTACGCTGTCGAAAGCAGTCCTGCGAATGTCAGCGTCGGGGCGTTCTTGTCGGACAACGTCATGACGGTGCGCCTTCCCGAGAACACGGTGCTTGCCTGGGCGTCGACCGAGCAGGTTTCGATCGACGGCGAGCAGCTGCTTGCCGATGGCGAAAGCGTGCGTATTCTCGTTGAAAAGGATTTCGCGTGCCTCGCGCCGCGCGAAGGTGAGGACGAATCGGACATGTACGCGCACCCGAAAGCGGCGGGTGTTGACGGAGACAGCTAATGCCGGTTCGGCGTTACGCCCGATTCGAGCCAGAGACACTCGCCTTTCTCGACGAGCTGTCGGCAAATAACAATCGCGAATGGTTCAAGGAGAACAAGAGCCGCTACGAAGAACAGGTGCTCGACGTGGCGTTGCGGTTCATTCAGTCGATGCACGACCCCTTGCACGAGATCGCACCGCATTTTGTCGCGCAGGCGACGCGCATGAGTGGATCTTTGATGCGCGTGTATCGCGACACGCGTTTCTCAAAGAATAAGCTGCCGTACAAGACCAACATTGGTATCCAGTTTCGCCATGAGCAGGCAAAAAACGTGCACGCACCGGGGTATTACGTGCACATCGATCCTGAACAGGTCTTCATCGGAGTCGGGATGTGGCGTCCCGAGTCCGATCAACTGCGCAGCATACGTGAACGCATTGCCACCAGACCGGCCGAGTGGAAGCGCGCATCGCGGGACAAGACATTCCGACGCCACTTCGAGCTCGGTGGCGAATCGTTGACGCGACCGCCACGTGGCTTCGACAGGGACCATGAGCTGATCGACGACATCCTGCGCAAAAGTTTCATGGGCGTGAAGAATCTGGATCGAGACGATTGTCTGAGCCCGCAGTTTCAACGCAAGGTCGAAACCGCATTCAAAGCCGCAACGCCGTTCATGCGGTTTCTTTGCAAGTCTGTCGGCGTCCCGTTCTAGCGCAGAGTAAGAACGATTTTACCCATATGCCGGCTGCTCTCCATCAGTGCATGGGCGGCGGCGGCGTCTTCCAATGCAAATGTTGAATCGATGATCGGTTTGACCTGTCCGGAATCAAGCAGCGGCAGAACGTGCTGCTGAAGGCCGCTCGCAATCGACGCTTTTTCCGCGATCGTCTGTGGCCGCAATGTCGATCCGGTGATCGTCAATCGCCTGGCCAATACGACGCGCATGTTTAGCTCGGCGGTCGGGCCCTGCAGGAAAGCGATGATCGCGTAGCGGCCCTCGAGCCCCATGCTCTCCAGATTCTTCTGCATGTAAGGTCCGGCCACCATGTCGAGCAGTACGTCAACACCGCGCCGGTCGGTGACGTCCTGGACGACCTGCGGCCAATCCTCGTTCCGATAGTTGATTGCCTTATCAGCGCCGAGGATTTCGCAGAAACGACACTTGGCGTCGGTTCGGGCGGTCGTAATAACCGTGCAGCCAAACGCTTTGGCAAGCTGAATCGCGGTTGTGCCAATGCCGCTGGATCCGCCGTGCACCAGGAACGTCTCGCCCGCTGTCAGATTGCAGCGCATGAAAACGTTGTACCAGACCGTGAAGAACGTCTCCGGGACCGCCGCGGCCGCAATCGGCGTGAGCGTGCCCGGAACCGGAAGGCAATGGCCTTCGTTAACCCGGCAAAACTCGGCGTAGCCACCACCATGAGTCAGCGCCATAACCGTGTCGCCGACAGCCCATCGCATTGCGCCGGGCCCGGTCGCAACAACTTCGCCGGCAACTTCGAGGCCGGGAATAGGGCTCGCATCGGCCGGCACCCGATACAGTCCTCGTCGCTGCAGTATGTCGGGGCGATTGACGCCAGCCGCGTGCACTTTGACCAACACCTCGCCATCGCGGGGCGCCGGTGTCGCGACCGTCGCGGTGTGCAGGACCTCAGGCGGCCCGGGCTCGGCAATCGAGATGGCGCGCATGGTTTCGGGAATTTCACTCATGGACAGGCGACACGTTATGTGGATACTGGCGTGGCATCAATAGCTACCGGCCTCATCATGTCCGATAACCCGATCCTCTGGAGCCCAGGAGACGAGCAGAAGCAGGCGACCGCGATGTACCGCTTCATGCGGCAGCACGGCTTTGATCGCTATGAAGAGTTGTATCAATGGTCGATCGACGATTCGGCGGCTTTTTGGGGGGCACTTTGCACGTTTTGTGAGGTTCGCTTCGACAAGCCGGCTCACACCACGTTGTCGCGGCCGGACAACATCATGGACGCGGGCTGGTTTGCCGGCAGCGAGCTGAATTATGCGGCGCATCTGTTGCGCGAAACCGGTGCGCGTGCGGCGCTCATTTTTTGTGGCGAGGACGGTTGTCGGCGCGAACTCAGTTTGGATCAGCTGCGGCAGTCGGTCGCCGAGGTGGCCGCCGGACTGCGCGGTGCAGGGGTGGCCAAAGGCGATCGCGTTGCCGGATTCCTGCCCAACTGTCCGGAGGCGATCATTGCGATGCTGGCGGCATCCAGTATCGGCGCAATCTGGTCGTCATGCTCGCCGGATTTTGGCATCAACGGCGTGGTTGATCGCTTTGGCCAGATCGAGCCGAAAGTGCTCTTCGCGACCAGCGGCTATTTCTACAACGGTAAACAGATTGATTCGTTGCCCGTGGTCTCCGGCGTGGTTGCGGCGATACCAAGCATTACGACGACCGTAATCGTAGATTTCGTTGAAGGCGGTGGCGGAAATATTGCATCCGGTAGCGCCGTCGCATGGGATGCATTCCGGCGTCCCGGCGCTGGCCTCGATGTCCAGCCCGTCGAATTCAACCATCCGCTGTACATCATGTACTCGTCGGGTACGACCGGAGTGCCCAAGTGCATCGTGCACGGGCACGGAGGCTCACTGCTGCAACATCTGAAAGAGCACGTGCTGCACACCGATATTTCTGCCGCCGATCGATTGTTTTATTTCACCACCTGCGGCTGGATGATGTGGAACTGGCTAGTCAGCGGTCTCGCTTCGGGCGCGACGCTGATCCTCTACGATGGCTCGCCGTTTTTCGACAATGGTCACGTGCTGTGGAGGATAGCGGATCGCGAGCGGATTACCGTGTTTGGCACGAGCGCGAAATATATATCGGCTCTGGAGAAAGCCGGTGTTCGGCCGCGTGACGACTATCAGCTGCCAGACTTAAGAGCCGTTCTGTCGACGGGTTCGCCGCTCGCGCCCGAGAGCTTCGACTACGTGTATGACGCGATCGGCGTGGACCTGCAGCTCGCCTCGATAGCGGGTGGCACGGATATTCTGAGTTGCTTCGCGCTTGGCAACCCGATGCTGCCGGTACGCCGTGGCGAGCTGCAGTGCCGCGGGCTCGGCATGGCCGTGCAAATATTCGACGACGACGGCAACGCTGTGGTCGAACAGCATGGTGAGCTCGTGTGCACGAAACCATTCCCGTCCGCACCGGTGTGCTTCTGGAACGACATGGACAATGCGCGTTACAGGGCCGCCTATTTCGAGCGCTTTCCAGGTGTCTGGGCGCATGGCGACTTTGCCGAGCTGACACGAAACGGCGGCTTGATCATTTACGGACGTTCAGACGCGGTCCTGAACCCGGGCGGAGTGCGTATCGGTACCGCCGAGATTTACCGGCAAGTCGAAAAGCTCGATGAAGTGGTCGAGAGCATTGCGATCGGGCAGAGCTGGGAGCATGACGTACGCGTTGTGCTATTCGTTGTCCTGCGTCCCGGTGTTAGCCTCGATGACGAATTGCGCGCGCGTATTCGCGCGGTTATCCGCAGTAATACGACGCCGCGCCATGTTCCTGCCAAGATCATTGCGGTAAGCGAAATCCCGCGCACGAAAAGCGGCAAAATTGTCGAACTTGCAGTACGCTCCATCGTGCATGGAGACACCGTCAAGAACACGGAGGCCCTCGCTAATCCAGAAGCACTCGAGAACTTCCGTAACATCGCCGAGCTCGATGAAGCATAGGAAGAATGACTAATGGCGGATCGCGATATCCTGGGCATCGAAGTCAGCCGCGGCCGCGTGCTGCCGGAGTGGATCGATGTCAACAACCATATGAACGTCGCCTATTACGTGCTCGTGTTCGACCAAGGCGTTGACTCATTGTGGGATCGCTTTGGAATCACCGAGGAGCACATTCGGGAAATGAACAGCTCCACATTCGCGGTCGAGTCCCACGTGATCTACCGTCGCGAACTGAATCTCGACGATCCATTCATTGTGACGGCGCAGATTCTGGCCTACGACAAAAAACGCATCCATCAGTTCCAACGTTTGTATCATGCCGAGGAACGGTTCCTTGCAGCGACGGCTGAGTGGATGAATCTGCACGTCGATCTCATCACGAGGCGCGTCGCGCCGTGGCCGGATACAATTCTTGACGATATTGGGCGGGTCGCGGCGGTGCAGGGTGACTGGTCTTATCCAGAAGAGGCCGGAAGACAAATGCATGTGCCGAGACCAATTTTCAGCACCGGAGGTGCTCAGGCATGAGCCGGCAACTACTTCTTGCAATCGACCAGGGTACGAGCAGCAGCCGAACAGTAATTTACGATAACGCGGTTACGGTTATCGGCAGCTCGCAGCAGGAGTTTGCGCAAATCTACCCGCAGCCGGGTTGGGTCGAACACGATCCGGAGGCGATCTGGCGATCGGTGCAGGACGTTACGCGGCAGGCGATGCAGGACGTCGGCGCGACCGCGGCTGACATTGTGGCGATCGGCATCACCAATCAGCGCGAGACAACGCTTATCTGGGATCGCCAAACTAGCGCATGCATTCATAATGCGATCGTATGGCAGGACCGCCGCACCGCGAGCTATTGCGAACGGCTCAAAGCCGACGGCGCCGAGTCGCTCGTCAGCCAAAAGACGGGCCTGAAACTGGATCCTTATTTCTCGGCAACAAAGATAGCCTGGATACTGGATAACGTTAAGGGGGTTCGTGAACGCGCAGTCAATGGCGAACTCGCGTTCGGTACCGTGGATTCTTTTTTGCTGTGGCGCTTGTCCGGCGGGCGGGTGCACGCAACGGATGCGAGCAACGCATCGCGAACACTGCTGTTCAATATTCATAGACAGGAATGGGACGACGAGTTGCTGCAGCTCTTCGATATTCCCCGCGAGCTGCTGCCAACAGTTCTCGACTGTGCGGCCGACTTCGGCGTGACCGATGATGAGACTCTGGGCGGCGCCGTTCCGATTTGCGGCATCGCCGGCGATCAGCAAGCCGCGTTGATTGGCCAGGCCGGTTTTGAAAAGGGCACTACCAAGAGCACCTATGGGACAGGTTGTTTCGTTATCGCCAATACGGGTGACAAAGCGTTGGCATCAGGCAACCAGCTGCTGACGACCGTTGCAAGCCGAATTGACGGCAAGGTAACTTATGGCCTGGAGGGCAGCGTGTTTGTCGCCGGGTCTGCCATGCAATGGCTGCGCGATGAGCTCGGCATCATCGACTCGGCGCCGGAGTCGGAGTCCATCGCGAAAACGACCGGGATTGTTGACGATGTCCATGTCGTTCCCGCTTTCGCGGGCCTGGGTGCGCCGTACTGGGATCCACACGCTCGCGGCGCGATACTCGGCCTGAGCCGTGGCAGCGGGCGCAACGAAATCGTTACGGCAACTCTGCAGGCCGTTGCTTTTCAAACACGGGACCTCATTGATGCGATGGCGGATGACGGTATTGCGCCATCTACTATTCGTGTTGACGGCGGCATGGTGGCAAATGGCTGGTTTCTGCAGTTTCTCGCCGATATTCTCGGCATCCCGGTCGAGCGCCCTCTGAATGTCGAGTCGACCGTACTCGGCGCTGCGTATCTGGCAGGCTTGCAGAGCGGTGTCATCGAGTCAGTCGCCCAGCTGGCCGGATTGTGGCAACGCGAGGCGCTGTTCGAACCGAAAATGTCGGTGGACAGACGCGAACAACTGTTGGCGGGCTGGGGCGCGGCCGTCGCGCGGGTGAGAACAGGCGGGTAGAGTGCTCAGAGCCAGACAAAAAATCGACAAGTACCGGATTATTGGGCGCATCGCGTCAGGGCCGCTGGCAGACGTTTATCGTGCTTTCGACACCATTCAGAAAATGCGCGTCGCGCTGAAGATTCCGAAGTCCGGCGATGCGACAGGCGAAGAGGAGTTTTTGCACGAGGTGCAGGTTGCGACCAAGCTCAAGCACCCGAATATTCTGTCCGTGCTCAATGCGACCTATATCGATAAGCATTTCGTCATCGCGATGGAGCTTGGTGACGAGTCGCTCGCCGACCGTATCGAGCGACGCATTTCGACGACGCGCGCGATGGATCTCGCTGGCCAGGGGCTTGCGGCGTTGGCCCATGCGCACGAGCACAGAATTATTCACTGCGACATCAAGCCCGAAAATTTCATTCTGTTCCCGGGAAACAAGCTCAAACTTGGCGATTTCGGTTTCGCTAAACTCAGCCTGCGTACGCTCAAAGCGTCCGGCTCGGGGACAATCGACTATATCGCGCCCGAGCAGGCGATGGGCCGGCCCAAGTTTCAATCCGACGTGTTTTCGATGGGTTTGGTACTCTACCGCCTGTTTTCCGGAAAGTTGCCCGAGTGGCCGTTTACGTGGCCGGCGGTCGGACACAAGCAACTGATGGCAAGAGTTCGGCCCGAGTTTGCCGAGGTGCTGCGAAAAGCGATTCAGCTCGATCCGGCCAAGCGTTTTAAGGACGCGACGCAAATGCAGGCTGCATTTGAACGCCTGAGCAGCCACGCGCGCCGACAAAAGCGCGCAAGAACGAAAAACGGTGGCCGCAGCGAGTCGTCGTGGCGGCAATTGCAGTGGCGCGAGTTTCAAAGAAAGTATCGCAAGGTTCTGCATACCGGGCATCATTGCCGGCGCTGCGAGGGTCCGGTTGCCGAAAGCATGCAGGCCTGCCCGTGGTGTGGATTTGATAACCCCGCGAGAGGATCGGAGTCTTCACTGTCGTCAAGCTGTCCGCGTTGCGAGCGTGGCGTCAAGAACGACTGGAGCTACTGTTCGTGGTGTTATGGACCGGGATTTGTTGAGGAGACGACGCGTCGCTATCCGGACAAGCATTACCAGGCGCAATGCAGTAACACACGATGTCGCGGGCCGCTTATGCCATTTATGCGCTATTGTCCATGGTGCCGAACCAAGGTTAGGCGGCCGTGGAAAATAGCGGGCAGCAGGCACTCCTGCAAAGCGTGTCACTGGGGCATCGCGAAAGAGTTTTGGAACTACTGCGCATGGTGTCGCGAGCCGGTGCGACGTGAGTAAAGCGGATTCACTCTAGGTCCCGGATGCCAAATATTTCAGATGACATCTTGCTCTTGGACGGTGCTGAAACGCCGGATCGGCGCCACGTCGACGTCGGCGGCGGTACTGTCGTGGCCTATACGTGCCGCTCGCCCGACAAAGAAACGGAAAATGAGGACACGGTCGCGATTATTCCCTACGGCCCGGAAGCGGCTGTTCTGATCGTCGCCGACGGCGCTGGCGGATTGCCGGCCGGCAAGCGTGCTTCGCTTGTTGCGGTGACAATGCTGCTCGAGTCTTTGCGGGTTGCGATGGCCGAAACGATGCTGCTGCGCACGGCGGTTCTGAACGGCATCGAGGCGGCAAATGTCGCGGTACAGGACCTTGGCAACGGCTCGGCGACGACCTTCACCGTTGTCACGATTGAGGGATTGACCGTGCGTGCCTACCAAATCGGCGACTCGGAGGCGATCGTCGTCGGCCAGCGCGGTCGGATCAAACTGCAAACGACCGCACATTCGCCAACAGGCTTTGCGGTCGAGGCGGGTTTCCTCGATCAGCGCGAGGCGCTGCATCACGCCGATCGACATCTTGTATCCAATTTCCTCGGCACGGCGGATATGCGTATTGATATTGGCGCCGAAGTGACGCTCAGACCGCGCGACACGATCCTGCTTGCGAGCGACGGCCTGACGGATAATGTACATGTTGACGAGATTATCGAGAGGGTTCGCATGGGTCCTCTGGATGCGGCGACGGAACGGGTGATTGCTCTGGCCCATCGCCGCATGACGGACGCATCGTCTGCACAACCGAGCAAACCGGATGACTTGTCTTTGATTCTGTTCCGCAAACCTTACCGACTGGCTGCAAGGAGATCAGCACAAACGTAATGGAATCAATTGCTTGTCTATTCGAATATCCCGCCATGCAAATGCGCACAACTGTGATCAGAGGTGTTGATCAAGCGGCAGCGGCGTATTATCGTCGACATCGAACACGCAGCTGTAGACAGGGCGCGTTGCGACGGTGATTCCGATGGAACTCCAACGCGTATTTGCCGCTCCAATCCCTTAGCAGTGATCGCGACGAGAGGGTCCGAACATATGAGACAAGGTCGATCAGCTATTTCAGTCCACAGCTCGATTAAGCCGCTCCTGCTGGTCATTTTTGCTGTGCTCGCGACGAGCGCATGCAAAGAGCAGGCATCTGTATCGACAAGCGGCGGCATACCGGCTCCGCCGAGCGGCGGTATGCCTGCGCCTCCGGGAGGGCCGCCGGCGCCACCGGCGCCTCCAGGCGGCTCGAGCGGTGGTTCGAGCAGTCCGAGCGGCGGTATGCCACCGCCCCCGCCCCCGGGTGGTGGCGCCGATGGCGGCATGCCGCAAGGGTCTGAAGGCCCGAGCGGCAGTTCCAGCGGTTCTTCCGGCTCGGAAGGATCGAGCGGCGAAGTTGGCAGATTCCCGGGTGGCGGCGAAGAGTCTGCAGGCGTTCCGCCTCCGCCAAGTTCGAGTGGCGGTGCTGCGGGCGAAGACGGCGCCGAATCGGGTGACGCGGGTGGCGAGAGCGGCGACTCGGCTGAGCCCAGTGACTGGGAAGATGAAAGCGCTGGCGAGAGTGAGTGTGGCGACACCGGATCGCTGCCGGGCGGCGTCGGCGGCATGGGCCAGGACGGCGAATGCATCGGTGGTGGTGCTGCGTCTGCGAGTGAAGAATCTAGCGAGTCCGCTGCTGGCGGTAGTGGTGGCGGAGGCGCCGAAGGCAGTATGCAGGGTACCGGCGGTGCCGGCCGCGTCGGCGAGTTTCCGGACGAAAGTGCTGCCGAACGCGCCGCGCGTCTTGGCCGCGAACTCGAAAAGTCCATTGGTGGTTTTGACGAAGTACTGCAGGATGAACAGCGCGAGGTCGCTTCAGTAGGCCGCAGCACGGAAGGTTTCGGTGGCGGCGTGCCTGGCGACAGTGACGGCGATGGCGGAATCAGCCTCGGCGAGCAGGGTTCGAACTCGGGCAATCCGGTTTCGGTTGCAAATTCAAGTATTTCACGCGAATCGCCGATAGACGCCATGTCGGAGCAGGAAATTCGTGAACGCACGCCGGAAGATATTCCGATCATGGTCGACGACGATATTATTGCCCGGCAATTGCGCGAGGCTGCGCTGGCTGAGAACGACCCGGCGCTGCGCGAGCGGCTATGGGAAGAGTACCGGAAATACAGTGGCAGGTAGCCACACGCAAGATTGTTTCAGGAAAACGATTTGACAATGACGACACGGATATCCTTGTTGTTGGCTGCGCTCTGCGTCGCAGCGTCAGGGTGCGCGGTCAACGAGGTCATTACCGCCGAAGAGACCGAATTGATTATCGCGGAGACGCCGCCCGATGAGGCAATGCTGCTGGATATCGGTGTGGTCGAGTTCGTGGGCGGCATCGATGCTGATAACGATCCGGAAGAGTCGGGGATCTACGAAGAAATCCGCTCCGCCGAAGTTCGCTATTTGCCATACCATCTGAAGACGACGTTGCAGGGCACCGGCCATTGGGGTGCCGTGCGGGTCATTCCTTCGCGCAGTGCTTTTACCGACGTCGTGATCGGCGGCGAAATCGAAGAGTCTGATGGCGAATTTATTGAATTGAAAATTACTGTCGACGATTCACGCGGCCAGCACTGGTATGAGAAGACCTACAGTACTCAGACCGGCATTTCGTCATACTCGGAGAATCGCGATCGCCGCATGGACCCATATCAAAAAGTCTTCAACGATATTGCAAATGATCTCAAGGAATATGTGGACGCGCTCCCGCCGGAGTCGATACGTGAGGTACGCCAGGTCACCGAATTGAAGTTCTTTGCTGACATGGCGCCCAAAGCGTACGGGGAGCATTTGAATATCGATGAAGAAGGCAAAGCTACCATTGTGCGCTTGCCGGCGGATAATGACCCGTCGGTCGATCGACTCAGACAAATTCGCGAACGCGATCGACTCGTGGTCGACACCCTCAACGAGCACTACGCCAACTTCTATTACGGCATTGCCATTCCGTATCACTCTTGGCGAAAGACCGCGCGCGAGGAATCAATCAACTACCGGCAGGTCAAGCGGTCGGCCGCGCTGCAAACGCTGATGGGAGCGGTGGTTATCGCGGGTGCGCTGGCTGTTGACTCGAACAGCTCGAGTTACTCGAAGAGACAGATGCAACGCAGTCTGCAAAACATCGCGATTGGAGAGGGTTTTGAAGCAATGATGTCGGGCATCTCGCGCCGCAACGAGGCAGGCATGCATCGTGAGTCGATCAAAGAGTTGTCCGAATCCTTCGGCGCGGAGGCAGCGCCAATGGTCGTCACAGTGGAGGGCGAGACGCGTCGTCTGACCGGCACCGCCGCCGCGCAATACGAAAGCTGGCGTAGATTGCTCAAGGAGATCTACGAAGCTGAGACAGGATTCGTGGAGACAGCCGACGCTGTGGACCCGGATCCGGTGCGTATCGCCGAACCGACGGGATAAGCGATCGCTGATTGATGCAGGTCCCCCAGACAGGAATTGAGCTTGCGAACCGCTACACGCTGGTTAGAAAGCTCGGAGCCGGCGGTGCCGCCGAAACCTGGCTCGCCACGGATCGGCTGACACGCGCATCAGTGGCGCTGAAAATACTCGTCAGCGATAAGGTCACCGCCGCAAATTTCCACAGGGAATGGCAAACCAGTATTCGCCTGGTGCACGCGCACATTGTGCGCGTATTCGAGTTCCACGACGATTCCGAAAATCTCTTTTATAGTCTGCAGTTTGTCGACGGACCCGATATCAGCGTGTTGTCAGGCGCGCCGCTGCAGCATGTCTTACCACCCATTGCGCTGCTTGCCGATGCGCTGCGTTACGCGCATGGCAAGGGCGTAGTGCACCGTGATGTGAAAGCAAGCAATATTTTGCTCGATCATGACGGCGCGCCGTATCTGATCGACTTCGGCGTCGCGTCCGAAGCAGGCGCACAAGCCAGCGGAGGATCACTAATCGCGGCGAGTCCGCAAACACTTGCCGGGGCGCTGCCACAGCCATCCGACGACATCTTCGCGCTTGGCGGGTTGATTTTTGAGCTTGTCAGTGGCCAGCCACCGTATTCCGCCGCGTCGACGGCAGAGGCCATTGAGCATGTCACGCCAGCGCCTTTGGTCGCAGCTGACGGGTCGAAAGTTCCCAGTGCCGTCGCAAAGCTTGTAGCGAGCATGCTCGATAAGGACCCGCTCGCGCGTCCCGATGCCGAGACGGTCGCCGTCACTCTCGAGTCCGCGGGATTCTCTGGCGCACCAGCACCGGCAAGTTACGTGGGGGGAGGTCTGCGGCAGAGCGATGAGATCATCGAGATCAGCGATGCGATTCGGCCACCAACAAGACACGCAGCGGCTGCCAAGGCGGTTCCAAAGTCGGACAGCTCCGGAATCAGTCCGCGGACGCTCGGCGTCGGTCTCGTCATGCTCCTGGCGATACTTTTTGGTGTCGTTTTCTTATTGCCGGACACCGTACCGACTGACGATTCCGTGGCGACCCAGGATGTCGGCGAAGAGCCTGTCGAAGCTGCAGCACAGCAACAGAAGGCTAGCCGCGTAGGCTTTACTGAAAACGTCGAAGATCTGAGCGGCCGCGATGCGCGTGTCAGAGCACGCGCGGAAACGGAAGTGGTACTCGGCGAATTGCTGTCAATGATGGAGACACTGGAAAGGCGCGCCGTGCAACGCTGGGGCGGATTGCAGTTCAAAAAGGCTCAGGCACTCTACGCGGAAGGAGATGCGGCATATCTCGCACGAGACTATGAAATCGCCAGCGAAAAATACGGCGCGGCGATCGCGATCCTCGAACCGCTGCTCGACGAGGTTAACCAGGTATTTGCAACCACATTCGCTGATGCGAAGGTCGCGCTGGAGAATGCGGATGCGGTGGAAGCATTGAGATTATTCGATTTGGCGGTTGCAATCAGCCCAAGTCATGCGGCAGCGCAAGCCGGATACGCGCGCGCAAAAAACCTGGAAACAGTTCTCTCATTAACTGACCAGGGCTTTGAATTTGAACAGCACCTGGAACTTGAGGCCGCTCGCGAGAGCTTTGCGAAGGCGGCGGAGATCGACCCCGAATGGGAACCGGCACAGACCGGTCTTGAAAGAGTGCTGGCGACCATCAAGCAAATGGAGTTTGATCAGCGAATGACTGAAGGTCTGACAGCACTGAGCGAGCGCGATTATCCCGGTGCGCGAGCCGCATTTCGCATGGCTCAGAAGCTCAAGCCCGAGTCGCGCGAGCCAGCGGACGGGCTGCTGCAGGTTGATCAGGGAATTCGACTGGACCGCATCGGCGCTCTTGAGAGACAAGCGCAGAGCGAGGAACAACACGAAAGATGGGAGGCGGCCGTCGACACCTATCAAACTGTTCTCGAGATCGACAGCGATCTGCTATTCGCTAAGCAGGGTCTAGATCGTGCGCGACAGATGTCGGCACTGCACGCACAGCTGGATGAGTACATTGCTGACCCCGATAGTCTGAGTGCACCCGCCACGATGAGCAGGGCGACAGGACTTGTCGTCGATATCACGCGTATGCCGACGATCGGCCCGCGCCTGTCAGGGCAACGTGATGAACTGTCGCGCCTTCTGAAGCGCGCCGCAACACCGTTGACTGTGCAGTTGGTTTCGGACAATACAACCAATGTCGCGATCTATAAAGTCGGTAAACTTGGCAGCTTCGAGACGCGTGAACTCGATCTCAGGCCCGGAACATATGTGGCGGTGGGCAGCAGGCCGGGTTATCGCGATGTGCGTCTCGAGTTTCGTGTGGCTCCGGAAATCGACCTGCAGCCGATAGTCATTCGCTGCGAGGAAGCGATTTGAGTTTCGATCATCTGTATGTAAGAGACGTTGAAGGCGAGCGACGCATTGATGCGGACCGCCTGCCGCTGCGCGTTGGCACGGGCATCGACTGCGAGTTGCGGCTGCCCGGTCCGGGTGGCGGGCCGGTTGTGCTGCTCGACTTGCTGGACGGTGCACCATTTGTGCAGCCGGTTGGTCGAGATGCGACGATGCAGATCAATGGCGAGCCGCTCGTCGCCAGCACGCGCCTGACTGATCAGGATGAACTCCAGTTCTTTGGCAGCCGCATTCGCGTGTCCGCGACGGACGAACGACTGACCCTGATCGTACACCTCGAAGATAGCGCCTACGTCACGCAACCGCCGCAGCTGGCGGAAGGTGCCGCAGAGTCTGCAGACGAAGCGATCGCCCCGACTGCGTTCCGGCGCGCGGCCGCGACGCGTGCGGCGCTTGAGACAAGGCACCACAGTCCGCTCAGGGCCGTTATCGGCATTGGACTTGCGCTTCTACTGATCATGTCATACCTGTTATTCAGTTCGGCATCGATTCAGTTCGACGTGATGCCGGCTGGGCCGGACGACGTCGCACTATCTGGCGGCTGGTTTCGTCTGCCGATCGGTGACCGCGTGCTGTTGCGTCGCGGTGAGTACACGGTGACGGTACAAAAGCAGGGCTATTACGACATCGGCCAGACTTTTAGCGTCGGCGACGAATCGAGCAAGACGATCGAGATCCGAATGCGCCGCTTGCCCGGGCGACTCACGGTCCTCACGGATCCAGCCGTGGAGGCGATCGTGTCGATCGACAATAATACTGTTGGCAAGACACCTTTCGGCCCCATGGAACTGCAGCCAGGCGAGCACAGTGTCAGCGTGCGTGCCGAACGCTATCTGCCTTTTGCTGATGTGATAAACGTACGCGGGCTCGGGCAGCTCGAAGAAATCCATGTTCAGCTCGTGCGCCGGTGGTCAAATGTCGAGGTCACTTCGGAACCAGCCGGTGCAGCGATATTTTCCGGTGAACGGCGCATCGGCGAAACGCCTGCGACAGTAGAGCTTCTCGAAGGCACGCATCAGGTCAGTGTGGTTCGCGAAGGATTCAAAGCCTGGGACGGTACCGTGGTCGCAGTCCCGAATATTGATCAGGCGCTGCCGCTGATTCAGCTCGAACCGGCCAACGCCAGGTTGCTCGTGAACTCCGTTCCTCGCGCGGCGAACGTGACAGTAGATGGTCGCTACCGCGGTCAGTCGCCCATCACGCTGGCGTTATCACCGGACGTCGACTACGAGATCGGTCTGTCGAAGGCAGGCTATGGCGCAACGAGCCGCAAAGTTCGACTGCAGGCTGCCGCGAGCGAGTCGATAACGGTCGACCTGTCGGCGCGCGCTGGTTCAATCACTGTGAATGTGCAACCGCGTGACGCAACTGTGTACGTCGATGGGCGAGCCCGCGGCAATGGGTCGATAACCGTCCGGCTAAGCTCCGCACCGCACCGCATTGAAGTTCGCAAGACCGGCTTCGAAACCTGGTCGCGTACGATTACGCCGCGTCCGGGTTATCCGCAAACCGTTACCGCACGCCTGCGTTCGCTGGCTGCCATCGAGCAAGAGAAAGTCGAGGTTACGGTAACAACGGCCGGTAATCAGGTTATGCGCCGCATCGAGCCCGGAACCTTTACGTTGGGCTCATCGCGTGCCGAGCAGGGACGGCGTGCGAATGAGGTGCTCGTGCCGGTAACGCTGACACGACCATTCCTGATCGGTGTCAAAGAGGTTACGAACAGCGAGTTTGCGGAGTTCCGACCGGGCCACGACTCCGGCAGCGATATCCACCCGTCGATGGCAGGTGGCAGCAACCCGGTCGCGAACGTCTCCTGGTCAGACGCCGCGGAGTATTGCAACTGGCTCAGTGCGAGAGAGGGGCTGAAGCCTGCCTACGAGGACAAGTTCGGTGAGTGGGTCCTTGTGCGCCCGCTGACCAACGGCTACCGGTTGCCAACGGAAGCCGAGTGGGCCTGGGCGATACGCTATGAGGGCGGCGCCGGCGCGAAGCGATTCTCCTGGGGAGCGGAGATGCCGCCAACGCGCGACAGTGGTAATTTCGCGGACAAGTCTGCAGTAGATCTCGTGCCGACGATTCTGCCACGCTACGACGACGGCTTCGCCTCGACAGCACCGGTTGGTCAGTTCACGCCCAGTGCGATCGGTATCTATGATGGCGCCGGCAACGTGGCCGAATGGGTAAACGATTTCTACACAGTACCAACGCCGGGGATGACCACGCCGATCGTTGATCCGCTGGGTCCGAAGACAGGGACCAGTCACGTCATACGCGGATCCAGCTGGCGGCATGCGGGAATCCTGGAGTTGCGCCAAAGCTATCGGGATTCTGGAACGGCGGCTCGATCAGACGTCGGATTCCGCATTGCCAGAACCGTGAATTGAAATTTCATGAGACAATCGCCCGTCGAACCGGTCTAAGACCACAAGACCTTTTCCACCAAGGGCCCATCGTGCAGCGTTTACTCCTGATCCTGATAGCCAGCTCGTTTTTCGCTGTACCGGCCGCGGCACAGCAAGTCGAACCCGAGTCCGACGAGATCTCAACGACGCACGAAGACGCCGAGGGCAAAGTCGAAGAAGTCGTCGCTGCAGAAGAGCCAGGCGAAGAGATAGACGAAACCGGGCTCGACGAGCAGGGCTTTACAAATGAAGACAATGACTTCCGGCCGAGTGAGGATATCCCCGCTGATCAGTCGATTCCGTTTCCAACCGATATCTAGCCCGAAAAGTCAATATGAACAGAAAGAACATACCCGTTGAATTTGTATTTCAGCTCTTTGCATTGATTATCGCTATCATCATCGTGCACGCGTTCTATGTCTCGGTGGTTCGCCCAAACGCGGCACAAATCATTGCAGAGCAGACCGCCGCGGCAGCTGTCGACCCGGATTACGTACGCGAACGGCGCGTCTCTGTGCTGATCAAAGACATGGAGCAGGAGGCATGTTTCATTCTCGGTCTTTGGGCGCTGGCGATCATGGGCTACAAGACGGTGAAAATTCTCGCCGAGCGGCGTCTGCTGGACGTGGATCTCGTGCCTGTCGCCGAGGGTATGCGAATACTGCCGGAGGACACGCGCGAGTTTGCGCGCCAACTGCAGGCGTTGCCGGACGAAAGTCAGCGGATGCTGCTGCCGCGCGCTTTACTGAACGCGTTGCGACGATTCAGCACGACGCGCAGTGTTCAGGATGTATCGAGCAGCACTCGCGACATTTACGAGTCGGAGGCTGATCGCCTCGAGTCGGAGTTGTCGATGATTCGCTATATCTCCTGGGCGATTCCGTCGATTGGTTTCATCGGCACCGTGCGCGGCATCGGCGAAGCACTTGCGCAGGCCGACAAAGCCGTGCAGGGCGATATCGCCGGTGTAACGCAGAGCCTTGGTGTAGCGTTCAATTCCACGTTCATCGCGCTACTGATAAGCATCTTCTTGATGTTTCTGGTGCATCAGTTGCAGTTGCTGCAGGAACGGCTCGTGTTCGACGGCGAAACGTACTGCAATGACAAACTCATCCGGCATATGAAGGCGGACTAGTCAAAGGACGATTGCCGACGTGGGTCTTCTCGCAGTACATATCAACGACGCCGGTATCTCGGTCCTGGATGAAAACAAGATTCTGTATCGGGAGCCCGGGTATGCGCTGCTCGATGAGCAAGGTCTGACGACGGGAAGCGCGGCGTTTGCGCAGGCCAGGGTCAAGCCGCGGCATATACAGCACCGGTACTGGTCAAATCTGCAGGCAACACCGCTGCCGGATCGCCATTTCCAGCATCTGAGTGCAGCGGATCTCGTCAGCCGACAGCTGGAGCACATCTGGAATAGTGTTGCCGGTACGCACGACAAGGTCGTTATCGCGGTGCCGGCGTACATGGGTACCGAGAATCTTGGCTTGCTGTTGGGAATTTCTGCTGAGCTGAATATGCCGGTCGTTGCTATGGTCGATGCAGCTGTCGCAGCCACGCGGCGCGAGTACAAGGGTGCCGTACCGGTGCACGTCGACCTGAGTTTGCATTCTACGATCCTGACCCGCGTTGCCCAGACCGGGCAGGCACAGGTCGACAGGTCATCGGTCATCGAGGACTGCGGTCTCAACGGACTTTACGATGCCTGGATCGCCTTGATCGCCGAAGCTTTCGTGCAGCAATCCCGCTTCGATCCGCTGCACACGGCCGAAACCGAGCAGATGCTTCAAAATAGGCTGCAGACCTGGCTTACGGCGGCCGCGACTGACATCAAAGTGGTGCTTGATATCGAGTACCGCGGCATCACCCATAGCGCCGAGGTCGAGTCGCTCGAACTCGTCGCCGCGGCAGCGCCGGCATACCATCGAATTGTCAGCAATCTGCGCGCGCTGTACCGGGCCGATGAGACGCCCGCGCTGCAGCTGTCGGACCGGGCAGCGCGAATGCCCGGTCTGGCCGACATACTGAGTGCGCGCGTTGGTGGCGAGTTGTTTTTGCAGGAGCCTGGCGCGACGGCTCGCGGTTTGCTGTCGCGGTGCCGCGATATGCAGCCTGTTGATAAGCACGTGAGCCTGATCCGGCAGCTGCCCTGGGACCAGGCAGCCATAGAGGTGAAGCAGGCGGCTGCGGCCGGTCACAGGGGCCAGCCGACCCACGTGCTGTTTAATAACACCGCTTACCTGATCGATACAACGCCGCTCACGCTGGGCTCGCAGCATGCGGACGGCGATCGCGGTATCGAATTACAACAGGATATGCCGGGCGTATCGCGCCGGCACTGCTCATTGCAGCAAGAAAATGGCCAGTGCATCGTGCGCGATTACAGTCGCTACGGCACGTTTCTTAACGGTCACCGCATCGACGGCTCGGCGGTGCTGCAGACAGGCGATCTGGTCCGGCTTGGCACGCCGGGATACGAGCTGCGGCTGATTACGACGGAGATTGATCGTGGCTCGTAAGCGACGTCCATTTGAAGTCTTCAGCATGTCGTTTCTGGACTGTATGAGTTGCGGGTTTGGCGCGGTCATCCTGTTTTTTATGATTATCAACGCCCAGGTCAGGGAAACCACCGAACAGGACCCCACGGACCTCATGGCGGAGACCCGCAAGATAGAGGTCGAAATTCTCGATGGGCGCAAGAATCTCGTGTTGGCGAAGAATACAATCGAAGACCTCAAGTCCGAAACGGACACCGCAGAAGGGCAGATCACGCAGATAATTCGATTGATTGAAGAACTCCGCGCCGAGCTGGCGCAATACGATTCGGAAACGCTTGCGGAGATCGAGCGAATCGAGAAACTGCAGACCGATATCAAGTCACTCGAAGAAGAGGTCAAGCGCTTGCTCGCGCTCGCTGCAGAAGATGACGCCGAAGGCAACAAGCTGCGCGAATTCAAGGGTGAAGGGGACCGGCAATACCTGACTGGCCTCAAACTCGGTGGCAGACGCACGCTTATCCTCGTTGATCGTTCTGCGAGTATGCTCGACCGCACAATCGTGAACATCATACGGCGCCGCAACATGTCGCTGGACGATAAGCTGCGAGCGGTCAAATGGCGCCAGGTCGTCGCCAGCGTCGACTGGTTGACAGCCCAGTTTGTGCCCGGTAGCGAATTTCAGATTTACATGTTCAATAACGATGCTGAACCCGTGATCAAGGGCAGCGATGGGGTCTGGTTAAAGGCCGATGACAGCAGCCAGCTGGATGAGGCGATTCGGGTGCTGCGGCGAACGGCGCCGGAGAATGGCACGAATATGAAAGCTGCGTGGGAAGTTGCGTCACGACTTACGCCGCTTCCCGACAACATCATTCTGCTCGTCGACGGCCTGCCGACAATGGACGAAACAACGTCGAATCAGAAAACCGTCAGCGGACGTGATCGTTACCGCATGCACTTCAATGCCTTGCGTGAACTGCCGAGCGGTATTCCGGTCAATGTCTTCCTCTATCCGCTCGAAGGCGACTATGAGGCACCGATCGTCTACTGGGTGCTGGCGTATCGAACGGGCGGTTCATTTATCAGCGTCAGCAGGGATTGGCCGTAACATGACGGGATACTCGACATGAAGCGGCGCCGCAACGTTGAAGCGTTCAGCCTGTCGTTCCTCGACTGCATTTGTTGTGGTTTCGGGGCGATTATCCTGCTGCTTGTTCTCAGCAAGATCTACGAGCCCGTGATCATCGAGAAGACCCAGGACGATCTCGAACAGCTGATCGCGCTGTTGCAGCAAGAGCTGTTCGACATTCGCGGCGAAACGGCTGTCATAAATCGCGAACTGGACGACGTTCGGCAGCAATCTTCGACAAGCAAGCTGCGCCTTGCGCGCCTGCAGGGAGAACTCAACACCGTACAGGGCCAGTATGCAGCGACGCAGCAGGAATCCGAGGCGACGCTCGACGAGGGCGCGCTGCGTATTACCAAACAGCGACTGACAGAAGAAATGCGCCGTCTGGCGCCATACTATCGCTCGGCGGAACAGGATGCCGTCGCCGGGATACCAGTCGATAGTGAGTATGTGATTTTCCTGATCGATACGTCGGGCAGTATGCAGCAGTTCAACTGGGACCGCGCGATCGAGAAGCTGACGGAAACGCTCGACGTGTATCCGCAGGTCAAGGGCATTCAGATCATGAATGACAATGGCAGCTACATGTTCAAGCAATACGCCGGCAAATGGATTCCGGACACGCCAGGGCGCCGCCAGGCTATCGTCAACACGATGCGCACGTGGCGGCCGTTCAGCGATAGTAATCCTGTCGACGGAATAATTTACGCGATCAGCACGTACTGGTCGCCGGACAAGAAGATCAGCATTTACGTATTTGGCGACGAATTCAGCGGACGCTCGGTGGAGGCCGTCATTCGGCAGGTTGACACCGTCAATCGCGAGGACGAAAACGGCAACCGCATGGTCCGGATTCACGCCGTCGGGTTTCCGTTCTTTTTTGAGCCCGGGCGGAACATGTCCGACACTACGCGTCGCTACGCGCAGCTCATGCGTATTCTTTGTGAAAGAAACGGGGGTACGTTCGTCGCGCTCTCGGACCCGAACCGAACCTAGCCGTCGCCATAATTCACCACAATTGATCGTCGGCTCTCCATGATGCTGGCTGCTCGACAGCGGTTTTCGGCGTTTAAATGATCTCCATCGACGATTGATACACGATGGAGGACATACCAATGCGACATACCCTAGCAATTACTCTGGCGATATCCCTTGCCACAGCATCCCCCGCATTCGCAAAAGCGGCTTCCAAACAAGAGAACATCGGCGTCGGAACGGGCGCGGTAGTCGGCGCGCTGGCAGGAGGCCCGGTCGGCTTCGTTATCGGCGCAGCGATCGGTGCCAAAGTGGGCGACAAGATGCACAAAAAGACCGAGACGATCGAAGCTCTCAACGGCTCGCTGGACCGCTCACGCAGTGATGTTACCGACCTCGAGAATAACGTTCGCACGCTCAATTCTGATATAGACACGCTAAGCGCCGAACTCGAGCGGTTCCGCACTATTGACCGACCGAAGCTGATCAACCTGATGCAGGCCGGTATCTCGATGGATCTGCTGTTCCGCACCGATGAGCACGTGCTCGCCGACACTACCGGAGGCCGGCTTGCGGAGCTTGCTGGCGGCCTGGCATCGATGCCCGACATTCGGGTAGAGCTTGACGGCTTTGCCGACGAACGCGGCGACGCGGACTATAATCTTGAGCTCTCGAGAAAACGCGTCGAGTTCGTTCGGGACCAGCTCATCTCCGCTGGCGTCAGCCCAACGCGGATACACAGCAGCGCGCATGGTGAAGCACCGGCCCAGGACCAGTCCGCAGACAGTTATGCGCTCGAGCGCCGCGTGAGCCTGAAACTGTTCATAGAGGACGAGCAGCCTGCCTACGACAACCAGCCTGTGGCGTCGAACCCCTAGTCTTGTCGGACTTGCCCCGACTCGTTTCGAAACTCTTGATTGCCGGCCCCTCGGGGCCGGCTTTTTTGGTTATAGTTGGTCACTATGGATGAACTCGCTGCACGTCACTGCAGGCCCTGCCAGGGCAGCGTCGAGCCGCTGCGGCCGGAACAGACCCGAGAGCTAATGAAGGCGCTGCACGAAGACTGGTCTCTCAGTGGTGACGGTCGCGAAATCTCGCGGCGCTTCGAGTTTCCGGCCTACAGCCGTACGCTTGGATTTGCCAATGCGGTTGCCTGGATCGCGATCAGCGAAGGCCACCATCCGGTTTTGACAGTCAGCTACGGCAGCTGCGATGTCAGTTACACAACGCATGCCATCGACGGCCTGTCGGACAACGATTTCATCTGCGCCGCGAAAATCGACCGACTGATTCCCGAGGCCGACATCGCTTGATTGAGACAGTCGTGATCGACGACATCGAGGCTGCGGCCCAAAGACTGGACGGTATTGTCGTTAAGACGCCGCTATTGCAAAACGTCGAACTCGATCGCATTGCGGGCGGCAAGGTACTCATCAAGCCCGAATGCTTCCAGAGCATTGGTTCCTTCAAGATTCGTGGCGCCTACAACCTGCTCAGCCAATTGACTCCGCAGCAGGCAAAGCGGGGCGTCGTTGCGTGGTCTTCGGGAAATCACGCGCAGGGCGTCGCGTTGGCGGGCAAACTGCTTGGTATCCACGCAGCCATCGTGATGCCAGAGGACGCACCGCAAACGAAACTAGAAAATACGCGCAGCCTTGGTGGCGAAGTTATTACCTACGATCGCTACCGGGGAGACCGCGAGGCAATTGCTCGCAAAATCGCGGCCGAACGTGGCGCGGAGCTCGTGCCCTCATTTGATCATCCGCATATCATTGCCGGACAGGGAACGGTTGGCCTCGAGATCGCCGAGCAGTCGCGAGGCCTCGCCGACGCGGTGGATCAGGTGTTGATCTGCTGTGGTGGTGGCGGGCTCACGGCCGGCAGCGCGGTAGCGTTGAAAGCGCGGCTTCCGCATGTTTCGATCTACGCCGTCGAGCCCGAAGGTTTTGACGACACCACGCGCTCATTGCGCATCGGTCGGCGGGTCAGCATCGATCCGGGTAGACGATCCATCTGCGACGCGCTGCTTACAGAATCGCCTGGCAAGATCACGTTCGAAATCATGCAGCGGCTCGTCGTCGGAGGGCTAGTCGTATCGGAAGCGGAAGTAAAAGCGGCTATGCGCTTCGCGTTTCAGAACCTGAAAATCGTCGTCGAGCCGGGTGGCGCAGTTGCATTGGCGGCAGTCCTGTCAGGCAAAGTGGATACTTCCGGTAAGACGACCGCGATTGTAATCTCGGGCGGTAATGTTGACGCGGAGTTATTCGCGTCAATTTAGACAGAGCGGACCTGAGGCTTGCGCAGCATCGGGATACGCGAGAACGGTTGACGCCGAATCCCTGTGATATGCAGCGCGCGCTTGCGGCGTGCCTCCCAACCATCCAGCCAGTTCACAATCTTCTCGATCTGTTCGACGTCGGCGCGAACACGACTGGGCTGCATTTCGTGCAGGCCGACTCCGTTCTCAGCTGCGTGTATAAAATTCTGACTGTCACGAAGTACTGCCACAATCGGGATGCCGAGAGAGTCAAGAAAGCGCATAAGGCGACCAAGACTCCTGGTGTTCTTGCGCGTGCGATTCGCAATGACCGCAAGTTTGCCCTCGTTGCGATTGACTTTGGCAACCAGTAACAGATCCGCGATGCATTTGGATGCTGCATCGATATCCATCGACGATGGCAGCACCGGCACGAGAATGCTCGACGAGTCTCGCGTCAGTTCCCGAAGGTCGTCATGTGAAATACTCGCTGGTGAGTCGACGATCAGATTAACCGTGTCATCGGGCACTCGCAGCTGCCAGCTTCTGGTCGCATGCATCGACTTCTTGTACGCGGCAATACCGTGAATAGCTGGCAGTTCGCTCGGGCGGCGCCTGAGCCAGGCAGTCGTCGAACCCTGTGGATCGTAATCCATGATGGCGGGTTGCGGGCCGCGGCGCGCGTAACAGGCGGCAATATTCGTGGCCAGAGTGGACTTGCCGCATCCTCCTTTGGGATTGAGGATGACGATCTTGTTGAGATTGTCCCGTTTCGGCGTGATCAGCATGGCCCCTATAATGTCCCGCATATCGACCTGGCAGTCCATGCGCCAGTTCACATAATACCAGAGCGATGTCTGCGGGGGGGGGCGTGAGCCCTGTTAGCCGGATGGCGGAGGATAGGTATCGAATACGGGCAGTTCGCTGTCAGCGCACGACCACTCGGCGCGTGAGCCGCCCATGATGCGTGCCTCTGGGCGCACGCCCGGCTCCTTGTCGAGCGAACCGGCCGGCACGACGGCAATACTGTTATCGGCGGCGACCCGCGGCATCGGGCTGCCGCAGTTGCCACAGAACACCGCCATGAACCGTTTGGCTTCCGGGACTTTGTAGCTTTTCAGTAGATTCTCGCCGGCGGTCCATTTGACGGACTCCGGCGTCATGATGATGTTGCTGGCATGGCCCGTTCCGGTTGCCTTGCGGCAGCGCGAACAATGGCAGTGAAAGAAGACCTTGGATTTCCCGGTGATTTCGTAGGCCACGGAACCGCACAGGCAGCTGCCCGATAAATTTAGGTCGCTCATCTCGCCCTCCATCGAATAGGACGATCATAGCGTATTGCCCCCATCCGGGGCGCTTTACGCCCAATGCGAACGGGCGTGCAGGAAGTGGCGCGCCTCGCGCAACCAGGAGCAGGTTTCGCAATCGCAGGACCTGGAATGCGTGGTTGTTGTTCGCAGATAGTCTTCGGCAGTCTGCAGCGCCTCAACGAGTTGTTCGACGGATCCCGCGTCCGTCGAAGGCGTACGCTCGCGATTGAGCCACTGACAGGCCACACCGAACTTGCAGCTCGTGCAATCCTTCGAATCCTCGTCGAAGCGACCAGCGACGCGGCAGTTCGTGAAATCGACATCGCGTTCAATGAACAGGCGAGGGAACTCGAGTAGCTCGGACAAATAGCCCGTAATCGTCCGGGATGATGTTGGGGTAAGGGTCATCGCTGTGGCGTCCCGGCCGGTCAGAACATCTCGCTCGGATCCGGCTTGTCGTCGGCGGGCTTGCTGCGGCTTCTGATCCAGTCGCCCGTGATCATCTTGTCGTAACTGAGCCCAGGGCCGACCATCGGGTAAACGCCTGCATCGGGGTCTATGATGACTTCGAGAAATGCGGGTCCGTCGAATTGCATAAATTCTTTGACGATTCTTTGCAGATCTTCGTTCCTGTCGAGCTTTTTCGCGAACTTGAATCCGTCTGCCTCAGCAGCCTTGACGAAGTCTTTGCTGTGTAGTGATTTGTCACTGCCCGACATCCGGCTGTCGTAGTATAGCTTCTGCCACTGCCGCACCATACCGTCGCCATAGTTGTTGAGCACAACGACTTTAATGGGCAGCTTGTAAGTTGTGGCCGTCTCCAACTCGCCAATGTTCATACGAATGCTCGCGTCGCCGTCAATATCAACGACAATGCGGTCAGGTCTTGCAAACTGCGCGCCGATGGCCGCCGGTAATCCGAAACCCATCGTGCCCATGCTGCCCGACGTGAGCCAGAGCCGCGGTTCACGATAGTCGAAATACTGTGCGGCCCACATCTGATGTTGACCGACGCCTGTAGAAATAATCGCTTCGCCTTTCGCGTGCCGATTGATTTCCTCGATTACCGCATAAGGCTGTATCAACTCGCTGTTGCGATCGTAGTTCAGACAGTACTCTTTCTTGAGGTGGGCGATCTCCTCGTGCCAGCTCGAATAGTCCTTGCTGAATTCTATGCGCCTGCCGTATTCGAGCAAATCAGTCAAATCCCGGGCAAGCATTCCAATATGATGCCAGCTGGCGCGCTTTACCTTGCCGACCTCGGCGATGTCGACATCAAAATGGGCGATGTTTTTCGCGTTAGCGGCAAAGCTGTCGGGATCACCAGCGACGCGGTCGTCGAAGCGCGCACCAATGGTGATCAGGAAGTCGCAATCCTCAACAGCGTAGTTGGCCGAAGCGATGCCGTGCATGCCAAGCATGTGCAGCGCGAGCGGGTGTGTTGTGTCGCTGGCGCCCAATGCCATGAGTGTCGTTGTGACCGGGATGCCGTACTCGGCGGCAAATCGACGTAACGGTTTGGCCGCGTTAGCGTTGATGACGCCGCCGCCGGCATAGATCAGCGGTCGCTCCGATTGCGCGAGCATCTTGTAAAACCGCTCGCTCTGATCGTCGCGCAGATAGTTTTCTGTGACAGAGTTCAGGCGTCTGTGATAACCGACCAGCGGCAGTGCACCGTGGCCCTTGAATTCGCCTTCCCAGTTCTGAATGTCTTTTGGGATGTCGATGACGACGGGGCCAGGACGGCCGGTCCGAGCCAGTTCGAAGGCACTGCGCATGGTTGCCTCGAGCTTATTCGCATCTGTAACAAGAAAGATGTGTTTTGCAACAGCACCCATGATGGCCGAGACCGGAGCCTCCTGAAATGCATCGGTGCCAATTGCTGCTGTCGGTACCTGCCCACAGATCACGACGATTGGCACCGAGTCGGCCATGCAGTCCCGGACCGGCGTCACAGTATTGGTCGCACCTGGGCCGGAAGTCACCATGACGACGCCAACTTTGCCGCTTGCCCGCGCATAACCCGACGCCATAAATCCGGCACCCTGTTCGTTGGCGGGCACGATCAGCGGCATTGCGGCTTTGCCGTCCTCGGTCTTGTGAGTATCGTTGTAGCGAAAAACGGCGTCGTAGGTTGGCAGGATCGCGCCACCGCTGTAGCCGAAAATCGTGCCGACACCCTCGTCAGCCAGTACCTGGATGACCATATCGGCGCCGGTCATACGCATGCCCGCGAGAGGATGCCCGGTGCTTTGCTTGCTTGTGGCCTGTTCGTTCACGACGCCGTGCTGTGTTACGTAAGTTACGGATTTTCCGCGAGTGTTTACTAAATCTTGGTGCATTGCAATACTCGATCAACTGCGCCACCATCCGCGAATACGATGCCAAATTGGTCTCGATCCAATGAATTAGGCGAGATGCCATGCGACACGCAATATCAGTCCTCTTGCAGAACGAAGTCGGTGCGCTGACGCGCATGACCGGGATGTTCTCTTCACGCGGCTACAATATTGATACGCTCAATGTTGCACCAACTGACGATGCAACGGTTTCTCGCGTAACGATCGTGATTTCGGGGTCCGATGCGGCAATCGAACAGCTCAATTCGCAGCTCGCAAAGCTGGTCGATGTCGTCAACATTCATGACATGACGCTTGGTGATCACTTCGAGCGCGAGCTGGCCATCGTAAAGCTGAAGCTATCGACGGGCGGTCTCGTCAAGGCGCTCGCATTTGCGAAAAAACACGGCGCGGAGATCCTCGATGAGGCGCAGATCAGCTGCACGATCCAGCTTACAGGTCGCGTCGGCGAAATTGATGCTTTTGTTCAGGAGGCTGGCGAGATTGGCGAACTCTCAGCCGTGGCGCGAAGTGGCAGCGTCGCGGTTTCGAAGGGAGAGGTGACGCTGTCGTCGTTTGACGCACACCATCATCTGTCTGCGTAGCTGATGTCGGGGTTCGTGCTATCCAATTATCGCCGCCTGGTCATCAAGGTCGGCTCATCGCTGTTAATCGGCGACGATGGACACGTACATCGCGGCTGGCTCGAGGGACTGGCTGAGGACATTGCAATATTGCACGGTGGCGGCCACGACGTCCTGATCGTTTCATCCGGTGCAATTGCGATTGGCAGTACGGTTCTGCAGATCAATAAGAGCCGGGCACGACTCGAGGATCTTCAGGCGGCAGCGGCAGCGGGACAAGTACAGCTCGTGCATGCGTACCAGGAGGCGCTCGGCGTGAACGGTATTGCGGCAGCGCAGGTTTTGTTGACACCGGAAGACACCGAGAATCGGCGCCGTTTTCTGAATGCCCGTGGAACGCTGCTGAAGCTGCTAGAGCACTCCGTTGTTCCGATCATTAACGAAAACGACACGGTTGCGACTGAGGAGATCCGCTACGGGGATAACGACCGCCTCGCTGCGCGAGTTGCACAACTGGTAATGGCTGACGCGCTCGTTTTGTTGTCCGATGTCGCTGGGATGTACACGGCCGATCCGGGCAGCGACGCCACTGCCGAACATATCCCCGAGGTCCGCAAGATAAGCGAGGCCATTCTCGGCATGGCCGGCGAAACGCGTTCCGATATCGGCAGCGGCGGCATGGCAACAAAAGTCCAGGCAGCGCGTATCGCAACGCACGCCGGCTGTTCAACGGTTGTCACGAGCGGCGCAATCGACCGACCGCTGCAGACATTGGCTGCGGGCGGCCGTTGCACCGTATTTCGCGCTGAGGGGACGCCTGCGGCCGCCCGCAAGCAGTGGCTTGCAGGTTTTCTCGAGGTGCGCGGTGAACTCAGACTCGATGACGGTGCAGTCAGCGCCCTCAACGATGGCAAGAGCCTGCTGCCCGTTGGCGTTGTGGAAGTCGTCGGCAATTTCCGCCGCGGTGACGTCGTAACTCTGGTAGGTAGCTCCGGAAACGAACTCGGCCGCGGCCTTGCCGAGTATTCTGATGATGAAGCCGTACGCCTCATCGGGTGCCGCTCGGAACAGATTGAGGAGCGGCTGGGTTACCGTGGTCGTTCGGTCATGGTGCATCGCGACGAACTGGTGTTATTCGACAATGATTGCTGAGACGATGATCGCAATGGGCGTGGCCGCGCGCCGTGCGGCGGTGGCGCTGGCGATGACGAGCCACGAAGATCGCAATGGCGCGCTGCTTGCGGCAGCTGGCGCAATCCGCAAGCGCAGCCGCGAGATACTTGCAGCTAATGCAACGGACATGGGCGAGGCCAGGGAACGTGGTCTGAGTTCGGCGCTGCTCGACCGACTGATGCTCGATGCCGAACGTATCGAAGGCATGGCGGCCGGGATCGAAGCTGTGGCTGGACTTCCGGATCCGCTGGGTCGCGTGATTGCCGAGTGGGACCGGCCCAACGGCCTGTCAATACAGCGCGTAACCGTTCCACTGGGTGTGATCGGCATCATTTACGAAAGCCGGCCCAATGTCACCGCCGATGCCGCTGCGCTCTGCCTGAAGTCGGGCAATGCGTCCATCCTGCGCGGTGGCTCCGAAAGCTTCCACTCGAGCCACGCGATCTATCAGTGCCTGCGCGAAGGCCTGTCAGCGGCCGGGGTCGCTGCGGATGCCGTGCAAATGGTGGCGACAACGGATCGCGATGCCGTGGGCTACCTGCTGTCGTCCATGGGCCAGTGGCTCGATGTGGTCGTGCCGCGTGGTGGCAAGAGCCTGATCAAGCGGGTGCAGGAAGAGGCGCGAGTGCCGGTCATCGGGCATCTCGAGGGAATATGCCACGTCTATTTGCACAAAGCCGCCGACCCGAACATGGCGCGGGACATTGTGTTGAACGCAAAAATGCGTCGTACCGGGATCTGCGGGGCCGCCGAGACCGTGCTTGTCGATCGTGCCGCGGCCGAGCGCGTCCTGCCAGCGGTGGCGAAAGCGCTTGGCGACGCCGGATGCGAAATTCGTGGTGACGCTGAGGCGTGCGCAATCGTACCGTCGGCATTAGCGGCAACAGAGGACGACTGGTCGACCGAGTATCTTGATGCGATTGTTTCGATTCGCGTCGTTGACGATCTCGATCAGGCGGTTCGGCACATCGCTCAGTATGGTTCCGGACACACCGAGAGCATCGTCACAGACGATGAGGCGGCAGCCGAGACTTTTCTCGCTAGCGTCGATAGTGCGATCGTCTTGCACAACGCGTCAACGCAATTCGCTGACGGCGGCGAATTCGGCATGGGCGCAGAAATCGGCATCGCAACCGGCCGCATACACGCGCGAGGACCGGTTGGCGCGGACCAACTCACGAGCTACAAGTACGTCGTTCGCGGCAGCGGGCAAACCCGGCCCTGATGCGAACCGATGCTGTGCCATTCGACGTTGCCGTCATCGGCGCGGGCATCAACGGTGCTGGCATTGCGCGGGACGCGGCCCTCAGGGGTCTGCGCGTTATCGTCCTCGACCAAAACGATATTTGCAGCGGCACGTCATGGATATCAAGCCGCCTGATTCACGGCGGCCTCCGCTATCTCGAGTACGGTGAGTTACCGCTGGTTCACGAGTCCCTTCGTGAAAGAATTACCTTGCGCAAGATCGCGCCGCATCTCGTCACGCCGATTCGGATTCTTATTCCAATCTATGAGTCTGCGAAGCGCGGCCCGCTTCTGATCCGGCTCGGAATGATTATTTACGACCTGCTGTCTGTCGGCAAGACCGTGCCGGGTCACGATATGCTGAGTCGCACCGAGACCATCGAGAATGCGCCAGGTCTCAAGAAAGATGGGCTGCGCGGCGCCGCACGCTATTACGATGCGCAGGTGACGTTCGCAGAGCGGCTCGTGCTCGAGAATCTGCTCGCTGCGCGTTCGGCCGGCGCCGAGATCAAAACGTACAGCGAAGTAACGCGCATCAATATCGAAAAGGGTTCGGTTGTGTCGCTCGAATATCGGGACGCGCTGACCGGAGTGTCACACGAAGTCGCGATCAAGGTTGTAATCAACGCGGCCGGGCCCTGGGTCGATCAGGTCCTGAGCGTAACCGGCACAACGACAAAGCGGCTGATCGGCGGCACAAAGGGCAGCCACATAATTGTCGGCAAGTTTGACGGTGCGCCGGAGGATGCTTGCTACGTCGAGGCGCTCAGCGATGGTCGGCCGTTCTTTATTATTCCGTGGAATCGTCTCTACCTGATCGGCACGACGGACATCCGCTATGACGGTGACCTCGCCGAGGTCCGAGCAAGTTCGACCGAAGTCGATTACCTGCTGGCGGAAACCAATCGTGTTTTCCCGCAGGCGGACCTCGATGCGGATGACATTCACTACGCCTACGCGGGCGTGCGACCGTTGCCGCGTCGCGAAAAGGGCCCGGAGTCTTCAATTACACGGCGCCACATCATCAAAAAGAACAAGAAAATCGCTGCTGGTCTCGTATCGATCATCGGTGGCAAACTGACCACGTATCGCAACCTGGCAGAGCAAACCGTCGATCGTCTCGGCAGGATGCTGGATCGCAAACTGCCTGAGTGCCGAACTCAGGACACGCGGCTGCCGGGCGCATACCGACTTGATGAGGCGCGTGAGTCGCTGCAGGAGCTTGACGGGTTATCTGCCACTGGCGTCGAGCGCTTGCTCAGCATATATGGGGGGCGCGCCGTCGATTTGCTCGAGCTTGCGAGCGCGGCACCGGCATTGCGAAAGACGATCGATTCGGCACACAGCGTGCTGGCCGCCGAAGTGGTGTTTGTTATTCGTGAAGAGATGCCACGGACGCTGATTGATATCGTTTATCGCAGGATGATGCTGGGGCTCGACGCGGACCAGGGCCGGCCGCTCTACGAAATGGTTGCCGCGATTGCGGCCGACGAGCTTGGCTGGAGCGATTCAGAACGACACGGGCAAATCGAAGCTTTACACGCTTACAGCGACTCTTTGGGTGTATAAGGTATCGCTCGGCTCGTACGGGAGTTCAGCGCTGCCGACCCAGCGGGGAGCCGTATCCACGTCCCGCCCGGAAACGAACGTCTCACCGCGCAGCGCAACAACGTCGAAATCATAGATGTGGCGTCCATAACTTGCATCGATCGCCAGGAACCAGTCCGCACCCAGCTGCCCGTCGGCAGCAAGCTCGATGCCGCGGTGCTCGCTGCGCGCGCCTGTTACATTGAAACCGTCCGCATCACGGAAAACGCTGTCGCGCTTCCGCATCGTGTATAGGGCGACAGCGGGCGATAGCGCTACAGAAACCCACCGGTCGAGTAGGAATGCCGTTCTCGAGAAACAGGAACGCGCCGCAAGAACCGCCACCGGTCAGCACAGGCGAGCGAATCGCCGTGAGGTGCTCCTGACCGCTGGCGCGGGTGAGCCACGCTGCCGCAACACGGGTCAGGAGTTCACGCATATGTTGGTGCTGAACGTC
>Ga0224497_10000131_pt1 | contig 58088 bp, 52 predicted proteins | sample SF_Jul11_sed_USG_4_FD_167970 | JGI IMG/M metagenome (GOLD analysis project Ga0224497, IMG submission 167970) | Sediment microbial communities from San Francisco Bay, California, United States - SF_Jul11_sed_USGS_13 | ecosystem: Environmental > Aquatic > Marine > Sediment | place: USA...
GCGGAGGCGACCGTGCGCCCCGCGTTCCTCGGTCGCGCCCGGTGGTGGTGGGCCGACATCGAGTGGGATCTGGGGCTGAACCTGGTGAAGAACAAGGACAATCTATCTGCGGGATGGGACCTCGAGGGCGTGGGGCGGCTTCAGGTCGTGTTCAGGAAGAGCCTGCTGCGCTAGCTCGGTATGGCCGGTCCCGTTCCCGTTTCAGCTTTCTCCGTGTGTCTGCCCGCAGGGGACCAGTCACATCGGTGACGTCGCGGTCGAAGCTCCTGGAGTGTGGGCAGCCAAGTGCCACTCCGAGCCCTGGTAGGCATCGAGCCACTGGAGCTTGTTGCTGGCCAAGCAGCAGCGGAGGCAGGGGAAGGGATCTGTGCCTCGCGGGGCATCGGACCTCTGGCGCTGCGCGGCGCGAAGCTCCTCCAGGCGAGCGCGGTACAGCGGGTAGGCGTCGGCCAGCGGCGTGGTGCTCAGGTCGGCCACGACCTCGGTCTCGTTGAATCCGTAGTTGGAGAGCTGGCAGCAAGTGCAGATGCGCCCGCGGGTGTCTACGTAGAGGCGACGACCCGCAAAGGTCTCGCAGGGCTGTTCGATGCCGCCGAACGGATGCCCGTAATCGAGCGTGATCGCCGTCTTACGGTCGGATTCCCCCGCCATTGCTCGGATCTCTCGCGTGACCGCCCACCAGTCGTCCGGTCCGAGATCGCTGTCGCGGGCGGCCGAGCCAGGCGTTGGCTGTGGTAGGATATACCCGAGACCCAGACACCCAAGGGATTCTGCGAGATCCGCGGCGGTCCGTAGCTCGTGTCGATTCCGGCGATCGACCACCATCGACAGATAGCATGGGATCCGTTCACGAGTGAGCAGTGCCACGCCCATGAGCACCCGGTGGAAGCTTCCGGATCCGCGGTCGCCGTCGTGGGTGGCTACCGTCGCGCCGGAGAGGCTCAGGCGCACCGACTCCGGCGGGCACCGCCGCAGCAGCGGGAGGATGCGCTTAAGATGCCATGCGTTCGAGACGAAGCGATACGGCATCCCTCGAACGACGCAGCCCTCGACGATCGATTCGAAGTCGGGATGGAGCAGCGGCTCGCCACCGGTGAAGCTCGCCGCGACCGAGCCGAACATCGCTCGTGCCTGATCCAGGATCGACGCAATGAGTTCCGGCTCCAACGAACGCACCGTGGTCACGTCATCCCGGATGCAGTGGGGGCAGCGGAGGTTGCAGTGCTCCGTGATCGCAAAGCCCAGCACCGGCCGGGAATCCCACATTGTATGAGGCGTGACGGCACGCGTGACGGGTTTCACAGGCGAGCAACTCCAGAGAGGATGCTTCTACGCTGTGCACGGTGATGCGGTAGTGGCAATATTGGACGCAGTGCCGGATCTTGCAAGCTGAAGGAGCCGACTCGTGAAGCCACCCGCATTCGGTATCCGGGAATAGGGATGCCCGCTCTAGTTGCCGAGTGCTTGGCATTGCGAGCATGGACACTGCATGTGCTTGCCGGTGGCCCCCCTGCGGAAATCCCCACGAGCTCTCCCTCGGCCTGGGCGCATTTCCTGACCGTCGAGCGCTGTGCACTTCCGCTGAGCACGCGACTCGCCGCAGTCGGCCACCACACACTTCCGGTCGCGGCCAGGGCGCAGCTCGACCGAGCCACTCACAGCGAGTTGCAGCGGGTGCTGGCCGCGCGGGGCCAACTCGCTGGTATCGACCTGATCGCGTCCGAGAGGGAATGGGATGTTGTCGTGCTCAAGGGGGCCGTGGCGCTCGGCGATCCTCGCCGCGCCGTGGATCTCGCGGATCTCGACCTCCTGACCGCACCCGACGATGCCCGGGCGCTGGTTGCCGCTCTCGACGCCGGCGGGTACCGGAAAGCGGGATCCAGCAGCCCTCTCCACCTCGCGACACGAGCTACCGAGGGCGGGCTTCCCGTCGAGGTTCACACGCGCCTGGGAATCCTGGATCGCGAATCGTTCGAGACCCTCCGGGCCCGCTCCGTTCCGATGGCGGAAACGAAGCGGCTTCGGCGGTTGGCCTCAAGAGACCATCTCCTGCACCTGCTGACGCATGTGGGCGTGGCACATCCCTATCGGCGTGGCTCGATCCGCGACTTGCTGCTCCTGGCACAGGCCGTGCGAGAGTGCAGCGCCAGAGAGATCGAGGAAGCCCGGGCGATGATCGAGCGGCATCGGTATGCGACTGAGCTGCCGCGCCTGCTGGACATGGCGTGTGGTCTGGCGGCCGAGCAAGGATTGGTTGTAGACGAGTTTCGGTACCCGTCTGGTGCGGTCTACGCCGTCATCTGGTGGGATCTACGGCTCCCATTGCCACAGCTTCTCAAGGCGGACATCGGCATGTGGGCAATTGCCCTTCTCAGGGGGAGGGGAGACGTGGAGACCGAATGGGCCAAAGTGACGATGCGGACGCTGGGTCCGTCGTTCGCCGGCCCCATTGCTCGGGTGGAACGAACCATGCCACGCGTCGGGCGGATGGTGCGTGTGATCAGCCGGTTGATACGGGTGGCGGTGGCGATGCTGTTCGCGGTGCCCCTCGCGCTGCTGGCCGGATACGAGGCGCGCCGTGCCATCCGTGCGCTAGGCTAGGACATCAGCGGGTGGAGCACAGCCCGTAGCCGATCCGGGCTGCCGAAGGTGTCGAGTCCGAGCTGCAGGGAGTAGCAAGGAAGTACCGCCACGGAGGAGAGTGTCTCCATGACGGACGCTGCCGCTCGTCGATCTGCCAGCAGCCACGGAGACTGGCGCACAATGTGAAGGAACGCGTCGGGGGCGGACATCTCCGACACGGACGTCGGCTGATCAGGATTCACCGAAGTGAAGACAGCGGCACCGAGTTCGGTGGCTCGACGAAGGGTTGCGTTTCCCAACTCCGATGGATGAACGGTCCGACGCTGCCCGCAGGGAACACCTCGCGACCATCCCTCGTCGAGATGGAGCGGCCGAAGCCAGCCCTCCCCGCTGACTCGACCCGCACGGTAGGAGAGCACAACCTGGTCGTCTGACAGTAGCTCACACCCCGTCATGGCGAGGCTGGCGCAAGTCGTCGTCTTGCCTGAATGGGCATCGCCCACGACGAGCCATCCTTGGTGCCCGGGCGGGACGACCGCCCCGGCATGTATCAGGGCACGACCCGACCGGCCCAGGAGGAAGGCCGAGCCGATGGTGAGCATCGCGTAGACGTCGGCCGACGCCTTCTCATGGTTGTCGGGATCGGCCCACAGGATCCCCTCCAACGCCTCGAGATCGATTCGGCCCCAGGAGTTGGCCTCGCCCGTCAACGCAACGATTCCCGCCTCATCGTCGACGTGCGCTTCGACCGAACCCATACGCAGCGTGGCCTTCCCGGTGGGATCGGGTCGAGGCGACGAGCGCCAGGCTGCGACGCTCAACGTCGCTCGGGGTAGCGTTGTGTTGGTTGCCTTCTCGGCATTCAAGGGCAGCCACGGACGAACCAGCGGCCAGCACTCGGGCTGTGACTGGACGACCAGCGATTGGTCCTGGAGGAGTGCGTGCGCCGGCAGGCCGCCGGTGCGGTTGGCGCTCACCGGTCGAAGCAGAGCGGCACGTGGTCCTGGTCGGCGCCGTCGCCGCCCGGTCTCTCGACCCAAGCGTGAGCAGTGATGGCCTCCTCGGCCCCGGACTCGCGCGCCACACCCAGCCGGAGCCGAGCGGCGATTCCGCAGTGCCGAAGTGCGATGCACTCGGCAACGCTGCGGTAGAGACACGTATTGTGCCAAGGCGTGAGCGGAAGGCGGGCCAGGAGCCGAAGGGCAATGGCTGAAGCCTTCGTCGCCAGCGCCGGATCCCGAGAAACCAGGACGGGACGCTCCGGATCTCGCATCAGCTGGTCAAGATGCGAGCCCTCGATCCACCGAGGACTGCGAACGGCGGCGCTGATCCCGATTCCGAGTTCGAGCAGCGACATTCGTCAGGGCTCCACGAGACGCCGCTCGCGCAGCTCACCCAGCACCCTCTGAACCTCGGCCTCCGCGGTCGCGAGCTCCACGTCGAACTCCGCAACGAGCCGGCTCGCGATGTCGGCAAGGCCGACACCCTCCTCGAGACATCTCCAAATCGCCGCTCCGGTTTCGTTCAAGCGGTAGTACTGCTTGGTATCGAGGTGGAGCAGAACCGCCTCACCCTGGAGATGGGCGGTCAGCACGTCCTTCGAAATGGCCATGCGTTCGAGCCCGTTCCGGGAACCGTCCATCGTGCCTCAGTTCGCCCCTGACGGGTGTCCGGGCACGCCCGGACCGACGTCGATGCTCCAAACATCCCCCGGCGAATTGGGATCCATCCATCGCAGCTCGGGAATCCCGTCGGTCCACGCGGTGTAGACGAGACGACCATCCTTGGTCCACGTGGGCTGACCGTCAGGTCCTACTCGGTCAGTGAGACGCACCACTGCTCCGGTCGAGACTCGGAGCATGTAGATCTCGGTATCACCGGACCGGTTCGTCGCGAAAGCGACCCACGCCCCATCTGGACTCCAGGCCGGCTCGACCTCTGCGCTCGAGAGGGAATCGGGCACCAACGGTGAGAAGTTCCCGGTTGCCAGCGAATAGAGAAAGACGTCGGCGGTTCCCTCCGAGGTCGACACGAAGGCCAGCTGATCTCCGGCGGGCGCCCAGGTCGGGCTCGCCTCGATCGAGCCGCCGAACCCAAACGACCCCGTGACTCGAGCGGCGTTGCTTCCATCCGACGCGGAAATCCAGAGCTTCGGTACACCGGAGTCGCTCCGAGTGTATGCCAAACGTGTACCGTTGCTCGACAGGACCGGCGCTGCTTCCGTGACAGCGGTCGTGGTGAGACGTCGGGGCGTCCCACCGCTGGTGGAGGTGGCGTACAACTCGGCATTGCCGTCTCGATAACTCACGAAGACGATCGAATCTCCGGCAACGGTGGGGTCACCATCTTCCGCAGGACTCGTGGTGAGTCGCGCGGTGTCGCCGCCGTCGAGCGCTGCTCGGTAGATATCGCGGTTGCCGTCTCGCAACAGCTCGAACACGATTGTGGGTGGGACGAGCACCTGGGCATCATAGGCTCCCGTTCCGTACGCGCTGGTGACGGTGAGCCTGATCGGGCCGGCGAGGTGAAATACGGCCTGCTGGCCGGGAAGCAATGAGACTGCTCCGACCGGACTCGCGGACCATGTGACCTCGGAGTCGGCGAGCTGGCGCCCCTCGAAGCTGGCCCTGAGGGTGACCAACGCGCTCCGCTCCAGCCGGCCTTGAACCTCGATCACGAGCGGGTCCGGCGCCACAGCCTCACCGCACGCGAGCCCCAGCCACACAGCTCCCGCCAGAGCTGTGCAGCGACGGACCCATTTGCGAGGTCCCACGTGTGAGGTGTTCCCTCGCTTGTGGCCCACTGTAGCCTCAACGGTGGCGCGCATCTCTAAACGTACGGATCCGTCGTGCCCCTTCCAACTCCCGCCTCCCTCAGCACCTCCGCCACCTTCCCTGCGAATGTCCGCGCCGAGAAGTGATCTTCGGCCCGTCTGCGCCCGGCCATCCCGATGGAGCGGAGCACATCCGTCGGCAAGGAGAGTGCCGATCGAAAGATCCGGGCAAGCGCCGCCGGGTTCCGTGGCTCGGCGAGCCACCCGGCCTCCCGCCTGGGTCCGATCCCCTCGCCCAGAACTTCGACTGGGCCCCCCTCGCCGGCCGCGACGATCGGTACGGCGCAGGCCATAGCTTCCAACACCACCCGACCGAACGGCTCGGGTCGCAGGGAGTAATGCACGGCCAGGTCGAATTCCGGATACGCCTTCTCGATCTCGCGCTGGAACGGAAGCAGATGCACGTTGGGAATCCCGGCCTGGACCATCTCAGCGTACCCACCATTCCTCATTCGTTCTGAATCTGGCTCGTCCCGTGGTCCCCGTTCCCCTTTCCCGCCTCTCTCCCTCTCCGGTTCCTTTCCCCTTTCCCTTTTCCCTTTTTCCTTCTCCTTTCCCTTTTCCCCTTTCCCCTTTCCCTTGTCACCCCTTCCCGCCACCCCCTCCTGTCCCCCACTCACCACCACGCGGAACTCTCCCGTCACCTGGCGCAGCTCCTCGCCGAACTGATGCTCCGCCTCGGTATCGTAGATACTCCCGCCCACGATCACGAGGTGCGTGTCCGGGAACTCCTCGCAGATCTGCTCGAAGGCCGCAATGACTTCGAAGTGTCCCTTCCACCGCGCGTAGACGGCCGGCATGCCGACGAGACGATGCCCTCGCGGGATGCCGAGCTGGTCGTGAATCCAGTAGCTGCGCTCGCGGGGGTGGAATCGGTCGAGATTGACGCCGTTGTGGATAACGGTGACGTGCCCTCGGCCACCCGTTTCCCGCTTCCCACTTCCCGGCGTTCGATCCTCTTCCCCTTTCCCTTTTCCCCTTTCCCTGTTCTCTCCCCACCCCTCCGCCACCGCCTCACTGTTCGCAATGAGCCTAGCGGGCCTCTTACGGGCCGTCCCCAGCCAAGTCCCCCGGGCGGCCACCGGAGGGAACTTGTGGAGGTGCCACACCACGGGGTGCAGCCCGCCCCACGTGGCTGCGACGTGGGCCCGGAAGGCCACCGTGTAGATCACGTCAGCTTCCAGGACGAACGGGTGGCGTCGCAGCCGGCGTGACCAGAGCAGCATTCCGGCGAGTGAACTGGGCCGGTACCACTGACCACGCCGGAAGCCGTGCTGCAGGCTCGTCGGCGCAGGCACGACCTCGGCCGGCACCCCGATCTTGTTGAGGATGCCGACCAGGGGTCCGTTGGCTGGGAACAGCACCTTGAGCGCGATGTCGTGCTCGAACGCCCGGTTGGCGAAATCGAGCAGCACGCGCTCGGCGCCACCCAGCTCGGCGGTGCCGGCGATGGCGGTGACACGAAGCGGTTCGCCCTGAGTCGTCACGGGGACGATCGTAGCGCCGAAGAGCGGGGGTCGGCAACCTCGGCTGTCTCGTCGATCTCCTGACTCAGGATTCGATCTCGTGGGACGGCCGAATTCAGCCGCCGAATTGGGGATTGCAGGTTCTGGAGAGCCGCGGCGATATTGACACTGCAATACGGGCCCTTAGCTCAGGGGTTAGAGCAGCGGACTCATAATCCGTCGGTCCCTGGTTCGAATCCAGGAGGGCCCATTCGGCAGCGGGACCCCGCTGCCTCATGGTCCTTCCTGATTCGCGCCGGCGGGGCTGCGGACCACACGCGCTCTTTGGCCCGCCTTGGCGTCAAATCCAGGTGGGTCTGCCCGCAGCGGGATCCGCTGCCTCATGGTCCTTCCTGATTCGCGCTGGCGGGCCGGCAGACCGCTCCGCGCCCGTTTGTCCCGCCGTGGAGTCAAATCCCTGGGGTCCACTGAAGAGGCCGAGCCGCGCGGCAGTGGGGCGTCCGGTGTGGAAGCCGCCGATCGACTTCATCTGTCGCGAGGCCTTGCTTATCTTTGGGGTGGCCCGGGTGGTTAGCTCAGTTGGTTAGAGCGCCGGTCTCACATACCGGAGGTCACTGGTTCGAATCCAGTACCGCCCATTGACCACGCCCCGACCGGGAATTCCGGTCGGGGCGTTTTGTTGTCGGCCTGTAGGGGCTGAGCTGGGGTTGGGTTGTGGGTGTAGCGGGCTCTCAGACCGGGACCCACGACCCCGGAACGCGGGCGCCCCATTCTCGCGGTGTCGCGGGCTGACAGCCCGCGCTCGGCAGCGTCAGGCGGGTGGTGCGTCCTTTAAGGACGCTCTCTGAGCCGAGCCCGGCCTCTTAGGCCGGGACCCACAACGACGACGGCCACCGCGTTGTTTCTCTCCCGTGGTGGGTCGTTTTGGCTGGACAGCGCACAGCCCACCCTTGAATGTCGGGCCGTGCCGGTCACCCTCTACGCCCTCCTGACGTGGACCACGTTCAGGCGCGAAGCCAGCATTGACGCCTCAGTAGCACCGTTTCTGCGTCGGTTCCTGCCGACGGTGGCCCACAGGCATGGCGTTCAGATTCTGGAGATGGGGGTGGTCAGCGACCACTTGCACATCGTGCTCGCTCTCCCGTCCATCGTTCAGGGACTGAAAGGCGCCAGCTCCCGCGTGGCGAACCGCGACCGAATCGTGGCCGAGGGCAAGCTCCGATGGGCTTCCGGGTACGACCTGAGATCAGTGTCGCCGAAGGCGCTCCCGCAGGTCATGAGCTACGTGCGGAGGCAGACGTCGCACCATCCCTGTGGCCGAATCCCGGATGGAGGTGTCGCGGGCTCAGAGCACTCTCGGCAGCCATGACTAGTGGTGCGTCCTTGAGGACGCGCATTCAGCCGAGCCCGGCCTCTCAGGCCGGGACCCACACTGTGCATCCTTCAAGACGCCCTCTCAGCCGAGCCCGGCCTCTCAGGCCGGGACCCACGACCCCGAAACGCCGGCGCTCCGTTCTCGCGGTGTCGCGGGCTGAAAGCCCGCGCTCGGCCGCCTAAGGCGAGCGGTGCGTCCTTAAGGACGCCCTCTCAGCCGAGCCCGGCCTCTCAGGCCGGGACCCACACGCTGTCGCCCATGCGGCACGCCCCGCCGAGCCCGGTACCCCCGGGACTACGCCCAGACCTATGGACGAATCCGCACTCAAGCACTACAGTAGGGGCCCGGGGATTACCCTCGAGACAGGATGCGGCTCGTGCAGCGACTACTCGGATGGCTCCAGCGGCAGGTCCAGGACGTGCCAACTGACGTCGCGGTGTGCGAATTCAGGTGCCGCAAGCTGGACTGCCGCCACGGGGACTGGGAGATGTGTAACCGCCGTCTCCACCCAGGCTTCTACCCCGACTCGGCGAGCCCACCGGAGGCAAACACGGCGTCATAGCCGCACGCATCGATTCCCCCCGCCGGGCCCGCATCTGCTGACCGTCCCATACCGTCCCAAAACCCGTCCCAGCGGGCTAGCTTTGCACAACTCAGGGAACGGGCACTCGAAGGGGACGTGTGATGGTCTACTCCAACGCAATCCGGACAGCCCATCGGGGCGAGCTGAGCGCGATCGCCGACCAGGGCCTCCTCAAAGAAGAGCGTTACATCCACTCGCCGCAGTCGGCGAACATCATGGTCGAGTATCCGGCCGGCTCGGCACTCAAGCCAGTCCTCAACCTCTGCTCCAACAACTACTTGGGCCTCTCGAGCCATCCCGAGGTGATCGACGCCGCGCGGCAGGCGCTGAGCGACCGCGGGTACGGGATGTCGAGCGTCCGATTCATCTGCGGCACCCAGGACATCCACCGTGAGCTCGAGGCAAAGCTCAGCACATTCCTCGGCACCGAAGACACGATCCTGTTCCCGAGCTGCATGGACGCCAACGCGGGCGTGTTCGAGGCAATCCTGGGACCGGAGGACGTGATTATCTCGGACCGGCTGGTCCACGCCAGCATCATCGACGGGGTACGGCTCTGCAAGGCGGCGCGAGACATCTGCGAGCACTCCGACATGGAGATGCTCGAAGCCAAACTGAAGCAGCACCAGGACAAGCGCGCGCGCCTGATCGTGGTCGATGGGGTGTTCAGCATGGACGGCGACATGGCCCCGCTCGACCGCATCTGCACGCTGGCCGAGCGCTACGACGCGATGGCGTTCGTCGACGACAGCCATGCCACGGGGTTCATCGGCAAGACCGGCCGCGGCACGCCGGAGCACTTCGGAGTGATGGGAAAGATCGACGTGATGACCACCACCCTGGGCAAGGCACTTGGCGGTGCATCGGGCGGATGCGTCACGGGACGAAAAGAGATCGTGCAGCTCTGTCGGCAACGGGCACGCCCTTACCTGTTCAGCAACACGATGCCGCCGCCGATCGTGGCCGGGGCGCTCAGGGTGCTCGAGATCCTGAACCGCAGCACCGAGCGTCGCGACAAACTGGAAGAGAACACCAGGTTTTGGCGGAAGGGGCTCGAGGAGGCCGGGTTCATTATCAAAGAGGGAGAGAGCCCAATCGTTCCGGTCATGCTGTTCAACGCCAAGCTGAGCCAGGACATCGCACGGGATCTCTATCAGGAAGGCGTCTACGTGATCGGCTTCTTCTTTCCTGTGGTTCCCAAAGGGCAGGCCCGGATTCGTACACAGCTCTCTGCCGACCATGACGTCCCGCTGCTGGAGCGCGCGCTCGCGGCGTTCAAGAAGGTGGGCAGGAAATACGGGATCCTCGGGCTGGACGAACAGGGCGTAATCGACAAATACGGGCTGTAACGGCTGGTTCATCGCCGGCGCGTAGGCTGCTGTGCGGGCGGTGACCGACTAAATTTCGCTGGATTCGGGCCCCGGGGCCCTTCGCTCACTTCGACGAGGGGAGCACAATGTTCGAGATCCTCCTGGGGATCGCGCTGATCACCCTGGCCTCCAAAGTCGGGCCGGCCTGGGCCCGCCGCATCGAAGGGCAGGGCGCCGACCCTGAGGTGGCCCGCCGCCTCGGCGAATCAGAGGAGCGACTGACCCAAATGGAGGAACGACTCCTCGGACTCGCTGCCGAGTCGCACGAGCGCATGCTGGAAATGGAAGAACGGATCGACTTTGCCGAGCGCGTGCTGCAGCAACAACGGGCGGGGAAGAGGTTGGGGGAGGGGGGGTAGGACACGGGAAGCGGGAAGCGGGAAGAGGGAACTGGAAAGGGAAAAGGGAAAAGGGAAAAGGGAAAGGAGCCGGTCGCGCACAACGTTCAGCGCACAGCGCACCGCTCACAGCGCACAGCGTCCAGCTCACAGCTCACCAATGAAGTAGGCATCTGACACCGAGACTCGAGAACCATGAAGACCACTGCCCAGTATCTGGCCGAAGTCGACAAGTACAGCGCACACAACTACCACCCGCTCCCCATCGTGTTGTCGCGTGGGGAAGGGGCGTGGGTGTGGGACACCGAAGGCAACAAATACCTCGACTGCCTGGCTGCCTACTCGGCGGTGAACCAGGGCCATCGACACCCGAAGATCGTCCAGGCCGCCAAGGAACAGCTCGACCGGCTGACGCTGACCTCGCGGGCATTCCACAACGATCAGATGGGGCCGTTCGTCCGCGAGCTGTGCGAGTTGACCGGCTACGAGAAGGCGCTGCCGATGAACTCGGGCGCCGAGGCGGTGGAGACGGCAATCAAGGCCGTGCGCCGATGGGGGTATCGGGTGAAGGGAGTTCCGGCCGACCGCGCGGAGATCATCGTGTGCGCCAACAACTTCCACGGACGCACGACGACGATCGTGTCGTTCTCGACCGAGGAGTCGTACAAGGCCGACTTCGGACCGCTCACCCCTGGGTTCAAGATCATCCCCTACGGAGACTCGGCCGCACTCGAGAAGGCAATCACGCCCAACACGGTGGCGTTCCTGGTGGAGCCGCTCCAGGGCGAGGGCGGCGTGATCGTTCCCCCGGACGGCTTTTTGGGCTGTGCGGCAGAGATCTGCAAGCAGAACAACGTGCTGTTCGCGGCCGACGAGATCCAAACCGGACTCGGACGGACCGGAAAGATGTTCTGCTGCGACTGGGAAGACGTCACGCCCGACGTCTTGATCGTGGGCAAGGCGCTGAGCGGCGGCTTCTATCCGGTATCTGCCATGCTCGCCAACGAAGAGATCATGAGCGTGTTCCATCCGGGCGATCACGGCTCCACGTTCGGCGGTAACCCGCTGGGCGCCGCTGTCGCCCGCGCCGCACTCAAGGTGATCGTCGAGGAGCGGCTCCCGGAGCGCGCGCAGAAACTCGGCTCATGGTTCATGAACGAGTTGCGCAGCATTGACTCGCCGCACGTCAAGGAAGTCCGCGGACGCGGTCTCATGATCGGCGTGGAGATCAAGCGCGAGAGTGGCCCGGCCCGCCCGTTCTGCGAGGGTCTCATGGAGCGGGGCATCCTGGCCAAGGAGACCCACGAGCAGGTGGTGCGGTTCGCCCCGCCCCTGGTGGTGGAGCAGAGCGACCTGGAGTGGGCTTTGGCGCAAACCGCCGAGGTGCTCGCCGGCGCGGGAGTGATAGGCGGTTAAGCGGTTAGGCGGTTGGGCGGTTGGGGTAGCGCCGAGCAGACCGCCTGACCGCCTAGCCGTCGAACCGCCTATGTTCACTGTTCACAGCCTCCGCGGCGGGCTCGTCGAGTCGACGCACGCGGTGTCGGTGGCCGTGGTCGACGTGAAGGGACACCTCCGGGCCGAGGCCGGTAATCCCGATCGCGTGACCATCATGCGGTCGGCGGCGAAACCGTTTCAGGCCCTGCCGCTCGTACAGGACGGGGCGGCGGATCGATTCGATGTCTCCCCGCAAGAGCTTGCCCTTGCCTGTGCGTCGCACAATTCCGAGCGGCGCCAAGTAGAGTTGGTTGCTGCCTGGCTCGAGCGCATCGGGTGCGCGGAGTCCGATCTCGCGTGTGGGCCGCACCGACCCTTGTGGCGCGACCTCGCGATCCGCGACCTCGAAGACCCTCGGGAGCTGGACCCAGTGCCCCACACGCCCGTCGCGAGCAACTGCTCGGGGAAGCACACCGGCATGCTCACCCTTGTGCGGCACCACGAGTGGGACACAGCCGGGTACAACCGCCGCGGGCATGCGGTTCAGGATCGGTTGCTCGCGGAAATGGCCCGGTTCACGGGCGTGCCTGCCGACGCCATCGGGCAGGCGGTGGACGGGTGCGCCGCGGTCACCGTTGCGCTCCCGCTCAGGGCCATGGCACTGGGCTTTGCCAAGCTCGGTGCGCGGCACGAGCCGGCAGAGGCACGGATTGTCGATGCGATGGTGTCACATCCGGACCTCGTGGCCGGCAGCGGACGTCTCTGCACGGTCCTGATGACCGCCTTTCCGGGGCGCGTGATCGCCAAGGTAGGTGCGGAGGGTGTCTACGGAGCCGCGCTGCTGGACGAGGGGCTGGGGATTGCGGTCAAGGTGGAAGACGGTAACCCCTGGGCGTGCAACGTGGCCCTGCTGGCCGCGCTCGGGCAGCTTGGTCTCGAGGTCGAGTCCAAGGATGCTCTGCGGATGTTCGCCGCGCTTCCCATTCTCAACACCCGGCGCGACGAGGTGGGGGTGATGCGCGCAGTCGGGACACTCGCAAAGGCCTGAGCGTGCAGGGGCGAAATTGATGTGCGCTGGGCGGTACGAACCGCTAGCCTTCGGATCGAAACCATCGACGCCGTGGCAACTGGGCGGCGAAGCAGTGGCGGCGTTCCTGTCAGCGGTGTATCTGCCCGCCTAACCGCCTAACCGCCTAACCGTTCAACCGCCTATCATGAAATTCATCGATCGCGCCGTCATTCGGGTTACGGCCGGCACCGGCGGCTCAGGGGCCTGCTCGTTTCGACGCGAGGCCTACGTGCCTAAGGGCGGGCCGGACGGGGGAGATGGGGGGCGCGGTGGAAGCATCTTCCTCAAGGCGGATCCGCATCTCACCACGCTGCTCGACTACCGATACCGCACCCACCGCAAGGCCGATCGTGGCCAGCACGGACTCGGCAGTAACAAGACCGGGAAGTCGGGGGAGGACGTCTATCTGCCCATTCCGCCCGGCACGGTGGTGCGCAACGCCGAGACCGGGGTGGTGCTGGACGAGTTGGTGAACCCGGGTGACACGCTGCTCGTCGCCAAGGGCGGGCGCGGTGGCCGTGGAAACGCACAGTTTGCGACCGCGACGCACCAGGCGCCGCGCGAGTGGGAGCCGGGTGAGGAAGGCGAGGACCGCAGCATCGAGCTCGTGCTCAAGCTCATCGCCGACGTGGGTCTGGTGGGCGAGCCCAACGCCGGCAAGAGCACGCTGCTCTCGGTGGTATCGGCTGCGCGGCCCAAGATCGCCGACTACCCGTTCACCACGCTCTTCCCCAACCTGGGCGTGGTGGAACTGCCGGGGCAGCGGACGTTCGTCATGGCCGACATCCCCGGGCTCATCGAGGGGGCGCACGAAGGGAGGGGGCTCGGCGACCAGTTCCTGCAGCACATCGAGCGCACCAAGGTCCTGGTGTTCATGGTCCCGGTGGACAGCGATGACCCGCAGGCTGCGTACGATCGGCTGCGTGCCGAGGTTCGTGCCTTCGATCCGGACGTGGCGGCCAAGGAGCACGTGGTGGTGGTGACGAAGATCGATCTCCTGCCGCCCGACGCGGAGGTGCCGACGATCCACGCGGCGGAGGCGCGAGCATCGGTCGCCATCTCATCGGTGGCGCAACGGGGCATCGACCAGCTGAACGAGGCGCTCTGGAAGCTCGTGGCGGACACATCGTCGTCCGAAGCGGACGGCGGCGCTCCGCTTCCGTGACGATCGACGTCTCCTACGTCGCGCTGGCGCTCGTTCCGGGGATCGGCCGGGCGCGGCTCGAGGCACTCCTCAGGACGTTTCGGTCGGCGGACGCGGTGATGACGGCCGGGTTCGATCGGCTTCGGGCGGTGCCGGGCATGAGTCGGGCTGCCGCTACGGCTGTCGCGGAGTCATCGACCGAGACCGGCGAGCGCGTGGTGACGCAGGTGGACGACCTCGGCGGCGACGTGCTGGTGCCCGCCGACCCCCGATTTCCGGACGCGCTCCGCCGCATTCCCGACGCGCCGATCCTCCTCTTCGCGAAGGGACGATTGGATCTGTTGGCCTGCCCGTCTGTAGCGATTGTGGGGAGCCGGACCCACACGCGGTACGGCGCGGAAGTGTGCCGCCACATGGCGGGTGGACTGGCGCGAGCCGGACTCGTGGTGGTGAGTGGCATGGCGCGAGGCCTGGATGCGATCGCCCACGGCGCGTCGCTCGACGCGGGCGGTGGTACTGTGGGGGTGCTCGGAAACGGGCTGGGCGTGGTCTATCCGGCGGCCAACCGCGCACTGTACGACCGGGTGGGTGAGCACGGCTGCCTGCTCACGGAGTTTCCGCCGGGCGAGCGACCACATGCCGGGAGCTTCCCGCGCCGCAACCGCCTGATCAGCGGGCTCGCGCGATGCACTCTGGTGGTCGAGGCACGGGCGCGATCCGGCGCCCTCATCACCGTGGACTGTGCGCTCGCGCAGGCGCGGGAGGTGCTCGCCGTGCCGGGCCCGATCACGAGCCCCAGCTCGATGGGCTGCAACCGACTGATCCAACAGGGCGCCAAACCGGCGCTCGGCTTGCAGGACGTTCTCGAGGAATACGGCCTGTCGGGGTCGGTCGCAGAGTCTGGAGTCGACAAGAGCGACCTCCATGCCGACGAGCAACGGGTGCTAACCGCGCTCGAACAAGGGGTTGGACAGGTGGACGATCTCGCCCTGCGCCTCGACTGCACTGTGGCGGATGCGCTCTCGGTGCTCACGTCGCTCGAGCTCAAGGGTCTGGTGTCGCAGGATCGAGGAAGGATCTTTCGACCCACACTCGACGTGGCCGTCCAACCCCGGGACTGAAGCCAGTCATCCGATGCCGCACCTGTACGTGCACGTGCCTTTCTGTCGACGTCGGTGCGTGTACTGCGACTTCTCCATTGCCGTGCGACCGCGGGTACCGGCCGAGCGCTTTGTGGCCGCTATCCGCCGAGAGGCTGATCTCCGGAGGGGAGAGCAGTTCTGGGCAGCCCATCCGTTGCGGACCCTCTACTTGGGCGGAGGCACCCCGTCGCTCCTCCCATCCTCTTCGGTCGCCACGCTCGTCCAATTGGTGCGAACGATGGCGCGTGACGACGACCCCGCCACCGTCGAGGTCACGCTGGAGGCAAACCCCGAGGACGTCACCCCTGCGTCGGCTGGCGCATGGGCGGCAGCAGGCGTAAATCGCGTGTCGCTCGGCGTGCAGTCCTTCGACGGGCGCGTACTCCAGTGGATGCATCGCTCGCATGACGCCGAGGCTGCGCCACGCGCGGTGCGCACCCTCCGCCGCGCGGGCATCGATGCCATTTCCCTCGATCTCATCTTCGGCCTGCCCGAGACAGTACAACGCGACTTCCGCATCGATCTCGAGCGTGCCGTCGACCTTGGGCCGGATCACCTGTCGGTGTACGGGCTCACCGTGGAGCCGCGCACGGCACTCGGGCACTGGACGGCTCGGGGCACGGTGATGGCGGCACCGGACACGCAGCACGAAACGGAGTTCCTCCTCGCGCATGAGGTCCTCGGCGCCGCCGGATTCGAGCACTACGAGGTGTCGAACTTCGCGCGGTCGGGACACCGGTCGCACCACAATGCGGCCTATTGGAACGGCAGCTCCTACCTCGGGCTTGGACCGTCGGCACACAGCTTCCGGGACGGAGTGCGGAGCTGGAACGTGGCACCGTGGGCGGCCTACGCGACGTGCCTCGAGAACGGCGACGATCCCGAGGATGGACGGGAGCGCCTCACCCCAGTGCAGCAGCGGCTCGAGCGCGCCTACCTCGGTCTCAGGACCACGGACGGGGTCGATACTGCCGACGTTCCGGGATGGCGGTCGGCTGCCGGGGATGCGGCGGTCGAGGCCGGATGGCTCGTCGTGGACCGGTCTCTGGGCCGGATCCGGACCACGCCGGTCGGCTGGCTCCGACTCGACAGCCTGGTGGAGGCCTTGACCACCGAGCCCCAAGGTGGCTAAACTGAGCCGTTGACCACTTGGGATGAAGGTGGCTAAACCATTCGAAAGCAATGACTTCTAGCAAGCCGCACGGACCGCTGACCGAACGCGAGCGCCGGGTGTTGGAGGCGGTGATCCACATGTACGTGGAGACCGCCGAGCCGGCCGGCTCGCGAACGATCGCCAAGCGATACGACCTCGGCGTGTCGGCGGCCACGATCCGCAACACGATGAGTGACCTGGAGGACCGGGGCTACCTGGCCCACCCACATACCTCTGCGGGTCGTGTCCCCACCGATCACGCCTATCGTGTCTACGTCGATTCCCTCATGTCGCCGGCCGCCCTGCCCACGCCGAAGGAGCGAGATGCGCTGCGGCGCGAGCTGGCGAGCGGAGGGAACGGGATCGAGGGTCTGTTGCACAAAGCGGCCGAAGTCCTGGGCGTGTTGACCAAGGAGCTGGGCCTGGGGATCGCCCCCGCCTTCGGCAACGCGATGCTGGCGCGCTTGGAGCTGGTGCAGGCATCGCACGAGCGGCTGCTCATGATCCTCGTGCTCGAGGGCGGCGCGGCACGCACGCTCTTCATCGAGACCTCGAACGAAATCCCGCGGGAGGCGCTCGCCAGCGTCGCACACGTTCTGAACGAGCGCCTGGCGGGCCTCTCACTCCGGGAGATCCGCTCCAGTCTGGGTGACCGCTTGCGGGACGCCGGCGCAAACGATCGGAGCACGGAGCTGCTCAACATCTTCATCGAGGAAGCGGACCAGCTCTTCGAGATCGGACCGGCGGATGGGGGAGAGATCGTGCTGGGGAGCGCCCAGATGCTGGTGGACCAGCCCGAATTCAGCTCCAGCGAGCGGATGCGCAACCTGCTCGAGCTGACCGAGCGACGTGATCGGCTGCGCGAAGCGCTCAAGGAGCGCAAGTCGCCTGGGATCAGTGTCACGATCGGTGGCGAGCACCTCGACCCGTCACTCAAGACGTTCACGATCGTCACTTCTGTCTACGAGTGCGGGCCGTTCACTGGCATGATCGGCGTGATGGGACCGACGCGGATGCCGTACCACAAGGTCGTGACCTTGGTGGAGCACACGAGCCGCATGCTGGGAGAACTCGCGAAGTAGTGCCTATGGCTCGAGACCTCTACGAAGTCCTCGGTGTCCAGCCACAGGCGTCGGAAGCCGATATCAAGAAGGCCTACCGGCGCCTCGCCATGGAGCACCATCCCGATCGGAACAACGGGGACAAGGCATCCGAGGAACGCTTCAAGGAGTTGACCGAGGCGTACGAGGTCCTGCGCGATCCGCAGCAGCGCGCGCAGTACGATCGCTTCGGCATGGCTGGTGTGGGCGGCGGCGGCGGGCCTGGGGGCTTCGGCTTTGCCCACGTCGATCTGGCCGAGGCGCTCAACATCTTCATGCGGGATTTCGGCGGCTTTGGTGGATTCGACGCGATCTTCGGAGGCGGTGGACGGCAGCGGCGCACCAGGCGCCGTGGACAGGATGTGCGCGCGTCCGTGCGGCTCTCCCTCGCCGATGTGGCGCACGGGACGAAGCGCACGCTGAAGCTCCGGAGCCTCGATCGGTGTGATGGGTGCGAAGGGAGTGGCGCGAAACCGGGAACCGCGACGAAACCGTGCCCGACCTGCCGTGGCACGGGCGAGGTGCGCCACGCGTCGCAGTCGCTCTTCGGCCAGTTCGTTTCGGTATCGCCGTGTCCCACGTGTCGCGCCGAAGGGACGGTCCTGAGCGAGCCGTGTCCGGACTGCGGAGGTGACGGCCGGGTTCGCAAGGAGCGCGAGGTCGAGCTCGACGTCCCGGCTGGCGTCGATACCAATAACTACATCACGCTCCGTGGGCAGGGTGTGGCAGGGCCGCGTAACGGCCCGGCCGGAGACCTCATCGTCGAGTTCGATGTCGAGGAGGACCCTCGGTTCCAACGGCGCGGGAGCGATCTGGTGTACGATCTCCAGCTCTCGTTCAGCCAGGCCGCGCTGGGTGGTGACGTCACGATCCCCACGCCGTTCGGCGACGAAACCATCAGTGTCGAACCGGGTGCCCAAAGCGGTACCGTGCTGACACTTCGCGGAAAAGGCCTGCCCAACATCTCGGACGGCAGCCGGGGAACCCTGTACGTCAGGATCCAGGTGTGGACACCCACCAAATTGACCCCAGAGCTTCACGACCTGTTCGAGCGGCTATCGACGATCGAGGGTGAACCGCCCAAGGAAGGGGGAGGCCTGGGGCACAAGATCTGGGAAAAGATGAAGGAAGCTTTCGGGACGTGAGCATGAGCGATTGCCTCTTTTGTCGCATCGTGGCGGGAGAGATTCCGGCGAACCGCGTGACCGAAACCAAGCAGTTCCTCGCCTTCCGGGACATCAATCCGCAGGCGCCGACCCATGTGCTCGCCATCCCGAAGCAACACGTGGCCTCGTTGAACGAGGCAGACGATGCGATGCTCATAGGGGAGTTGCTGCTCTTCGCCCGTGACGTGGCGGCCGGCGAGGGCCTGGCCGACGACGGATATCGGGTGGTGCTGAACACCAACGCCGGAGCCGGCCAAACCGTATTTCACATCCACGCCCACATTCTGGGCGGCCGGGCAATGCGGTGGCCGCCCGGTTGATGCATGGTGCGCCCAGTCGCCGGGAGGAAGCCGGTGGACGTGTCCCGGTCAGTTGCAAATGGGGGAGTACCGCTCTAGCTTTTCAAGCTTGCGAAACCGAATCCGGCGGGACGAGAAGCCGAGTGACCGTGGCCGGCGGAAACTCGCGGTTGCGCGTCGCAGACAGCGGCGGTCCATGAAGAGGCCTTCGCGCGGGGCATGAGGCGCAGAGGCCACGAGGTCCGGCGGAAGGGGTGCAGGTGACGAGAGTCGCCGGCACCCCTTCCCCCGTTTCGCCAGTCGCTTCGCAGGACACCCTGGCCCAGCTGGAGTTCGGATCGGCCCTCGGTCTGGTGGCGGCGCACGCCGTTTCGGCGCTGGGCGCGGCGGCGGTCAGCTCGCGGCGACCCTCCACTGACGTCACCGCCATCAGGGAGGCCCTGGCCACAGTGGGCGAGCTGCTCGCCCATTTCCAGGACGGCGGGCGCTTTGCGCCGCGGCCGGTCGAGGACCTGGGCGAGACGCTCCGGCTCCTTGTCACGCCGGGGAGCGTGCTCGAAGGTGGTGCGCTGCGTGATCTCGCGGGCGCGCTCGAGGCGATGACGGAGACCGAGGCTGCGCTGCGAGCGCTGTCTGACGACGCGCCGCGTGTGGCCGCTCTGGCCGTGGCCGTGCCGCCGGCCAAGCTCGCGCTCCGGATCGAGCGGGCCATCGAGCCGGACGGGCGGGTGGCCGACGCGGCCTCACCCGGTCTCAAACGCGCGCGGCAGCGGCAGCGCGACGTCCGCCAGCGGCTCATTGCGTTACTCGAGCGGCTGCAACGGGACCTGTCCTCGCACGGGGCGGCCGGCGATGCGGGGGTGACGCTTCGGGGCGGGCGCTACGTCATTCCGGTTCGTCGCGACAGCCGCAGCGCGTTTCGGGGCATCGTGCACGGTGAATCGGCGTCCGGGACGACGCTGTTCGTGGAGCCTGCGGAAGCGGTCGAGCTCGGAAACGACCTCAACGCGTGCGAGGCAGAAGAGGTCCGCGAGACCCTCGCGGTGCTCCGTGGCCTCACCGACGACGTGCGGAATGAAGCCGGTCCATTACGAGACGGCATCGACATGTGCGTTCGCGCGGACGATCTGTACGCCCGTGCCAGGTACGCGCTCGAAGCCCAGGCCGCCGTGCCCGGCATCGAGCCCGCACCCACTGGGACCGCCGTCTCGGGTGCCGTTCATCCACTCATTCGCTCGGATGCCGAGCGCCCCGTACCGTTCGATCTCACGCTGGCCGATGGGGCGCGAACCGTAGTGGTGAGCGGTCCGAATGCCGGTGGCAAGACCGTCCTCCTCAAGGCCATCGGCCTCCTGTCGGCGATGGCGCAGAGTGGTGTGGTGCCGCCAGTCGGCAGGGGAACGATGCTGCCGTGTTTCCACCGGATCTTCGCCGACATCGGTGACCATCAGTCCATCGAGGCCAGTCTATCCACGTTCAGCGCGCATGTCGCTGCCCTGCGCACGATCCTGGTGGAAGCCGACGACAGGTCGCTCGTGCTGCTCGACGAGATCGGTGGCGGTACCGACCCGACCGAGGGGGCCGCACTGGCCGGCGCCGTCCTGGTATCGCTGCACGCGCGCGGCGTGCAGACGGTGGCGACGACCCACCTGGGCTCGCTCAAGGAGTTGGCTGCCGCGACGGACGGCATCGTCAATGCGAGTCTCGAGTTCGACGCCGAAACGCTGGCACCGACCTATCGATTCCTCATGGGAAAGCCGGGACGCTCGTATGCGCTCGCCATTGCGCGCCGGCTCGGCTTGCCGGACGACGTGCTGGCGCAAGCGGACGCGCTCACGCCGGAGGCGGCCCGGTCGCTCGAGGCGACGTTGGCCGAACTCGAGAGACGCGAGGCCGCGCTCGCCGGCCGCGAGGCCGACGTGGAATCAGTGCGGGCCAAGCTCGAGGCCGATGCCGTGAAGCTCACCCGGGGACTCGACGACCTCCGCGCGCGGGAGCGCTCCATCGATGTGCGCGCCCGGGAGCAGGAGGCATCGGGTCGCGAGCAAGCGCGCACGTTTCTGCTGGAGGCCAGGCGCCGAGTCGAGGATGCGCTCGGTGTTGCCCGGGCAGCGGTCAACGAAGCCACGGCCAAGGAGGCGAGGCGCCTGGTAGAGGACGGTGTGCGCGAGGAGGGGGATGCCTTGCGAAAGCTCGAAGAGGCCGCGCGAGCCAAGGGGTGGAAGCTCCGCACTGCGGATACGGCCGGCGCCGACGTGCCCGCTCCGCCGCCGCCGCCCAAGCGGACGCGTCCTCCTGGTGCCAATGTGGCGACCACCGTCGCCGGGGCCGAGTCGGAGATCGACTTGCGCGGCCGACGGGCCGACGAAGCGGTGGTGGAGCTGCGCCTGGCCATCGACGCCGCAGTTGTGGCCGATCTGCCCAGGCTTCGCGTGATCCACGGGAAGGGAACCGGAGCGCTCCGCGTCACGGTGGCTCAGGTGCTCGATCGGGACCCGCGGGTCACGAGGCACCGATTGGCACCCCCCCAAGAAGGCGGATCGGGTGTGACCGTCGTGGAGTTCCTGCCGTGAGCACGATCCCGGACGATGTGATTGAGCAGGTGCGGGACGGCGCGGACCTGGTGTCCGTGGTGGGCGAACACGTGGAGCTCAAGCGGACCGGATCCGACTATCGGGGACCGTGTCCGTTTCACGGCGGGAAGCACCGAAACTTCGCGGTCATTCCCAAGAAGCAGATGTTCTACTGCTTCGTGTGTCATGAAGCCGGGGACGTGTTCACGTTTTACATGAAGCGGTTCGGCATGGACTATCCGACGGCCGTGCGGGAGGTGGCGCGCCGTGCGGGCATCACGATTCCGGAACGGCGGTCGACGGGTCCCGACCCGCGGGAGCCGCTGTTTACGGCCGTGTCGGCGGCGGCTGACTGGTACGCCAGGCGCTTGCGAGAGGCGGACGACGCCGAGGTGGCGCGGGCGTATCTGCGGGGCCGGTCCTTCGACCTGGAGCAGCTGCTGCCGCTGGGCCTTGGGTTCGCACCACGTGGCAAGACCTTCCTCGAGGCGATGGCGACGCTGGGGATCGGTACCGAGACGTTGATCGAGGCCGGACTCGCCGTGCACCGTGAGAACGAGTCGGTGCGACCGCGGTTCTGGAACCGGCTCCTGTTCCCGATTCACGATTTGCGCGGGCGGGTGGTCGGGTTCGGCGGGCGGGTGATCGGGGAGGGTGAGCCGAAGTATCTCAACTCGCCGGACACGCAGGTGTTTCACAAGGGGAACCTGCTGTACAACCTTCATCAGGCAAAGAACGCGATCCGCAAGGCGGAACGCGCCGTCGTAGTCGAGGGATACTTCGATGTCATGCGCCTGGTCGATCTGGGTCTCGAGGAAACGGTCGCTCCACTCGGGACGGCGTTCACCGTAGACCAAGCCCGGCTGCTCGGGCGGTACACGAAGACCGTCATTCTGCTTTACGACAGTGATGCAGCGGGCCTGAGGGCCAGCTTTCGAGCGGCGGACATCCTACTCCACGCCGGGCTCCGGGTGGCGATCGCCACGCCGCCAGCAGGAACCGATCCCGATTCGCTCGCCGCCACCGGCGGCGCGGAAGCGGTGGGTGAGATCCTGGACGATGCGCTGGACGTGCTCGAGCGCAAGATCCAACTGCTCGAGCGGAAGGGATGGCTGGGCTCTCTCTCGGGGCGACGCCGCGCGCTGGATCGGCTGCTCCCGACCCTCCGCGCGGTGAGCGATCACGTCACGCGGGATCTCTACGTCAGCCGTTGTGTCGAGGCCCTCGGCGTGTCCCGCGAATCGCTGCACCAGGAGATCGAAGGCGGTCGCTGGCGTGCGCCGGCGTCCGCGACGCCGACTCGACCCGCCGGCGGCCAGTCTCCGCGTGCCCGGTGGAAGCCGCGACCTGAGCAAGACCTGCTGCGCGTCATGTTACGGTCGCCCGCGTGGCGTCCGCGCATTGCGGAGCTGTTGGAGAAGCTCGACAAAGGAACCGGAGTGGAGTGGGACCTGCTCCACATGGTGGCCGGCGCCGGCGAGGGCGTGTCGGACGGGGAACTGCTCGAGGCGACCGACGATGCCGAGGGACGGGCGCTCTTGGCGCGGCTGCTCGACGAACCCAGCGGGGCTCTGGCGGAGGACGCCACGGTCGACGCGGCGCTCGGCAAGATCGAGAGTCGTGTGCTCGAAGACCGACTGCACGCGATCGATCGGCGCATTGTGGTCGCGTCCGACGAAGAGAAGGCAACGCTGACACGCGAGAAAGAGACGCTCAGCAAACAAATTCGGTTACTCAATCCATCCAGGTGGAACGTTATCAAGAAAGGCAGGAGTGGCAGTGCACGCTGATCTCGAAGCTCTGTTGCGGTTGCAGGAGAAGGACAAGGTGGTGTTGCAGGTCGAGGCAGCCATCAAGGACCTCGAACCGGATATCCAGGCGCTGGACGCCGAGCTAGAAGGGGCCATTGCCAGCGTCGAAGCCGCCAAGACCCGCGCCACGGATGCCGACAAGAAGCGGGCGGATCTCGAGGCGAAGATCGAGACCTACCGTCTCATGCAAGAACGCAAGCGCCAACGTCTGGAGTGGGTGCGAGGGGCGAAAGAGGCGTCCACACTCATGGCCGAGCTGGATTTGGCGCGGACGGTGCTGGCACGTGAAGAGGCGGAGTGGGTCCGGTCCGCCGATCGGGTGCAGGAGACGCAGGTCGACGTCGGCGAGTGGGACGCCCGCCTGACGGAGTTGAAGGAGGCACAGGCGCCGAAGCGCGAAGAGCTGGCCGCACGCCTCGCAGAATACGACGACAGGCTCAAGACCGCACTCGCCGAGCGGCAGGAAGTCGCTCGAGAGGTGCCGCGAGAGCTACACGACCGGTACGAGCGCATCCGCCAGGGACGGGCACCGCTCGCTCTCTACCCGGTGACCAGCGGCGCATGCGGGCATTGCTACACGGCGGTGCCGCTCCATCGGCAGCAGAAACTTCAGAACGGCGACTCGACGGAGCCCTGCGAAGCGTGCGGCGTGCTCCTCTACGTCGAGGGGGAATGATCGAAGCCACCTCTCGTTGGATCGTCGCGCGAGACGTCGACCGCAGATCTGCGGAGCAGCTTGCGCGATCCCTCACCATTCCGCTGCCGCTCGCGACACTGCTGGTGCAGCGCGGATACGATGCGCCGGAGGCGGCCAAGGACTTCCTCAGACCCAGTCTCGACTCACTCCAGGATCCCGCGTCGCTTCGTGACATGGGGCGAGCGGTGGAGCTGGTGGTCGATGCCGTTCGAGCGGGCCGACGGATCTTGGTCCACGGCGATTACGACGTCGATGGCCAATGCGCGACGACATTGCTGACCCGGGTACTGCGCGCAGCGGGCGGTGACGTGGTGCCGTTCGTCCCCAATCGCCTGCGGGACGGGTACGACTTCGGTCCCGCAGGGCTCGCCGAAGCGCGGCGGGTTGATGCCGGGCTGATTGTCACCGGCGATTGCGGTACCACCGCCGTCGAGACCGTGCGGGCGGCCAAGGATGCCGGCATGCAGGTCGTGGTCACCGACCACCATCTGCCGAGTGTGCTCGCCCCCGCCGATGCGATGGTGAACCCTCAGCATCCGGACTGCCCCTCCGGCCTGAGCCAGCTCTGTGGGACCGGTGTCGTCTTCAAGCTCGCCCAGGCCCTCGTCGGTCCCCTGAGTCTTCCCGAGCACCTGCCACTGCATCTGCTCGATCTCGTGGCCATGGCAACGGTGGCCGACGTCGTGCCCCTCACTGGCGAGAACAGGACACTCGTTCGCCACGGACTCAAGGTGCTGCAGAGTTCGCGGTGGCCGGGGCTCCGGGCGCTGCTCGAGGTGGTGGGCGTGAGCGGGACTCGGATCCGCGCGGGGCACGTCGGGTATATCGTCGCGCCTCGGCTCAACGCGGCCGGCCGAATCGGTGAGGCCATGGATGGCGTGCGGCTCCTCCTCACGGATGATGAGATCGAGGGGCGGAGCCTGGCGCAGCGGCTCGAGACCATCAATGCCAGACGGCAGGCGATGGACGAGACCATGCTCGACGAAGCCATCGAAGACGTGGAGGAACGTGTCGATCTCGCCGCCAACTACGGTCTGGTGCTCGCGCGCGACTCGTGGCACCCCGGCGTCATCGGGCTGGTCGCGTCACGGATCGTGGAACGGTACTCGCGGCCCACGGTGCTCGTGGCGTTCGACGGCGACGTGGGGAAGGGGTCGGGGCGGAGCATTCCGGGATTCGATCTGCACGACGCGCTCACGGTGTGCGCACCCCACCTCAGTCGATATGGTGGGCATCGCATGGCCGCAGGCCTCACCGTGGAGCGCAGCCGACTGGAGGCGTTCAGGAACGCCTTCAACGACGTGGCCCGCGGGCGCCTCACGGCGGACGACCTGGTGCCGACCCAGCGCGTCGATGTCCTGCTGACGGTCGCCGAGCTCGACGACGAGCTGGAGCGTTTGTTCCGCCACCTCGAGCCCTGTGGTGCCGGCAACCCGGCGCCGGTGCTTGGCATTCGCGACGCCGCCCTCGCCGACCGCCGCATCGTGGGAGCAAAGCACCTGCGCTTCACGTTGACCGACGGGACGGGCAAGGTCCCCGCCATCGCGTTCAACTGGGCCGACCGCGTACCGCCCGAATGGCACGACGCCCCGGTGGACGTGGCGATCAAGCTCGACCGCAACGAGTGGCGCGGCACCAGCACGCTTCAGGCCCGGGTCGTGGACATCAGGGCCGCGAACTGATCTGACGCATGCGCATCATCGCGGGCGAATTCCGAGGGCGGATGATCACCTCCCCCGCCGATCCCCGCGTCCGTCCCATCACCGGCCGCATCAAGAAGGCGTGGTTCGGCATCTTGGAGCCCCACCTTCCCGATGCGCGGGTGGTGGATCTCTTCGCGGGGTCCGGCTCGCTCGGACTGGAAGCGCTCTCGCGCGGCGCGGCCCACGTGGATTTCGTCGAGTTCTCGAAGCCGTCACTCACGGCGCTCGGCGCCAACATCGCCGCGCTCGGTGTAGAGGATCGGGTCCGGATCCGGCGGGCCGACGCGCTGCGGTTCGCCGCCAAGCTGCCGGAACGGGCCTATGAGGTGGCGGTGGCCGACCCGCCGTTCTCGACCGACCACGCCACGCGCCTGATCGCTATCTTCCGGGACCGTCCGTTTGCGGCGATCCTCGCACTACAGCATCGGGCGGTACTCGAGCTGGACGGAGACGACACGCGCCGCTACGGCACGCACGCCCTCACCTTCTGCCACGCGCCATGACGAGAATTGCGATCTATCCCGGCTCCTTCGATCCCGTGACCCTGGGTCACGAGGATATCATTCGCCGCAGCCTCCACCTGATGGACAAGGTGATTGTCGCCGTGGCGGTCAATAACACCAAGGAGCCGTTGTTCACGCTCGAAGAGCGGGTGGACATGCTCCAAACGGTGCTGAAGGGCGAGCCGCGAATCGAGATCACGGCCCTGGACGGGTTGCTGGCCGAGTTTGCTCGAACGCGGAAGGCGACCGTGGTGATTCGCGGCTTGCGGGCCGTGTCGGACTTCGACTACGAATCGCAAATGGCGCTCATGAACCGGCAGCTCTATCCCCAACTCGAGACGGTGTTTCTGGTTCCCGCCCTGCACCTCACCTATCTGTCGTCGAGTCTGGTACGGGAGATCGCCCGGCTCCACGGGGACGTGAGCACGTTGGTCCATCCTGCGGTCGGCGCGGCGCTGAAGCGGCGGCTTGGCCCGTGAGGTTCCGTGACGACGCGCGCCGCCGTGCGGCCGCGCTGGGGCGAACCGTCATTCTGGCGGAGGGGTGGGACGACCGTATCCGGTCGGCGGCCAAACTGCTCGAGCGGCAGGGCGTGGCGCAGGTCCACATGTTGGATCGCTCAATGGCCGGTGATCAGCGGGTCGAGCGGGTCGCCGAGCACCTGGCGATGCGACGACCCGACAAGGTGCGCGGCGCGGCGCATGCCAAGGAGCTGGCCGCCGATCCGCTCAGGTTCGCAGCGTCGCTGGTGGCCTTGGGCGAAGCCGACGCGGCCGTTGCTGGAGCGACGTGCGCGACGGCTGACGTGATCCGAGCCGCCCTGTGGGCGATCGGCCCAGCCGCCGACATCGAGACGGTGTCCAGCTCGTTCTACATGGCGATTCCGCGCGAAAACCTCGAATTCCTCGGCGATCGTGAGGATCGGTTCGCCACGGACGACTTCGTGCTCACGTTCACCGACGCCGCGGTGGTGCCCGACCCCACGGCCGACCAGCTGGCGGACATCGCGCTCAGCGCGGCGCGCGATCGACGGCGCATCGTGGGCGACGACCCCTTCGTGGGGTTTCTCTCGTACTCGACTAAGGGGAGCGCCGAGGGCGACCGGGTCGAGAAGGTCCGCGCCGCGACTCGGCGGTTCCACGCGCTGGCGCCAACGATCCCCGCCGACGGGGAATTGCAGGTCGACACAGCGCTCGTGCCCGGTGTGGGCAGGATGAAGGCTCCGGGCTCGGCTGTTGCGGGGCAGGCTAACGTGTTGGTGTTTCCCGATCTTGACAGCGGGAACATCGCGTACAAACTGGTGCAGCGTCTTGCGGGCGCCACCGCTACGGGACCGATCCTTCAAGGACTGCGGCGGCCGATGATGGATCTCTCGCGTGGCGCCACTGCGGAGGATGTTGCGGATGCCGCGGCCGCCGGCATCTTGCAGACGGCCGAGTGAAGGTGATGCCACCACTGGAGGGAGCATGAGTTTCACAGTCCGGAAGGACGAACCGAAGGGCGTTGTCGTGGTCGGCGTGGACGGGCAGCTCATCGTCGGCAACCGGCACGACCTCAAGAAGAAAGTGCTCGATGCGCTGGATGCCGGTGACCGGGGATTCGTCATCGACTTCACCGCCACCGGCTACATCGACTCGTCGGGTCTCGGGGTCCTCGTCTCGCTGGCGAAGAAGATTCGCGAGTTGGACGGCGATCTGCGACTCGCCGGGCTCAATCGCGACCTCCGTACGCTGTTTGAGCTGACCAAGCTCGACACGCTGTTCACGATCATGGATTCGGCCGAGGAGGCGGTCGCCGCGTTCTGAGATCGTGACGGCCCCTCTGCGTTTGGTCGTGCGCCGCCGCGAGACGGCGGTGCTCGAAGGGCCTGGCCGCAATGTCGAGATCTCCATTCGCGTACCCACGGATCTCGACGTCGTGGAGGAAGCGGTGGACCTCGTGGCGCGCCATTGTCTCGCCAGCGGTGTCCCGCCGCGGGCGGCTCGCTTCGTCATGCGGGTCGTGCTCTGCGAGGCGCTCGCCAACGCCATCCTATACGGGAACCAGCTCGATCCATCGAAACGGGTAGACGTGCGCGTCGAAGTGGACGCCGCCGCCGTGACGCTCCACGTGCGCGACGAAGGGGCGGGGTTCGATCCCACCACGATCCCTGATCCCACAGCCTCGGACCGGATCGACGCCGACAAGGGCCGCGGCCTCTTTCTCATCCGCCAACTCGTCGACGAAGTGCGGTTCAACGATCGGGGGAACGCGATCTGCATGATTCTGCACCGCGCCTAGACCGCCTGGAATCCGTCCTCCAGTCCCTGGGGGGGATGTTCGGGTGCCGCGTCCGGCTGTGGCGTGCCGGACGGGGACGACTCCGCCCGGTGCTGGGTGGTGAGGGCGTGCCTGCGCCTCGATCCCGGTTGGACGAGCGCGGACTCGTGGAGCCGAGCGACGGCAAACGCCGGCTCATCCCCGTTCCCAGTCTTGAAGGGTACTGGTACGAGCTGGCCGACGGCGACGGGGATGCAAGCGGTGCGGAGGCGGCGCTGACCCCACTCATTGCACAACTCCTCGACGTTGAGCGCGAGACCCTGGCCCTCGCCAAGCAGCTCGCGTCCCGGTATGAAGAGATCGAGCTGCTCTACACCCTCAGCGAGATCCTGGGCCGGACGTCGCGTCTCGACCAGGCTGCCGAAACCACTCTCCGTGCCGTGAGCTCCGTGGTGGGCGCCCGCCGCGCGTCCTTGTTCCTGCACGATGAGTCGGCGGGCGTGCTTCGGCCCATGGCCTCGATCGGCAAACCCGTGGTCGAGCTGGCGCCGATCCGGGTGGCCGATCCCGACTCGGTGGCGGCGCGGGCGTTTCGTACGAAGAGCACCATCACGCGCGACCCGCGCCATGCGGACGATCTGCCCCCCTCAGCAGAACATCCGGCCCGCGGGTATCAGGGCGAGGCATTCCTGTCCGTCCCGGTGATGTTTCGGGGGACCGGTGCGTCGCCGCATCCGGTCGGGGTGCTCAACCTTACCGATCGGGTCGGAGCCGACGCGTTCAGTGGCGGCGAGCAGCGTCTGGTGGGTGCTGTGGCGAATCAGATCGGCGCAGCGTTGGAACATGCTCGGCTCGTGGAACGCGACCTGATTCGTCAGCGCGTGAACCGCGAGTTGGAGTTGGCGCACGGGCTACAGCTCAAGCTGCTCGTCTCGCCCGACGTGCTGGGGACGGGCATCGATGTCGCCGCCCGGTGCATTCCGGCCAAGAGCGTCGGTGGGGATTTCTACCACTTCCTTCGCCTGTCCGGTGGTCGCTACGGCGTCATGCTCGGCGACGTGTCATCGCACGGGTTTGCCGCGGCCCTCATCATGGCCCTCGTGCTCTCCGCCGCGGGCATTCACGCCGCGGAGGCCGGATCGCCAGACGAGACGCTGCGCCGGTTGCTGGATTCGGTGGCGCAGGAGCTGGACGAGACCGAGATGCATCTCTCCTTGTTTTACGGGGTCATCGATCCGCGCGGCGGCGTCCTGCGGTACGCGAACGCCGGCCATCCGCACGCGTTTCGAATGGGCGTCAAGGACCGACTGGAGCGCCTCAAGGCCACCTCGCCTCCGTTGGGGCTCGCCGATCGGGATGCGATCGCGGCTGCGGAGACGCATTGGAACGCCGAGGTGGATCGGCTCGTCTTGTTCTCCGACGGCATCGTCGACGCTCGCAACGCTGCCACCGAGCCGTTCGGGGAGGAGCGGGTGCTGCGCATCGCGCGGAAGCACTTCGACAGTGCCAGCGCGGAGATCGTCGAGGGCGTGCTCGCCGCGGTGAGCGCCTACGAAGCCGTGGCGCGCGACGACCGCGCGATCCTGGTGCTCCGCGTCTAGTGGGCCGCCGGCTCGGCCAGCATTTTCTGTCGGACCCCTCGATTCTCGACCGGATCGTCGAGGCGCTCGCTCCCACTCCACATGACACCGTGATCGAGATCGGTCCCGGACGCGGAACCCTCACCCGCCGGCTTGCCCCGCGGGTGGGACGTGTTGTGGCGATCGAGCGGGACCCGCGATTGGTGGAAGCGATGGCAGAGGCGGCCTTGCCGTCGGTCGAGGTCGTAGAGGGCGACGCGCTCGCGGTCGATTGGCATCGCACGGTGCAGGGACCGTTCAAGGTGCTGGGCAATATCCCCTACTACATCACGTCGCCGCTCATTGACAAGGCGCTCGAGCCCCCGCGGCCGGCGTGCATCGTGTTTCTCATGCAGAGGGAAGTGGCGGAACGGCTGGCGGCGGACCCTGGGGGAAAGGCGTACGGAGCCCTGACGGTGGGCGTGCAGGCGCTGGCGCGGGTGGAGCGGCTGTTCGTGGTGCCTGCCGGAGCGTTCCGTCCGCCGCCTGCCGTGGATTCCGCCGTGGTGCGCCTCACTCCCCTCGCGACGCCGTTGGTCGCCGATGCGCGGCGCCAGGCGTTTCGGGAGTTCACCCAGGCACTGTTCAGTCGCCGCCGCAAGCAGTTGGGAGGGACTCTCCGGGCGCTCACGGGCCGCGAACCGGGCCAAATCGCGGCGTTCCTCGCCGGCCTCGGAGTAGCTCCCGCGGCCCGTCCGGAGACGCTCTCGCCGAAAGCATTTGTCGCCATGTTCGAGTGGGTCCAGCCGTGAGGACCGCGCGCGACGCTCCGCCATCGCGCGCGCGGAGGACGACGACCGCCGTTGAGCGTTCGGCGTGGCCCCGGCTAGATTGACGCGATGCTTCCCATACGCGTGACCAGTGAGATCGGGGCGTTGCGAGCTGTCCTGGTGCATGGCCCTGGTCGCGAGCTCCAGGCCGTCACGCCCGCCACCCGTCGCGAATACCTGTACGACGACATCATCGACATCGGATTCGCTAGCCGGGAGCACCGCACGCTCACGCAGGTGCTGGAGCGGTACGGCGAGGTCTACGAGGTGAGCGATCTCCTGCGTGACGTGCTCGAGCTCCGTGAAGCCCGAGAGCTCCTCATTGCCCGGGCGAGCAAGGTGATTCCCTCCGACTCGCTGCTCCAGCGGCTGGCCGACCGCCCCAGCGACGAGCTCGTCACCATGCTGATCGAAGGGGCCGAGGAAGAAGGCGGTCCGCTCACCAGCTATCTCAACGCTGTCGGGTACTCGCTGCCGGCGGTCCCCAATCTGTTCTTCACGCGTGACATCGGCATCGTGATCGGCGAGCACGTCGTGATCGGGTCCATGCGCCACGCCGCACGGTGGAGCGAGGAGCTGCTCATCAAGGCCCTGTTCTCGTTTCACCCCAAACTGGCGAACGCCGGTATTCTCTACGACGGCTCCGAAGAGCGCCGTGACAACTACACCCTGGAAGGGGGAGACGTCCATCCGGTGCGACCGGATCTCCTCCTCCTGGGCTACAGCGGACGATCGAGCGCCGCGGCCCTGGATCACATGTGCGATATCGTGTTCGAGCGCTGCCCGGTAACCGACGTCATCGTGGTGGTCCTGCCCGGCGAACGCACCGCGATCCACCTGGACATGATCTTCAGCCAAGTCGATCGGCAGCAGTGCGTGGTCTATCCGCCGCACTTCGAGGGTGCGGGGCGGCTGGGGGTGCTCCATCGCCGCAAGGGCGAGGCTGCTGTTCGAGAAGCACCCGATTTCTTCACGGCCCTTCGCGACGTCGATTTTCCGCTGGAGCCCATCTTCTGTGGGGGCCCGCATCGTGGTGTGCAGGACCGCGAGCAGTGGGGCTCCGGCTGCAACCTGGTGGCCGTGCGACCGGGTGTCGCGCTCGCGTACAAGCGCAACGAGGCCACTCTGCGGGAACTCGAGCGGGCCGGGTATCGGATCGTGGATGCTCCCGACGTTCTGGGGTCCGACGAGGCCCCCACGGAGCGGACGATCATTACGTTCCAGGGCGCGGAGCTGGTGCGCGGGGGCGGAGGCGCGCGGTGCATGACGCTGCCGCTCTACAGGGACGACCCGTGACCGATTCCGGCGTTCGGGTGGCTCCGGCAGGCACTCTGGTGGACCGGTCGCTCCGGTTCCTGGCGGATCAGGCGGCCGATAGCCTCACGTTAGCGCGGGACGTGCTCGGCATCTCCCGTGCGACCCGGGCGATCGCCGATCGAGTGGCGGTGGCGCTTCTCGGGTCTGACCCGCGCGTTCGCCGGCTAGGCGACGGCAAGTGGGCTCTGGCCGCAGCGGCTGGCGAGTCGACCGCCCTGGGTGCCTGCACCTTCGCGGTGGTCGATGTCGAGACCACGGGGTCCAGCTCCGGCCGCGGTGATCGGGTCACCGAGATCGGCATATACACACTGAGTGGCGGGAAGATCGAGCTCGCGTTCGAAGCGCTGGTGAATCCCGAGCGTCCCATCCCCAACTTCGTCTCTGCGCTGACACGAATCACCGACGACATGGTGCGTACGCAACCCACGTTTGCGGAGATCGCGGACGACGTGGTGGCGGCGCTGGCCGGGCGCGTGTTTGCTGCACACAATGCGCGGTTCGACTGGGCATTCGTCTCGCGCGAGCTGCGACGGACTCAGGACCTCGCCCTCGAAGGCCCGCGGATCTGCACGGTCCGGCTCACCCGCCGCCTCGTGCCGGGACTGCGCTCCAGGAATCTGGATGCGGTCGCCACGTACTTCGGTGTAGAAATCGAGCACCGCCATCGCGCCGGCAGCGACGCCTTGGGAACGGCCAGGGTCCTCAAGCGACTGCTCGACGTAGCGGAAGAGAATGGGGCACGCACCCTGGACGACCTCCAGGCACTTGGCCGACCGCGGCGCCGCCGGCGCCGCCGCCGCTCAGCGCTCCCGACCTCGGTGGAGGAAGCATGACGCTCGTGACCACGTTCACGGTCGGCCGGCTCACCTGTCATCTCCTCGACGGAGGGCGCCTGCGCCTCGATGGCGGGGCCATGTTCGGGGTGGTCCCGAAGCCCCTTTGGGAAAAGCGGATCCCGCCCGACGAACGGAATCGCATTCCCATGGCACTGCGCTGCCTCCTGATCGAGCACGACGCGGGTCCGATTCTCGTGGATACCGGGGTGGGCAACAAGGAAACCGCGAAGTTCGTGGAGATCTACGGAGTGGAAAACCGCGGCACCCGCGGTCCCACTCGGCTCGAAGACGCGCTCCATGAGGCGGGATTCGCGCCTGCGGACGTCCGGTACGTGATCAACACCCACCTGCATTTCGACCACGCGGGGGGCAACACCCACCAGGACCCTGCCGGGCGCGTCGCGCTCACGTTCCCGAACGCCACCTACGTGGTCCAGAAAGGCGAACTGGAATTCGGGATGCGATCCAACGAGCGAACGTCAGCGAGCTATCTGCCGCCGAATTTCGCGCCGGTCACCCAGGCGGGGCGGTGGCAGCTGGTTGACGGCGAAGCGGAGCTGGTGCCGGGGATCCGGTTGCTGCCGACGCCGGGACACGTTCCGTATCACCAGTCCGTCTTGGTGAGCAGCGGCGGCAGAACCGCATGCTATCTGGCCGATCTGGTGCCGACGACCGCCCATGTGCCGCTTCCCTGGATCATGGGGTACGATCTGGAGCCGATGGTGACCTTGGAGACCAAACGGCATCTGCTGGGTCGCGCGGTGGCTGAGGAGTGGCTGCTCCTCTTCGAACACGACCCGGAGCGGGGGCTAGGCAAAGTGGTGCAGGACAAGGCGGCACTGGTGTTTGCGCCGCTTGACAGCCGGTAGGGCAGGGGATACTATCCCCAGTCACAATACGGCAAGTAAGCGCCGCTGGCGCTTCACCCTCCTGCCACCCGTCGGGTGCGCGTTCAGGGTTCTGCGAGTGAGCGGGGCACGACGCCCCGCCGACGACGGACTCTTGGAGGGCTGAGTCCGTCTTTTTTGTTGTCTGCAGACGAAAGGAGGCTCGTCACTGGCCGTTTCAGACGACAAACAGCGGGTGAGGGTCAATCAGCAGATCCGTATCAGCCCGGTCCGGCTGATCGGAGATGATGGAGAGCAGGTGGGGGTCGTCCCCGTCGAAGAGGCGCTCCGTGCGGCACGGGAACGAGGGCTCGATCTCGTCGAAGTGGCGCCAATGGCCCGCCCCCCCGTGGTCAAGATCATGGACTACGGCAAATACCGATTCGAGCAAGCGAAGGCCGCCCGGGCGGCACGCAAGAAGCAGCATGTCATCCAAGTGAAGGAAGTGAAGTACCGTCCCGGGATCAGCGAGCACGATTTCGCGTTCAAGACCCGACACGCGCGGACGTTTCTGGAGGAAGGCAACAAGGTGAAGCTGACCATGATGTTCCGTGGCCGGCAGATCACCCATCCGGAGCTGGGCCAGGGCGTGCTCAATCGGGTCTTCGAGGCAGTCCAGGACATCGCCAAGGTCGAGACGCATGCCAAGCTCGAAGGGCGCAACATGACGATGGTGCTGGCGCCGAAATAGCCGGGCGGACGCAGAGGCAGTAGGCGGATGACGCAAGGGCGGATACGCCCGGCCGGTCGACCGCCACCGTCTGAGACAGGAAGCAGCGTTATGCCGAAGCAGAAAACGAAACGTGGCGCCGCGAAGCGCTTCAAGGTGACGGCTTCGGGCCGGATCAAGCGATCGCGCGCCTTCAAGAGCCACATCCTGACCAAGAAGCGTCCGAAGCGAAAGCGGCGTCTGCGTAAGGCGACGCTGGTCGCGGCGGCGGACGAGCGACGCATCAAGCGCCTGTTGAGGGCGTAGGAGCGATTCATGCCCAGAGTTCGGAACGCCGTCGCCCACCACAAGCGCAAGAAGAAGATCATGCGCGCGGCGAAGGGCGCGCGTGGCGGACGCAGCAAGCTGTACAAGTCGGCCAAGGAGAACGTCGAGCGCGGTCTGCGGTACGCGTACCGGGATCGACGCAATCGCAAGCGGGACTTCCGCCGGCTGTGGGTCGTGCGGATCAATGCGGCGGCGCGGACGTACGACCTCAGCTACAGCCGATTCATGTCCGGTCTGAAGAAGGCGGGTGTCGAGATCAACCGGAAGATGCTCGCGGACTTGGCAGTACGCGATCCGGCGGCGTTCGGCGAGTTGGCGGAGGTGGCCAAGCAGAGCCTGTAGTGGGGTGGAGCGCCAATGACCACGCCCCCGCACGCCCAGGAAGAACTCGACCTCATCGCGCAGACGGTGGACCGCGTGTCCACCGCCGACGCCGCGGTGCTGGCCGAACTGCGCACCGAGGTGCTCGGTCGCAAAGCGGGAAAGCTCACCCTGATTCTTCGATCCCTCGGATCGCTGCCACCCGAGCAGCGTCGCCTGCTCGGGGCACGGGCCAATCAGATCAAGCAAGCGCTGGAAACTGCCATCGCCGAGCGCGAGCGGGTGCTCCAGGACGACACCCGGCGAACGGTCGACGTCGACGGCACGATGCCGGCCCGCCATGCGTGGCGTGGTGCGCGGCATCCCGTGCTCGCCGTGGTGGACGAGATCTGCGAGATCTTCAAGGAACTGGGCTTCACCAGGGTGAGCGGACCGGAGGCGGAGACCGAGGACTACAACTTCACCAAGCTCAATATGCCGCTCGATCACCCGGCGGCTGACGAGCACGACACCTTCTATCTCGGCCCGGGGGCGCTGCTCCGCACCCACACGTCGCCCGTCCAGGCCCGGGTCATGGAGCAGTATCAGCCCCCGATCCGGATCGTGGTTCCGGGCCGGGTGTACCGGCGCGACGCGTTCGACCCATCCCACTCGCCCGTGTTCGAGCAGATCGAAGGCCTCGCCGTGGACGAGGGCATCAGCTTCGTGGATTTCAAGGCCGGCATCGATTACTTCGTGAAACGGTTCTTCTCGCCCGACACCGTGGTGCGGTTCCGCCCGTCGTTCTTCCCGTTCACCGAGCCGTCGGCCGAAGTGGACGTGCAGTGCCAGATGTGCAAAGGCAGCGGGTGCGCGACCTGTAAGCAGACCGGCTACCTCGAGATCATGGGGGCGGGCATGGTGCATCCCGCCGTGTTCGAGAACTGTGGCATCGATCCCGAGCGGTATACCGGCTATGCCTTCGGCATGGGACCGGATCGGATCACCATGCTGCGGCACGGCATCCCCGATATCCGCCTGCTGTTCGAAAACGACATGCGGTTTCTCTCGCAGTTCGTGAGCTGACGTGAACGTCTCAATCGGCTGGATCTCGGCACTGCTGGGTCGTGCGGTCGACCCGGACGACGCAGCCGCGCGGCTCACGATGTTGGGGGCCCCGGTCGAAAGCGTCGAGCGCATCCATCACGACCTCGAAGGCGTGGTCATCGCGCTCGTGGAATCGGTGGAGCGACACCCCGATGCCGACCGGCTCACGGTCTGCCGCGTGCACGACGGCACGGTGACGCGCGACGTCGTGTGTGGCGCGACCAATGTGGTGGCGGGCCGCAAGTACCCGTATGCCCCGGTTGATACCGTGCTGCCGGGCGGCTTCAAGCTCGAAGCCCGCAAGATCCGCGGTGTCCTCTCCAACGGGATGCTCTGCTCCCCGCGAGAGCTCGGTCTCGGGGAAGACCACGAAGGCATCATGGAGCTCGAGACCGACGCCGCACCCGGGACGCCGTTTCTCGAAGCGCTGCCCGTGGCCGACGTCCGGCTGGAGGTCGAGGTCACCGCCAACCGGCCGGATCTGTTGTGTCACAAGGGCGTGGCCCGAGAGCTGGCGGCGGTCTACGCCGTGCCGGTCAAGCTTCCGCCGATCCCGAACGCCCCCGACGATATCGCCGCTCCGCGGCGCGTTACCAAGAAGGGAACCGTCGGGGGCATCGAAGTGGTCATCGACGATGTCGACGGTTGTCCGCGGTACATGGCCGCCGTCGTCCGCGGTGTGCGTATCGGCCCCTCTCCCGACTGGCTGCAGGCCCGGCTCCGCAGCGTGGGTGCTCGGCCGATCAACAACGTGGTCGACGCGACCAATTACGTGCTGCACGAGCTGAACCAGCCGATGCACGCGTTCGACCTGAAGCTGCTCGGCGGGGCGAAGATCGTCGTGCGCCGGGCCGTTGCCGGGGAGCGGGTGGTGACCTTGGACGGCGAGGCGCGGGATCTGACCGCTGACATGACCATGATCTGCGACGCCAAGCAGGTCACGGCCATCGCAGGGGTGATGGGTGGTGCGGAATCGGAGGTCACCGAACGGACGACGGACGTCCTTCTGGAGTGTGCGTACTTCGATCCGAAGCGGATCCGGACCACGCGGCAGGCGCTCAAGATGAGCACCGAGGCGTCGTACCGCTTCGAGCGCGGTATCGACATCGAGGGTATGCCCGACGCGCTGCGTCGGGCCATTGCCCTGATCCGGGCCGTGGCCGGTGGGCAGGAGCCCGAGCCGGCTCTCGACGTGTATCCCAAGCCGCGAAAACAGAAGAGCGTCTTCGTTCGGCCGTCCCGCGTCGCACACCTGCTGGGTGTGCCACTCTCCCGAGACGAGATCGAAGCGAGCCTGGTGCGGCTGGGGTTTCCCGTGGCGCCGAAGGACGATCGGCTTCACGTGCAGATTCCGGGCTGGCGGCCGGACGTCACCCGCGAGGTGGACCTGATCGAAGAGGTCGCTCGGCTCCGCGGCTACGATTCCTTCCCCTCCGAGTCGCGGCCGCTGAGGCCCAGCGTGGTCCCGACCGATCCGAATGTGGCCCGGCAGGCGCGGCTGGAGCGAGCGTTCACGGGACTCGGTCTGTACCAGGCCCGATCGCTCTCCTTGACGGGGTCGGGCGGGTCGGATGCCTTCCGAGTGCAGAACCCCCTGTCTGCCGAAGACGCCTACCTGCGTCGCGATCTGCTGAGCGGCCTCACGCGCTCGGTAGAACGTAACTGGGCGGTCAGGGAGCGGGACGTGCGCCTGTTCGAGATCGGCACGGTGTTCCGGGATACCGGGGGGCCGTTGCCCGAAGAAACGACCCGGGTGGCGGCCGTGGTGACCGGAGCGCGGGTTCCCGCGCATTGGACCGGGTCGGGCAAGGCGCCGGATTTCGATCGGTGGGACATCAAGGCACTGTTCGAGACCGCCGTCCGCTCGATTTGTCCGGAGGGCACCATCGAGTCCACTGCCGACGGCTGGAAGTTTACCGAAACCGATGGGACGGTGCGAGGCTGGGCCGGCGCGCTCGAGGCCGATCGGCCCGCCTGGGCTGCGGTGCTGTTCGGGTTCGAGCTCGAGACCGGCGATGCCGCGCCCCCCGCCACGACCTTCGTGCCGCTGCCCACCACACCCCCGGTGGAACGGGACCTGGCGCTGGTCCTCCCGCCCGGGGTCACGGCGGCCGCCGTGGAGGGTGTGATCCGGGATGCCGCAGGAGCCCTCCTCGCGGAATTGGCGGTTTTTGACGAGTATAGAGGATCGGAAATGGCCGGGCGCAGCGTGGCGTGGCGTCTCGTGTTCCGCGCGCCCGATCGGACCCTCCGGGACACGGAGGCCGACACGGCCTTGGCCAAGGTGCTGGCTTCGCTCAAGGAGCGGTTGGGTGTCGAACGACGAGAGGCCTGAGTTTCGCGCGCTCGAGGAGCTCCGGGAAGTTCTGGGCGCGCTCGCCACCGAGTTGGCGACGTGGCGTCGCCGCGCGCTCAAAGCCGAGGCGGGGCAGGCCCAGCTTGGATTGAGTCAGGATCTCGTGGCGGACCGGGAACGCAGCAAGTCGCTGGAGGCGGAGAACACCGAATTGGAGCAGCGGCTGGGCGCGGCGCGAACGCGCGTCGAGGAGTTACTCGGTCGCCTGCGGTTCCTCGAAGAACAGGTGGCCACGGAGGAGCAGGGGCGATGAGTACCGAAAAGACGGTCGTGAAGGTCGCCATTGGCGGCGATGAGTATACGCTCAAGTCGGATCGCCCCCCTGAGTACACCCGTGCGGTCGCGGATCATGTGGACAAGACGCTGCGGGACATCGCAAGTTCCGGCGCCATGGTCGAGACGCAGAAGGCGGCGATCCTGGCGGCGCTCGCCATTGCCGACGAGCTATTCCAAGCCCGCCGGTCGCAGCGGGAGATGACCGACCGCCTGAACGCCCTGGGGACCGAGCTGTCTCGGCTGCTGCCGCCGGCGAAACGGCGATCCCGGTCGACCGGGGCGTTTGCGACGAGGTCCGAAGACCCTTAAGTTCGTCGGGGTCACGCACACGCGACCACGCGGCAACATCTAATCGATTAAGGCGCGCTCCCCCGCGACCGGGTTGGCAGCGTCGCTGGAGATAGATATATGGGAGCCGACCAGCTTCTGCCGTACCTGTTGGCCGTTCTCGGCAGTGGTGCGATTGCCGGGGCGGTCTTTTTCATAGTGGGGCGGCGGGTCGAGCGCCGGGATGCGGAGCGGGTGGGCCGGTCTGCCGCGCAGCAAGCCGAGCGGGTGCTGTCGGAGGCCAGACGAGAGGCCGATCAGGACAAGACGCAGCTGCTGCTGGGAGCCAAAGAGGAAATCCTCCAACTCCGTCAATCGTGGGATGCCGAGGCAAAGGAGCGGCGGGAGGAGCTGGAACGGCACCAGGAGCGGGTCGAGGAGCGGGAGACGCTCATCGACCGCAAGCTCAACACCCTGGATGAGCGTGCCAAGGAACTCGACGGGCGTGAGCGAGCCCTTGCCAAGGGCGAGCGGGATTTGGCCACCCGTGAGGTCGAGACTGAGCGGCTCCTGGTTCAGCGGCGCGAGCGGCTCGAAGAGGTGGCTCGGCTCTCGGCAACCGAGGCAAAGAAGCAGCTGAGAGAGGAGTTGGTGGAGACGGCGCGCAGCGAGGCCGCGGCCACCGTTCGGGACATCCGTGAGGAGGCGAAGCGGACGGCGGAGCGGGAGGCGAAGAAGATCATCGCGCTCGCCGTCCAGCGTGTCGCGGCCGACCACTCCACCGAATCGACCGTGTCGGCGGTCCCGCTCCCCAGCGACGAGCTGAAAGGCCGGATCATCGGCCGCGAGGGCCGGAACATCCGCGCCTTCGAGACGGCCACCGGGGTGGACGTCATCATCGACGATACGCCGGACACCGTCGTGGTGTCCTGTTTCGATCCGATCCGCCGGGAGGTGGCCCGACGGGCCCTCGAGGCCTTGATCGCCGACGGACGCATTCACCCGGGACGAATCGAAGAGGTCGTCGGCAAGGTTCAGAAAGAACTCGAGCAGCAGCTGGCTGAGATTGGCGAAGAGACGGTCTACGAGATGGGCATCCGGGGGATGCATCCCGAGTTGGTGAAGCTCGTGGGTCGCATGAAGTACCGCACGTCGTACGGGCAGAACATGCTCTCCCACTCCAAGGAGGTGGCCTGGCTCGCCGGCATCATGGCGGCGGAGCTCAAGCTCGACGTGCATCTGGCGAAACGTGCCGCGCTGCTGCACGATATCGGCAAGGTGCTCACGCACCAGCACGAGGGGACCCACGTGCAGCTTGGCGTCGAGGTCTCCACGCGGTACAACGAGAACCCGGTCATCGTCAGCGCGATCGCCGCGCACCACGACGACGTGCCCCACGAAACACCGATCTCCGTCATCGTGCAGGCTGCGGACTCGATCAGCGGGGCCCGGCCGGGGGCGCGTCGCGAGGCGTTCGAGACGTACGTGAAGCGCTTGAGCGCGCTCGAGGAGATCGCGCAGAATTTCCAGGGCGTAGAGAAGGCCTACGCGATTCAGGCGGGACGGGAGGTACGAATCGTGGTCATGCCCGACGAGGTGAGCGACGCGACGGCCGCGGAGCTGTCGGAGAAGATCGCGCGGCGCGTCGAAGGCGAGTTGCAGTATCCGGGACAGATCAAAATCGTTGTCATCAGAGAAACGAGAGCGGTGGATTTTGCCAGGTAACATCATCGACGGCAAAGCGATTGCCGAAGCGATGCGCGCGGAATTGGCGCCTCGGGTGAAGAAGCTGAAACAGCAGGGCGTCACGCCTGGCCTCAGTGTGGTGCTGGTCGGGGAGAACCCCGCCAGCCAGGTGTACGTCCGTATGAAGGGCCGGGCGTGCGAGGAGGCCGGGATGCGTTCGGACACGATCACGATGCCGGCCGAGACTACCGAAGCCGAACTGGCGTCGGTGATCGAGCGGCTCAACGGCGATGATGCCGTGCACGGCATCCTGGTGCAGCTCCCGCTTCCCGATCAGATCAACGATCAGGGGGTGTTGCACAGCATTCGACCCGACAAGGACGTCGACGGCTTCCATCCGGAAAACGTGGGCAAGGTCTCGACCGGCGATCCGACCGGATTCCGGCCCGCCACCCCGTATGGCGTGCAGCAAATGCTGATCCGCAGTGGGGTGGATCCGGCCGGCCAGCACGTAGTGATCGTGGGGAGGTCGAACATCGTGGGCCGACCGATGGCGTCGCTGCTGCTGCATAAGGGAGAGGGCGGTAACGCCACCGTGACGGTATGCCACTCCCGCACGCGGGACCTCCCGACCATCACGCGTCAGGCGGATATCCTGATTGCCGCGATCGGCCAGCCGGAGTTCGTCAAGGGCGACTGGATTCGCCCGGGGGCGGTTGTGATCGACGTGGGGGTGAATCGGGTAAGCGACCCCACCACCAAGAAGGGGTATCGGCTGGTGGGAGACGTGGACTTCGAGGCCGCCAGACAGGTGGCCTCGGCGATCACGCCGGTTCCCGGCGGCGTGGGGCCGATGACCATCACGATGCTGCTCTACAACACCGTCCAGGCCGCGCGCCAGTGGGCGGGGTAGACCTCTTCGACACGAGCGGATCGGCGTCGGCCGAAGGCGCCTGGAGCGTACGCGAGGTCACCCGCCGTGCTCGTCAGCTGATCGAGTCCGGCCTGCAGCGTTGCTGGGTGCGCGGCGAAATCAGCGGACTCAAGGCGTACCAGAGCGGGCATTGGTACTTCACGCTGCGCGACGCTCAGGCGCAGGTGCGGTGTGTCATGTGGCGGACCGACAATCAGCGTCTCGGACCGCCACCGGAGGACGGCACCGAGGTCTTCGTCGAGGCGCGACCCACCGTATGGGAAGAGCGCGGCGAGTTCCGGCTCACCGTCAAAACCCTCATTCCGACCGCGGCCGGCGGCCTGTGGCAACTGCAGCTGGAGCGGGCCAAGGCGGCGCTCGCGCGCGACGGTCTCCTCGATCCTGAACGCAAACGGCCGTTGCCGGCGTTTCCGCAGCGCATCGCGGTAGTCACGAGTCCCGATGGGGCGGCGCTCCGGGACATCCTGTCGGTGATCGGGCGGCGCTGGCCCGCGGCGGCCGTGTGGGTCGTGCCGACCCGGGTGCAGGGCGAGGGAGCGGAAGACGAATTGTGCGCGGCGCTGGAACGGCTGCATCGGATTCCGGACGTCGATGTGGCCATCGTGGGTCGCGGAGGCGGGTCGCGAGAGGACCTCTGGGTGTTCAATAGCGAGCGGGTTGCCCGGGCGCTCGCGGCGGTGCCGATCCCGACGATCTCCGCCGTGGGGCACGAGACCGACGTCACGCTCACCGATCTGGTGGCGGACCTGCGGGCGCCCACTCCGTCGGCAGCGGCCGAGGCCGCCGTCCCGGATCGCGGCGCGGTGCTCGATACCGTCGATGGGCTGGCCCGGCGGCTCGGACGCTCGCTGACCGGCCAGTTGGACATGGGCTCGCAGCGACTCGCGCGGACGGAAGACCGCCTGGCAGGTGTCATCGGGCGTCTCCTGGAGCGGAGCACGGCGCGGGTCGACGCCGTCTCAGCGCGGCTCGACGCGTTGAGTCCGCTCAAGGTGCTCGCCCGCGGGTACGCGGTGGCCCGGGACGGCCGTGGCCGAGTGCTCAAGAGCGTGGCGGCGTTGCGACCGGGCCTGGACTTCCGGCTCACGGTCGCCGACGGCGAGGTCGATGCCCGGGTGACGAAAGGGGAATCGTGAAGAAAGAGCGACCCACGTTTCGGGACGAGCTGGAACACCTCGAGGCGATCGTGCGGGCTCTCGAGGAGCGGGACATCGATCTCGACGAGGCCCTCAAGCTCTTCGAGGAGGGTGTCGCTCGACTCAAGAGCGCTCGGTCGTTGCTCCAGGATGCGGAAGTGGAGGTGAAGCGGGTCATCGAGCAGGCCGACGGGACGATCAAGACTGCCAAGCTCGATACCTGACCTCGGCGCGTTCCTCGATCGGAGCCGAGAGGCGGTCAATCGCGTGCTCGAGGAGTGGTGCGCGCGGATCGAGCCGGCGTACCCGGGCGCCCTGGGCCAGGCCATGGCGTACAGCCTCCGCACGCCCGGCAAACGGTTCCGACCCGCACTGCTCCTCGCCACCTATGGCGAGCTAGGCGGTACCGGTGATGCCGCGGAGCTGGCCACCGCCATCGAGGTCGTGCACAGCTACTCACTGGTCCACGACGATCTCCCGTGCATGGACGACGACGATCTGCGGCGCGGCCGCCCGACGACGCACAAGGTGTTCGGCGTCGAGGTCGCGACGGAAGCGGGCTTTCGCCTCGTCGAAGTATCCGGGCAAGTCCTCGCGGCAGGGGCGAGCAGGCTCGGTCTGCCGTCGGAGAGGAGGCGGGCGATCGCGGCCGAAGTCTACCGCTCGGCCGGAGCGACGGGCATGGTCGGCGGGCAGGTCTTGGATCTCGAAGCCGAGGGGCGCAGCATCGATCTGGCGGAGCTCACCGCGATCCACCGGGCCAAGACGGGTGCCCTCATCGCCGCGTCGGCGGTCGCGGGTGCGATGGCCGCTGGTGCCGGACCCGCCACGGTGGACGCGGTGCGGGACTACGGTCACGAGATCGGCCTCACCTTTCAGATCGTCGATGACGTGCTCGACGACACGGCCAGCACCGCCGAACTGGGGAAGACGCCCGGGAAGGACGCCGCACAACGCAAGGCGACGTACACCGCTCTCCTCGGTGTCGACGGGGCGCGCCGCGCCGCCCGGGAGCATGCCGACCGTGCCGTAGCCCTCCTCCGGGACCAGGGACTAGATTCAGAGCTGCTTGCAGGACTGACGCGTTTCATAGTGGAGCGGGGTTCGTGACCACCAGCGGATCGAAGCGAGGGAAGGCAGACCGAGGTGACGAGGGGTCTCTCCCGCCGTCTGAGCAGCTGCGGCACATCCAAGGTCCTGCGGATGTACGCGCGCTCCCACCAGAGGCGCTGCAACCGCTGGCGGACGAGGTACGCGCTCGGCTGATCGATGTGGTATCGAAGACCGGCGGGCACATCGGGGCTGGGCTAGGCGTGGTCGAGCTGACGGTGTCGCTCGCTCACTGCTTCGAGTCGCCCACCGACAAGATCCTGTGGGACGTGGGCCACCAGGGCTATCCGTGGAAGGTGCTCACCGGCCGCGACCGCCTGCTCCCGACGTTGCGACAGAAGAACGGTCTCTCCGGGTTTCTCCGCAGATCTGAGAGCGAGCACGACATCTTCGGCGCGGGACACGCGGGCACGGCGATCTCCGCCGCGTTCGGTGTGGCCACCGCTCGCGACTTGCGGGGCGCCGACTATCACGTCGTCGCCGTGGTGGGTGACGGCGCGATGACGTGCGGGCTCTCGTACGAGGCGATGAACAATGCCGGACACTCGGGTCGCGACGTGATCCTGGTGCTCAACGACAACGGCATGTCGATCGCGCCCAACGTCGGGGCCATCAACAAGTACCTCGGCTCGGCGATCGCGAGCCCGTTCACGAACCGCGTGCGCGACCACGTCAAGCACTTGATCGAGCGGGCCTCGCACTACGTTGGCGGGAAGTCGATGGTGGATTTCGCGCGGACAGTCGAGGAGAGCATCAAGAACCTGTGGTCGCCGGGCATGCTGTTCGAGGAGCTGGGATTTCGGTACTTCGGTCCCATCGATGGGCATAACATCGAGGCGATGAACCGCACGTTCCAGTTCGTGAAGACGCTGCACGGGCCACGCGTGGTGCACGTCGTGACCGAGAAGGGCCGAGGGTTCCCGCTCAAGGAGCCGCATCCGGAGAAGTTTCATGCCCGGAATCCCTACGATCCCGAAACGGGCGTGCTGCGCTCGACACCGGCCACGGCGGCATCGTGGACCAAGGTATTCGGGACCGCCATCAGCGATTTGGCGGCCGAACATCCCAATGTGGTCGTCATCACCGCGGCGATGCCGTCGGGGACCGGCACCGATCAGTTCCAGAAACGGTGGCCCGATCGGTTCTTCGACGTGGGGATCGCCGAGGGGCATGCTACGACCTTTGCCGCGGGAATGGCGACACAGGGGCTGCGGCCAGTGGTGGCCATCTACTCGACGTTCCTGCAACGTGCCTACGACAACATCATCCACGATGTCGCGATCCAGAACCTCCCCGTGATCTTCTGCATGGACCGCGCGGGCATGGTGGGCACGGACGGCCAGACCCACATGGGCCTGTACGATATCGCGTACATGCTGGCGCTGCCCAACATGACCGTTACGGCGCCCAAGGATGGGGCCGAGTTGGTGGGGCTCCTGCGGTGCGCCCTGGCACACGCCGGCCCGTTCTGCACGCGCTATCCGCGCGATGCCGTGCCGGGCGAGGTTCCGGTCACGGCAGAGATTCCGGCCGTGCCGTACGGCTCGTGGGAAGTGCTGCGACAGGGGCGCGATGCGGCGATCCTCGCGGCGGGCGTCATGTGTCAGCCGGCAATCGAAGCGGCGGAACTGCTCGGGGCCGACGGACTGGACGTGACGGTGGTCAACTGTCGCTTCATCAAGCCGGCGGACCGCGTGGTGCTCCAATCGATCGTGGATGAGCACCGGTTCGTGCTCACCGCTGAGGACGGGACGGTCGTCAACGGATTCGGTGCGCACGTGGCGGCGTTGGTCGAGGAGATGGCCCCGGAGGTTCGCGTGGTGATCGCCGGAGCGGCGGACCGTACGTACGAGCACGCGTCGCGGTCGGACCAACTGGCCGAGGTGGGCCTCAACGCGGCAGGCCTCGCGGAACGCGTCCGCGCCTGGATGGCCAAGGAGAGCGTGACGGCAGGATGAGGATCGGGGTCGTCGGCAACCGGCGGTATCGCGAGCTGACCGGGGTGCTGGGGCGCCTCGGAGACTATGCCACGCTGCACGGTCACACGCTGGTTTCGGAGCCGGACCTCGAGCAGCATTGGCACAGCCCGGTCGAGCGGTGGGGCACCGCAAACCCGACCCTCGACCTCGTGCTCAGCTGTGGCGGAGACGGCACGCTCCTACGCGCGGTCCGCCACCTTCAGGGACGCGAAGTGCCCATCCTGGGCATCAACCTCGGGCAGATCGGGTTCCTCACCTCCGTGGTGCCAGGCGATTTCGAAGGGGCGATCGACGCGTTTGGCCGCGGGGAGCACCGGATCGAGCGGCGCTTCACGATCCAAGGTGCGATCGTCCCGTCGGCCGCCATTCGCCGCCCGGGGGAGCATGCCGTCAACGACATCGTGATCCACAAGGCGGAGGCGGTCCGGATCATCCGAGTGCGTGTCTCTGTGGATGGGGAGGAGGTGGGCCAGTTCACCGCCGACGGCATGATCGTCGCAACGCCGACCGGCTCGACGGCCTACTCTCTGAGCGCCGGTGGCCCCGTGCTGCTTCCGGATGTCGAAGCGATGGTCGTGACGGCCATCTCGCCCCATACGCTGCGGGTTCGCCCCATCGTCGTTCCCGGATCGGCCCACGTGACTCTGGAGGTGGGTGGGCGGGGACGCGACGGTGCTCTCGTGTCCTTCGATGGCCAGCTCGTGGGCCCGATCGAAAAGGGGGACCGTGTCGAGGTGCGCCGGGGCGACTTCTCGGTACTTCTGGTACGGCTTGGCGAAGAAGGGTTCTTCTCGAGGATGCAGAGGAAGCTAGAATGGGGCGACCTCAGCGATCGGGAGCTCATGTTTCGTGCTGACTGAGCTTCGCGTCCGCGACCTCGCAGTCATTGCGGACGTCACGCTCCCCCTCACATCCGGATTGAACGTCCTCACCGGCGAGACCGGGGCGGGAAAGTCCATGCTGGTCGACGCGCTTGCCCTCCTGCTGGGTGAGCGCGCGACCGCCGATCTCGTGCGGCCAGGGGCCGACCGTGCGGTGGTCGAAGCGGCATTCGACGTGGCGGGACTCCCGGGCATCCGCGAGGTTGCGGACCAGCTCGGCATCGACGTCGAGGACGAGCGCGTGATCGTCCGTCGCGAGATCAACCTGGAAGGCCGGAACCGTGCGTGGGCCAACGGGAGCCCGACGACCGTGTCGGCGTTGGCCGAGCTGGGACGGTGGCTGGTGGACCTCCACGGGCAGCACGAGGCCCAGTCGCTGCTCAAGGCCGCCGCACAGCGGGATATCCTGGACGCGTACGGCGACGCCGAACGCGCGCGCGCGCGTGTCGCGGTGGCGCACGCCGAAACCTCCCAGCTCAGGAGCGACGAGGCTGAGCTGGCCGCGAAGCGGGAGGACGTCGAGCGACGAGCGGACTACCTCCGCCACGTGGCCAAGGAGATCACCGACGCGAGGCTCCGGCCGGGGGAGGACGAGGAGCTGGAGACCGAGGCCCGCCGGCTGGGGAACGTGGAAGAGATCACTCGGCTGGCGGAGCGGCTCTCGGAGCTGCTCGAGACGGCGGACGAGCAGGCCGCGCTGGACGTGCTGGGCCAGGCGGCAAAGACCCTGGGGCAGCTGGAGCGGCTCGATCCGAGCATCGGTGGATGGGGTGATCTCATCGAGGCTGCCCGCGCGAACGTCCAAGAGTTGGCGCTCGCTGTGCAGCACTATGCTTCCGATCTCGAGTCCGACCCGGGACGGCTCGCAGAGGTCGAGCGGAGGCGCGATCACCTGTACCGGCTCACGCAGAAGTACGGGCCGGGCGTTGACGATGTCCTGCGCGCCGGCGGCGACGCAACCGCCGAACTCGAGTTGCTCGACACGGCCGAGTTCGACCTGGAGCGGCTCCGCGAGCGTCGCACCGAGGCCGAGGAGCGTCTGGCCGCTGCCGCCAGGGATCTGTCGGCCAAGCGGAAGAAGGCCGCCGGCACACTGGCAAAGGCTGTCGAGCGCTTGCTTCCGGGACTGGGCATGCCTGAGGGACGATTCCGCGCGGAGCTGCGTGCTGCTGCTGCGATCACGGTGTCCGGTGCCGACGACGTCACCTTCATGGTTCAGCTGAATCCGGGGCTGGAGGCACGACCGCTCGCCCAAGTGGCGAGCGGCGGGGAGCTGTCACGCCTCATGCTGGCCCTCAAGGTGGTGTTGGCGGGCCATGACGCCATTCCCACGCTGGTGTTCGACGAGGTGGATCAGGGCATCGGCGGCGAAGTAGCGGTGAAGGTGGCCGACGCCCTTGCCGAGGTGGGAACCTCACGACAGGTGCTGGTCATCACGCATCTGCCCGCCATTGCGGCTCGCGCGTCGCATCACGTGTCGATCGCAAAGCGGGCCCGGGGCGGGATCGCCACGGCCGATGTCGCGGTGCTGACCGGCGACCATCGCGTGGACGAAGTGGCCCGCATGCTCGGAGATGCCACCGACGATGTCGTGCGCCGGCATGCGCAGGAGTTGGTTGGGAAGGGTGGTCGGGCCCGGGTCTCGGGCGTCAGGAGATAGGGGGCCCCGCCGGTGACTGGCCCGGTGGCTCTCCTGCTGGCGCCGATCCACCGCCGAAGATTCTCCAGGACAACCGCAAGTAGAAGTGCAGGCTCGTGCTCTTCGGCATCTGCCCGCCCGAGCCACTGAAGACTGTCCGGTAGTCGACACCCGCCTCGACGGGCAGTCCGCTGGCCCGAACCGCGTGGTAGGCTATCCCTCCGCCAAAACCCATCGACTCCATGGACGTCTCGAACTCGAGAACCGCGGGATCCGGTGAGGAGCCAGGCGACGTCCCCGCCAGGGTAACACGGTCTGCCGAGCGACGGAAATACGTGGCCGATCCATATGCAGTGAATGCCGGGGCGAGACGGAGCGATGGGTAGAGGCCAACCCAAAGCATGTCCCCGAGGTTGCGGTTCACGTCCTCCAGCGTCGACAGCGGTGCGAAGGGGCGATCGTGCGACGTGATGCGCCGCGGCAGTTGCTGCGAGAACTGAAAGTTGTAGGCCGCCGATGCTGCGAGCGCGACAAACGAGCCGGCCTGCACGAACCCCTCGAATCCCAGCTCGACGTCGGTCTGTCGATCTCCCGTGCCGATGTCGACGAAGTTGTCGGGATCGTCCAGCGTTCCTGTGGGGAGCCGGGCGGTGGCAAAGACGACGGCACGCGTGGCGCTCCGCTGCACGAGCCCGTAGCGCAGCCCGAGCTCGACGTCGCCGAGCTTCTGCCGGAACCTGGTGAACGCCAGCGGCAGGGCCTCGTAGCCGAACTCCGGGTCGCTCAGCACGGAACCCACGTCGTCAGTGCCGAGCGTGCCGGTAGGCAGCGGGAACGAAGCGGTGAGTGCTGGTGCCCCCAACGACTGCAGCTCAGTCGAGAGCGTGGCGATCGCCTGCACGATGGCGGCACCGGCGGCCGACGATGCGAGTGGCGCAAAGGGCGGCAGTTCGGGCGCGACGGTTCCCGCCGCGTCGAGCCCGGAGAGCCCGCTGAGATTGGCGGCCATCGCGCGAGCCCGGGTCACGGCATCCTGCGCGGCCGTGCAAGTCGGGCTTGAAGGGCATCCGTAGGCGCCGGCCGCGATTTGGGCCTCGACGAACTGGGCGGCACTTTCGAGATCGGCCAGCAGGGTCTGAATCTGCGTTGCCGCCTGAACGTTCCCCGCAGCGGTCGCCACCTGATTCCACCCGACGTTGGCAGACGCCGAGTCCACCACAAAGCTCACCTGTGCCCTGGTCGTCACGACCGGAATCGATGCGGTCAGCGTGATACGGCTCGACAACCCGAACCGGAAGTTGAACGGGAAGGTGCGAATGTCGGCGTCCAGGGCGGTCTGAAACGCGCCGGCCGTCATCGCGTAACTGTCATCCCCCAGCATGGCGCGCACGGCGTCTTGCGAGGTCACGAGCGTCGGGAACAGCCGAGCGCCCGCGGCGCTGTCGGAGAAGTCCGTCCCGAGTGGCTCGAGCGTGCCGCCCGCATCGAGCCGCTCGCGATAGTTCATGTACCGCGGCTCGAAGCTCACGCTCAGCGCACCACTGGGCACGAGACGCGCGTCAGGGTATTGGGCGTGCGCCGGAGTCACGACCGACGCCACGCACGCCACGATGGCGGCCGCGAGCAGGCGGTAGGACAGTAGGTGGGTAGGACGGTAGGTCGACGGTAGGGATCCAAATACCGCCCAACCGCCCAACCGCCTAACCGCCTGGAGCGGTGGTGGTGTAGGGTGGAACATTGGCGCTCAATCTACAGCGAAGCGGGAGGCCCACCAAGGCGAGCCTCCCGCTTCTCCGTTGGATCCTGCGGTCGCGCTACGGCGTGATGCCGTATTCCGCCACGATCGCGTCCCACGCGCGCTGCGCCACCACCTGGTGCGCCTGCGAGCTGGGGTGCACGCCGTCCGAGCTGAACCATTGTCCGAACGGTGCGGTAGGTGCGGCGGGGTTCGGGAACAGCGGGATGTCGCCCGCGGCCTTGACCGAGTCGAGCACCACGTTCGGATCCCAGAAGGCCCAGCCACGCGCCGTCGCGGCCGCCTGAACGGTCTGGTTGTACCCGGCGATGGCGGTCACGATGTTCGTGATCTCCGCGCCGCTCAGCACCGGCGGATCGGTGGCGCAGTTGAGCGTGACGGACACGCCCTGCGATGCCTGTGCCAAGAGGACGCCGAACCCGTACGCGAACGGCACGAGTGTCGACTCGCCGACGCCTCCCAGAACTGCCGGTGCGCAGCTGTTGTCCACGGTGAAGGTGGGTGGGAGTGCGCCCTGGGCCTTGGCGCCGAAATAGGCGACGCCCGGCGACAGGTTGGGCGTGTTGGTCACCTTCACCACACCGAGCAGGATGCCGCCCTGAACACCCATGCCGTCCAGAGCCGTCATCATCGCGTCGAAGTTCGCGGCGAAGGTGGCCGTCGGTGTAACGCCCTGATCGGTACCGCTTAGGGCCGAGCCCAGGACGTCGTTGTTTCCGATCCACACGCTGACGAACGTGGGCTTGGCGGCCGCGGCGGCTTCAAGCTGGGTGCGGCCCCCGAGAAGCAACGTCGTGAGCGCGTTCGCGCTACTCGAAGCATCCAGGTTGTTCGTCGGGTCGATCGACTCGGCGCCCGGGACCGCGACGTTGTTGATGAAGGTCGGAATCGGCAGCGTGCGCGCCGCGCAGAACGTCGGGCCGGTTCCGCCGATTCGCGTGTTGGTGAAGATGTTGGTGTACGGCGCCGGGCACCCCGGGAACCGCAAGAGCGGGACGTTGAACGGGGTGTCCATCATCTGGGCCAGGAGTACCGGGTAGGCATCGAGCTGAAGCGCATCGTTGATGCCACCCGCCTGGAACCCGGCGGTGATGCTGTTCCCAATGGACACGTACCGAGCGAACAGCGGATCCACCGGCGTGGGTGGATTCACGAGCTCGTTGTCGCAGGCGCCGACGAGCGGCAGGCCCAGTACGGCCAACACGCTCGTGATACGACGCATCGTGAGTCGGCGAACCATATGGGGATCCCCCCTCTTTCCGTGGATCGTCATGGTCAGAACGTCGCTGTGAGCGTGAGACCGAACAGGTGCGCGTTGAACTTGTACAGGCCGCTGTTCAGTTCCACAGACGGGGCCGTGCCGGCATCCGGCTCGCGCACCCGGCCGCGGCGTTTGTTCTGATGGATGTATTGATAGGCGACGTCGGCGTGTAGCCGGTCGTTGAGCCGGACGCCGAGCCCACCGGTGAACTCGTTGCGCGAGCCTTCCGGGAGCAGCGGCGTCACCGTCTCGGGCGGTGCGGCGCCTTCATGATAGAGGTACCCGCCGCGCACCGTGAATCGTGGGTCGGCGATCCACTCCACGCCCATGCGGAAGCCGTTGGTATCCTGGTAGTTCTCTTCGATGAGCTTGGTACCGGCATTGTCGAACACCAGCTCGAGTTCGTTGAACAGGGACCAGTGCACCCACTGCCACTCGGCCAGGAATGTGACCGCGTCGGTCGGGCTGACCGCAACCCCGACGGACACCTGATCCGGCATTGTGATGCTGGCGTCACCGCCCTGGTCGGCCAGAAGTGCGCCGTCGTCGAACAGACCGAGCCCTGCGATCACCAGGTCGAGCGACGTGCCGGCGGGCACGCCGAACGGATTGCCCGCGGGGAGCACGATGCCGGTTTCCACCGGGTCGAACACCGCGTCGCCCTGGTAGTCCAGCTTGCTGCGGGTGAGGTAGCGGAACCCGATGCTGACGCCCTCGCCGGGCGTGATCAGCAGTCCGAAGTTGCCTGCGATTCCGGTCGCGCCGCTGGCCTTCAGATTCACGTTGGCGAAATCCGTGTGAAACGGAATGCCGAGCTGCCCGAGCGTGGTCCCCGCCGGCGCGGGTGGCGGCGCCAACTGCTCGGAGAAGTCCAGCCGCTGGTTGAGCTCCACGGAGCCCAGGACGAAGTCGAACCCGGCGCCGACCGATACGAGGTCGTGCAGCTTGTAGGCCAACGTGGGCTGGAAGTACATCGATCGGAGATCGTTGTCGTAGCCGTTGAACCGTCCCTCGAACGTGACTGGCCACTTCGTCCCCAGTCCGTAGGGTACGAAGAAGCCGAAGCCCGCGGTGAGCTGCGGCGTGATGCCGTACGTCGCGTAAAAGTGAGGAACAGGTACGAGTGAGTTTTCGAGCCCGGTCTCGTCACTCGTGTAGTCGTCGGTGAACGAGCCGTAGGCGTAGATGCCGGTCACCCCGATGCTCGTGGTGATGCCCGTCATGCCGGCGACCCCGGCCGGGTTGTAGAATACAGCCGAGCCGTCGCCGCACGGCTTTGGCGTCGCGACGCCAGCCCGACCCATCACGCACGTGCCGTGCTCATTGACCTGGAACCCCTGGGCGACGAGGGTTCCGGGCGCGGCCAGGATTGCCGCGGTGACAGCCATACCCAGTATCGATCGTGGCATCGCATCCCCACAGTGAGGTGTGTTAAGCCCCGACGTTATTGATCCTTACGGGAATTGTCAACGAGCCGGGCCCGCCGATTCGCGATCAGCCTGGCCGGGCCGTCAGCAGCTCCCGTTCGTACGCGGTCAAGATCTCCTGCCGTCCGATCACCCCGACCAGGCGGTCCGGGTCCCCGGCGTCCACCACGGGCACGTAGTGGCTGCCCCGAACGCCGATCCGCTGCAGTGCAGTTGCCAGCGTGTCGTCGGGCGTCACCCGCTCGAACTGCTGACTGGCGAGGTCCCCCGCCAGGATGACCTCGGCGTACCGGTCGGTGTCGCTCAACACCGTGCGAAGATCGTCGTACGTGATCATGCCCACGAGCCGGAGGTCGCCGTCGAGCACTGGAAACTCCACCTGCGAGCTCGCACCCAACGCGTCGAGGATCTGCTGTACACTGGCCTCTTCACTGATGATATGCGGGTCGCGATTAAAGAACTCCCCCACGCGGAGTCGCTCCATCACGGCGGCGTCGCGACCCAGGTGAATCACCTCGCCACGCCGTACCAGCCATTGGGAATAGATCGACTCGGGATGGAGGCGGCGCGCGGTTATGTAGGCGACGGCCCCGCACAGCATGAGGGGCAGGATGAGCGCGTAGTCGTTGGTCATCTCGAACACGATCATGATGGCCGTGAGCGGGGCGTGCGCGCTTCCGGCCACGAGCCCGGCCATCCCGACCACTGCGAACGCCTCGGGGACGATGCCGAGGCCGGGGAGAAGCCTGGCAGTGATGGTGGCGAGACCGCCCCCCAGCGTGGCCCCGATCACGAGGGCGGGGGTGAAGACCCCCCCCGAGCGCGCGACGGCCAACGTGGCCGCGGTCACCAGCACCTTGGCAAAGGCCAGCGCGATGAGGAACGATCCCGTGCGGGCGCTGATCATCCCGATGGTCAGCGTCTCGTGTCCCCGGCCCCACAGGTCCGCCTTGAACAGCACGCCGAACCCGCCCACGACGAGGGCGCCGACCACCACCTGGACCCACCGGCTCTTCAAGTGTTCCAGGAGGTCTTGGGTCCGGTACACGGTGCGCGTGTAGAACACGGCGACCGCGCCCGTGGCGATCCCCAAGAGGGCGTAGAGCACAAGCTCGCTCGCCCCCCCCATGGCGTATTCCGTGGGGATCTCGATCACGGGGGAATCGCCGAAGGCCGTCCGGGAGATGGCGGCAGCGATCACGCTGGCCACCAGGACCGGGGGAAACGCGCGCACGCCGAAGCTGCCGATCACCTTCTCGAGCGAGAAGAAGACGCCGGCGATCGGCGCATTGAACGCGGCAGAGATGCCGGCGGCCGCACCACAGGCCACCAGCAGGCGCAGCCGGTCGGGCCCCGATCGGAAGAACCGTCCGATCTTCGAGCCCAATGCCGATCCGACCACGGCCGCCGGACCCTCCGCGCCCACGGAGCCGCCGGTCCCGATGGCCAACGCGGTCGCCGCGGTTTTCACCAGCACCGGCCGCGTGTGAATGGTCCCGCCCCGTTTGGCCACGGCCAACATGACGTCGGCGACGTTCTCGCCGTCGGAGTCCCGGGTGCCGTAGCGGATCAGCATCCGGGCCAGCCCCAGGCCCGCGACCACCACGACCACGATGGCCACATTGGCGAACCCGGTAACGCGGGCCACCGCCGAGAGCGATCCGGCCTGCACCAGGTCGATCAGCCAGTAGAAGACGATGACCGCGAGACCCACGGCCGAGCCGATGGCCAAGGCGAAGATGAGGAGGAGGGTGGTTTCGTCGATGCCCAGGCGGGGCAGTCGGGCGAGGCCCCGCCGAGCGGTATCGGAGAGCCGGCTCGACCAGGCACGGTGCCACGCGACGGCGCGGGTGAGGGCGGACATGGCGGGCGGAAGATACCAATTGGCTCCGGAATCCGTCACCTATGTGATTACGCGCCTTGACAGACCCCTCGGGAATTCCCAATCCTTCGCCAATGAAAATGCGCCACTTGCGACCGGCTGTGGTCCTTCTCGCGGCCGGGACGCTCACGTGTGTCATGCCGACCGACCGGTCGGGCGACTTCCGGGTCGACGTCGCGCCCCTTCCGACGCTGCTCCTGAAGGACAGCGTACGGTTGGACGCTGCGGTGGTTGGGGCAGATGGCGCGGCCGTGCCTGGAGCCGTTGTGGCGTTCGCGTCGAGCGACCCCACCGTGCTCGCTGTTAGCACCGAGGGCGTGCTCAAAGCCGTCGGGGTGGGGACGGCCACGCTCACCGTCTCCGCGGTTGGGTTCGCGACGGCCACGCCGTTCACGCAGGACCTGCGGGTCCGCGGGAAGCTCGAGGTAGACAGCGTACTCCCGCTCAACCTGCGGTTCGGAGACACATTGGAGATCTTCGGGGTCGGCCTCGATCCGGACTCGCTGTTCGCGATCTCGATCGGTGGGGTCGAGGCCAAGGTGAAGGCGTTCATTCCGGACGATCCCCAACAGCGGGACCGGGAAGCCCGGCTCCGCGTCTGGGCGCCGCCACCCGCCGACAAACGGTCGGCGCTGACGCTACTTGGTTTTGCCGGAGGGTTGGTGTTCCCCGACACCATCACCGTGGCACAGCGAGACCTCTACGAGCCCAATGACACGGTGCCATGGCCGCTCGGACCGCTGCCACTGGGATTTCGGAATCCGGCGCTCGCGTTCGAGCCGCGGCAGCGGAGTGCGGCCGACGCCGACGTGCAGCCAGCCGATTGGTACACGTTCCAGCGCACCCAGACGGGAGATCAGACGGTCGTCTTCTTCTCCGAGAACGTGGGGGCGCAGGCGTTCGGCGTGTTCCTCACCGACTCGCTCATCTGGTCGAGCGCCCTCAACACGTTCATCGTCGGTCCGAATTCGTGGACGATCGGTCTCGAGACGTATCTCTGTGGGGGGCTCGGGTTCACGCGCAACGGTGAGCCGGTCAAGATCGACGAGGTGCTGTTCCCGCTGTCCATCATCGCCATCAAGGATCTGCCGGCCGGGACCTATCACATTTTCGCACCCTACGTGCCGTTCGGTCAGCCGGCAGCTTACGAGCTGCTGCTGAGCCCGACGTATCTCTCGGTGCTGGGGCCGGACGTCGCGGAGGAGAACGACTACTGTGACGTGGCGGCACCGCTCCCGCTGCCCGGGTCCGCGAATCTGACGATCGACAATCCCCACGACATCGACTGGTTCCGGTTCAGTGTCACGCTGCCAACCACCTTCACGGCCACGGCCACGGCGGCGTCGGCCGATGCCGACCTCGATCTGTACGTGGCGCAGGATTTCCGTCCGGACTCCTTGGTGCTGGTGGCGCTCAAGTCCGATCCCGGCAACGCGGAGACGCTGACCGGCGCCTTGCTGCCCGGTGACTACTTCCTGGTGGTCGTTGATTTCCCCGGCGTGCCGACCAACTACACGTTGACCGCCGGCGCAGTCCCGTCGTCGCCGGCGACGGCCGCGCCGGTGGGGTGGGATCTGGAGCCGAATCTCCGGCAGCTTCAGGCCAAGCGAGCGGCGGCGGGCCCGCGCCGACCGGATCGATTGCGTCCAGGGGTGCCCGAGAGACGATGAACGTCTGTCTCCAATGCGACACGCCCCTGACGGACGGGAGCCGCTACTGCCCTTCCTGCGGGACGGACACGTCCGACCCGGGAACCAGTCCCCGGTCCCCGCAGCCCACCGCAAATCTCAGCGCACGGCTCAAGTCCGTTGTGGGCGATCGCTACGAGGTGCGCCGGCTCCTCGGGCGCGGGGGCATGGGCGCCGTGTTCCTTGCCGTCGACCGCAAGCTCGAGCGCGAGGTGGCCATCAAGGTCCTCCCGCCCGAGCTCGCGCACGACGAGCAGTTCGTGCGCCGGTTTGAGCACGAGGCCCGCACCGCGGCCAAGCTCGATCACCACGGCATCATCCCCATCTACGCGGTCGAGTCAGAGGACGATCTCCACTACTTCGTGATGAAGTACGTGGCGGGCCGCACACTGGACACGGTGCTGGCAGCGGGTCCCGTACCGGTGGATCTCGCGCAGCGCATCCTGTGGGAGTGTGCCTGTGCCCTGGGCCACGCCCACCGGCGCGCGGTGGTGCACCGCGACATCAAGCCGGCAAACATCATGTTGGACGAGACCGGCCGCGCCATGCTCGCCGACTTCGGGATATCGAAGGCGCTGCAGTCAGCCTCCGGGTTCACCGCCGCCGGCCAAGTGATCGGCACGCCTCACTACATGTCGCCGGAGCAGGCGAGGGGGGAGGACGTAGGCGGTGCGAGCGATCAATACTCGCTGGCCGTGGTCGGGTACCGGCTGCTGTCGGGCCGGCTTCCCTTCGAGGACGACTCGGTCCACACGGTGATCTACAAGCAGGTCTTCGAGGTACCGCCTCCGATCCAAACCGTCCGCGCCGACATTCCGGCGTTTCTGGCCTCGGCGATTCACCGGGCCCTGGACAAGGATCCGGACGACCGGTTTCCCACGATGGAGGCCTTCGCCACGGCCGTGTGGCCGGAGAATCCGGTCACGCCCACCGATCGGATCAGTGCGGCCACGACGCCGACGCGGCGGAGCACCCCGTCTACTGACGCTCCGACCGAGATCTCGCAGCCGACGGCGACCGTTGGCCGTCCGCGTCCCCGACCGCGGAAGCGGCGGGTCTGGCCGGCCATCGCGGCGGCGCTCGTGCTCCTGTTGGGTGGGGGCGCGGCGTTCGTCGGGCTCACACCTACCGGACACGACCTGCTGGAGCGCGCCACGAGGCTTGCGATCCGGAGTGGCCAGCCCACAGGGGGCCCGGTTGGGGCACCGGCCCAGCCGGAAAGCGCCATGGTGCTCGCCGCGGCAGAGTCCACAGCGGCGCAGTCGACGGCGACCGACACCGGAGCGGCGCCGGCCGACACCCAGCCTACTCCGGTGCGGCAGTCCCCACCGGTCCAGGAGCCGGCGCGCCGGCCCTCGCGGCCGGTCGAACGCATC
>Ga0224497_10000132_pt1 | contig 57974 bp, 39 predicted proteins | sample SF_Jul11_sed_USG_4_FD_167970 | JGI IMG/M metagenome (GOLD analysis project Ga0224497, IMG submission 167970) | Sediment microbial communities from San Francisco Bay, California, United States - SF_Jul11_sed_USGS_13 | ecosystem: Environmental > Aquatic > Marine > Sediment | place: USA...
GACAGTGTCGAAGGCGAGACCACCGACAGTGACGGCGATGGCACCCCCGATTACCTCGAGTCTTCAGTAACGGACAGCGACGGCGATGGTGTCGACGACCAGGCCGATGCCGCCAACGGCGACCCCTGCATCCCATCGACGATCGCGCCCGGCTGTACCGCAGACACGGATGGCGATGGAATCCAGGATCCGATCGAGGCGGGTCTTGGTACAGATCCCAATAACCCGGATAGTGACGGTGACGGTATCAATGACGGCGTCGAAACCGGCGGCGATGGCACGATCGATGCCGGCGACACCAATCCGCTCGACGCCGACAGCGACGATGATGGTCTGTCTGATGGAGCCGAAGACGCGAATCGTGACGGCATCACGCAGGCTGATGAGACTGACCCGAACATCGCCGACAGCGACAATGACGGAATCAACGATGGAGTTGAGAGTGGCGTTACCACCGGCGTTACTGACCCAGACGGTGCGGGTCCGCTTGCAGGTACCGATCCTTCCTTCGTCGGCGACAGAGACCCTTCGACGACAACGAATCCCCTGAATGCGGACACGGATGGCGACGGTCTCAACGATGGCGTCGAAGATGCCAATGCTGACGGCCAGACGCTCAATATCATTCGCGGCATAGGCGGCGCAGCGGGCAGCGGCGAAACCGACCCCGGAAAATCCGATACCGACGGCGATGGACTCGATGACGGCGACGAAATCACCGGCGGGACGAACCCGCTCGATACTGATACCGACGATGGCGGTGCACAGGATGGCGCCGAGGTCCTGACCGATGGTACCGATCCCCTGAACGGCCTCGATGACGAAATCGACGCTGACAGCGACGGCATAACTGATGTCCTCGAGGGCTTGCTTGGCACGGATCCGAATGACGCCGACTCTGACAACGATGGATTGACGGACGGCCAGGAAGCGGGCAGCAACGGCGTGCTCGATGCGGGGGAGACCGATCCACTCGATGCCGACAGCGATGACGACGGCTTGTCAGACGGTAACGAGGTCAATGGCACGGGCCTGTTGAGTGCCTACTCGCCGACCGACCCGCTAGATAAAGACACCGACGGTGACGGTATCAACGACGGCGTCGAGGCGGGTGTATCGACTGACGGTCTGAACGCCGGCAACAGCGATGCAGCGGGTATTCCGTTCAGTGGCACGGCGCCCGGCTTTGTCGGCGACGCCGATCCTGGCACGACGACGGATCCGGCTAATTCCGACTCGGACGGCGATGGCCTGCCCGACGGTGCCGAGGACCTGAACGCTGACGGACAAACGGTCAACACGATTGGGGACAGCACGTCATCGGGTACTGGCGAGACCGACCCGAACCTCGTTGATACTGACAGCGACGGACTGGGCGACGGCGACGAAGTCAACGCTAGCGGACCGCTCGCAGGGGTTGGCGCTACCGATCCGCTGGATGCCGATACCGACGATGGCGGTACGCAGGACGGCACCGAGGTGCTGGCCGACGGTACCAACCCGTTGTTCGGTAACGGTGGCGACGACGCAGCAGCTGACCCCGACAATGATGGCCTGAGCAATGTACAGGAAGCGGCGCTCGGCACGGACCCCAATAATCCGGACACCGACGATGACGGCGTCGATGACGGTGCCGAGGTCGGTAATGACGGAGTAGCAGGTCTCGGTGACACCGACCCGCTAAATCCTGATAGTGATGGCGACGGTCTGAGCGACGGTGCTGAAATCGTTGGTCAGGACGGTGTATTGAACAACGGCGATGAAACGGATCCGCTGAATCCTGATAGTGATGGCGACGGTCTGAATGATGGCCTGGAGGTCGGTGTCAATGGCGATGCGGATCCATCGACGACGACCGATCCTACCGATCCCGATACCGATAACGACGGTCTTGGAGACGGCGTAGAAGACGCGAACGCTGACGGCACGGTGACGAATACAATCGGCATGACCGGTACGGGCGGGACTGGCGAGACGGATCCGAATGATGCGGACACGGACGGCGATGGCTTGCGTGACGGTGACGAAGTCGGCGGCGGAACGGATCCGCTCGACACCGATACCGATGACGGCGGCACCGAAGACGGCACCGAAGTGCTTGGGGACGGCACGGATCCAACTAACCAAACAGACGATGCTGCGTTTGATCTCGATAACGACGGACTGAGCAACGGGCAGGAAGCCATTCTCGGCACCGACCCCGATGATCCCGATTCCGACAATGACGGCATCGACGACGGTGACGAAGTCGGCAACGATGCTGTGCTCAATCTCGGGGACACGAATCCGCTCGACGCTGATTCCGACGACGACGGATTGAGCGATGGCGCCGAAGTACTCGGTGCTGACGCTCTGCCCAACTCCGGCGACGAAACGAATCCGCTGGATCCGGACTCGGATGCCGATGGCCTGAACGATGGCCTTGAATCCGGTGTTACCACGCCAGTCGCATCGGGCACGAGCGATGCGAACGGCACGCCTTTCGCCGGTACGGATACCGGTTCACCGAATTTCGTGGCCGACACCGATCCGGGCACGACGACGGACCCGACCGATCCGGACTCCGATAACGACGGACTGCAGGACGGCGTCGAGGACGCTAATAATGACGGCGCAACCGGCACTGTCGTTATTGGCGGCACGGGCACGGCCGGCTCGGGTGAAAGCGATCCGAACAATCGCGACAGCGACGGCGATGGCCTCAGCGACGGCAACGAGGCAGACGGCAATGGACTTCTTGGCGGCATTGGTGCCACGGATCCGCTCGACACCGACACTGACGATGGCGGCGTCGACGACGGCACCGAGATACTGACCGACTTGACGAATCCGACCGCGGGCGACGGTGGCGACGATCTGGTCGACACCGACGGTGACGGTGTATTCGATTTCAACGATGCTGATCCACTGGACCCCTGCTCGCCGAATTTCCCGAGCCCGACCTGTCCGGATAGCGATAATGACGGTGCTGCAGATTTCGGCACAGCCACGTCCGTCGTCCCGGTCGAGCCCGATCCCGCGGCAGACAACGATCCCTGTGTGCCGAGCAACACCGTTCCTGCCTGTGACAGCGACAATGACGGCATCACGGACGGCGACGAGATCGCAAACGGCACGGACCCGAACGATGCCGACACCGATGGCGACGGTATTCCCGACGGTTCCGAAAATACGGATGCCGATAATGACGGCATCAACGATGCCGCCGACACGGATTCCGACAACGACGGCATTCCCGATGCAATCGAAGCGGGACCGACGCCTGCGGTGCCGGTCGATTCCGACAACGACGGCATGCCTGATTTCGTTGACAGGGACTCGGACAACGACGGTATACCGGATGGTGTTGAAGGCTCCGGCGACGCTGATGCCGATGGATTCGCTGACTATCGCGATCCCGACAGCGACGATGACGGTATTCCGGACACGGTCGAAGACGACGTCGCGATTGGCGTCGATAGCGACGGCGACGGTATCGATGATGGCTACGACGTCGACATAACCCTGGGCACCGATACGGACAGCGATGGCGTTGACGATGCAGTTGCCCCGCGTGATACCGATGGCGACGGCAAGCGCGATTACCTCGACATCGATGCCGACAACGATGGCTTACCCGACACGGTAGAAGCGGATCTCGACGTGCTGGCCGACGGCGACGGCGATCAGATTAACGACGCTTATGACATCGATATGACCCTGGGAACGGACGGCAACGGCGATGGCGTCGATGATGCCATCAGCCCGACCAATTCCGACCTGGATACGGCGCCCGACTACCGCGATCTCGACAGCGACAACGACTCCTTACTCGATGTCATCGAGGCAGGCGGCATTGACGCCGACGGCAACGGCATCATCGATGCGATCGCTCTCACTGAGGGCACGCTTACAATGCCGACGGACAGCGACGGTGATGGTGTCGGTGACTGGCGCGAGGCCGACAGTAACAACGACGGCGTTAACGACATCGGTGGCACGACATTCGCGGCCGAAGACGGCAATGGTGATGGCGCTGTGGATGACATAAGCGATAGCGACGCAGACGGAATTGCCGATGTCGTGGATCAGCTGGATGGTTTTGGTACCGCGCCGGACTCGGACCGGGATGGCATACTGGACAGCACTGAAGGTACCGCCGACACGGATGGCGACGGCCTGCCTAACTTCCAGGACACCGACAGCGATAACGACGGCATACCGGACTCAGTCGAGGCTGGCCCGGTTCCCGACAGTCCGGTCGATACTGACGGTGACGGTATGCCGGACTACATCGATACGGACAGTGATAATGACGGCATCGATGATGTACTCGAGGGCACCGATGACAGAGACAACGACGGTATTGCTGATTACGTCGATGTGGACGGCGTTCTCGAGACAGCGGTATCCGGCTCGGGCAGCACGGGCTGGCTGCTGCTGCTCGCCCTGGCGACGGTCATCGTAATGCGGCGCGCAAGGACAGGCGTCGCGACGCTGGTGCTCGTTGCCGGTATGAGCCTGACTGTACTAATCACAGAGGACGCAAGCGCCGATTCACTGTGCGGGCACTACACCGAACCCGGAAACAGCGACTATTACTACGGCGGTAACGATGCGGAGCGCGACGATGCCGGTTTTGCGGCCTGCTGGTACGGTGCTTTGGGCCCTGGCTACTCGTACGTATCACCCGATAAAGAGGCGCAGAATTTCTTCCATGATACGAGCGAGAATCACGACGGTGGCTGGCACCTTTTGATCGGCAAGCAGCTCACGCCACACTGGTTCGCTGAACTGAAGTATGCGGACCTCGGCGAGGCGGGCATCACCAATCGGAATCCTGCGATAGCTGCCCTATATCCGAATGCCGCGATTACCTACAGGGTTCCATCGCTGATGGCCGGTTATCAATGGCGTGTGGAAAAAGACCTGAAGCCGTTTGCAAAAATCGGGCTGTCCGCCATCAGCAACAGCGCCAAGGGCGGCCCGGTGCCGTTCGAGGAGCAGACTTCGGTGCAGGTAGCATTTGGCGCCGGGGTGCGTTATGACTTCGGAAGAAGCCCGTGGTATCTGCATGGCGACGTTGATTTTTATGATCGCGATGCCTGGTATGCCGGCGTTTCGGTGGGCCTGTTGTTTGGTCCCAAGCCAGATTCCCGGCCCTATGTTGCGCCGCCCGCAGCGTCCGAACCTGCGCCCGAGCCTGAACCCGCGCCGATGCCCGAACCTATTCCTGATCCGGACACGGACGGCGATGGAGTGCTGAATGAACGAGACCAATGCCCGAACACCCGGCCCGGCGCGGCGGTCGACGGTCGTGGCTGCGAGGTTCAGGCCGAAATCAACCTGCCGGATATGCGTTTCGAAACAAACTCGGATCGCTTTCAGCCCGGCGCCGAGCGCAGCCTGAACGACGCGGCGGCGACACTCATTCGCAATCCGAATCTTCTGACCGAAGTCGCCGGTTATACCGACAGTCGAGGTGACGCGAACTACAATCGAGGATTATCGGAGAGGCGTGCGAAAACGGTGCGCGACTATTTAATCAACCACGGCGTCGATGCCAATCAGCTGACGTGGCGTGGCTACGGCGAGAGCAATCCGATCGCCGATAACGAAACGGCAGAGGGCCGGGAACGGAATCGGCGTGTCGTGCTCCGAATACTGGAGCGCTGATACAACACGCCGGACCGTTATCGGTCTGAATCAGGTTGCGGAGGCTTTAGCAATTGCACCGATCGATGCGTCCAGCATTGCGTCGAACTCAGCCTCGGTTTGCTGCGCAGTCAGACCTTCCGACAGCGCCCGCGAGAAGCTTGCAACCATCCCATTGTTGCGCGACAGGCGCTCATTAGCTTCCTCCCGCGAATAGCCACCCGACAAGGCAACGACGCGAACGACGTTCGGATGTGCGATGCAGTCGGCATAGAGGTTGACTTTCTCGGGTAACGTGAGTTTCAGCATGACGAGCTCGTCTTTGCCGAGGCCATTCAGCTGCTTCATTATTTCTGCGTGCAGCAGATCCTCCGCTTCCGCTTTGTCCGGGCAGTGGATGTCGACTTCGGGCTCGATAATAGGAACAAAGCCGGCGGCAATGATCTGTTTGCCAACCTCGAACTGCTGCGCAACGATTGCTTCGATGCCGGCCGCATTGGCCTGCTTGATGACCGAGCGCATCTTGGTGCCGAAAATACCGTTGGCCTTGGCTTTCTTCAGCAGGTCCGGCAGCTCCGGCATTGGCTTCATGAGCTGCACGCCGTTTTCTTCGGCGGCCAGGCCTTTGTCGACTTTGAGAAAAGGCACGACGTTTTTTACGTCCCAGAGATACGACGCGGTTGGCTGACCTTCGATCTCGCGATCCATCGTGTTTTCAAACAGGATCGCACCCAGGATGCGGTTACCACCGAAAGACGGGCTGGTAATGATACGTGTTCTCATCTGGTGCACGACGTCGAACATTTCTTCGTCGTTGGACCAGGCATCCTCGGTTACACCGTAGAGGCCAAGAGCCTTGGGCGTGCTGCCACCGCTCTGGTCCAGGGCGGCGATAAATCCGGGGGCTGTGCTTACTTTTTCAAGTTGTTTCTTATAGTTGCTCACGGTCACTCTCGTTAGATTAAGGGTTGACTAAAAAACGGAGATCCGGATTGTACAGCATGCCGGCCGCCGGTACTCATCGGCAGGCCGCCCGCAGTTTCGAAAAAAGGAATTCGTTCCGGCTAAGCAGTTTCGCGTACCGCGTTTCCAGTTGGCCGCCTTTTGCACGCAGGAGTTGTCTGGCCAGTCTCTTTTCCTCCGCGGGCCAGGATGAGAGATCGGTCGCCGCCAGGATCGGTGCCATCTGGCGAAACGCGTATTGCTCCGATCGGGACCACGCTTTGAGACTGCGAATGCCAAGCGCTTCTGCGACGTGTTTTACGACGTTGGATTCTGCTTCGGCGCGAGTCGCACCAGGCGCCGCGCCCAGTTCGCGGGTCGCCAGCATGGACGCCGTTTCGAAACCTTCTTCGTCGAAGTATTCTCTGGCGCGTGCGGCAGGCAACGTCAGGTGCATGTCGCAGGATGCAAGGCGGCGCAGCGTAGCGATGCTACAACGATAATTTCGTGTTCGACGCATCTTCCTGTATTCGGCTGCCGCCAGCCTGCGGACGGCCGCGGACACGGATCGAAATCCGAGTCGATGATAGAACCAGAAAGCGCCGCTCTTCAGCGCCTCGTCATTCTCAGCGCCGAACTGAAACGGATTCAAAATAAATCGTGTACAACCGACAAGGTGATGGTAGAAGCGCATCACCTGCACCCAGAGATACGCCGCTTCGCTGCCCCGGTATTCGTCGAAAATATTGATGCCGGTGTTTGCCTGTCGAAAGAAGATACTCGAGCCGCCGTACCCGATCGGCACTCCGTTGGACAGAATCAGGAATCCCATCGTGCATTCCAGCGGATATCGGAACGGCTCACGTAATCCGAATATTGCGATCGATACGCCTTTTCCGACATTTGCAAGGAATGCTTCATGCGGGTTGGCGTGGTTGAAATGAAAGGTCTCACGATGCCGCACGGCGAGTGCCGCCACGGCCATGTCTATCAGAATTCGGCCTGCACCGACGGACAGTTTCGAGATCGATGCTAACGGTCGTTGAATCTCGGCCTTGGTGCTTCGTCCGGCTTTGCGCATACCGTCGCTACGGGGTGTTATTTTCCGGACCCGCATGACGTTTCCGGATTTCGAAAACTTCGAGTTACGCAGCGTCCACGCGAGCGGCAGGTTGGCGGACTCATAGAGGTGGCGCAAAACGGGTAGCGACCGCAGCGCGCGCAGCTGTGCAAACAGCCAATCGAAGTCGGTGCCCTCGGCATTTGCGGCGACGATATCAATCCACTCCTGGCTCGATACGTAACCACTGTCGAAGTAATCGGTCTCTACCGGCAGGAGCAGCTGCATGAGCAGTTCATCGAGCCGGGTCGTATCGCTGTCGACTTCCTGCCAGTCGATTGATACTTCGCCCCGCGTATTCTTGGCAAGCCAGGCCGCAACGTCAAAAGAAAACGGATAATGCACAGTCGTGGCGCTAATGCCCGAATCCCAAAGCGCCGTGCGAGCGGACTCATTGAGTCGATCGACGCGTTTTTCGAACGCATGCAGCGACTCGTCGGCCGCATGAAACAGTTCTTCTGAGTCGGGAAAGGCACGAATGAAGCAAAGCGTATCGTGGTATTTCCTGAGATCAATTGCCGAGGAAACTTCAGCCGACCGAAGGCCACTGAGCAGGTTGAGTTTCTCGCCGGATGACGTTGAATCGAAACGTCCCCTTATCCGGGCAAGTTGCTGAATTCGGCTTCGAGTACCTCCGGGTCGCTTCATCTGCAATCTTCTCTGGCCATTGTTTGTAGCGCTCATGCACAATAGTCCAATGAAACATACTGCGGCAAGACTCGTGCGCCACGCCCTGGAGAATATCGGGGCCAAATTCACCTTCGGCATTCCGGGGGTTCACAATATCGAGCTTTACGACGAACTCAAGACATCGAAGCTAATCCTGCCGGTTCTCGTTACGCACGAAGTCGGCGCTGCATTCATGGCCGATGCAGTCAGCCGGGTTGGTCATTCCATTGGCGTGCTGGCGATCGTTCCGGCAGCGGGCATTACTCATGCGATGAGCGGTATAGGTGAGGCCTATCTCGACGGCGTGCCAATGCTGGTCATTTCGGGCGGTATCCGCACCGACATGAATAAAAAGTTCCAGCTGCACGACGTGGACCAGCAGGCGCTGATGAAGCCGCTGACCAAGGCCACTTATCGCATTGAGCGTTACGAAGATGCCATCCCGACGATTTACCGGGCCTATCAAACGGCAACCGGGGGTGAGCCGGGTCCCGTATTCATCGAGCTACCGGCAAACCTGCAGCTGCTCACCGGGGAGGTTGACGATATGCCGGCGTATTCGCCCGCTTCCGAGCGCCCGCCGGTCAATTCGGGGCAGATAAGCGAGGCGGCAAAACTGCTGTCGGATGCCAGGCAACCCGGTATTTTTGTCGGTTGGGGTGCCCGCCACGTTGCCGAAGATATTGCACGCATTGCCGAGCACCTGGGAGCACCGGTATCGACAACCCTGCAGGGATTGGCTTCATTTCCTGCAGATCATTCTTTACATACCGGTATGAGCTTCGGGCGATCTGCTGTTCCGGCGGCCGAAAACGCATTCAAGAGTTGCGACGCCATGCTCGCGGTGGGCACGCGCTTTGCCGAGATTTGCACGGGCAGCTACGGCTCAGCGCCTCCGGCGAACCTCGTACACATAGACATCAACCCCAAAACGCTGAACGCGAATTACCCGGCGAAAGTCGCCATAGCTGCTGATGCCCGCGATGCCGTGCCCGCCCTGGCAAACGCTGTTTGCGATCTTGGTGATGCCCGGGACAGTTCGGCAATGTGCCTGCAGATCGCCAACGACAAAGCCGTGTACCGCAAAGAATGGCGTGAGCACGAAAGCGCTGATCGCGTTAACCCGTGCCGGCTGTTCGATGCGCTGCGCGAGCAGCTGGACGACGACGCCATTGTGATCGCAGACGACGGCAATCACACGTTTCTTGCCGCCGAGCTGATGCCGATACCCTCGGGCGGTGCTTTCTTCTCGCCGACCGATTTCAATTGCATGGGTTACTGTGTGCCCGGCACGATCGGAGCGAAACTAAGCGCACCAGAGAGACAGGTCGTTGGCATCGTCGGCGACGGCGCGTTCCTGATGACCGGTCTGGAGTCCGTCACCGCCGCCGCCAACGCGCTTGGCGTCATCTGGTTCGTTTTCAATGACGGCGAGCTTGCGCAAATCGCCCAGGCGCAGGAAATTCCATATCAACGCAGCACCTGTACGACAGTTGGCAGCCTCGATTACGAAGCCTTTGCCAAAGCGACGGGTTGTGCGTTTGTCGGCATCCAGTCAAACGACGATATTGCCGACGGCGTGTCGTCGGCGCTCAAGATCGCCGCAGGGAACAGGCCGGTGGTCGTGGACGTGCGCATCGACTACTCGAAAAAAACGCGCTTTACGCTGGGTACGGTGAAGACGAACATCGAACGCTTCGATACACGAACCAAGGTTCGTATGGTCGGGCGGGCCCTGTACCGCAAGCTATTTGGCGCGTAACTCACTGATTCCAAAATAAGTACGCCAGTTCCGAAGGGTTTTTTCCCGGTCGTCATCTAATGTTTGATGACCAGCTTTGCCCAATCGAAATGCCGCGGGGTCGCCATTCTGCTTGGCGCCATCGTGGCATTGCAGTCGATCCAGGCGTTTGCGTCGGACTTGTCGTCGGAGCAGTCGGGGACGCATGTGTCGGGCGAGTGGGCCAGTGTCCTCGGTTCCTCGTTGTTCGACGAATCCGGCGCCCGGATCGGCACGATAACAATTTCCAGCGACAGTATCTTCGATCTCGCCGACCCCGATGAGAACAAAGCTCTCTATCGACTTGCGAATCGCTTGCACATAAAAACGCGGCCGGATGTTATTCAGCAACAGCTCCTGTTCAAGAGCGGAGATCGATTTTCCATCCAGGCACTCGAGGAATCGGAGCGCATTCTCCGTACCAACCGATATCTCCAGGAAGTGTCGATTCACCCTGTTCGTCACGAGAATGGGTCTGTCGATGTCAATGTAGAGACCAGCGACGTATGGACGCTGATGCCCAAGCTGGCGTTCTCACGCTCCGGCGGAAAAAACGACGCGGCAATCGGACTCAAGGAAATGAACCTGTTTGGTTCGGGCACGGCGATCGAAGTGTTGTACAAATCGGACGTGGATCGCGACTCCAGTATTCTGAAATTCGTGGATCGTAATCTCGGTAACAGCTGGTATGGACTGAGGCTTGATCTTGCTGATAACAGCGACGGCTACTCGCAATTTCTCGACATCGGCAAACCTTTTTATTCACTGGACAGCCGGCGCGCGCTGGGATTTTCGGTCCTGAACGCGAACAGCATTAACGCCTTCTATGATCGCGGTGAAGAGGCTGCAGAATATCGGGATCGAGCAACGGGGTACGAGATATATCGTGGCTGGTCCAAGGGCTTGCGAGACGGCTGGACGCGACGGTACACGGCGGGCCTTGCTTACGACGATCACCGTTTCTCTGCGATTATCGATTCTGCCTATCCAACCGTGGTGATACCCCGAGATCGCGAATTCCTGACACCGTTCGTGGGCTTCGAATTCATCGAGGACCGTTACGAGAAATCCAGGAACCACGACCAGCTAAACCGCGTGGAAGATCGCTTCCTCGGCACCCGAATCGTGGCGCGGCTCGGTGTTGCGCGTGCCGGCGCCGGCTCTGACCGGGATGCCTGGCTATTAAACGTCGACGCCCAGACCGGCTTCGGCAACTCCGACACCAGCTCCCTGCTACTGGCGACCAGGCTCGGCGGCAGGATCGAGCAGGACGGTGCACGCAATGTCAGCATGAATGTCAGCGCGAGGTACTACAAACACCAGTCCGACCGGCGGCGCCTGTACATGAGTTTAAGCGGTACCTACGGGCGGAACCTCGACCTGGACCAATACCTGGTGTTGGGCGGAGACACGGGCTTACGCGGCTATCCGCTGCGTATTCAAACGGGGGACAAGCGTGCGTTGTTCACGATCGAGCAACGTTACTTTACAGACTGGTACCCGTTTCACCTTTTCCATGTTGGCGGCGCCCTGTTCTTCGATGTCGGCCGCACCTGGGGTGACGGTCCCGTAGGCGCATCCGGCAACAAGTTGCTGAGGGATGTGGGGTTCGGGCTGCGAATCGGCAGCAGCCGCTCTGGTCTGGGGCGCATGATTCACGTCGATCTGGCAGTACCGCTGGATGACAAGGATGGCATCGACAGCGTTCAGTTCCTGATTTCCACAAGGAAGAGTTTCTAAATGCTATTCGGGACAGACAATCTGGGCCGGCCTATCAAGGCCCTCAATCCGCTGATTTCTTTCGCTTGGCGCCTTGTTCTCGTGCTGACCGTCTCGCGCATATTGCTTGTTGCCTGGCAATGGGAACGTGTTAGGGACGTCGACATGTTCGTGCCTGTGTTTGTGCAAGGGCTACGCTTCGATTTCGTGTTACTGGGATTGGCTCTTGTAATCCCTGTTCTCCTGTTTCCTTTGTTCGCGTCGAGCGAGCGGCTCGTACCGGCCTGGCGGGCGTTTCTGAAGGTCTATCTGCCGGCGGTTTTGCTGGGTATCGTTTTCATGGAGCTCAGTACCCCGTCGTTCATCGATCAGTTCGACTCTCGTCCCAACATCCTGTTTGTGGAGTACCTCGATCATCCACGTGAAGTCGCGGCAACACTTTGGGGTGCATACAAAGTGCCGCTGATTCTCACGATTCTGATAGTCACGGGTTTCACCGCCTTGTCGGCCCGGCAGTTCCGCACAATAGTCGGGCGCGTGCCTGCCACGGGGCTGATTCCGGCGCTTGCTGTGACCCCGTTCCTGCTGGTGCTTTGCCTGGGGCTCATTCGATCCACAGCTGACCACCGCCCTGTGAATCCGAGCACAGTCGCGCTGTCCAGCGATCCGTTGGTGAACGACCTCGCCCTTAGTTCCGCCTATACCGTGCTTTATTCGATTTACGAAACGCGGCATGAATCGGCAGGCGGGTTCCGATACGCAAAGGTGGACGACGAGGCGGTTTTCGCGGAAGTCCGAGCGGCCATGAATATAGCCCCACCCGATTTTACGTCTGCCACATTGCCGACATTGCACACGCAGCAAGTACCAAATCCTGCTGCCAGACCCAAAAATCTGGTCATAATCATCGAGGAAAGCCTGGGTGCGGAATTCGTCGGTGCACTGGGCGGTCTGGATCTCACGCCGAATCTCGATGCGCTCGCGAGAGAAGGACTATGGTTTACAAACCTGTACGCGACCGGCACGCGATCGGTACGCGGCCTGGAGGCGGTCGTAAGCGGATTCACACCGACACCGGCTCGAAGCGTGGTAAAGCTGGGCAAATCGCAGAGAAACTTCTTTACGCTGGCGCAGCTGCTCGGGAACGCAGGCTACGACACCGGATTTATCTACGGGGGTGAGGCACAGTTCGACAATATGCGCCGCTTCTTCATGAATAACGGCTTCGACAAAGTCATCGATAAGAACGATTATGACAGTCCGGTATTCACGGGATCATGGGGTGTGTCTGACGAGGACCTGTTTGATCGGGCTCATGAAGAGTTTAGAGCTAGCCGCGACCGTCCATTCTTCAGCCTGGTCTTTACTTCGACGAATCATTCGCCGTTCCAGTTCCCGGATGGCAGAATCGAACTTTACGATGAGGAAAAGAACACGGTTAACAACGCTGTGAAGTACGCGGACTACGCGTTGGGCCGTTTCATTCGCACGGCGCAAGAGTCGGACTACTGGGAAGATACGGTCTTTCTTGTCGTTGCCGACCATAACTCCCGCGTATACGGCAGCGAAGTGGTTCCTATCGAGCGCTTTCATATACCGGGCCTGATCCTTGGTGGCTCGATATCGCCGGGAGTATTCGACCCGGTTGCCAGCCAGATTGATCTTGCGCCGACGCTACTGTCGTTGATCGGCGTTGCTGCCGAGCATCCGATGATAGGCCACGATCTCACGCGAACCGAGGCCCAGCATGCGCCCGGCAGGGCTATCATGCAGTTCAACGCCACCCAGGCGTATATGGAGGGCGACAAAGTCGCGGTGCTGCAAAAGGACCTGCCCGTGCGTCAGTTCGAATATCGAGATGGCCAGTTTATCGCCTTGGACCAAAAAAATCGGGCGCTGATCCATAAGGCGCTCGCCCACGCGGCCTGGTCATCGCTTGCGTACGAGAAGTCGCTTTATCGATTGCCCGCGGACAAAGAAAAAGTCCAGCGGATGACCGCCGGCGGCATTGGCCAGGTTGCAGATTGATTCGGAATCCATTCGTGAACGAGGAAACGCCTCAAATCGTGCAAGACCGCTTACTCGCCGCCCGCGTGGCGGGAGGAGATCAGGAGGCATTCGATGCCTTCTTCAAAGAATATTTTCCCAGGCTTTTTCGTTTCACGTTATCGCGCGCCAACAACGACCCCGACCTCGCGGAAGAAATTGTGCAACGAACCATGTGCATCGTGGTTCGCAAGATGGGAACTTATCGTGGCGAAGCGCTGCTGTTCACCTGGCTGTGCCAGATTTGCCGTAACGAGACGGTCGCGTTGTTCAGGCAGCGACGGATTGAGATGAGCGAGGATCTGCCGATCGAAGATCACCCGGCCGTGCAGGCCGCTCTGGAATCGTTGCACGCATCCGACGACCGGCCCGAATCTGCCCAGCGCCGCGACGAGATAGCGCATTTTGTGAAAACCACGCTGGAACATCTGCCAACAAAATACGCCACAGCGTTGGAAATGAAATACGTGCAGGGCTGCAGTGTTGCAGAAATTGGTGAAGCGATGGGCGTTGGCACCAAGGCAGCGGAATCCATACTGAGCCGTGCGCGCGCTGCATTCAAAGAGGGGTTCAGGTCTCTTTGGGACTTCGAGCCCGGCTTCATAGTCGACTGAGTAAGAGCTATGACCAAGCATACGAACCATGATAAAGAGCTTGAGCGCGATGAAGAGGCGATGGCGCGATTGCTGCGACTTGCCGGTCCGCGCGCCGAGATTCCGGCCGATGCCGAGTCGCGCGTGTATGCACGCGTGCTGAAAGAATGGCAGGTGAGCACCGAGGCGCCGGAAGATGCGCGCGTATATAAGCTTGTGCATCGAACCTGGAAAAGAGATGCGGCTCTCGCAGCAACGAAACGGTGGGTCATGCCGATCGCGCTTGCGGCCGCGGCGGCGCTCGTAGCCATCTTCATCTCACAGCCCCAACCGAATCGCCCCGTCGTGGTGGGCACTGTCGCCAAGGTCATCGCCCCTGCGGCCAGCGACAGTTCATTCGCTGTCGGCGACGAGATTTACGCGGGCATGACGATCGAGACCGGTGACGGACAGGGCATGAGTTTTCTGCTGGCACGCAACGAATCCCTGCGTCTGGATGAAAATTCGGCGATTCGCGTCGAGGCCGGGGACCAGTTCAGGTTGCTGCGCGGTCGCGTTTACGCCGATACCGGGGAATTCGTTTATCGTGATGGAGGTTTGAGAATCGATTCGGTTTTTGGCGCCGTGACGGATATCGGCACGCAGTTCGCAGTGTCAATCCGGGATGACCTTCTGGATGTCGCTGTCAGAGAAGGTCGGGTCGATGTTCGTAAGGAGGCGCACAAATACGTTGCCATGTCGGGCGAGCGCATCAGGCTTCTGGAAAAGGGCGAAGTCGAAGTGGATCCACTAGCTTTGACCGATGAGTATTGGAACTGGACGACCGAACTGGCGCCGGCGTTCGAAATCGAAGGCAGGTCGCTGATGGACTTTTTAAAATGGACCGCCCGTGAGTCCGGACGGATTCTGTATTTTGAGGACACCGAGCTACGCATGGCGGCGATGCGTACCGACCTGCATGGATCCATTTCGGACTTTTCGCCAATGGAAGCGATTGAATCCGTGCTTGCAACCACTGCCTTCCGCTATCGTGTCGAGGCCGACAGGATCATCATCGAGCGCTAGCTGGCGCCCGGACTTTCCCCCGTGTTGGCGCCCTGGAGTGATTGCTCTAAGATCGCTCCATGCGAGTCTTAAGAGGATGTTTGATGGCGTTGGCAGCGTGTTGCAGTCTGCAAAACGCGCTTGCCGAGGCTCCGCTCCTGAAGGGTATGCCCCTCGACGCCTACCTTGAATCCTTGACTGCAGATGGACTGCGAATCATTTTCAGCAGTGATCTTGTCAGTGCCGATCAGGTCCTGCTCGAAGAGCCTAATCCTGCCGACCCGAAATCGAGTCTGGCACGCATACTTCGACCCTACGGGCTGAAAGTTATCGACGGGCCATCGGGCAGCCTGCTCGTCGTCCGGGATGAATTGCCGGCGGAGACAACGGAGCCGGCCAGCTCGGCCGAGAGGCCGCCGCTTCCGGAGATCATTGTCACGTCCAGCCTGCACAGGCTGCATTACGCAGAATCCGGCAGCCATACCTATCTCGAAAGGGAACTATCAACCCGTATCCCGGCAGCGGCCGAGGAGGCAGTGCGCCTTACAAACAGGCTGCCTGGCACGGCAAGCGGCGGCATTTCCAGCCGTAATCACATTCGCGGCGGTGAAGTTAACGAGGTCCTGTTCTTGTTTGACGGCCTTCGATTATATGAGCCTTACCACCTAAAGGACTTTCAATCGGTTGCCTCGATCGTGAACGCGAGCGCGATCTCCGGAGTCGACTTTTACACCGGCGGCTACCCGGTACGCTACGGCGATCGCATGAGCGGCGTAATGAACGTGACGCTGCGCGAACCGACGGCACAGACGGAAACCGAACTTGCGTTGAGTTTCTTTAATACGTCGGTTCTGTCGCTTGGTCGATTCGGATCGAACGACGAGGGTGATTGGTTAGTGGCCGCGCGACGCGGCAACCTGGACCTGATCGTGGACGTTATCGATCCGGATTATGGCAGTCCCGACTACCAGGACCTGATGCTGCACTTCGGGTGGGACTTTGGACCGCTGGCCAAGTTAAGCGTCAACGTTCTCGCGGCGCACGACAAGATAAGTTTGACAGATACGGATGTCGGAGAGGCCGCCAGCGCAAACTACGACAACAAGATGTTTTGGCTAAAGTGGAATGCGAACTGGAGCGACGTCCTGCAGAGCGAGACGATCGTGTCCCTGAGTGACGTCAGTGATGACCGCACGGGCTCTCTTGACAAGAGCGGATTTGTCTTCGCGTTTTTGAATGAGACGCGTGAATTCAAAGCATTCGAAATTCAGCAGGACTGGACCTTCGCGCCGGCCGAACGCTGGATGCTGGGATTCGGGTTTCGGGGGCGCCGCCAGACCGCAGAATATCGCCACAACTCGGCGAAAACCGTGCTTGCACCGTTCGACCAGCTTCTCGATAACGAACCATTTGTCGCACTGGATTTCGACCTGTCGCCCGAGGGCGCGCAGTATGCGGCATACGCGGAAGTACGATGGCAACCTATTGAGAAACTTGTTGTCGACCTCGGCCTCCGGTGGGACCAGCAAACCTATACCATGTCTATGAATGACAACCAGTATAGCCCGAGGGTGAGTGTGCTTTTCCGAAGCAGTGAAAAATCCGAAATTCGTCTTGGTTTCGGACAGTTTTATCAAGCACAGGAAATTAACGAGCTCCAGGTTAGCGACGGCAGGGCTTCTTTCTATCCGGCGCAACGCGCCAAACACGTTGTTGCAAACTTCAAGCGCAGTTTTGACTTCGGCGTTGACCTCGACGTATCGATGTACAGAAAGGCTTTTCGCACGTTGCGGCCGCGCTTCGAGAATGTATTCAATACGCTGACGCTGGTACCCGAGCTGCAGTTCGATCGCGTAAGAATTGATGCTTTCCAGGCTGAATCGCGAGGGATAGAGCTCATGGCGTCGCATGGCTCCGGCGGGGACTCCCTGTTCTGGTGGTTGGGCTACGCGTGGTCCGAAGTTGAAGACTCGACGGCGAACGGGAAAATAAAACGTAGCTGGGACCAGACCCACACCGGGAAGCTCGGCATTAGCTGGCGCTGGGGATCGTGGAACATCAGTGCGGCGGGGGAAGTACATACCGGGTGGCCGAGAACCCTGCTAACGACCGAGCGAAACAGTTCTCGTTACTCGGTATTTCATACGCTGGACGCGCGTGTGAGTCGCGACTTCGACCTGCCGCGTGGCTCGCTTACCGCGTTTCTCGAAATCACCAATCTTTATGACCGCCAAAATCCCTGCTGTACCGAATATTCGCTGCAGGCGGGTCCCGGCGGCACGAGCGAACTGGCGGTACGAGAAAGGCACTGGTTGCCCATCGTGCCGTCGCTCGGCGCCGTCTGGCGATTCTAGCGGCTTAGCTGAAGACCACCGGAATAGCGAAGATTAATCAGTCGCCGCACGGCGCAGCGCATCAGGACGCACGGGAGCTAATACTCCCTGTGCGTCCTGTCTGAATGTCAGAATTCCAGCTCGAACTCGACTTCATCCGCTGAAATAACTGTGGCGGAACTCTCAGTACCCTTCGCTTTCACCAGCGCGTTGGGTGCCAGCCGGCTGAAGAATTCGACCGACGAAATTACCGTGTCATTTTCGTCGCGGAAAATTGTCCCTCCACCGGTCTGAATGGTCACACCAAGAATTGCGAACGAAGGATTGCTGATGGTCTCGACAAAGCCCTGCAGTATCGCTGCGGTGTCGGCATCGTCGCGTTCCAGAATCGTTGCGAGAATAGCGCCACTGCCCGAGGGGAATTCGCCGCCGCGAACTTCGACGTAATCTCCCGCATTGATGTCAGCCAGAGTCAGCGGACGCACGTCGGCGCTACTTTTGTCTTCGAGTCGTGTCAGGGTATCAACATTGACTGTTATGCCCAGCATGACGAGAGAGTTTGCTCCCGCATTGACCGAGTCGACATTCGCCGTCGCTCTCACGGCTTTCGCCCGCCGGATATCCACTTTCGTAGCAACCAGCACACCGCCGCTATTGACGTCGCCTTCCACTTCGACTTTTATGTTGAGCCCGAGGTCGCCTACGACGCCGCCTTCATAAACCGTGCTAGCGGTGGTTGTAACCGGCAATCCCGTGACGTCAAAGTCCGTTGAAGACACGAAACGAGTGATGAAACCCTGGATTTCGACGTGCACACCGTCCTCGAGGTTCGGCAACGCATTTTTCAGATCAACTTCTCTGGCGATAAGCGTACCGCCGACCAGAGACGTTCCTTTCGCCTCGACGAAATCGCCGTTACTGATCTGGCCACCGGGGAAGTCGTTGTCGAGCGTTGCGCCGCTGTAATCGACCACGAGATCGTTGATATTGAAAAGGGAACTGGTCATATTATGAGCGCTGACGACACCGAGCACTTCGAATTCGGTGCCTGCCGGTTTCAGTTCGATGCGAGTCGCCGTGATACGTCCGACGGCGTCAACCAGTCCACTGACTTCAACGATATCGTCGATATCGAGTCCGTCGATGGAAGCAGGACTGATGCTATCGTCGAATGAGGTCTCCGGATTGATCAGGACGGTTTGTCCGAGAACGACGATCTGACTGAGCCCGAGGTCGATGCTTTGCACCGGCCCTTTGACGTTATCATCGAAAATGACCTCATCGGCAGCCCCGTCAATACCGTTGTCGTCGATCGTTCCGCTAATCGTGACTACTTGACCAACACTTAGGTCATCCTGCGAACCCGAAAGGCCGTTAACAGTGAATACAGCCGAGTTCGTGTCATAGCGCACGCCGTTCACGACAACGCTGCCGAAGGTCGAAATCGGGCCCATCGCGATACCCGTGCGACCGATCCCACCGACAGGTGGCGGCGGCGGATTGACGACGGCTGTGCTACCGCTGCCGCTGCCGCCGCAGCCTGCGCTAAATGCAAGGATAATGCCCAGAATAATCAGTTTGATGTTCTTCATAACTACGTACCTTTAGGTAACTGTCCTTCAATCGCATAAATACCGAAGCCCAGTCGGACAGGGGTGGTTTCTGAATCGGTGGGGTCGAGCCGATGACGACTTAGCCAGTCGTCGATCTCTTCAAGATATTGTTGTCCGCGCTGATCGAGATAGGACCTGAAATCCTCGACCGCGTCAGGATGGATTCGATCGTCGACCGCGAAGCCTTCGAGCCAACGTCTGTCGGTATTGCCGGTTACGTTGCTGCTTAGCGTGCTGGCATGGTCGAACAAGTTTGTGCCAAAAAATCGGATGCTTCCCGCGTCCATCTCAACCGGCATGTGATAACGCCGTTTGGCAATATAGCGATTCTGGTTGTCTTTTTCGATAGAACCGGCTTTGAGTAGCTCGCGTAGCAGCGTCTGTTCCGGCGTGTCACCACCGTAGCGTGCGAAAAGTGACTCGAAGCTAGGACCAGGGTCCTTCGGCTTCAACGGCAGCGGAGTACCATTGCCGCTTAGGTAGTCGGGGTCCTGGTGCCAGCCGGACAACAAGCGCGTCGCGTCGGTCGTCTTTGGCGACGCCGCGGACGCTGGCGCGGCTAATAGCTCTCGCTGCCGTTTGACCTCCTTGCGGGAAATCCCGGTCAGTATCGACACCCGGGACACGTTCGTCGGTCGGCCGCGGATACCGAATTCCTCACTGGCTACGGAAACGAAGACCGATTTCGACAGCTCGGAAAACTCACGCCAGGTCATGCCGCACTTCAGTACAACGGAAGCGACGGGCCGTAGCAGGGCACGGCAGGACGAGCGCAGCGTGTTTTTGATATCGGTTTCCATAATTGGGGCAATATACCCCAATTATGGCTAATGTCAATCAACCGGCGCTGTTTTTACGGTTTTTGCTCCAAAAATAGGTACTTGCTGTGGTGTCGATCGAGCACGTTGTTCTCAAAACCCGCGATCCCGGGACGGACCAGGTGCTTGCTGACGAAGAAGTACAGGGGCGCAATTGGGTGGTCGGCGAGCAAAATCGATTCCGCCTGTGTCATATACGCTGCGCGGCGGGAACTGTCGGATTCGGCCGACGCAGCTGCGAGCAAACGGTCGTAGTCGGGGTTGGCGTAAGCCGGTAAATTCTGTGGATCGCCGGATCGAAAGATATTGGTGAACGTCGATACGTGATTGTAATCGCCGAACCAGGCGAAGCGCATGATCTGCCATTCGGTCCGCCTGTCGCGTGTCTGCAGAAAGTATTGCCACTCCCTTTTATCGAGGGTTACCTCGACACCAAGTGTCTCGCGCCACATGCTGCTGACCGCCAGCGCGACTTTTTCGTGAATGTCGCCGGCATCATAGGTGTACTTGACGGCGAGCGGCGCGTCCTTGCCGTAGCCAGCTTCCTGATACAAGGCACGCGCCCGTCTTAAACGCTCCTCATCGGACAGGGCGCGCCAGCCAAATTCGGAGCCGACGTGCCCTGCCACGCCATGCGGCACGATGCCAAATGCCGGTTGTTCGCCTCGACCGATCAGTGAAACCAGCTGTTGCCTGTCGATGGCCAAAGTCAGCGCCTGTCGCAGCAGCGCATTATCGAACGGTGGTTCGCTTAAATCGAAAGCCAGATAATAGAGGGCGAGCGATGGCGCGATTCTAAGCTCGTCAGGCCGCTCTTTTTGCAGCAAGCGAACATGTTCCGGCGGCACTGTATTTGTAATGTCGAGTTCGCCGGCGCGGTACATGTTGAGTTCCGTTCCGGGATCGACGATGGGCAGATAAACGACCTCCTTTACGCCGACCGAGCCGGCGTCCCAATACATCGGGTTGCGACGCAACCGCGTCAGGCCGCCGATGTTGTGTGCAATCAAGGAGTAGGCGCCGTTGCCTACAAAAGCATCAGGATTCGAGAACGCACGCCTGGCGACCGCGGAGTGATGTGTCGGAAATGCGATCGGCATTGCAAGCACGGACAGCAATTGAGGCGCTGGCTGAGCTAAGCGTATTTCCAGGATACGATCGCCAACAGCCGTTACACCGAGCTGATCCGCCGATACTGATCCATTCTGCACTTTAGCGAAATTCAAAATCGGCTCGAGAAGGAAACCGTATGTCGATGCGGTGTCGGGATTCGCCACGCGGCGAAAAGCGTTGACGAAATCAAGCGATGTCACCCGGTCTCCATTTGACCAGCGGACATTGCCCCTTAGCGTAAAGGTATAAACGAGGCCGTCGCCGCTAATCGTCCACGATTCGGCGACGCCCGGCACGAGTTGACCTGTCGCAGATTCTGCAACGAGCCCTTCATAAAGATCGGTCAGGATATTGAATGCATGCACGTCCTCGGCCAGCGCAGGATCGAGTGATCCGGGATCGCCGCCGTTACCACGATAGAGTACGGATGCTGCGTCCGAATCCGAGGCCGGGATTGAATCGACACCGCCGCCGCAGCCGACGAGCAGTGCCAGGAATGCCAGGAGCTGAAACAGCGTGCGCGGCGCTTTTTTCATGCAGTTATGATTCCACACGATTAGCGCAGACGCGAATCTGAGGGGTTAGCAGCCTGATCAAAAAAAGGGCAGTCGCGCTGTGTCGACGCGACTGCCCAAGAAAGAGCCTGATTGAATCAATACTTAGAGGGTGAGATTCAGGCTCCTCAAGAATCTGTGGCGGCAGGAGTGCCGCCATCGGGCGAAGTATAGTGAATCGATCGGACCGCAAGCGGCGCTGTAACAATCGTTAACATTCCGGGTCTTGCTCAGAACAGACCGGCATTGGAGACAGGCGCTGGGACGCCGAGCGAGCGTTAGTCGGATTTCGCGATCAGCTCGATGTGCTCCTCGATCATCTCGTATCCGATGATGGAGTCTGAGTCCGGATCGAAAATCGGCGCGCCCTGTGTCAGGCAGGTGGTGGAGCTTTCCGCGTTCATCTTGAAGCACAGGTCGGCGCTCGAAATGATCGTTTGCTTGATTACCGAGCCGTCTTCGAGGCTGACCAGGAGAATGGTCTCGCGCGGTAACTCCGGCGACAGGGAGACCGCGACATCCGGGGCGATTCCCTGGTTGGGCGCGGACATCACGCCATGGGTGCTGCAGGCGCCCAGGATAAAGGCCAGCGACAGCACGGTTGCTAAGGGCAGCTGTTTCATAACATGCTCCACGGTCAATATTGACCCTGAACACTTCAGGGCCTGCCCCTGTTCTTTGCCGGTCTCTGTTCGCGATTTGCCTGCTTGCAGGCAGACTAGCAGCAAGCTCACGGATCCTAGCGTGACCGAGTTCTCAAATCTGCGTTCGATAAACCCGGGAAACTACAGGCCTTTTGTCAACAAATGTCACAATTGGACGTGCCTGCCTGCGGCTGACATAGACTTCGCCCTTGCGTTCAAACACCACTTATTCTGAGAGACGGACAATGGCAAAGAATATAGAGAAAATCGAGGGAATAGGGCCCAAGACGGGCGAAGCATTGCGCAAGGCCGGAGTGCGAACGGTCGAAAGCCTGCTGCAGGCTGGCGCCGACCAGAAGTCACGGGCTGCACTGGCTGAAAAGACGGGGATCAGCGAGGCGCGTATCCTGAAATGCGTGAACATGGCCGACCTGTTCCGGATTAACGGAGTAGCGAGCCAGTATGCGGAGTTGCTCGAGTGTGCCGGCGTGGATACCGTCAAAGAACTCAAGAATCGCAATGCCGACAACCTGGCTGCGAAAATGGCTGAAGTAAACAAGGCCAAGAACCTCGTGCGCCGTCCGCCCTCAAGCGCTGTCGTCAGTGATTGGGTTGCACAAGCAAAGAAATTGCCGGGAATAATTTCGTACTAAAGAAGTCGCGCGTTACGCTACGAGGAAGCGGCCGCGCAAATATAAACCACCGGCGATGGGTGCGAGGACGAGAAGTGTGACCCGTGAGAATGAAAAACCGATCGAGACTACCGACCCCTTTGCGCGCAGGCTCATAGGAAAGTATCTCAGCCATCGCAAGGATGACATCGGAAAACTGACGCAAGCCCTGGCAGAATCGGATTTTGAAACGATTCGGGTGACCGGGCATAACCTGTATGGCTCGGGCGCGGCCTACGGACTTGATCAAATCTCACATTTTGGCGCGAATTTCGAAAAAGCGGCCGACGCGAGAAACGTCCTGGAAATCGAGCGCCTGATTGGCGAGCTGACGGACTTTCTGGACAAATTGAGGGTCAGCTGACCCGGACCAGCCAGATTCGTATTTGATATAATCTTCAATAAATTCCAGTGCATAGCGCGTATGCCGCTATAATGGGTAAGGTGCCGGCCCGAATATAAGCAAACAAAATCGCCAGCACCCAGCACAATGCGCCGTGTCCATTCGTTGCTGGATTGGAGCAAAATTGCGAATCGCGATTCTCGAGGACGATCCCGACCAGGCGGAGCTGATAAGGCTCTGGCTGACGCACGCCGAACATACGGTCGATTGCTTCGCCGACGCAGCCGGCTTTTTGCGCGCGGTCAGGCGCGACAGCTTCGACCTGTACATGCTCGATTGGGTGCTGCCTGATTTGAGCGGAATCGAGGTTCTCAAAAAGCTGCGCAAGGAAATGGGCGACTACACGTCCGTCATCATTGTTACGGCCAAGGATCAAGAACATAGCATCGTTCGCGGTCTAGAAGCCGGCGCCGACGATTATCTCGTGAAACCGGTCCGGCAGGCCGAATTGGTGGCACGAGTTTCGGCCGTACTGAGACGTGCGGCTGGCCACAACCCTGAGGACGAGGATCTCAAAGTTGCACCTTATTCCTTGAGTTTTGCAAATAAAACGGTGAGCCTTAAAGGAGAGAAACTGAATCTGACGAACCGGGAGTTTGAGTTGGCGCTGTTCTTTTTTCGCAATACGGGAAAAATGATGTCCCGCAATCACCTGCTCGAAGCGATCTGGGGAATCGAAAACAAATCGGTATCGACGCGAACCGTCGATACGCACGTGAGTCGCCTGCGAAAAAAGCTCGAGCTTTGCGAAGAGAACGGCTGGATACTGTCGGCAATCTACCAGCACGGCTATCGCATGGAACGAGTCGGCCGGTGAAGGTGGATGCAGGTCGACATCGGTAGGGAGATGTAGGGTCATGGCAAAGAAGCAAACTCAAAACCAGTCCGGCTTGTCGGCCGAAAACGTTGACGAGAACGTCGATAAGATCCGCGAGATTCTGTTCGGTGGGCAAATGCGCGACTATGAGCAGCGTTTTGCCGATCTTGAAAGGCGGCTGACCAGGAATATTGAGGGGATTTCGGCCGACTTCGAAAAGCGCATGGAGCGGCTGAATAGCGGTATCAAGCGTGACGTCGAAAAACTGGCGGAACAGCTGCGCGACGAGCGCAAGGTCCGCAGGGACGAGAGTAAGCAGGGGTCAAAGGAATTCAAAGAGCTTGCCGAACAGGTCGAGTCTTGGTGTGTAGAACTGGAAGAACAGATCGGTAGCGAAACGCATGACCTGCGGGGAATCCTGCAGGAGCAGAGCGAGGAACTGTCGGCCATGATTCACGACGGCCATGAGGAGCTCAGCAGGAACCTGGCCATCGAAACGCGCAAACTTGGCCGGGAGGACCTGGCCACGGTATTGAGCGAGGTCGCGGTGCGGCTGAAAAAAGGCGGCAAGCTGTCGGACGCCTGAGCAGGCGCTCGAGGCAGAGCATCGATGAACGATCTCGACCAGCTAAAGGAACTGCTGTTTGGCGCCGAGAAACAGGCGCTGGACTCGATTTCCGAACGCGTGGAGCGCCGCGAAATCCGCACGGCTGACGTTGCCGACATCCTGCCGGAAGCCATTCATCAAAGTCATCAGAAAGATGGCGAGCTGGTCGAGTCGCTGACCCAGCCGGTCGGCGAGTGTTTGCAGCAGGCGCTGCGCGACGAGCCCGAGACCTACGCTGACGCACTGTACCCGGTCATGGGTCCGGCAATTCGCAAGTCGATCATGCATGCGCTGCGCAATTTCTCGCAACAGATCAACGAAGCCGTAGAGCACAGTGTCAGCCCGACGGGACTGAAATGGCGTTGGCAGGCGTCGCGCGCAGGTATCCCGTTTGGCGAGTATGTCCTGCAAAAGACAATGCGTTATCGGGTTGAGCAGGCATACCTGATCAGCCGGGAGAACGGCCTGCTCGTCGACCATGTTCATCATGAGTCATCGAAAATCAAAGACAGTGATGCCGTCTCCGCGATGTTTACAGCGATCCAGGATTTCGTAAAGGAGTCATTTTCGCCGGATCGCACGGGGCGGCTCGAATCGGCTGACATGGGCGAGTTTACGCTGTGGGCCGTGCACGGACCACACGCGTTGCTCGTGTGTGTCATTCGTGGTGTGCCGCCGAAAAGCCTGCGCGCCGATCTCAGCGCGATCCTCGAACGAATCCATTTTCGCTACGGCGACGCCATTCGCGAATACAAGGGAGACACGAGCACGGTGCCGGATGTCGAGGACGAGCTCGAACGTTGTCTTCGGTTTGAAGCGCGCGACGAAAGCACCAAAAAACGGGAGGGACCGCCCGGCCCGGTTCTCGTCCTGCTGCTGTTGCTAGCATTAGCCGCGGTCTTCTTCGGTGTAAGAAGCTGGATGTACTCGCAGCAACAGGAAGAACTTGAGGCTGCGCTCAATGCTACGCCGGGGCTCTACGTCACGAGCATCGATCGTGATGGAGGGCACTTCACCGTGCGGGGGCTCAGGGATCCGCTCGCAATGAACGTCGCTGATGTCGCGGAGAGTATCGATATCCCGTCAGACCGCGTCAGCGTTTCGATGCAGCCTTTCCAGTCTTTGCAGCCTGAAATACTTGCGGAACGGGCGGCCCGGATGCTCGGCAAACCCGAATCGGTCGATTTCCGGGTGTCCGGCACGACCCTTCACGCAAGCGGGCAGGCGCCCTGGGCGTGGCGACAACAGCTGCGATCGCGTTTCAATAGCCTGGTCGGCATCGACCGGCTCGATGTTAGCGGCCTTCAAGGCAATGATCGGCAGCAGATTGCCGACCGGGTTGCCGGCCTGAACCAGAGACAGTTCTTCTTCGGAAGCGGCGTCGAATTCCTCGACGGGGATCAAGCCAGGTTGCGCGAGTTTGCAACGGAACTTGCAGGACTCGTCGATGAGGCGCGGGAATTCGGTTACCTGGTGTCTGTGACGGCGAAAGGGTCGGCCGACTCCGTCGGTAGTGCAGCGGCAAACGCCGCGCTGGCAGATCGGCGTGCGACGGTCGCCGCGCAAATTCTGGCGGCCTCCGGCATCAACGCACGCATACTGAGTCAACCTGAACTCGGGTTTGCGGACGAGCCTCCACGAGAGGACGTTAGCTTACGCTTCGTGCAGTTCGATTTGCAGCTAGAGCCATTGCCGGACTCGCCGTGACCCCGGTGACCAGCAAAGTGTGTGTCGTCGGCGACTTCGCCGTCGGTAAGACCAGCGTCGTCGAGAGATTTGTAACAAATCAATTCTCCGAGAAATACCTGAGCACAGTTGGCGTAAAGATCGACACCAAGGAAATCGAGTTTCCTGCACTGGCGGTGACTCATAAACTCGTTATCTGGGACGTTGCCGGCTCCGAGAAATTCGGTCCTGCCGAAATGGCCTATCTTCGCGGAGCGAGCGGCTATATCTTCGTCGCCGATGGCACGAGGCCCGCTACACTGAAGGCTGTTGAGCGCCTGCAGAATCAAATTACCGAAGCATACGGTCTGGCTCCCGCTGTGCTGCTCGTCAACAAGCGCGACCTCACGGCAGACTGGGATGTCAGCGATGAGCGTTTCGATGCGCTGACCACGAATTACGGCAATGCCTACCGCACCAGCGCAAAAACCGGGGACGATGTCGAACGGGCGATCGCCCGGCTTGCGGAGCTGATTATCGAAAATGATATGCGAGGCAAGTAGTGGACCTGCCTTCGCACGTCGTCAGCAAGCTGCAGAGCGAATTTCTTGCGGAAACACAGCCATTTTGTTTTCTGATCGATGAGAATTACCGCCTGATCGACAGCTGGGGGAGCAGTGACTGGTGTGGCCTGAACGGGGTCGAAGCCGACGAGGATATGCGCGGGCCGGCACCTTTTCTTGTGGGAATCCCGATCACGACACCGCAAAAGCTCGATTTCATCGAGACGCCCGGCCGGGCCATTGTAACGATGCACCTGATTCCCGATGACAGCCAATGTTACGTAGTCTTGCTCGATGCCAGTAAGGAACACGCCTATATACAATCAAAGCAACAGACCGTAAACGAATTACGATTGATGCAGGCGCGACAGCACAAGCTCATCGCCCGTCAGCGGGACCTGATCAGCGAGCTTGTCGAAGCAAAGTCGGAACTGGATCATCATCGCCGTGAAGCAGAACGCATCAGCGCAAACAAAAGCCGTTTCATCGCGATGATGTCACACGAGTTTCGCACCCCTCTTGCATCAATCATCAACTACGCAGAACTTGCCAGTGAAGAGGGGACGAGCAGTAACGATATTCAGAAAAGCATCGAGACGATCTCCCGGTCGGCGAAGCACCTCACGTCGCTCGTCGAAGTAGTGCTGGATGACGCCAGTCTCGACGCCGGTCAGGTTGAGTTGATCGAACGCGATTTCGATCTCGCGAGCCTTCTCGACGACATGGCGGCCATGATGGCCCCGATGGCCGCCGAAAAGGGGCTCTCGTTTGCAGCCGCCGTCGATGAAGATGTGCCGAAAACCATTTATGCCGACGAAGTGCGATTGCGTCAGATCCTGATCAATCTGCTCGGCAATGCGGTCAAATTTACGGTCGAAGGCGGCGTCAAGTTGATGGCCACCTACAACGATGGCCGGCTCGTCGTTACGGTCAGTGACACCGGGCCAGGCATCAGTATCGAGGACCAGGAAAGAGTCTTTCAGGCATTCGAGCGTGGAGGTGGCCGGGGCGAGACCGGCGCAGGTCTGGGCCTGACCATAACGCTGCGGCTCGTCGAACTCATGCACGGTGAGGTGTCACTGGACTCGATGCCAGGCGAGGGTTGCACTGTCAGCGTTCACGTACCCGTGATGGCCGCGGACGACGGGCCGACGGCAGCTGTGCCGGTGCTGCCGCTGCCGAGTGAAGATACCATCGCCGCAAAACCGCTCAGCGTCCTTATTTGCGACGATGATGAGGACATGGTTAACCTGGTTGAGCACTACCTGCATCGATCCGGGTACGGATTGATAACCACTTCGGATAGCTCCGAGGCCATCGCGAAAACCCTGAAATTCGATCCCGACATCGTGCTGATGGACTGCAATGTTCCCGGCGTCGGCGGGGTTGTTGCAGCGAAAGTATTGCGTGAACAGGGGTATGCCAAGCCGATCGTTGCGCTCACGGCGTCTAAGTTGAGCGACGAGCAGAAAAGCGCTTTTACGCGCTTCTTCAGAAAGCCGGCGCAGATGCAGGAGCTGTTGACCGAGATAAAGCGCCTGACTCACTAGGACAAATGTGAACGATTGTTGCAGGCTCGTGATCTGCTGCATTTTGTCGATACTATCGCCGGCGCGTTACCCTCGCGGCCGAACCGCAGGGTTTGCACGGAGAGAGAGGGGCACTTCTGCCGAAGTGCCCCTTTTTGCGTTCCGGTGCCGGCGTCAGATGTTGTACCCTCACGCGCATGTCCAGACTCTTGCTGCTACTGGCGGCCACGGTCGTCCCGCCTATGGCGGCGGCCGACGATAACGAAATTGAAGAGGTGCTCGTAACAGCCACACGTCGAGTCATCAGCAGCGAGGACGTGTCTTCCGGCCTGACGCTCATTACTCGGGAGCAGATTCGGACGCAAAAGCTGGTGACGGACAGCCTGGCGTCCAACGTCGGCGTATTCCTGCAGCAAACCACGCCGGGCCAGGGCGCCGCGATAATCCGCGGCCTCAAAGGCTCTTCGATCCTGCACCTCGTCGACGGCATGCGCCTGAATAACGCAATTTTCAGAAGCGCACCGACGCAGTATTTCTCCCTCGTGCCGGTCTCGGCAGTCGAAAGGGTGGAAGTGCTGCGCGGAACACCGACGTCCCTGTATGGCAACGACGCCGTTGGCGGCGTTGTGCAACTCGTAACATCGGTACCGAGCTTCGATTCGCCTGAAATACGATCACGCGGCGAGGCATTTGCTGCTTTCGATACGGCCGAATTAGGGAAGACGGCGCGCGCAAGGCTTGATTTCGGGAACAGCGCTTTCGCATCATCGTTCGGCGCCGAGTATCTGAAGACGGGTGACAGGCGCACCGGGAGCGGCGCACGCGTCGGGCCGAGTGGCTACGAATCCAGGGCGGCGCGAATTGTGTTCTCGGCCACGCCGGCCAGCGATCGCTCCTGGCTCCTCGACATGCATTATCTCGAGCAGCCGGAAACGCCGCGCGCCGACGAGCTTGTGCCCGGGTTTGCTCAAGTCGAACCGTCGTCTTCCGAATTCTTTTTTGCCCCTAACCGTCGTGTTTTCGTGCACGGGAAATACACGAAGACCGACGGGCCAGCGGGCCTGGACTGGACTACCGACGTTGCCTGGCAGCGCATTGACGACGATCGTGTCACGCGCGATTTTGAAGCAACAGAACGGCGCCGTGAAGCCAACAGCAGCGATCTCCTTGGCCTGACGCTCAGCGGCTCGAGAATCACGCAGGGAGGGTCCTGGATTGTCGGGGCCGAGTTCTACCACGATGAAGTCCGCAGCAAGCGATTCGAGGAAGTCCTGACGACCGGCGCAATTCGTGAGGTTCCCTCGAGATTCCCCGACGGCTCTACGGTCACGCAGGCAGCGCTTTACGCGAATGTTCAGCACAGGCTTAGCAACCGGAATAACGTGAATGGCGGGATTCGTGTCAGCAATGATGACGTCAGCCTGCCGGACACCGCAGTATCGGCCGCGGCTGACATCGACGGCACCGACGTCGGCGGAGACATCGGCTGGATATTCGATGCGACCCCGCGCTGGCAGGTTCTCACCAACCTGGGCCTGGGCTTTCGCGCGCCGAACGTCTTTGATCTTGGCACCCTTGGCAATCGTCCCGGCAATCGTTTCAACGTTCCAAATACGACGCTCGGATCAGAGCGCGTGGTTCAAGCGGACGTTGGCGTGCGCCACCGCTCCGAACGGGTTGCGTTCGACCTTATGGTGTATGCGTTGCGCTATGACGATCGCATCACATCGGTTGGCACCGGAGACCTTAGGTCTGACGGCCGAGATATCGTGCAAAGCGTCAATGCAGCGGAGTCTTTGATACGAGGCGTCGAAGCCGGCCTTGATGTGAGACCCAGCGACGACATCAGTATCCGCGCGGTCCTCAACTACACGTGGGGCGAACAACAGGTCGCCGGCGATGCCACGGAGCCAGCCGGGCGCATACCGCCGTTCAACGGCAGCGTCATACTGTCTTACGATGCAGGCGGCGATTACCGGCTCGAGAGTTGGCTGCGCTTTGCTGGCGACCAGGAGCGGCTCAGTGCGCGCGATATCGGCGATTCGCGAATCGACCCGCAGGGCACGCCGGGCTGGGCGGTGATCGGTGCCCGCATTGAGAAATCGTTTGCAGGGGACTGGCTGCTTTCGGTCAGTCTCGATAACCTGCTCGACAAGCGCTATCGTGTGCACGGCTCCGGGCTCGACGCTCCCGGGCGAAATCTCATTGTCGGCGTGCGCCGCAGCTGGTAGCCGCCGCTCTTTGTTTTACGGGTTGTCTCTGCGCTCTTCAGGCTGAAATGGAATGAAAATCAGCAGCACCATGATAGTGGTGAGCTTTGCCTGGCTCGTTGTCTCGTTCTGGAACCGCAACGATTTGCCGCGGAACATCGACTTCCTCCCCGCAGTGCTGGGCGAGCCGCAGCAAAAGCAGACCAGGACCGCGCCATTCAATGCGGCATTCAACGGCGTCGATTACCTAGTCGAACCTGAGTACGAATACGATTTGGCCGGCGTCGTGGTTTCCTTCCGGCATCACGATGGCAACAGCCGCCTGCATTTTCTCGCCAACGACCACCTCAACATGCTCGACGTATGTGTCGTCTGGGGCGACACGGCGGCCGGCAGGCTGTTGCACAAGATCGACTTCTGGAACGGCATATTTACCTGCAATGTTTTTACCCGGGACAGCGCGGCCTGGAAAGCGTTCAGCATGGAGCAGCTTTCAAACAACCATCTTATTTCTGATGACGAGACCGTCCGCCGTCAGGTGAAAGGCATCGCTATCGGCGACCAGGTTCGGGTGCGCGGCTACCTGGCCAGCTACAGCAGCGATAAAGGCGGCAGGCGCGGCACGAGCACGACACGCACCGATACCGGCGATGGTGCGTGTGAGACACTTTTCGTTGAGCAGTTCGAAATTATCAAACCGGCCATCAGCTACTGGCGGATCTCGATGTGGGTTTCTCTCGCGATCCTGGCTCTCGGACTGTTCATCCACTTCAAGCGGCCGTATCGGCCGTATTAAGAGCACCAAAGAGAGGCGATGATTTTTTGAGCGTTACCCGACGGTCTGGGTCCTCCCGTGCACCGAGATGGGAATCACCCTCGGGAAGTGTGCGCCTAGCGAGGCAGGAATATCGTCGCCGGGTGCTCCAGCATGTCCTTGACGCGCTGGATCATCGCCGCGGCGTCGTAGCCGTCGACGAATCGATGATCGAAGGATGACGACAGGTTCATCATAAGGCGAACGGCAACCTGGCCGTTGAACACAACGGGGCGTTCGACCGCCTTGTTGACGCCGATGATGGCAACTTCGGGGCTGTTGATGATGGGTGTCGAAACGATGCCACCGAGTCTACCCAGGCTCGTCATCGTAATGGTCGAGCCCGACAGTTCGCTCTTTTTCGCCCTGTTGTCGCGAGCAGCGGTCGTAACGCGCTGAATCTCGGCAGCGAGGTCGTCCAGCGAACGCGTTTCGGCGTGTTTCACGACCGGTACCTTGAGGCCATCCTGTGTCTGCGTCGCCACGCCCAGGTGTACGGCGTCGTGCTGCAGCAGCAGGTTACGGTTCTTGTCGTGGGTTACGTTGCACTGCGGGAATTCCCTCAGTGCCTGGACCAGCGCGAGGCCAAGAAACGGCAGCAGCGTCAGTCGTGCAGGAGCGTCCCTCGCATCGTTGAGGTGATTGCGCAGTGCTTCCAGTTCCGTAACGTCGATTTCTTCGACGTAGGCGAAGTGCGGAATCTCACGTTTGGCCGCAGCCATGCGCTCCGCGATGAGGCGGCGCAGGCCGATGATCTTGATCTCCTTTACCTGCGTCGACGGGGCTGCAGCCGCAGTAAGTGGCGTGCCGGTCGCGTGTGCTTTCAGGTAGAGATCGAAATCCTTGCGTAGAATGCGGCCGCCGGGGCCGGAGCCCGGGATGAGCGCGAGGTCGACGCCGGCTTCTTTCGCACGACGGCGTATTGCCGGTGAGGTCATGACGCGGGGCCGCTCAGCCGCATCGTCGGCAACCTCGACGGCGGCAGGTTCGGCTTTACCTGCCGGTCGCGGCGCAGGTTCCGGAGCGGTCTCCGTTGTCGGGGCCGCTGCTTCAACGGCGGGTCCATTCGTCTCAATGATGACCAGCGGCGCGCCTACCGCAACGATATCGCCCGGTTCGCCCGCAAGTTTCACGACCGTGCCGCTGACCGGTGACGAGAGTTCGACGGCGGCTTTGTCCGTCATCATGGTGCCGACCCGGTCCTCCTCGGAAACATGGTCGCCGACCTTGATGAACCACTCACCGATCTCGGACTCAACCGTGCCTTCGCCGAGATCGGGCAGCTTGAAAATGTATTCGCTCATTCTGCCTCCATCATTCTGCGTATTCCGGCCGACAGGCGCCTGAGCCCCGGAAAATACTGCCACTCGAATGCGTGCGGATAGGGCGTGTCCCATCCACCTATGCGTCCGATCGGTGCTTCGAGGTGATAGAAGCACTCCTTCTGCAAGGTGGCTGCGAGCTCGGCGCCGTAGCCGCCGAAGCGCGTTGCTTCGTGTGCGATCATGCAGCGTCCTGTTTTCTTGACCGAGTCGGCGAGCGTTTTTACGTCGAGCGGCGACATCGTGCGCACGTCGATGACCTCGCAATCAACCCCGGTTTCTTGCGCGGCGGCGATGGCGACGTGCACGAGTGTGCCGTAGGTCACGATCGTCAGCTCTTCTCCGGAAAGCGCAACTTCGGCGCTGCCGAGCGGTACCGTGTAATAGCCCACAGGAACGTCGCCTTTGGGATGCGAAGACCAGGACATGCCGGGCTTTTCGGGGTCACCGTCGAACGGCCCGTTATAGATACGTTTGGGTTCGAAGAAAACGACCGGATCGTCGGACTCGATTGCACTGATCAAAAGACCCTTGGCGTCGTACGGGTTCGATGGCATCACGACCTTGATGCCGCTGACGTGCGTAAAAATACCCTCGGGCGACTGCGAGTGCGTTTGTCCGCCGCGGATACCGCCGCCGCATGGCGTGCGAATGGTGACAGGTGAGAAAAACTCACCGCAAGAGCGGTAACGCAGGCGCGCAAGTTCACTGACGATCTGGTCGAAACCCGGGTAAATGTAGTCGGCGAACTGAATTTCGGCAACGGGCCGCAGTCCGTTGACACCCATGCCGATGGCCGTGCCGATGATGCCGCCTTCGGCGATCGGTGCATCGATGACGCGATGCTCGCCGAACTTGCGCTGCAGGCCGTCGGTGCAGCGAAAAACGCCGCCGAAGTAGCCCACGTCTTCACCCATCACGATGACCGTCGGGTCCTTATCCATCATCACGTCGTGTGCTGAGCGGATAGCTTCAATCATATTCATCTGCGCCATGACTTAGTCTCCGCTCAGGATTTCGAGCATGCGGCGGCGCTGAGATTCGAGATTCGCCGGCATCTCGGCGTACACGTCTTCGAACATGGTCTCGGGATCGAGGAACGGTCCCTCCGTCATCGTTCCGTATTTCTGCGCTTCCTTCCATGCGACCTGCACGTCGGTAAGCAGCTGCCGCCACAGATTCTCGTGCCTTTCCTCCGACCAATGGCCTTTGACGATGAGATGCTGCTTGAGGCGTTCGACAGGATCGCCGAGCGGAAAGTACTCCCACTCGTCTTTCGGGCGGTACTTCGACGGATCGTCACTCGTCGAATGGGCGCCGCCCCGATAGGTCACGAGTTCGATCAAGGTCGGGCCGCCGCCTCGACGAGCCCGATCAGCGGCCCACAGCGTGGCGGAATAGATGGCGAGCAGGTCATTACCGTCTACGCGAATCCCCGGTATGCCGAGACCGAGACCGCGTGCGGCGAATGCGCGGCGCTGACCGCCGGCCGTGCCCTGAAACGTCGAAATGGCCCACTGGTTGTTGACGACGTTGAGTAGCACCGGCGCCTGGTAAACAGCAGCGAACGTCAGTGCGTGGTGAAAGTCCGCTTCGGCAGTGCTGCCATCGCCGACCCAGGAAGCCGCAATGTGGTCTTCGCCTTTCAAGGCAGATGCCATCGCCCAGCCGACGGCATGCGGGTACTGCGTTGCGAGGTTGCCGGAAATGGAGAAGACGTTGCCGGCTTTGCTGTGATACATGACCGGAAGCTGCCGGCCCTTGCACATGTCGCGCGTGTTGGACAGGCACTGACACATCATGTCGACGAGCTTGACGCCGCGGTATAGGTACAGCCCCTGGTTACGGTAGGACGGGAAACACATGTCGCCGGCTCGCAATGCCATGCCCTGTGCGATGGAAACGGCTTCCTCGCCGCGCGACTGCATGTAAAAGGATATTCGTCCCTGTCGTTGAATCTGCCACATGCGGTCGTCGAACGCGCGAGTCAGCATCATCCAGCGAAGCGCAACCTGCAGCTGCTTGGGATCGAGATTCGGATCCCAGGGCCCCTTTGCCTTGAAATCATCGTCAAGGACGCGTACGAGTCCGGAGCTCAGGAATTCGATGTCGCGTGTGCGTGAACTGATGGGCGGCTTGTCGACGCTGCCGGCGGGCGACAGCTCCAGGTAGCTGAAATCAGGCTTGTCGCCGGGTCGTGCCGTCGGGCGTGGAATTTGCAGTCTCGACTTTGTAATCATGGCAATCTCTTATTTCTTTGCGGCCGCTACCAGGTTGCGGGCCAGTTCATCGGCGAGTTCGTTTGTCGGTCGGCCGCTGGACTTTGCTTCATCGAAGATGGCCTGCAGTCGATCGCGTATACGAGATACATCGGCGCGCACCTCGTCTTCAGAGCTGTTGCCGTAGTACTCGCGGGCAACACTTATTATGCCGCCGGCGTTAATCACATAGTCGGGTGCGTAAAGGATGCCGCGTTCTGCGAGGCGCGCACCATCCGCAGCGGTTGCAAGCTGGTTGTTCGCTGCACCCGCGATAACCTTGGCGCGAATTTTGGGAATCGTCGTCGATGTCAGAATATTGCCCAGCGCGCACGGGGCAAGCACGTCCACATCGGCATAGAGAAGTTCGGTCGGCGCAACGATAGTCACCGGCAGTTCTGCGCTGGCCGCTCTGAGATTCTCCCGATTGACGTCTGACACGAAGAGTTCGGCGCCGGCTTCATGCAGCAGACGACAAAGGTGCAGTCCAACATGACCGACACCTTGCACCGCGACGCGTACGCCCTCGAGCGTATCGTTTCCAAGGCGCGCCTCGACGGCCGCCTGAAGGCCCTGCAGGCAGCCGATCGCGGTCCACGGCGACGGGTCGCCGCCGGCGCTGCTGCCGTTCTGTGGCAGCCCGGAAACAAATTCGGTTTGCTCGCGAACGTGGCGCATGTCGTCGACGGAGCACCCGACATCCTCAGCCGTGATGTAGCGACCACCGAGCGAGTTGACGACGCGACCGAATGCCGAAAACAACTCGGGCGACTTCAGTGCTCTTTGGCTACCCAGGATCACGGCTTTGCCGCCACCGAACTTGAGGCCTGCGACCGCATTCTTGTAGGTCATGCCCCGCGACAGTCGCAGTGCATCGGTCAGGGCGTCGGTCTCATTGTTATAGATCCAGCGCCGGCATCCGCCGGCCGCCGGGCCGAGCGCCGTGGAGTGAAGCGCGATGATGGCCTGCAGCCCGCTTGCTTCGTCGTGGAAGAAATGCAGGGATTCGTGATTGTCGAACTCCGCGTGCGTGAAAACGGCCACTATGCTCCCCTCAAAAGGCCTGCATGATCAGACTAATATATACCCAAAAATACCGATGATTCGTGCAAATACGGTTGTTTAACCTCAATTTTGAGCATAATCTTTGCGATCAATAGGTCAAATACGTATAAATCATGCAGACTGTTTCACTCGATCACACGGACCGCAAAATACTCGATCTCATGCAGACTGAGCCCGGCATCAATGCCTCGGCTATCGGCGAGCGCATTGGCCTGTCGCAGTCCGCGTGCTGGCGCCGCATTCAGCGACTGCGTGAGGAAGGGGTCTTCAAAGATCATCCCGTTATTCTAGACCGCGAGAAGATCGGCTTGACGACCATGGTGTTCGCGCACGTCAAGCTGACGTCTCACGGCCGCAGCAATCTCTCCGCGTTCGCAGACGCCGTCAGGGCCTATCCCGAGGTGATGGAATGTTACGTCCTCCTGGGTAACGTCGACTTCCTGCTGCGTATCGTCGCCGAAGACATCAAGGCGTACGAGCAGTTCTTTTTCGAAAAACTCTCTCAGCTACCGGGCATTCAGGAAGTAACGTCAAATATCGTGCTGTCGGATATCAAGCACTCGACGGCGCTCCCCGTTTGACGATGATTCTGATTGACGACAGGTCTCAGCGCGTGCCTGGCATCATTTCGAACAAAGGGTCGAAAGCGACCAGCGTCGATGCAAGCTGCGTCAATATCAGGCCATTGCCACCGAGTTTCGCTTTACCGGCCTGAAGCTGTGTCGCGAATGTGGCCTGCTGCATCATGACCGGAACCAGATCGGCCCGATTGATCGTCAACGTTGCGTCAGCATCAGCTGCCGTAAAGCCGACAATATTAGTCAGCGTTCCATTGCTCATCTCGACAACCAGCGTCTCGCCGTTGTCCGGCGTGACGAAGTTGAGCTTGAAATTGATGCCGTCGGCCTTTTGGCTGTCAACGCGGATTGCAATCGCGTCCCACCATTGCGACGTCGTCAAGGCCCTGACGGCATCCGGTCCGCCGGTCTCGATACCCAGTGATTCAGGCACGCCAAGCCGCAGTTCCTGGGCCGCCGACAGAAAGGAGTTGCGTAAGCTGGCGCTTTCGTACTGGTAACCGAGTTGCTCGAATATATCGGCAAGCAGAAGTTTAGCCTTGTCGTTGTCCGGTTCGGCGTAGACCAGCCTGTTAACGATCTCCATGGCGTGGCGATATTGACCGGCGTCATAGAGGCCTCGCCCCTTTCGAAGAATAGTGTCGGCACCGCCCATCATCTCGACATAGAGCGGCGCCGAGTCCGCGGGAGACAGGGGCGCCAAGGTCGCCGGATTGCCGTCCCAGTAGCCCAGGTAGCGATTCAGGACGGCGCGCGAATTGTGAAACTCGGAGCCGTGATACTGGCGGACGGACCACTGTTTCTTGAGGCTCTCCGGCACCTCGTACTCGTTGTGGATTTCGTTGATCGTCACACCCTGATTGGCGAGATGCAGTACCTGGTTGTTCAGGTTGGCGTAGGCGTCGCGCTGCGCACGCATGATCTCCTGAATGCGTTCGTTGCCCCACCGTGGCCAGTTGTGCGAGGCGAGCATGACTTCGGCGTCGACGCCGAAGCGATACAACGCCTCATTGATTCCTTTGGACCACTTGTGCGCATCGCGCACGAGCGCGCCGCGCAGCGTGTAGACGTTGTGAATTGTTGCCGTGATGTTTTCGGCGGCCCAAAACACCTTGAGGTCCGGGAACCAGGTGTTCATTTCAGCGGGTGCTTCGGTTCCCGGTGTGTTCTGAAAGACCATCCGGACGCCGTCAATCGTGTGCTCCTCGAAGTCCTTTTCTATAACGCGCGTCGGTGCAACCAGGCCGAGCGTGCCGCTTGCAGTCGCTTTGCCGATGGCTGAGTCGACCTGGCCGAACGGGCTCACGGGCAGCACGCGACCGTACTGATACGATGCACGCCGCCCCATCGCGTTACCGGCGTAGACATTTTCTGAAATGGCATTCTCCATGAATCCACGCGGTGCGATGATCGGCACAGCTGCGGACTCAATCTGCGTTTCGGTGAGGACGCCACGAATGCCGCCAAAGTGGTCGGCGTGAGAATGTGAATAGATCACGGCAACGACCGGCAGCTCGCCGAGTTCGGCATTGGCGAATTCCAGCGCGGCAGCCGCGGTTTCCTTCACCAGCAAAACGTCAAAAACTATCCAGCCGGTGTCGCCCCGGATCAGCGTCATGTTTGACAGGTCGAATCCGCGAACCTGGTAGATCTTGCCGGGCACTACCTCGTAAAGGCCGTAGTTCATGTTCAGCGTCGCCTGGCGCTGCAGCGACGGGTGAATACTGTCCAGGTCTTCGCCTGAAAGAAGGAAATCGTACCGGCCGATATCCCAGACGAGTTCGCCGGCTTCGTCCACGATTTGCCGATAACCCGGAGCGGCGATGAAGCCGCGCCGCTGCTCGTCGAAATCACGCCGGTCGTCGAAGGGAAGGCTCTGTCGGAGCGACCGCTGATGCGCGACGGTAAACTCGGACGGCGGATTTATCGCTCCGCCAGTCCGAGTCTCGGGGGCTTCGCTGCAGGCGGCAGCGGCCAGCGCCAGAAAGGCGACAGTGCAATGAGCGAGTCGTCGGGACATCAGTCCTCCTGCGGTCCGGTTAGCAACGGTGGACGGCAATACGACGCCCCTAGTCATTGTGCTTCCTCGGTCTGCGGAACGTCTACTTCTTCGAAAACACGTTTGCAGGAATGCCGGTCGCCGTCTGATTCTGTGAATCCGGCAAGCTAGCCAAACGTTGCAACAGTGAGTGGCGTCGACGTCGACACGCAGGCCCGTTTCATGCCCTCGGAGTTATAGGGCATCGCTATATCGCCGCTGCTTGTCACAGCAATGACGCCGGCATCGCCGCCGAGTCGTTTCACTTCGTCCAGCATTTCCCGAATTGCATCCGGCAATGAAATGCCGGATCGAAAGCGAAACGCAATTGATGCCGCGCCGCCGGCGCGGATGATGTGCTCGCCCGTGCCCGTACACGAGATGGCGACGTTGTCGTCGGCCCATGTGCCCGGCCCCACCAGCGGCGTGTCCCCGATGCGGCCTTCGAGCTTGCCGAATGTACCGCCGGTCGAGGTGGCGGCGGCCAGGGCCCCGGAGGTATCCAGCGCGACGGCGCCGACGGTTCCGTGGGCGATGTCGGAGAGATCGTCGCGCGTGACGCCAACGGGAAGAACGTAGTAATCGTTCGGGCTCGTCACTTCCGCGAACTGATGGCTGCGGGCGAATTCGACCGCGCCCTTTCCTGCCAGCATGACATGCGGCGTTTTTTCCATGACACCGCGTGCGACCTGCACCGGGCTGATGAAGTCGCGCAATGCGGCCACGGCGCCGGCTTTGCGGGATCGGCCGTCCATGATCGAGGCGTCGAGTTCGACGTAGCCGGCGCTGTTGGGTGCGGAACCGCGGCCGGCGACGTACAGGCCCGAGGTCTCCAGTTCGGCCACGGCACGTTCCACGACGTCGAGTGCGCTGCGGCCGTCGGCGAGCCAGCTTTCGCAGGTCCCGGCGAGTCCGGCCAGGTGCTTTTCAACGGCCGCATAATCGCGACCCGCAACCGCGCCGGCACCGCCGTGCAGTGCGAGCGCGTAATTTCTATCGGAGTCAGACATTGCGCTAACTTACTTGGCTTGGGCCAGCGCGTACACAAAGTCGACGTAGGCTTTCTCCACCTGTGCAAGGCCGGCGGCGGCGACGCCCTCGGCGGGCTCGATCAGCATGATCTCGTTGGGCGCATGTGCCCCGGTGCCGAATCCCATGCCCGTCGGTACCATCGGCAGCCCCAGTCTTTCCGTGAACTGGTAGAACGGTGCGCTGCCGGCGATGCGTGGCTGTACGCTTATCTCGCTCGCGTATTTCTTGAATACGGACAGCGCGGCCTGAACCGCGGGTGTCTCGACGGACGTTTGTGCTGCGGGGTAGCCGCCAAGCTTGCGAATCTCGATGTCGCCGTAACCTTGCTGGTCCAGGAAGCGGCGAATCTTGGCCAGCGCTTCGTCGGGATCGAGATCCGGCGGCAGCCGTGAGTCCACCTTTGCGCTGGCCTGGTGCGGAAGAATGGTCTTCGTGCCTTCCCCGGTATAGCCGCCCCAGATGCCGTCGATGTTCAAAGTCGGCTGGTACAGGAGCTCGATAACGGCGTCGGTTCCGGTCTTGCCGTCGATCCAGTGATCGACCGAAAGCAGTTCCTGTAACTGCGCATCATCTCGTTGTTCGATGCCCGCGTTGATCAACAGGGATTCTTCCTGCGTCGGTGGCCGAACGCCTTCGTAGTAGTCGGGGACGAGGATCGTATTGCCGTCCGGCGAAGTCAGTGAATCGAGCGCTTTGACCAGGCGCCAGACCGGCGAGTCGACGATGGCTTTGTAGGAGCCGTGAATCTCGGCCTTCGACGGCCCGCCCCAGTCGCCGCCGGTCGCGATCATCTCGACGTACAGAATTCCCTTGACGCCGAGAATCATGTTGATCTTGCCGTCGGGTGTCTGCGAGTTGAATGGAAACAGTACGCCGTCAGCCTGCCTCAACCGGTTTTCATAAGCATCGACGACCTGCGGGTAATGCGGCGAGCCGAGTTCCTCTTCGCCGTCGGCTGCGATCATGATGTTGACGGGCAGCTTGCCGTCAACGGCGATGATGGCTTCGAGCGCGTTCAGGAAAGCGCGCTGCGGGCCTTTTTGATTGGTGGCACCCCGCGCCATCAGGACCTTGCCGAGCTCGTGGTCTATCATTTCCGCGTCGAACGGCGGGCTCAACCAGTCGTCGGGGTTTACGGGCTGCACGTCATACATCAAATACACAGCGAGCGTGTTGTCGGCGCCGGCATCATAGTAGCCCCACACACCGGGATGCCCGTCGGTCGGGACAAGTTCGGCTTCCGCGAACCCGAGGTCCACGAGGTCCTGTCGCAGGAGTTCCGCCATCTCCTGGATGCCGACGTTCTGTGCCGATATGGAGGGCTGCCGCAGCCAGCGCTGAATAGCGGCGAGATGATCGGGCAGCGTCGCGTCGATGTAGTCGTAAACGGCTGCGTGATCCTGATCGTAGACCGCAACAGCGTCGAGGTCGTAGGCCGCAGTCGTAGTGAGCTCGTAGCTGGGCCTGCGAGGTGCGTCGTCCGGAGAATCCGCGATACGGATTTCGCAGGCGGTGAGCGGCACTGCAGCGGTGAGTATCAGCAGGTGTTTTAGCACGAGGAGTCTCCCGGGGGGCAGTATTCCAGTTTATACGCGGGTTGCGCATTTGGCGCGCAAATCAGCGCTGCAGCGCGGCCGGGCCCGTTCGGGCTGGCCAAAGCCGAATCCGGCATGACGGATCCGGTGGCACGGGGCAGCAGGCGCGCGGATAGCCCCCCGGTCGCCGATCGGGTGGCCCGGGAAATCGGGTCGCCGACGGCCTTGTGCTGGCCCGGCGCGGCCACGGCTTCCCGCAATCCTCTGAAAATCAGCAGCTTGCGGGGCCACCGGAACGGCTGCCGGTATCGCCAGCGGCTACCGCAGCGTCGGCCAGGGGTGACGTATCCGCGCCGTCAAACGGCTGTGTTGTGTTTTTGATACAAATACAGCGAGTTCTGGCCGGGAGCGCCGATTGGGCCATAAGTCCTTTAAATACATAACATACAGCCGCCAATATTTACTGCATTATTGAAAAGTGGTATAAAACCCGCTTGGCGTTGTGTTTTATTTGCAACGTTTATCTAAAAGCCTTAAGGGGAACACTCATGTCTTCGAACAGCAATCTGCAGACTGCAGTTCGTCTCGGCCTAGGAATAGGCGCGGGCGCACTCGCTGCTGGTTTCGCTCCCGGTGCTTTGGCACAGGGTGCAGACCAAGAAGTAGCCATCGAGGAGATTATCACTACGGGTTCACGCATCAAGCGCGCGGATATCGACAGTGCTAGTCCCGTCACCGTACTCCAGCGAGATGACATCCTCGCTTCGGGTCTTACCGATGTCGGTAACATCATCCAGAAAATGCCTTCCATGTCGGGTTCGCCGATCGGCACCACCACCAACAACGGTGGTAACGGTGCCGTTCTCATCGACCTTCGCGGCATGGGCGTTGACCGCACGCTGACGCTCGTTAACGGCCAGCGCGTTGTTGACGGCGGCGACTACCAGACGATTCCGTCTGCCATGATCGAGCGCGTCGAAATCCTGAAAGACGGCGCATCAGCTGTTTATGGTGCTGACGCTGTCGCAGGCGTGGTCAACATCATCACGCGTCGCGATTTCGAGGGTATCGAGGTTTCGGCTCAGACCGCTGACTGGTTTGATACGAAATCTGGCGCTCAGAATTCGATTAACGTGATCGCTGGTACGACTTTCGACGCCGGTAATATCGTCTTCGGCGCCGAGTTTGTCGACCAGGAAGAGGCCTATCAGAGAGACGTGCCCTGGGATTACTTCCAGAACTCGTATTACATCTATCCCGAAGGCTGCGAAAACCAGGTTGCAGCGCCTTATGACGGTACTCCGTCGGGTGGCTGTTATGCGATTGGTTCGTCACGAATTCCCGAAGGACGCCTGAACACCCTCGAGTTGACCGACCGCGGCGCCAGCCGGGGCGGCTTGTTCGACTGGTTCAACGGCGAAGACCAGTTTGACGACGACGATAACCCGAATCCGGCCTTTGATCCGGCATTTGGTGTTCCGGTTTTCCGCAACGGCAATACGTTCATGAACCCGGGAGGCACCGGTCTGGTTCCGTACGACGGCCGCACCTATAACTATGCGCCGGTCAACTACATGCAGACGCCGTACAAGCGAACCAACATTTTTGCGGAAGCGCATTTCGAATTAACCGAGAACCTGCGGTTCAACGCGGAAGTCCGCGGCAACAACCGTACGTCGTCACAGGAGCTGGCACCGCAGCCCTACAACTCGCCCACCGACCCGGCCTACCAGGGATCGTGGACGCAGATCGACCCGAACACGGGGCTGCCGCTGCGCCGTGTTGCCGGCGTAAATGCGGACGGTGACGACGTGTTCTTCTACACCGCCGATCAGGGCCTTGGAGAGGTTGTTCCAGCGGTTTCTTATAGTGGAATCTCGGAAGACAACTTCTACAACCCGTTCGGATTCCCGATCCGCGATGCACGTCGTCGTATGATTGAGACCACGCGACGCTTCACGCAGGATATTACCCAGTATCAGTTCGTTGCCAGCCTCGAAGGTGCGATCAACGACAATCTGGACTGGGAAGTGTTCTGGAACAGGGGCTACCGCAGCCGTGTGGACAACGACTTCGGCCAGTTCTCCGGACCGCGGCTCGCGCAGGCGATGGGCCCTTCAGCGGACCTGGACGGCGACGGATCACCCGAGTGCTACCAGGACATCAACGATCCTTCAACGCTGATCGCCGGCTGCGTGCCGTTCAACTTCTTCGGCGGCGGTTCGGTTGACCCGGTTGGCAGCGTTCCGACGTTCACGTCAGTGACACCTGCAATGCTCGACTGGGTGGGTATCGACCTCATAGATACCTTTGTCACCGACCAGGAGCTCTGGGGCGCCAGCTTGAGCGGTTCCGCGTGGGAGCTTCCCGGTGGTGAATTCGGCTGGGCGGCCGGCTACGGCTACTGGGGCCAGAAGTTCAGGTACTCGCCTGACTCGGCCAAGCAGATCGATGCCGTAACCGGTAACACGGGCGTTGGCACCCTGGGCTCGCTGTACAACAACAGCTTGTTCGTCGAGGTATTTGCGCCGGTGTTCGATAACGGTGAGCAGGCGATCGACCTGAAAGCCGGCGTTCGCTACGACGACTGGAGCGCGTTCGATGCAGACACCACCTGGCAGTTCGGCGTCGAGTTCCAGGCGATCGAAGCGGTGAAACTGCGCGCGACGGCGGGCACGGTGTTCCGTGCGCCGACGATCAGCGATTTGTTCGCCGGTCAGCAAGACAGCTTCCCGACCTACGTCGATCCGTGTGCCCAGGGAGCCCCGTTGCCTCCGGGATGCAGCGGACCGGGCGTGCAGCTTGACAACCAGGTCCTGGCACGCGTGGGCGGCAACCCGTTCCTGCAGCCGGAAACCGGCGATACGTTCACCGCAGGTTTCGTTTTTTCACCGGAACTCCCTGTGGGTGACGGAACGCTTACACTCGACTACTGGCAGGTTGATATCGAGGACGGCATCAGCTCCCTCGGCGTGCAGTTCATACTTGACGACTGCTACGTGAACAACAACCCGTCGTCATGTTCGCTGATTACGCGTCGTCCGGACGGCACCATTGCGCAGATTATTGACGGCAGCCTGAACGTTGCCGAGCAGGGTGCGCGAGGTGTGGATACGGAGATTCGCTACAACTTCGAAACCGATATCGGCGACTGGGAAGCATCGCTGCTCTGGGCACATCTGCTCGAACGCACCAAGACCGCGTCCCCGGGTGATGTCGAACAGGATCTGTCCGGTCGTTACACGGACCCGACCGCTGAAGACGGTGGTGCTTATGCTACGGACAAGATCAACGTTTCGCTGCAGTGGCAAAGAGAAGGCCTGTCAATCGGCTACCTCGGCGAATTCATCTCGGATCTTGACGCAGACACGTTCTGTAACTGCGGCGCTGGCAACCAGCCGGATGGTTCCTACATCCAGGCAGTCGATTCAGTCATGTTCCACGACATCGTGGGTAACTATGACTTCGGTCAGGGTACGAGAGTTTCGGCCGGCATAACCAATATCACGGACGAAGAGCCGCCGTTCATCGAGGTTGGCTTCAACGCCAGCACCGATCCCTCGACCTATCGTCTCTTCGGTATGGGTTATTACCTGCGCCTGTCGCATACCTTCGAATAATCACAATTCGAAGTGGCAATAAGGAAGGGGCCGCCGATTGGCGGCCCCTTTTTTTGTTGGCGCATGGGTCGGGCTCTGGAATCTTGCTTTATGACCAGAAACGGTCGTCGTCAACTACGGCGTAAAGATATTCGGCTTTTGCAATCAGCGCTTTTGCCTCGGCCTGCCAGTCGGTAGCGGGATCGAGACCAAGGCGCTTAAGTTCCGCCGGGTTTTCCAGACGCGCGGCTTCGAGCTGCCACTTCATCGAGAAATGGCGTGCGGCGTCACGCGCCGTCGACGCGACGCCGGAATGAACGCAGTCGATTGGCACGGAACCACCGATGACCCAGAGGAACTCGGCCTGCTGGCCCTGGTCCCGCAGTTTGCCGATGACGATATCGAAGGGCTTGGTCCAGGCGGGTTTGGATTCCAGCAGTGGACTGTCGATCACGCCTTCGTCCATGATTTCCTGGACGACGTTCGCAAGCGTCTCCCGCGCCCACTCGATGGCTTCATCAGCCTGGCTGCTGTCTGACATGCCTGTGTTCCTCTGTCGTTGTTCTGCTTAGGTCGCTCGGTCGCGCCGCGTCGCCTGCAGGACCCACCCGATGGCTGAAGCTCTGTCCGCGGTCATGAGCGGCTCCGAGCGGTCGACGTGCAGACCCTGTGCACCGATGCGTTCACAGATTCCTGCAAACCCGTTTGCATCGGTGGCGGAATCGCACATCGACTGCATGCGCCCTTCATATTCTGCCAGCTCCTGGTCCATTCTTCGCAGCCAACGCAGAACTTCATCGGGCTCATAGTGCTGAATGCCGCCATGAATTTCCCGCACGTCCGAATACAGCCGCACGATCGTGTCGCCCGCGACGTGTTCCCCGTGATCCGACAGGATGGATTCGAGCTCCTCGATCGCAGGATTCAGCTCGAGAGCCGCTTTGTCGTAGTCCGTCCTGTCAGCGCCGCGAACGGCCGCGAATCCCGCTTCGAAGAACGCCAGGGCACGCTGCACGAACCTCGAATTCCGCGTGCGCCGGACGGCATCCAGCGCTGCCGCGCACTCCTCGAAAATAATACCCGGGCGAACGTGCATCATCAGGATCAAAGTGCCGCCCGGCGCCAGCAGGCGCGTCCCTTCGCTCAATGCCGCCGGCCCCGCGTACTCGATACCGAACTGGCTGGTCACGAGATCGAACGCCGCATCGTCGAGCGGGATCGAATTCGCGTCGGCAACCAGGCCGACGACGCCGGGAAACCGGCTGCTAACGCTGTCGATTGCGGCAGCCGAAATATCAACACAGGTGATCTCATGGTTTCCGTCACCGGTGCTCTGAATCAGGCGTTCGACGACCGCGCCGCTGCCGGTCGCTATATCGAGAATCCTGCGGCTGCCACCGTGGCGGAGAACTTCTGTCAACGCGGTGTTCCAGAATGTTGCGACGGCCGGATGATTGACACCATCGGATGCATACGCGCCGGAGTTCCGGGCACCCTGCCAGTAGGTGTCCCAACCACGCGTTGGCGGCGAATCGTTCGAGTTGTTCATGCAGGTTTTCGTCGTCCGGACCGGTGGACCCGGAGTATAGCCGATTGATTCAAATCCCGATCGATGTCAGATTGTCGCGATGAATAGCGAGATCGTAAACCTGAGTAATGCCGGCCGGCAGGCGGCTGTAAAGCAGGATTGGCCGACGGCCCATGCCTGTGCCGCAGGCATCCTGAGTCGGGCGCCGAAGCATCCGGACGGGATGTTCCTGATGGGTCTTGTTGAAAAAGCTGCAAGGCGGCCGAGGAGAGCAACGGCGGCGTTTGAAGCAGTGCTGGCAATCGACGCGAGTCGCTACGACGCCGCGGTAGAGCTTGCCGGCCAGTATTCGATGGCGCGGCGCAATGGCGACGTTGCCGAATTGCTCGGCCGCTACGAGGACGCGTTGGCCAACAGCCCGCGGTACCTGGACATGGCGGCAACGGTTTACACGGAAATCGGCATGCCCGAAAAAGCCTGGCCGCTCTACCGGCGCGCGCAGGAGCTGCAGCCGGATATCCCGTTGTTTCAGGCGAATCTGGCGGCCTGCGCCGTGTTCGTTGGCGAGATCGAGACGGCGCGCAGGATGTACCTGGCTTTGCTCGAAAAAAATCCCACGCACCAGAGAAACCATTATCATCTCGCGCGCCTCGAACGCGCGAAGGACACGCAGCACATCGAGCAAATGCAGGCTGTTTTGCGGGAGACGAAACTCCCGCCGGATCGAAACGTCTTCCTGCACTACGCCCTCGGGAAAGAATATGAAGATCTCGAGGAGTGGGACAAAGCGTTTGATCAATACAAGCAGGCCGGCGACGCGGTGGTCAGCGTCGCCAGGTACAATGTCGAAGACGATATTGCGATCATCGATAAAGTAATCGAAGTCTGCAGCGGTAACTGGTTGCGAGCGAAAGCGGTTCCCTCGACCGAAGACAAGACTCCGCTTTTTGTTGTCGGGCTGCCGAGAACCGGTACAACTTTGACGGAACGCATCATCGCGAGCCATTCGAAAGTGCAGAGCGTGGGCGAGACCGAGTTCATCCAGATGGTTATGCGGCGTGAGAGCGACGTCGAATCCGTCGAAAAAATGAATCCGGCGATGCTCGATGCTGTTGCGAACAAGGATATATCGCTGATACGAGATGGCTACCTGGATGTGGTTCGCTATCGTCTGGGGGAGCAGCCGATATTCATCGACAAGCTGCCGTTCAACGTTCTCTACCTGGGATTTATCGCCAAGGCCTGGCCGGATCAGCCCATCGTATTGATGCACCGAAACCCGATGGACGCATGCTTTTCGATGTACAAGCAGGTGTTTACCTGGGCGTACAAGTTCTCCTACGACCTCGATACGCTCGGCCGCTACTATATCGCGTACGAACGACTGTGCCGGCACTGGCGGGCGCTGCTGGGCGAGCGGCTCGTTGAGGTCAAATACGAGGAGCTCGTGTCGGATCAGGAGGCCCAGACGCGGCGCCTGCTCGATCGGCTTGGCCTCGAGTTCGAGGAAGCCTGCCTCGAGTTCGAAAAGAACAGGGCGCCGACCGCAACCGCGAGTTCGGTGCAGGTGCGAGAGAAAGTGCACACCGGTTCAATCGGCCGCTGGAAGCGCTACGAAAAACAGCTCGAGCCCCTGCGACAGCGGCTCGAGGCCGCGGGCATAGCAACAGGATAGACAACCGTTGGCCGCCGAAATCGCACACTTAGCGACCGCTGCACGAAATGCCGTGGCCGCAAAAGAATGGCCGCGCGTCAGTGCTATCGCCATGGAAATCATCCGGCGAGCGCCCGCTGACGCGGAAGGATCGTTCCTGATGGGACTGGTAGAAAAAGCCGCCCGGCGAAGCGAAGCGGCGGCACGACTTTTTCAACAGGCGCTGTCGAAAGACGACCAGCGCTACGATGCGGCCGTTGAATTGGCAAACCAGTACCTGGCGCTGAATCGCTACGGCGAGGCGCGCGAACTGCTTGATCGGTACTGCGACAGGCTGCAAGAAAGCTCCCTGTATCTCGACATGGCGGGGCACGGCTACTTCCTCATGGGGCATTACGAGCAGGCGTGGCCGCTGTATGAGCAGGCGAACCGTCTGCAGCCGGGCGTCGAGAAGTTCCAGGCTCACCTCGCGTCGTGTGCCGTCTATCTCGGCAAAATCGACGCGGCAAAATCGACGTATCGAAAGCTGCTAAAACGGCATCCGAGGCACCAGCAGTTTCACCACGAATTGTCACAGCTCGATCGTGCCCGCGATGATCGACACATCAAGCAAATGCTCAAAGCATTGAAGAAGAGCGACCCAAAGCCCGCGAACAATATCTATCTTTATTACGCGCTCGGCAAGGAATACGAAGATCTCGGACGATGGGCCGATGCGTTTCGCTACTACAGGAAAGGTGGCGACGCGGTCAAGACTGTCGCCGACTACAATGTTGCCGACGACGTCGAAATAATGGACAAGATCATCGAGACCTGCACCGCGGCCTGGCTGCAGGACAAGCCGGCCACGCGACAAACCGCGAAGACGCCGATATTTGTCGTTGGCCTGCCGCGCACGGGGACGACGTTGACCGACCGCATTTTGTCGAGCCATTCGCTGGTACAAAGCGCCGGTGAATCGCAGCTCCTGCAAATGGTGCTGCGAGATGGATCGCGGGCCGGCAATCAGATCGGCATTACGACCGCCCAGATCGAAGCAGCGGCGGAGCGCGATCCCGCATCCATTGCCAAGGCGTACGTGGACGCCGTCGCTCATCGCCTGGGCGACGAGCCTTACTTCGTCGAGAAACTGCCGGAGAACGTGCTGTATCTTGGCTTCGTTGCGAAAGCGTGGCCGAATGCAAAAATGGTCCATCTGCGCAGGCACCCGATGGATGCCTGCTTTGCGCTCTACAAGCAGTCATACTTTCGTTTCGCGTATTCGCTTGATGATCTCGCCCGCTACTACCTGGCTTATGACCGCTTGAGCAGGCACTGGCGCGCGGTGCTTGGATCACGCATGGTCGAATTGAACTACGAGGATCTCGTGAGCGACCAGGAAGCGGAAACGAGGCGGCTGCTGCAGAAACTCGGGCTCGAATTCGAGGAAGCCTGCCTGCGCTTCGATCAGAATGTCGCGCCCGTTGCTACGGCAAGCTCGGTACAGGTGCGCGAACGGGTACACACACGATCGGTTCAGAAATGGAAGAAGTTCGAACGCCAGCTGCAGCCTCTGCGCGAACAGCTGGAGCAGGGTGGAGTCACAATATGATCTGGAGGGTCACGATGTCAGGATCGTTGAAATCACGGCTTTTCATGTGCCGCTTGTTGATTGCGAGCGCATTTTTCCTGGGCGCGCCGCCCCAGTCGCATGCCGATGCCCTGAGCGAAGATGCGCTGCAGGCCTGCAGCGCAATCGACGATGCGCCGGCACGACTCGCCTGTTACGACGAGGCCGTCGGACGGTCCGCTCCTGCCGCAAAAACGCCGGCGACTTTGCCGGCCGAGAGACCCGTGAAGAAAACGCTCGACGATCTTGGCGACGAGACGCTACCCGGCACCGGCCGCGCCGATGACGAAGCACTTGCGGTCCGGGCGACGGTTGTCGGCTGCGAGAAAGACGCGCGAAAAAAATACGTGTTCTTTTTCGAAAACGGCCAGGTCTGGCGGCAGTCGAGCGACAAACGCGTTTATTTCAAGAACTGCAATTTCGATGTCACGATCAGCAAGGACTTCTTTGGTTACAAGATGCAAAGAGACGGCGACAAAGGTCGAATTCGTATTGCGCGCGTGAAGTAGGTCAGACTGAGTTATGCCTACTCGCCGCGGCGCGGAATGTCCTCGTCAAGCATTAGCGCGCGTACGAATTTCATCGGCGGAGATCCGTAGGACAACAGCTGGTCGTGATAGCGGCGCAGCGTGAATTCGTCTCCCCAGAGTTCCTCGACGGCTGCACGCATCTCCAGGTGCTCCTGGTAGCCGACGAAGTAGGTCGAGAGCTGTGCTGACGTGAGCTGTGCCCGTACCCATTTTCCTGCCGCCTCGCGCTCCTCCTGGAATGCGCCTTCGATCATGAGTTTCATGGCGGCTTCGCGCGTCATGCCATCGACATGAATGGCAGAGTCGATGATCGCATTGGTCACGGCGCGCAGGTACCACTTCAGGTTGATGAGCTTCATCAGTGGATCGTGATTCATGTAGCCCTCGGCGATCATCATTTGCTCCGCGTACACGCCCCAGCCCTCGACGAAGGGCCCCGACCACAGCACGCTGCGCAGCGTCGACGGGTAACGGTTGCTTAGCGCGAGCTGCAGGTAGTGACCCGGCACGCCTTCATGAATGGTCAGGTCCTGCATCGACAGCATGTTGTACTCGCGCAGGAAAGACTCGACCTGCTCATCGGTCCAGTCGGTCGGCAGCGGCGCAACCGCATAAAACGCAGACTGGCCTTTGTCGAGCGGGCCGGGCGGGTCCAGGTAGGCAACCGCCACGCCGCGCTGAAATTCCGGCATGATGATGATCTCGACCGGATCCTCGGGCATCGTGACAATGTTGTGTTCGATGACAAAGTCGGTCGCCTGCTGAAGATACTCTTTGGCCACGTCGACAATGCCATCTCGTGGCGGCAGTTTTTTGTAGGCTTCTTCGAGCGCCGCCCGAATGATGGCTTGTTTGTAGGCCTCATCCGGATTGTCCGGGAATGAAGTGTACGGATGCTTCGCAACATAGACCTTTTTGGCAACCTCATACATCTCGTTGCGCACGGCCTCGTATTCACGCTCCGCCCTTGCCGTAATTTCCTTGCGACTCAGCGGCGAGTTGAGCGCAAAAGCAAGCTTGACATCATACAGTTCGGCGCCAATCCGGAACTCGCCGTTGGCTCGCGGCAAGAGCTCTTCCTCCAGCCACGCCTGGTGTTCGGCAACGGCATTCCTGGCCGTTTCGATGGCCGCATTGAGCCGCTGCTGTTGTTCGGGCGACAGCACGCCCATTGCCGGTACGATCATTGATTCGACAATAGAGACAAGGCCGGGATTTTGTTGTACGGCTGTCTCGGCATGGATCTTCGGCACGCGCGCTGGTTTCAGTGACGCCCTCGCCTGGGCAAGGAATCGGGGTATTTGCTCGAGACGCAACGTTGCATTCAGAAGTCTCGATTCGATTGGCGCGAAGTCGCGCGCAACGAGGCCATAGATAGCGCTGCCTGCGAGGTTGACGTAGTACAGCGGGTTCCAGGCCCACTCGCGTAGCGCGTCGAGTGACCAGAGGCTGGATTCGATCTCGTGCAACAGGAGTTCCGCGTCGACCTGGTTCGCGCGTGACAGCCGTTCCCGATCGATGCCGGCAAGCGCATTCTTGTAGTCGGACAGCAATGCGCGCGTCTCCTCGCGCGCGGCGTCATCGACCTGGTCGATCTGCCCGTCAGCAGAATGATCGCCAATCAATGTCGCGTTAACGGGCGAGATATTACCGAGGTCGCTGATGTATTCGCTGGCAAGGTTTTCGAGTGCCCGATCGGCGGTGGTCGCGGCCATCGCGGATCCGGCCGTCAGGAAGAAAGTCAGTGCGATAAACAGGCGGTTCACGGCATTGCCTCGGACGATAAGAGGATGCAGCCGACCTTAGCACGGTCGCGGCGGCGCTGTAATATGAGGGCAGCGGCTAGCTCGCCGCTGTAGCTAACGCAGGCCCTCGCGAACCGTAAGTTCGTCGATCAGTTCCATGAGATTGGTGTAACTGCCGCCGGCTTCAGTCGCGGTCGTTCGGTACTTGCCGTTGACGACGATACTCGGTACAGAGCTGATGCTGTAGCGTCGCACAAGGTCGTCCGCAACACGCAGTTTCTGGTTGACCTCGAACGAGTCCCAGGTCGACTGGAACTGCTCCGCGCTGACGCCAAAGCGCGCGAACAACTTCTGTATTGCGGCTTGCGTCGTCAGGCGGTTTCCACGACGATGATATTCCTGGAATACGGCTTCGCGAAATCCCTTGGGGTCCTTTATTACACCGTTTCGTACGAGCACCTCTTCCGTGTAATAAAGCTGGCCGTGGAGGCGATAAATCGCGTTCCACAAGGCGGGAATACGCACGAATCGGATATTGGGATCCTTGTTCTCCGCCCACTCGTTAATGTACGGCTCCATGTCATAACAGTGCGGGCAGCCGTACCAGAAGAACTCGGCGACCTCGATCTTGTCAGCGCTGCCAAGAGTGGGCTGGGTCGGTACCAGGCGAACATAGTGCTGGCCTTCGCTGAACTGCCAGTCACGAGTTGCCGCGGGCGGCTCAGCCACCGCCAGCACGATTTCCTCGTCAACCGGCTCGGCCTCTGACGCAGATTCTTCGACCACCTCGATTGTTTTTGAAGGCGCTTCCTCGGCGCCAATGGCAGCCGCTTCTTCGGTGGCCTGCGTCGATTCTTCTGCGGCAGCCGTCTCTTCCGCAGTCGCCGCAGACTCGGCAGGCGCTTCTTCCTTGCCGCATGAAGACAAGCCGAGCAGTCCCGCAACAAGCAACGGGGGACCAATCCATTTGAGAGGTTTCATTTAGACGTCCGTTATTCAGTCGTGGGAGATTATTTCAGGCCCTGCACATAAGACGAGATGGCTTCGACATCGTCGTTGTCGAGACGTGCCGCGATTTCGCGCATCACGCGCGTTTTGCCGTCCGTTTCGCGTGTGCCTGCCGCGTAGGCCTGCAGCTGTTTCGCCGTGTAGGCTGCATGTTGACCGTTCAATGCCGGGTATTTGGCCGCCGGGTTTCCTCGCCCGGTCGGACCGTGGCAGGCCATGCAGGCGGCGGTGCCCTCCTCCTTGTCGCCGCCGCGAAACAGCGCTTCGCCACGCGCGATGAGGTTCGCATCCGCAACCGATTGCGCGGCGGCCGGGAGACTCTCGAAGTACACCGCGAGATCGGCCATATCCTCGGCTGACAGCAGGATCGCCTGGCTCGACATCAGCGGGTCCTTGCGGGTGCCATCCTTGAACGCCATGAGCTGAGCAAGAGTATACGGGGCATTCTGGCCGGCGATGTTCGGCCAGAGCGCGTTCGAGCTGTTACCCGAGGGGCCGTGGCAGGCGGTACAGGTCAGCGCTTTGGCTTTGCCGGCATCGACCGAGCCATCGACCAGGCTCTCCGCCTGTGCCGACAGTGATGCCAGGACCAGGCCGGCGAGTGCGAGAATTGGGGCGAGCTTGTTCTTCATAAGTTATAACCGTTACTTTGCTGCGATTGCCGCGGCGACCGCCTGTCTTGATGTCTTCAATGGGTAGCGACAGACCGAATCGTACCGGGCAATTTCGAATTGAGGCCGGAAGGCATTTGAGTTTCTTGCTGCGCGACCCTGAACCCGTCAAACTTGCTTCCCGGTTCTGAACTCAGCGCCCGAATTATACACACAATCGTCGGGGCGTACCCCAATGTCAGACTACCCAGAAGCCCGGTTTATCAAGAGCGCCAACGAGCTCCGACAGTTCGTCCCGGACACCGGGGCAGAAGTGGCGTTTGCGGGCCGTTCCAACGCAGGCAAGTCCAGTGCAATCAATGTGATCGTCAACCGACGGCAGTTTGCCAGGACCAGCAAGACGCCGGGCCGGACGCGGCTCGTGAACTTCTTCAGCCTGCGCGATGGCGAGCGCCTGGTCGACCTGCCGGGCTATGGGTTTGCACCGGTGGCCGGCAGCATGCGACGCCACTGGGCGGACCTGATGGCGGATTATTTCGAAACGCGGCAAAGCCTCCGCGGCATGTTCCTGATCGTCGATATCCGTCGCCAGTTGACCGACTTCGATCGCCAGATGCTGGCGTTTGCCGATTCGGTCGGGCTGCCGACCCACGTTCTCCTGACAAAGACCGACAAACTGAAACGCGGTCAGGCGGCCAAAGCGCTGCTCGACGTGCGCCGGGAGCTGGGCGAGGCGGCGACGGTGCAACATTTCTCGGCGCTCAGCCGGCTGGGAGAGGACGAGGCCCGGGCCAGGCTCGAGGAATTTCTTAACCTGCCGGTCGGAAAATAAGAAAGCCCCGAAGCACCGCTACTGGAGGTGCCCCGGGGCCAAATAACGCAACCGGCTTGGGGTTACCGGGTTGCACGCCTGCTTAAGGGAGGTAAACAGGCGAGTGACTAACGCACTCAGGAAATTAGAGGCCTGGGCCGCAGTTGAGTTCCGGAATTTTTGCAAGTATCTGAAATAAAAGAAGTTATAGTTTAGATAAAGTCTAAATTCGAACAGTTTGATAAATATCACAGCCGAGAAGGGGCCGGTGCCGACGCGGGACAGCCTGCGTCACACGCCGGCCTCCGGCCGGCTACAGATTCCGCAAGCTGTCCCGCATCGTCACCTCTCACGGGTTGGTCCACCTACTGCTCGGCGTTTGGGGGGGGGTGGGGGGTGCTGCCGACATCAACACTCCACCCATCTCACTTACATCGGATGATGGGTTAGGACGAAAACGGCTGGTCTATGGAACGGCTGGCAGACGTGCTGCGGAGTCTGTAGCCGACCGCAGGTCGGCGTGGGTAGCAGTACGTCTGCCAGCACGTCTTTGATACGTATCAATGCGCTTCGTCCCAGTTCAGCCCGACGCCCACATCGACCTTCAGCGGCACCGACAGTTGCGCCGCCGAGTTCATCAGTTCGACGACTCGCTTGCGCACTTTGTCGACATTGTCTTCCTCGACTTCGAATACCAGCTCATCGTGTACCTGCATGATCATGCAGGCACCGGGCTTGCTGCGCTGCAGCCAGTCGTGCACGGTAATCATCGCTTTCTTGATGATGTCGGCTGCCGTGCCCTGCATGGGCGCGTTGATGGCGCTGCGCTCGGCGTACTGGCGGCGCTGCGCGTTACGCGCGTTGATCTCGGGCAGGTACAGGCGGCGACCGAATACCGTTTCGACGTAGCCCTGTTCGCTGGCCGTTGTCCGAATGTTATCCATGTAGGCTTTTACGCCGGGATAACGATCGAAATAGAGATCAACGTAGGCCTGCGCCTCGCCCCGCGGAATGCCGAGCTGCTTCGCGAGGCCGAACGCCGACATGCCGTACATCAGGCCGAAATTGATGGCCTTTGCCGAGCGCCGCTGGTCCGCGGTGACGTCGTCCAATGCCGTCCCGAATACCTCGGCCGCCGTCGCGCGGTGCACGTCCAGCTCCTTCTCGAAGGCCTTGACCAGGCCTTTGTCGGCAGACAGGTGCGCCATGATCCTGAGCTCGATCTGGGAGTAGTCGGCGGCGAGCAGGACCCGCCCTTCCGGCGGCACGAACGCCTGGCGTATTCGCCGCCCTTCCGGCGTGCGGATGGGGATGTTCTGCAGGTTCGGATCGGTCGATGACAATCTCCCGGTTGCCGCAACGGCCTGGTGGTAGGACGTGTGTATGCGCCCGGTGCGGCCGTTGATCTGCAGCGGCAGCTTGTCGGTATACGTGCTCTTGAGTTTGCTCACGCTGCGGTAATTGATGATGACCGCGGGCAGCTCGTAGTCATTGGCGAGCTCGACGAGGACATCCTCTGCCGTCGAGGGTTGACCCTTCGGCGTTTTGCGGATGATCGGGAGCTCCTGCTGTTCGAACAGAATCTGCTGCAGCTGTTTCGGCGAGCCGAGGTTGAACGGACCACCGGCAAGTTCGTGTGCTTTCGCTTCGAGCTCGGCCATTTTTTCTGCGAGTTCCCGACTCTGTTTCGTGAGCATCTTGCGATCGACCTGTACGCCGGTCTCTTCCATTTCGAGCAGCACGGGCATGAGCGGCTGCTCGATTTCTTCGTAGACTTTGCGAAGCGACGGCTGCTCGGCGAGTTTTTCCCAGAGCGTCCGGTGCAGCTGCAGCGTGATATCGGCGTCTTCAGCGGCATAAGGCGCGGCCGTCTCGAGATCGACCTGGTTGAAGCTCAGCTGCTTGGCACCTTTGCCCGCGACGTCCTCGTAATGAATGGTATCTCTGCCGAGGTATTGCCTCGCCGCCGAATCCATGTCATGGCGTGTAGCGACACTGTTGAGCACGTAAGACTCGAGCATGGAGTCAAACTGCATGCCGGCAAGCGCGACGTCGTGGCGCGCGAAGATGTGTGCGTCATATTTGAGGTGGTGGCCGACCTTTTTTTTCGCATCGTCGATCAGGAAAGGCTTGAGTCTTTCGATGACTTCGTCGCGCGGCAGCTGGTCGGGCGCGCCGGGGTAGTCGTGAGCGACCGGGACGTAGCATGCTTCACCGGCCTCGACGGCCAGCGAGAGGCCTACGATCTGGGCTTCCATGTAATCGAGGCTCGTCGTTTCGGTATCGAGCGCCGTGAGTTCGGCTTCGTTGATTTTCTTAAGCCAGCGCTCGAACGCCTTCCAGGTCAGGACGGTTTCGTAATCGGCGGTTTCTTCTTTGATCGGTGCTGCGGGCGTGTCCGTCTTTTCATCGAGCAGGCGCAGCAGCGAGCGCAGTTCATAGTGGCTGTACAGCTTGCGGAGCGCGTCGGTGTCGGGATCTGCCGCTTTCAGGTCGTTGAGCGACACGTCGAGATCGAGATCGTGGCGAATGGTCGCGAGGTTTCGTGACAGCCGCAGCTGCTCGACGTTGTCGCGCAGGCTTTCGCCTACTTTGCCCTTGATTTCATCCCCATGCTCCAAAATGCCGTCAGCACTGTCATAGAGATTGAGCCACTTGGCCGCCGTTTTCGGGCCGACCTTGGGGACACCGGGAATGTTGTCGGAGCTATCGCCGATCAGGGCCAGGTAGTCGACGATCTGTTCGGGGTAAACGTCGAATTTCTTTTTCACGCCGTTGCGGTCCAGCGTCGAGCCGTCCATCGTGTTGACGAGCGTGACCTGGTCGTTGACGAGCTGTGCGAGGTCTTTGTCGCCGGTCGAAACCAGCACCTTGAGTCCCTTGCTTGCGGCCTGATCGCAGAGCGTGCCGATAACATCGTCGGCCTCCACGCCGTCGACGCACAGTAGCGGCAAACCCATTGCTTTCACTGCGTCCAGGATGGGCTGGACCTGCGCGCGCAGTTCGTCCGGCATGGGAGGGCGGGTGGCTTTGTACTCCGGGAATATTTCGTCGCGGAAGGTCTTGCCCGGCGCATCAAAAACCACCGCGATATGTGCCGGCTGTTCTTCGCGAATGAGTTTCAGGATCATCGTCAGAACGCCATGCAGC
>Ga0224497_10000135_pt1 | contig 57542 bp, 45 predicted proteins | sample SF_Jul11_sed_USG_4_FD_167970 | JGI IMG/M metagenome (GOLD analysis project Ga0224497, IMG submission 167970) | Sediment microbial communities from San Francisco Bay, California, United States - SF_Jul11_sed_USGS_13 | ecosystem: Environmental > Aquatic > Marine > Sediment | place: USA...
ATTTTGCGGTTCGCTTCGGCGGAGCCTTGCTCGGCCGCTTCGACGATCGCTTCTTGGTGGTCTTGCTGGCTGCCCGCGTCTTGGTGGTTCGCTTCGTCGTCATGACGCCTCCGGAGCGAAGCACCTTATCGGAAACCATGGCGAGGGCAAGTGCGGCCCTGCTCAGTGTTCTACGACGTATACGAACTCGAGGCGCTCGGGCTGCGCTGGCGGCTTGGCTGCCCCGGGAATCAATCCGACTTCTTGATATCCTACCGCCTCGAGCACGCTCACCATGAGTGTGTCTCGGACGGGCGCTTGAGCAAAAAGATACTGAAGGGGTGTCCGCACGGCATGCCGAATCGCGTGCGTCGCCAAGGTGCGCCCAAGATGACCGCTTGGCTTGCCGAGGCAGGTGGTCGCCTCCGCAGTGAGCCGTCGGCGAGCCGGATCTGCGCTACGCGCGGCAAGCATCTCCCAGCCCAGCACCGAACCATGCCCGTTCTCCGCAATCCAAAACTGAAACACCTCGTCCTGTGACGAAAGCGCGCGACTGAAGTACTCGCTCAGCCGAATCTCGCTCGGAAGTCGGCCGTCCCAATACTCCGAATGCTTCTCGCAGACTCGCAGCACACCTTCGAGATCGGTAAGTCCACCCTGCCGAATGAGGATCCGACTTGTGGGCGCTATCGACGTGCGCATCATCGGACCGTTATGTATATCGCCAAACTAGCAGCCTGAGCAGTCCCCTCATCGGGGACCCCCCAAAAGGCGGTTTGGCTCTCTACTCGACCGCCCGGCACGAGATCGGGTTCGAGGTGGCGTCGTTGTTACCTTCGTCACACTCGTTGTACTGCTGCCCGCTCATGCCATCGTCATCGATCGTGGCCACGACCCGAATCTCGGTCGCCACAACCCCCTCGGGAATCGCAAAGACGACGTCCAACTGCTCGGACTGACCGGGCAAGAGCCAGTCGGTCGTCGGGAACGTGCCCAGGTCGAACTGCCGCGCGCCGTCGGTGGTCTCGACCACCACATGAGTGAGAATCCCAGGAGGAATACTGAGCGAGCCGTCGTTCCCCACGACGACCGCCAACGTGTACTGGGTGTCGTTGCAATCGGTCCGGAAGATCTGTCGCACCACGAAGTCCGGGGCATCGAACAGGCCCCCCGGCTGCACGTTTTGGCGGAAGTTGTTGAGCCGAGAGAGCATCCAGTTCGACTCGGGCTGCCGTGGAATCTGCCCGTCTTCGGTCACGTTGGTCACGCTGTAGCCGTGCTGGTTCCAAATTCGACGGGTGCGCACCCAGTTGTTTTCGGCGTCCTCCCAGATCTCGATTCCGCCGAGATTGGGGTCGATGTTGGGCTCCGGAATCACCACCTCGGACTTCCCGTCGTTGTCGACATCGACGACGATGGGCATCTCGATGCGCGTATTGCTGTTGTGCGAGGTATCTTCATAGAGGATTTGGCCATCACTTCCGCGAAGAATGCGGAAAGTCGTCTCGTCGGCGTAGATGACCTCTGCTGAGCCGTCACCTTCGAAGTCGAACACGCTGGAACCCGTGGCACGGCTCGAGCAGTCGTCGTTTTCGACCATCCAGCGAACCCATTCACGCTGACATTCAGGCGGCAGTGGATCGCCCGTGCACTGGAAATCGAAGACTACGTACGCGGTGGAGCTCGCCGTGCCGATTTCGGCGAACCCATCGCCGTCGAAGTCGGCCACGGTCGGCGGACCGCTTTCGTTCGCCCCTGCCGTGCTCACCACGACTTGTGCGCCCGAGCTCATGATGGGATTACCGTCGACATCGTACGCGGCTAGTTGAAGGGTGCCTCCACAAAGGATGCGCTCGGGCGGAAGCAGATCCCCGTCTTCATCGTAGAGAGGCTCAGTGGGAACGTAGGCGGCGGGCGTGTAGGTAGGCGGTGCGACGTCTCCTGGTGCACCCGGGATACGAATGGGAAGTGGAATCCCCTCGACCGCGGTGCCGTCCTCATCGAGGATGAAAAGCTCGCCGAGCCGAATGATCACGACTTCGCCGTCGTCGTCTGCGTCGAAGTTGCCCACGGCGTTGTAGCCATCGCAGTCGAGTGATCCACCACAGCTGGAGTTCGTGGTGGTGTACTCGTAGGTCCACTTTTCGCTGCCGTCGTAATGATAGACCGTGTTTCCTGCAATGACCTCTTGGAGGCCGTCCCCGTCGAGATCGGCGACTGTCGAGGCCGGGCCGAGAAACGCGTTGTTTCCGATTCCCAAATTTGCGCCGGCGAGCGTCGCCTCGAGATCTCGACCGTCCCAGGCAAGCGCTTCGATCGGCAGGTCGACATCGCCCGGACCCTTCCCAGTCACACCATCGAGAACGACATTCCCGACGATCACTTCAGGCCGGCCGTCGGCGTTGAGATCCGCGATCGATGGCTGGGCCCCACCTCGGGTGTGCTGACTATTGGGCAGCCCGTCGTTTTGCCACATGACCTCCCATGTCGAGCCGTCGTCGGAGGTGCGGCGCCATGCGATCGTGCCGCCATTCTTGAAGGTCGCGACGATCTCTGGGACACGCTCGCTCGGAACGTCATCGGGATGAAGATTGCCAAGCGCGACTCCGGTCGAATTCCCGATCCAATCTTCGGCGGCTAGCCCCTTGAGCGTCGCCAACGTGTCCATCGTGCCGTCTTCGTTACACCCGCCCGATACCACTCGAAGCACGCCGCGGCTCGTGCAACAACCATCGGCCTGACGGTTGAAGCTCACGAACGCGATATCGGGCATGTCGAATACGTCGGTGAGCCCGTCACCGTTGTCATCGGTGAGATTCGCGACTGAGGGCGTCATGACGACGTCGCTCATGCCGGCGATCTCGATCTGCTGCGCGCTCGCGCCCATCGGTGCTGGGGGCGGGGTCCAGCGGCACCCGATGGTCGGTTCGAACTCGCCGATCGGCGGACGGAACTCGCACACCTCCACTGCATCTCGCGGGATGCAACGACCGAGGCTTGGCTCACAGAGCTCGTCGAGCTCGCAGTCTTCGCCAAAGGTGCAATCCTGGCCGAGCGGCACGCAGCCACCCCCGATGCAAGCCTCGCCACTATCACAACAGAGCTCGTTGTCCTCGCCACAAAGACGGGATGGATCTGAACATGCGCTCACGCAGGCTCCCTCGAAGCACATCTCGGAGGCGCCGCAGCAGAGGCCATTGCATTCGATCCGGCCGCCACAATCGGTGACGCAGCTACCGTCCAAGCAGACCCGATCGGTGCCGCAACATTGAGCCGTCCCTCCGAACGCACAGGCGGGGGCGTCGCCACAAATCGAGACACAAAGACCATCGTCCGCGCATTCTTCTCCGAAGGCGCAGTCGCACCCACCCGTGCCCCCAGTCCCCACACGAGGACCGACGGAGCCGGACTCGCCACAGCCGACGAGCAAGACCAAGACCACCATGAGCCGAAAGAAGCCACCCATGTTTTGTAATATAGATGTAAAATTACACCATTACCAGGCCCGAGGGGCCGCTTGCGCTCGGCGCTTGGGAAAGTAGAACTTGTTTCACCGTCCCCAAGAGGCCGGTTCAGGATAGGAGCAACGCCATGGCCATCGTCGAACCACTCGCTGACACCTCCGAAGGGCGGCGCCGGCTCGGGATTCGAAGCCCCGCGACGCGCGAGCCGGTCGGAGAGATCGTCGTCAGCCGTCGCGAGGACGTCGAGGCCGCCATCGTCAAGGCGCGCGACGCACAGCGCGAGTGGGCACGCGTTACGATCGCCGAACGAGCACGGATCGTCCGAAGCACGATCGACATCCTGGTCGAAAGGCGCGACGAGGTCGTCGAGACCATCATCGACGAGACCGGGAAGACGCGGCTCGAAGCCCTGATGATGGAAATCGTCCCGGCGTGTGACTATCTCAACTTCTGGTCGGGGCGCGCCGTCGAGGAGCTCTCCGACGAGAAGCGCAAGCTGCATGGCTACCTGCGACCGGTGAAGAGGTTGATCATGCACTATCGACCGTTGGGTGTGATCGGTGTCATCACGCCGTGGAACGGCCCTTTCTCCCTCGCGATCAACCCCACCATTCAAGCAGTCCTCGCCGGGAATGCGGTCCTCCTCAAACCCTCGGAGGTCGCTCCCTACTCCGGTGACTGGGCGATCAAATTGTTGCGCGAGGCCGGAGTTCCGGAGGGCGTCGTGCAGACCGTGCACGGGGACGGCGAGACCGGTGCCGCGCTCGTCAACGGAGGCGTTCAGAAGATCTCGTTCACCGGAAGCGTGAGCACCGGTAAGAAGATCGCGGCTGCATGTGCAGAGCAACTGATCCCCTACTCGCTCGAGCTCGGGGGCAAGGACGCCATGATCGTCTGTGCCGACGCCGACCTCGAACGCGCAGCCGGTGGAGCGGTCTTCAATTCGATGCTGAATTCGGGCCACGTCTGCATGGGAGTAGAGCGGGTTTACGTGGTGGAAAGCGTGGCGGACGAGCTCGAAGAGCGGATTGCCAACATCGTCAGGGAGCTCCGCTACGGGGCTGGAGACGATGTCGACGTCGGAGCCGTGTTTTGGGACCGTCAACTCCCGATCATCGAGCGCCACATCGAAGACGCCAAAACCAAGGGCGCCGAGATCGTGGTCGGCGGCGAAGCCGACACTACCAACGGACTGTTTTACAAACCGACCTTCGTTCGCAACGTCGACCACAGCATGGAGCTCATGCGCGAGGAGACTTTTGGGCCGATCGTCTCTGTCATGCGAGTAAAGGACGAAGAGGAGGCGATCCGTCTAGCGAACGATTCACATTATGGCCTGAGTGGAAGTGTGTGGACTCGCGACATTCAGAAAGGGATCGAGATCGCGAAACGAATGGAGACCGGTTCGGTGATCATCAATGATGCGTCGATGGCGTACGGGGCGCCCGAGGCGCCTTTTGGTGGAATGAAAGACAGCGGCGTCGGGCACGTCAATGGATTGGGGGCGCTTCGCAGCTACACTCATCAGCAGCCGATCTTGATCCACCGATGGGCGCAAAAACGGGAGCGGGTTTGGTACCCCCACACACCTAAAACGATCGAAGAGATCGACGGTCTGATTCGGATCATTTACGGTACCGCGCTGAAAAAGCTTGGCTTCTTCTCGTAACATCGTTGTATAGTTTGCTCCCGATGGCGCACCCAAGGGACTCCGTGCTGCCGGTGGTGCACCGCGGGGTCGATCAGGTCCTTCATCGGGCATCGAATGTCGGCTACGGGGTTCTCCCGTGGCTGATCAAGAGTTGGCGGCGGGTCGCGGTCGAGCACAACGTGCCGTATCTGCCCACTCGCAAACGCGCGCACCTTCTCGACATCTACCGAAGCCGTGACGCGACGGGCGAGCTGCCGACCATCCTCTACATCCACGGCGGGGCGTTCTCGATGATGTCCAAGGACACCCATCGCCTCATGGCATACGTCTTGGCTGCGCAAGGCTATCAGGTCTTCAACATCAACTATCGGCTCGGTCCGGTGCACCCCTACCCAAAGCCGCTCAAGGACGTCATGGCGGCGCTCGAGTGGATCCTCGATAACGGCGAAAAGTACGGCGCCGACACGAGCCGCCTCGCGATCGTCGGCGAATCGGCAGGCGCCAATCTGACCGCCGCGCTCACCTATTGTGCGACCCACCCGAGGCTCGAGCCGTTCGCCCGGCCCATCTTCGAGCGTGCGCCCGAGATCGGCTGCGTCGCACCCTTGTACGGCGTGCTCGATCTCCATGATGTCGAGCGCTTCTGGCGTGACCCCGACAAGAGTCGCCGCCTAGCGACTTGGATCAAGGCAGAGATTCGGGGAACTGCTCACTCTTATCTCGGCCCGCGCGTACGGCGTGCGCTCGAGTTCCCGCTCGCAAGCCCGCTTCGGCTTCTCGAACGTCCTGCTCCTCCCGGAAGCCGGCCGCTGCCTCCATTCTTCGCCACCGTGGGCACCGCAGACCCATTGCTCCCGGACACGATTCGGCTCCGCGAAGCGCTCGAGGTGTCCGGAACGACCTGCGAGCTCCACGTGTATCGAGGTGAAATCCACGGCTTCAACGTGCTCCTCTGGCGAGAAGCCGCTCGCACACAGTGGGGAGCGCTCTTCAGTTTCTTGAGTCAACACATTGGCGACGCCGAGACAGAGCTCCTTCCCGAAGCGCCCCAGCCCTATGTTTCGCTGGTGGAAGCGTTCGCGGAATAGCTCGGCGTCTCCACTGTCACGGCGTACGGCAGGGGTTCGATTGCGCGACCGCGACGTTCGGCCCACGCACGGGTGAACACCGCGCCGAGGAGGAAGATCTGTGCCGTGTAGTAGATCCAGAGAAGCAGCACGATCAGCGACCCGGCAGCTCCGTACCAGGATGCCGGGCTCGCGTATCCGAGGTAGAGGCCGATCAGAAAAGAGCCCCCAACGACGAATAGCGACGTCGCCGCGGCGCCAACCCATACGTCTTTCCAGGCGATGGTCGCGTCCGGCAACCATCGATAGACCAGCGAGATCAAGAGCCAAAGGACGGCAAAGGCGCTTCCGAACTCGCCCAACGTGAGCAAGTAGTCGGCATCTCCCAAAAAGCGCGCTGCCGCCGTGGCAATGGCGTGAAACAGAACCAAAATGACCAGGGACCCGCCGAAGATGAGCAGCAGGGCGAAGGCCAACATGCGTCGTTCGAAAAGATGGAACCAATCGGGGCGAGCATGAACCAAGAGCTTCGGACGAATGCCCCACATGTGATTGAGAGCCCGGCGCAGCATGGAAAATAGTCGAGCCGACATGTACAACATGATCACGGCTCCGATGGCCGGTGCGGCCCAGCTCTGCGCCTCGGAGCGCATGTCGACCATCGCCGTCAAGAGGAAGCTCGCGAGGTCAGGGCCAAGGAACATCTCCAGCTGAACCACCAATTCTTGCCGAGCCTCGCTCGCCGGTAGGACCAAAGACGCGATCAAGATCATCAGAACGCCCAGCGGCGCGAGCGCGAGCGACGCATAGAAGGCGATCGCACCGGAGAGCAATCGCCCATCATGCGACTGGAAGTAACGCCAAGTCTCGATCAGCAGCGAGACCATCTCGACTCAGTAGCGATAGTAACTCGGCTTGAAGGGACCCTCGGCCGAAATGCCCAAGTAGTCTGCCTGCGCCGGAGTGAGTTTGGTGAGCTTCACACCGAGCTGGCCGAGATGGAGCCGGGCAACCTTTTCGTCGAGCTCTTTCGATAGAACGTAAACCTTGCCGGTCTCGTAGCGATCGCGTTCGGTCCAGAGTGAAAGCTGCGCAAGCACCTGGTTTGAAAACGAGTTGCTCATCACGAAGCTCGGATGACCCGTAGCGCATCCGAGGTTCACGAGCCGGCCTCGGGCAAGGACGATGATTCGCTTGCCGTCGGGGAAGATGAAGTGGTCCACCTGTGGCTTGATCTCTTCTTCAACGACTTTGTTGGCAGGATCGGTGAGCCAGGCCATTTGAATCTCGGAGTCGAAGTGACCGATGTTGCAGAGAATCGCTTCGTTCTTCATCTGCTTCATGTGCTCGCCGGTCACGACGTCGCAGCACCCTGTGGCTGTGACGAAGATGTCGGCGATGGGAGCAGCCTCCTCCATCGTGACGACTTGATAGCCCTCCATCGATGCCTGAAGCGCACAGATGGGGTCGACCTCGGTGATCAACACGCGCGCACCCGCACGTGCCATGGCCTGAACGCAGCCCTTACCGACGTCGCCATAGCCGGCGATCACGACCACCTTGCCTGCGATCATCACGTCGGTCGCCCGCTTGATGCCATCGACCAAAGACTCACGGCAACCGTAGAGATTGTCGAACTTCGACTTCGTCACGGAATCGTTCACGTTGATCGCGGCGCACTTCAGACTGCCTTCACGCTCCATGTCGTAAAGTCGATGAACTCCGGTAGTCGTCTCTTCGGAAAGGCCGACGATCCGGTCGGGCCCCATGAAGAGCTCGGGATATTGTTGATGTGCAATGGCGGTGAGGTCTCCGCCGTCGTCCAGCAACAGGTTCGGCGCTTTGCCGCCCTCGAACGCGCGGAGCTGTTGGTGGATGCACCAATCGTATTCTTCCTCGGTCTCACCTTTCCACGCGAAGACTGGCACCCCGGTGACCGCGATGGCTGCAGCGGCGTGATCCTGAGTCGAAAAGATGTTGCAGCTGGTCCACGTCACCTCGGCGCCGAGCTCGGTCAGCGTCTCGATCAAGACAGCCGTTTGAATGGTCATGTGGAGACAGCCAGCGATGCGTGCGCCCTTTAGAGGCTTCTGCGCGCCGTACTCGCGTCGAAGCGCCATCAACCCGGGCATCTCGTGCTCGGCAATGGCGATCTCTTTGCGCCCCCACTCCGCCAATGCGAGGTCGGCGACTTTGTGCTTCAGATCTGGATTCGGGCTCATGATGGTTTCGTCTCCTGGTTCGGATCGCGTTGTGCAGCGAGCACCTGCCATTGCAAGTGAGAGTCGGGGCCTGGCCCGTACCTTGCTGCGGGAATTACAAAAACTTCGGGATTGATCAACCCGGCCGCCTCGGCAAAACCGATGAGCTCGTCAGGCTCGAAGCCTAGCCATAGGTCGGCCTGGCGGTTGCGCATGCCTTCGTCTCCGTGGTTGCAATAGTCGATCACCAGCACGCGCCCGCCAGGCCGCGCAAGAGAGCTGAGGAGGGAAACCACCTTCTGGGGACGAGGCGCGTGATGCAGCAGTCTTACGGCGAGCACCGCGTCGGCACCGCCGAGCTCCTGCACCCGAGAAAGAACACATGGATCTTCGTAGTCGGTCTGAATCAGCTCCACGTGGTCGTACCGCCGGTCCGAGAGCCTGCGCGCGGCGGTTTTGAGCTGCTCTTCGGAACGATCCACGGCGATGACACGGTCGAACAGCGGCGCCAGCAACTCGACGAGCGCGCCATCCCCAGTGCCCATGTCCACGGCTAGGCTTCGGTGCGGCATCAAGGCCCGTAATGCCGTGAGGTACGCGGACCATTCGGCGACAGGCGGCGTCGCGGTGTCATCGGTGGGCTGCGCGAAGAACGCTCTAGTTTGTTCGTCGCGCGCTCGGATGACCTGGGCAACCCGTGCAAGACTGCCATCCTCGGTGCAGAGCTTGCGCCCCGCCTGCACGGCATCGGTCAACAGCGGGTCGCCGTTGAGAGCGGGAGTTAGCCGCGCCAGGGCTCGGGTTCCCTGACGGCGAACGACCACGAGCCCCGCTTCGCGCAGCTGTTTTAGATGTTTCGACACGTTCGGCTGGGCCTCACCGGTCAGCTCTGCGAGCTCTCCGATCGAGAGCTCGTCCTCGGAGGTGAGTCCGAGCAAACGCAGTCGACTCGGCTCGCCGAGCAACCGATAGAGCTCCCACCTCGGAGATTCGGCTAATGCAGAACCCATAGCGATTGTATATTCCAATATTCGCATAGATGCAACAATCGCTCGGATCCCCCTTAACTTTAGGAAATCATGCGTTTTCTTGATCGGTCGCCGGCTGAAGCGCAGGCAACGAAGCGAGCTTCTGGGCGGCTTCAAACGCCTTCGCAGCCAGCGCGAGCTGTTGAAGCGTGTGGACAGCCTTGGCCGAAAGCCGCGGCGCGCCTGGGCGAGAGAGAAACTGCGCAGCCTGCGAGAACGCCCCGAGATCACGAACCGCCTTGACGTAGTAGCCCTCGGCAAACGTCCCGCCCCTTTCACACGCTTGTTCGAGAAGCGGGATCGCGTCGTTGGGCCGGCCGAGCTCGACGAGCACTGCGCCTTCGAGCGCTGGATCAGCAATGCGGTCCCCGGACATCGAGCGAAGGGCTGCTTCGGCCTCCCGGGGCTCGCCGCCGAGAAGCCGACCCCAGGCAAGCAGGTGAAAAGCCTCATCGAGATCCTCGGTGGAACCACCCTTGGCGACTAGCTGTGACGCCGCCTCGACCAACCCTGCGCCATCGCCACGCTCGAGCGCCATGAACGCCTGCTCGACGAGCCCGCGCGGAAGGATTGTGGACCGCTGTCGCTCCGCGCGGAAGACCTGGTAGGTGCTGAATCCGAGCAGCAAGAGCAGAATCGTCGCCGGATACATGCGAGTTGCGACCGTCACCACGAAGAGCATCCCGATCACGGCAAACGACACATACGAGGCGAGGAGACGCCCACGTGATGGAACCGCGAAATCAAAGAGCGCAGCCACGATGTTGCCGCCGTCGAGCGGCATGATCGGCAGCAAGTTCAAGAGCCCCCATCCGAGGTTGACCCAAACCAGCGACCGAAACAGGTAGCGTCCAAGCGACGGGTCCGGAATCTGAAGCACATCCATCAGCACGAGCGACAGCGAGCCCACGAAAATACCGACCGCCGGCCCCGCGGCGCTCACGAGGAGGTTGCGCAACGGGCTCATCGGCTCCCGTTGCTCCCACCAGGTAATCCCGCCGAGGGCGACCAGCTCGATCCGAGGCGTTCGGCCAAATGCCCTCCCCGCGAGCGCGTGGCCGAGCTCGTGCATGAGAATTCCTTGGAGCACGACGGCCACCCAAATGAGAAGCCCCGCCCAGCCCTCGGCGCTGTCGAGCGTCCATAGCCAAAGGGCCATCAGCCAGAACCACAAGTGGATCCGGACCGGAATTCCCAGCAGTCGAAACTCGATGCTCATGATGCGCAATATGGGTCGCCCGCGGCGATCGACCAGTCCGTCTCCTCAGCGACGCCGTGATTCTTCGACAATTCGCTTCTTCGTAGCCGCCCAACTGCAGATCCTGCAACTGCTGAGATCATGACTTCGAGCGGGACAATACTCCCGGCCGAAGTAGATGATCTGAAGGTGGCGCCGGATCCACGTGTCTTCGGGAAACACTTTCTTCAGATCAAGCTCGGTTTTCGTCACGTTCTTGCCATCGGAGAGGCCCCAGCGTGCGGCGAGCCGGTGGATGTGCGTGTCGACGGGAAATGCGGGCTGATGGAACGCCTGGCACATGACGACGGAGGCTGTTTTGTGTCCGACGCCGGGGAGCGCCTCTAACGCGCCGATGTCAGCCGGAACTTCGCCGCCGTGCCGCTCCAACAGAAGTGTGGCCATCGCTTGAAGGTTCTTTGCTTTGGTCGGAGCAAGACCCACCGTCCGGATGAGGCTCAGAGTCTCGTCCACTGGAAGCTCCGCCATCGCGAGTGGGTTTGGCGCCTTTGCGAAGAGCCCCGGAGTAACCTCATTGACCTTCTTGTCGGTCGTCTGGGCGCTCAACATGACCGACACGAGCAGCGTGAAGGGGTCCCGATGGTCGAGAGGGATCGGTGGCTCTGGATAGAGCTCGTCGAGGATCTTCCCGATGCGGTCCGCTTTTTCCTGGCGGTTCATCAGCGGAGCTTAGAGCTCTCGGGCGTCCGCGTTGATCTTGTATTTGCAGAGGATGCTGGCGTCGGCGAGGACGTGCCCGTCGATGGCGGCGAGCACGTCTTGGCTGGTGAACTTGCCCTCGACCGGAGCGGTGCCGATGTCGAGTGCATACACCGTGAAACGATAACGATGTACGATGCTATCGTTGAATGGGGGGCACGGCCCATCGTAGCCGTAGTAGTCGCCCTTCATGTCGGGATCGCCAGCAAACCAGCCGGTGTAGTCGTTGATCCCCTGGCGCGTGTCCTCGGGCCCAGCCGGCCCCTCCTTGCCACGCGCGGTAACGCCGTCGCTGAACGCGCCCTCTTCGATCGAGCGGTCCGGGGCTAGGTCGACCAAGACCCAATGGGCAAAGTCGGCGCGGGGCAAATCCGCCGGAACGACCCTGCCTTCCTTGTTGACGTCGTCCGGCTTGGTCGGCGCGTCTAGGTCGATACAGAGGATCGCGATCGACTTCGTTCCATCTGGAACGCCCGACCACTCGAGATGCGGGTTCTTGTTTCCCGCGAGCTCGATCTTGCCATCAGCGCTGGTCTTCCCAAGCGCGTATCGCGAGCGAATGAAATCGCCGTCGTTGAAACTGTCACTTCGTACCTTCATGGCAGAGGATGTCAGCACCGACCGGGAGAGCTGTCAAATGACTCTGCGTCCACCGGTGACCCGGGCCGCGCCGCCACCGATGGGGGCTTCGTCGGCCATGACGGGCTGTCAGCTTGCCGAGACCTCGGACCGGTTAGAATCGTCTTTTCCGCCGGGCTGGCGCCTGCAGCGTCTCTGACGTACGAAGGGCTTCGATGCGGCTGCTGTTCGTTTCCCACTCCTTCCCTACTCCTGACGCTCCGATGAGCAATGTCGGGGGGATGCAGCGGGTGGCGACGGAGCTTCATGCTGCGCTCGAGACGCGTGACGATGTCCCGATGCGCACGCTCGTGCTTCGATCGAGCTGGAAGTGGGTGCACTTGAAGGCGGGGTTGTTTCTGGCTTCGCTGGCGGTCCGGTTGGGGCGCGAGGCGAGAAAGCACGAGGCCGATACGATCTTGTTTACCAGCATGACGACGGCGCTTCCGCTCTTGTCGGCAGCGCCGCGACTCAAGTCACGAGGCATTCGCCTTGCCGCGATCGCACACGGGCTGGATGTGACCGACCCCAACCCCGCGTATCAAATCGCAGTTCGAAGGCTCTGCCGAGTGCTGGACGTGGTCATGCCGGTCAGCCGCGCGACGGGAAAAGAGCTCGTCGCGCGCGGATTGCCGCGCGCGCGAATGCACGTAGTGCCAAACGCAGTCGACGTCGATCGGTTCACGAAGGCTGCGTCGGATGGCTTGGAAAGAACGACGAGACACATCGAAAGCGCTCCTGCTTTACCCGACGACGCGTTCCTCCTCGTCGCCGTCGGGCGCCAGGTTCCCCGCAAAGGATTCGCCTGGTTCATCGAAAACGTCATGCCCAAGCTTCCTGACCGCGTCGTGCTCTGGTTGGCGGGTGACGGACCAGAACGTGAAGCCATCGAAGACGCGATTCAGCGGAATGCACTCGGACTGCGCGTGCGTTGCTTGGGGAAGATCAGTGAAGAAGATCTCATCGCGCTCTACCGAACGGGCCATCTCTTGGTGATGCCCAACATCAACGTCCCTGGCGACATGGAAGGCTTTGGAATCGTGATGCTCGAAGCGGGAGTCTGCGGGCTCCCGACCCTGGCGGCCGATCTGGAAGGCATCCGCGACGTCATCGAGGAAGGTGTAAACGGATGGTTCGTGCCAAGCGGGAACGCCAACGCGTTCGTCGACCGCATCGAAAGCCTCCTCGACGCCCCAGATGACCTACGAAGGGCAAGCAAGCGAGCAGCCGAGTACGTGTCGTCCACGTTCAGATGGAACACCACCACACAGCGCTACGTGGACATCCTCCAACGGCCCCGGCCATTCCCCAGACCCTGGCACTGACACTCTAAGCGCGATCCCACAGACGAAGCGCGCCACGCATCGCTTCCTCGAGCGAAAAGAAACGCACCTTGGCGGGCATGTCTTGTTGAAGGTGACGCGCGTTTCCTCCCCCGAGATGAAGCTCATCGTAGTTGAAGAGGCGCTCGAGCTGACCGAGGGCATCGGCCACTCGCCCGGTCCACTCCGAAGGGCCGATGCGTTTGAGCTCCGCGTCGCGAACCAAGTCCTCGTAGGTCTTGTCGTCGCGAAACGGGTGATGCCCGAGCTCGAGGTTCGGAACGAGCCGGCCGTCGGTGAACAACGCCGTCCCGAGTCCCGTTCCAAGCGTCAGTATCAGCTCGACGCCATGTCCTTCGACCACACCAAGCCCCTGTAGGTCCGCGTCATTGAGCACGCGGACCGGACTGCCGAGCCGCTCCTCCAACTTCGCGGTCAAGGGCACGGCTCGCCAAAGCTCGTTGCCGAGATTCGGCGCATTGTAGGTGACGCCGGATTTCACGACGCCGGGAAAACCCACCGACACGCGATGGTAGGCCTCCACGGTGTCGGCAACTTCACGGATCACGGTAATGATCGCGTCGGGGGTCGCAGGGTCCGGGGTCGGGCGGCGTTGCGACGCTGCCTTGACGGAGCCGTCGTCACTCAGCGTGAGGAACTTGATGCTTCCGCCGCCGATGTCGATCGCCAACGTGCTCATGAGGCTGACTCGCGGTGCCGCTGGTAGTACTCGATCAGCTGTTGCGTGGAACCGTCGTGCTCGCCTTGTTGCCCGCTGAGCTCCGGCAGGACGACCTTTGCAAGCTGTTTCCCGAGCTCTACGCCCCACTGGTCGAAGCTATAGATGTTCCAGATGACGCCCTGTATGAAGATCTTGTGCTCGTAGAGTGCGATCAATCGTCCGAGCGCTCGCGGAGTCAGCTTTTCGAACATGAACGTGTTGCTCGGTCGGTTGCCAGGGAACGCCTTGTGAGGCGCGAGCAGATCGACTTGTTCTTTCGACGCGCCACTCTTGCGGAGCTCGTCACGCGCCTCTTCCTCCGTTTTTCCGCGCATCAGCGCCTCGGCCTGCGCGATGCAATTGGCCACGAGAATGTCATGATGTTGGCTGAGAGGGTTCTGACTCTGTGCGGGCGCGATGAAGTCGCACGGCACCAAGTGCGTCCCCTGGTGGAGCAGCTGGAAGAAGGCGTGTTGCCCATTGGTCCCTGGCTCTCCCCAGACGATGGGTCCGGTGCCGTAGCCCACGACTTCACCCTCGCGCGAGGTGCGCTTGCCATTGCTCTCCATGTCCGCCTGCTGCAGGTACGCGGGAAATCGGTGCAAGTACTGATCATAGGGCAAAACGGCATGCGACGTGGCAGCAAAGAAGTCCCTGTACCAGACCCCGAGGAGCGCCATCAGCACCGGGATGTTCTCGCGCAAGGGCGCCGTTCGAAAGTGCTCGTCCAGTTCATACGCGCCTGCGAGCAACTCCTCGAAGTGTTCCATTCCAATCACGCATGCGATCGAGAGCCCGATCGCCGACCAGAGCGAGTACCGACCGCCCACCCAATCCCAGAACTCGAACATGTTGTCAGGATCGATCCCAAACGCCGTCACGGCCTCGCGGTTCGTCGATATTGCCACGAAATGCTTGGCCACTGCGTCTTCGCTTCCGAGGCTGTCGACCAACCATTGGCGGGCTGAACCCGCGTTGGTCAGCGTTTCCTGCGTCGTAAAGGTCTTCGAAGCGATGATGAAGAGGGTCGTTTCGGCGCGCACTTCTCGGAGCACCTCGCTCAGATGGGTCCCGTCGACGTTCGATACGAAGTGCGCACGTAGCCCGTCTTTCCAATACGGGCGGAGCGCTTCGGTGACCATGAGTGGCCCGAGGTCTGACCCACCGATCCCGATGTTGACGACGTCGGTGATGGCTCGCCCGGTGTGTCCCGCCCACGAGCCGTCACGAACTGCAGCGGCGAATCGGCGCATTTGCTCGAGCACGCGCCGCACGTCGGGCATCACGTCGACCCCCTCGACCATGACCGCACGTTCCCCTCGATTGCGGAGTGCGGTGTGCAGAACTGCACGGCCTTCGGTCACGTTGATCGCGTCCCCGGCGAACATGCGGCTGATCCAATCACGAACACCACATTCTTCGGCTAGCTCCACGAGGAGGCTAACGCTCTGATCGGTGATGCGATTCTTCGAATAGTCGAAGAGAAGGTCGCCAAGCGTCGACGAGAAGCGCCCGGCACGTTCGGGGTCCTCGTCGAAGAGCTCCCTCATCTGTAGGTCGCGCACCTCATCGTAATGAGCCCGAAGCGCGCGCCATGCCTCGGTCTGGGTAGGGTCGACCATCGGACCCAAACTTAGCCGCTGCGGGCTTAGTTTACTAGGAGGGGCGCGAGGACGAGTGCGACGATGCTCATCAGCTTCACGAGGATGTTCAAGGACGGGCCGGCCGTATCCTTGAAGGGGTCGCCAACGGTGTCGCCAACGACCGCCGCGTTGTGGGCCTCGCTGCCCTTCTCGTGAACCGAGCCGTCGGTCATCTTGTAGCCGCCACCCTCGAACGACTTCTTGGCGTTGTCCCAGGCGCCGCCAGCGTTCGCCATGAAGAGAGCCATGGCCACGCCCGACACGGTGACCCCTGCAAGCAGGCCACCAAGCGGTTCGGGGCCCATCACGAAGCCGACGATGACCGGCGTGAGAATCGCGAGCGCGCCGGGCGCGAGCATGCGCTTGAGCGAGGCCTCCGTCGAGATCTTCACACAGCGTGCTGTATCGGGTTTGGCCTTACCCTCGAGGAGACCCGGAATCTCGCGGAACTGCCGGCGAACTTCTTCGATCATATCCATCGCGGCCACGCCCACCGCCTTCATCGCCATCGACGAGAAGAGGAAGGGAAGCATCGCGCCAAGGAACAGGCCGGCCATCACCATCGGCTTCGAAATGTCGATGCCGGTGATCTTCGCGGTTTGTGCGAAGGCTGCAAATAGTGCGAGAGCCGTCATGGCGGCGGAACCGATCGCAAAGCCCTTGCCGATGGCTGCCGTGGTGTTGCCGACCGCGTCGAGCTTGTCGGTGCGCTGGCGAACCTTCGGATCCTGGCCGCTCATCTCGGCAATGCCACCTGCGTTGTCGGCGATTGGGCCGTAGGCATCGACGGCAAGCTGAATGCCGGTCGTGGAAAGCATCCCGAGCGCGGCGATGGCGACGCCGTAGAGCCCAGCTACTTTCGCTGCGACGACCACGCCAAAAGCGATCACGAGGATCGGCAATGCGGTCGATTGCATGCCGACGCCGAGGCCGGCGATGATGTTCGTGGCGGTACCGGTCTTGCTCTGCTCGGCAATGCTATCGACTGGGGGCTTGTGCATCGATGTGTAGTACGACGTGATGAGACCCACCGCGACGCCGGCGAGCAGACCCGCGACGGTCGCGTAGCCGACGTCTGTCCACGTCACGAGCTGACCCTTGAGGTTCGTCGCCCCCTCGGCCGGCCACATGTACTTCGCGATCCCGAAGGTGGCGAGGGCCATCACGCCGGCGGCACCAAAGGCACCCCTGTCGAGGGCATGCTGGGGATTGCCGCCTTCCTTGGTCCGCACGAAGAACGTGCCGACGATCGAGCACACGATGCCCGCCCCCGCGATCACGAGCGGCATGATCACCGGGCCGATCGACGTACGTTCGGAGACCACGTTGAAGCCGAGCGCCAACACCATCGCGCCGATGATCGCACCGACGAACGACTCGAAGAGGTCTGCACCCATACCGGCCACGTCGCCGACGTTGTCACCCACATTGTCCGCAATGACGGCGGGGTTACGAGGGTCGTCTTCTGGAAGGCCGGACTCGACCTTGCCGACCAAGTCGGCGCCGACATCCGCTGCCTTCGTGTAAATCCCGCCCCCCACGCGTGCGAAGAGCGCGATCGACGAGGCTCCCATCGAGAAGCCGGTGATCACGTTGACGGTTCGGGTCAGCTCCCAACCGAGGACATCATTGAAGAGGATGTAGAGCCCGCCAAGGCCTAGCGTCGCCAAGCCGACGACGGTCATGCCCATCACCGTGCCGCCGTTGAACGCGACAGCGAGCGCGGGGGCCAAGCCGTCACGAGCCGCGGCGGTAGTGCGCACATTGGCGTTCGTGGCGACCTTCATCCCGGCCCAACCGGCAGTCGCCGAGGCCAAGGCGCCCACGACGAAGGCGCCCGCGATCTGCCAGCCACGCGATGCGTCTCCAAAGTACGCGAACGCGAGAACCGAACCGACGATCAACACGAAGATCGTCAAAACCCGATATTCCGCGCGGAGGAAAGCCAGGGCGCCTTCCTGAATCAGTCCGGCGATCTCGACCATCTTCGTGTCGCCCGGGCTCTGTTTGGAGACCCATTGGGCCTTCGACCAGGCGAAAAGGAGAGCGAGCACGCCCGCTGCTGGGGCTGCATAAATCAGTTTGTCCATATCCGCGGAACCTCTATTCGCGCCCGGTCTCGGTGAAGTGCTTGGCGGGCGGCGCGTTTCTACAAGATTTCAAAATCAGGTCAAACCCAGGCGCAGCGGAGTTCCAAGATCCCTGAAAATACCGCGGAATCAACTCGCCCGGGCTTCGGCGATCGCGTTCCGGGCCGCAGCGAAGTCCGCGGGGCCCTGTACGCTGAGCCGCCCGACATCTCGGTCGATTCGGACCAAAAGACCACTCAGAACGCGGCCAGGCCCCACCTCGACGAACAGGGAGACGCCGTCGGCGATCATGCGGCGGACGCTGTCTTCCCAGCGAACCGGCCGACTGACCTGACGGACCAACGCATCTTTCGCCGACGTTGCATCGGTGACGGGCTCGGCGTCGACATTGACATACACGGGCACCCTCGGGGCCGAAAACGCGATCGCTTCGATGTCCTCGGCGAGTCGTCGCTCCGCCGGTTCCATCAATGTCGAATGAAACGGGGCACTCACGGGAAGAGAGCTCGCGCGGGCGCCAGCCTCTTTGAGCTTCGCCCCCGCCTCTCGTACCGCGTCCGTCTCTCCCGCGATCACGATCTGCTGCGGCGAATTGTAGTTCACCGCCTCGACGAGCCCCGGGACTTCCGCGCAGATCCGGTCGACCAATGTGCGGTCAGCTTTGAGAACCGCCGCCATCGCGCCTTCGCCATAAGGGACGGCGTCTTGCATGTAGATCCCCCGCTTTCGAACCAGCCGCACCGCGTCGGCAAGGCCGACCGCACTGGCGGCGACGTACGCCGAGTACTCGCCCAGGCTGTGCCCAGCCACGACGTCGAACGGCACGTCGAGCGCACGAAGGAGCGCAATCGACGTCGCCAAAACCGCGGGCTGGGTATTGGCCGTCAGCTTCAGCTCTTCTTCGGGGCCTTCGAAACAGAGTTCCGATAGCCTTTCGCCAAGGGCGGCGTCGGCAGCGTCGAAAACTTCGCGCGCGGCCTCGAATTCGTCGTACGCCTCGCGGCCCATTCCGACCTTTTGACTGCCCTGACCCGGAAAAACGAGCGCGACCTTGCCCATCGCGGAGCTGCATAGCACGATTTGAAGGGGGTTACGCTTGGAGGAACCGAACAATGCCGAAGACGCCGAGCACTTGAGCGCGCTGTCGATCGGTCATTACATCATGGCGGGTCTCTCGGCGATCAGCGCGATACCTCTGGTGGGCTATGCCTTCGCAGGCGCCAAGCTCGCCGAACGGCTCACCGACGAGATGGCGGTAACCATGGGAGACCTCTCTGGTCAAGCAGGAGTCGACCCTCTTGCTGGCGCCCCCATGGAGATGATGGACGATCTCGGCACCCTCGTGATCACGCTGGTAGCTCTCAGCCTCGTGTTGGTCGTCGTCACGGCGATCGGCTTCTTTCTGGTCGGGCTAAAGCTGCGCCAACGCCGATGGTGGACGTTTTGTTATTTGAGCGGCTGGGGCGAGTGCTTGATGTTTCCGTTTGGGACGATTCTCGGGGTGTTCACGATCATCGTCCTGTCGCGCCCGACGGTGAAGCGCTCGTTTGGCATGCGCTGATTGACAACGACCCCAACCCACCGTACCGATCACCGTTCTCTGGAGGCTACTCGATGGTTGAAGCAGAAGAGCTCGAGGAAAGGATTCGCAAGGGCGTCGCGAACGTGTCTCACCTCGTGGTCACGGACCTCACCGGCACCAAAGACCACTGGGAGGCGCTCGTCGTATCCGAAGCTTTCAGCGGCAAAAACCGCATCGAACAGCACCAGATGGTCTACGCAGCGCTAGGCGAGCTCATGGCGGGCCCCGTCCACGCACTTGCGCTCAAGACCTACTCGCCCGAGAGTTGGGCTAAGCAAGAGGGTTAACATGGAAGATTCCGTCCGAGAAAAGATTCAAGGCATCATCGACTCGAACGACGTCGTCCTTTTCATGAAGGGGACGAAAAACTTCCCGCAATGTGGCTTTTCGGCCACGGTCGTCGAGGTCCTTCGCCGCGCCGGCTCGGACTTCCAGGACGTGAACGTGCTGGAAAATCCGGAGATTCGTCATGGGATCAAGGAGTTCGCCAACTGGCCAACGATCCCGCAGCTTTACGTCCGGGGTAAGTTCGTCGGTGGCTGCGATATCGTCCGCGAAATGTACGAGAAGGGTGAACTCGACGCCGTGCTTTCTGCTAAACAAAGCTGAGGCGTCAGACCCTTATGGCCGAGCTTCTTGGCGGCAAATACGAAGTGCTCGAGCTCGCTGGCGAAGGCGGCATGGCCAAGGTGTATCGTGGCCAGACCCATGGCGCCGCAGGGTTCGTCCGCCCGATCGCCATCAAGCGCGTCTTGGCCCCTTTGAGTCAGAACCCCGAGTTCCTGAAGATGTTCGTCGAGGAAGCACGCGTCGTATCGGAGCTCGAGCATCCGAACATCGCCCAGATTCACGACTTCGACCGCGACCGCGCCGGAGAGTATTACTTGGTTCTCGAGTGGGTCGATGGCCTCACACTTGCAGAATGGCGACAAGCCCATCGCAAGCACGGCCAGCAAACCCCCTGGCACCTCGTCGCCGCCATCGGGATCGAAGTACTGAAAGCGCTTCATGCCGCCCACGTGCGTGTCGACCCGACCGGAAGCCCTGCTCCGATCTTTCACCGTGACGTGACGCCCCAGAACGTGATGGTCAGTAAGTGCGGCGTGGTGAAACTGACCGATTTCGGGCTCGCGCGCGCGATGGACCGGAGCAGCATCACGAAGCCCGGCTTCGTGAAAGGAAAGATCGCTTACCTGGCACCGGAGCTCACGTACGAGGCAGACCCGAGCGCACAGACCGATCTCTTCAGCGTCGGCGTGGTCCTCTGGGAGGTTCTCGCCGGAGAAAAGCTTTTCAAAGGTAAAGATCCCCTAAAAGTGGTCGGGACCATTCGAGGCATGGAAATTCCCAACCTCGCCGAAGTGCGACGAGACATCCCTGTCCGACTCCGAGAGATCATCGGACGAGCGCTTCAGCGGGAAGCGAACGACCGATACCCCACGGCGCATGCGATGGGGCGTGACCTCGCTGCCCTTCTCCGCACGACGGAAGAGCCTACCGACTCCGACGTAATCGCCAGGAGCATTCACTGGGCCCGACGACAGCTTGCCGAGGACGATCAGACGGAGGCCCCAACCAAACCGTTTGCCGCCGGGCCTGCGCTCGCACGTGCTGGCGCCGCCGACGAAACGATCCCCGACACCAGCATCCCCCTCACCCGACGTCGCCGCTAGAGTAGGTCGACGCCTAGGCCGAACAGCACCGAAATGACGATGAAGGGCGGGGTCATGCCGATCATCGCGGCGATCATGTAGTCGCGGAACGTGACGCCGGACATGGCGAGGGTGTAATTCACCGGCGGTATCGCCCACAAGAACAAGCGGATCACGATCATCGAGCGAAGAGGTTGTTCTTCGAGGCGGTCTAGCCATTTCTTGAAAAAGGGCGTCTTGATTTCCTTGAGAGGTTGCCCCCCGATCGTTCGAACGATGATGAAAGAAATCCCCACGGAAATCGTGGCAGCGATGACCGAGGCCACCGCCCCCCAAAGCGGACCATACGCCAGCCCGGCAACGGCAACGAATACGAAGCCCGGAATGTAGAGCAGCTGGCCGACTGCGAACATTCCCGCGAATACGAAGAAGCCCCCAATCCCGGCAGCCCGCATCGACGCGCGGATTCCTTCGACGGTGACCTCCTCGTTGAAGCCGGTGGCAAGACCGATCGCGTAGACGCTCCCGAGAAACAGTGCCAACAGCGTGAGGCGCGCCAAGGTCCGGTTCACGAGGCGCAGTAGTGCACAGTCGTCAGGCGAAGACCAGCCCGTTTTGACTGGCTAAGGCTCGAGCAGCGTATCCAAGGGGTTGCGCGTGACCCGGTTGGATCCGTCCAGCGAATTGATGTCGATGCGACTCAGGTCCACCCGCGGTGAGAAAATCGTCTGGTGAAACGAGTCCACCACTCTTTGCCGATAAGCGCTTCCGGTTTCGTTCTCTTCGAGCTCCACTTGGCTGCAGCCCCACGATGTGCTGGTTCGTCCGAACAAACAGGCCTGGCCCCCCTGAACTTGAATCCGCAACCCGTCGTCCGAGGGCTCAAATCGTGGCGAACGACGCAGCGCCTTGGCGACCTCGCGGTCGATCTCGGAGCCGGAGGATTCAACCCTCACGGGAAGCGCCCAGCCGAGGCGTCTGAACAGACCGGGATCAGAGCCGAGAACCTGTTCGTACAGGGTCGCGGTTTGCCGCGGGTCCGAAAGCGAGCTGGCCAGTACTGCTCTCACGCGTTCACGGAGCAAAGCATCGCCCGGCTGCAGGCCTTCGAGCGCACCCTCTGCGTGCTCGATCGCGTCATCGTAGCGCCCTTGTACGAGAGCGACCTCGGCAAGCACCGCGTCGTAGTAGGCAGAAGCGCCTTCCCTCGAGTCCGTGGAGCGCACGCGAACGATTGCTGCGCGTACCACACCGGGGCCGAGCACAGGGATCAACTCCCCGGTCAGCCACGGCGGCATGACCGCGCTTCGGGCGGTTCCGATCGCAAACGTTCCGACCAACCGAGAGTCATCGTCGAGAAACCTTGCCGCCTGGCGGGCGCTCATCCACGCTTGGAAACGCAACCAGGCTGCGTTCGCATGCGCCCACCAACGCCGATGGAAAGGCTTGGCAACCGCGCGCTCGATCGTCATCTCCGCGAGCATCAGCCGGGCCTGGCGGTCTAACAGCGCCACGACACTTCGATCCTGCTCCGGATCGCGGCTGTTGTGCGCACGGCGATCGGGGAGCACGACAGCTTTGTCCGTGATGCGCAGGGCTTCGTCGGGTCTTCCCATCAACAACAGGAAGGCAGCCAACGACCGACGGGCTTCGTTACGATCGGAATCCCTCACGTGAGCTGGTCGAGCAGCGCGGTGACGAGGCACTTCTCTCAGCGCAGAAAGCGACTCCGCGAAGCGGCCCGCGCGCATGTAGAGGTCTGCGAGCTCTAGCCATGGGTTTCCATACCACGAAAGCCCGCTCCTGCTGGCCTCCATGAGAAGACGCTCCGCCTCGTCGAAACGAAAGATCGACCTCGCCGCCTCGGCGTAGTTCCCGAGATCGACCGCCGTCGCGCTGCCAAACTGGCTTCGAGCGTACTCGACGGCGTCGCGGCAGGCTTCATAGCTCTCGGCATCGTCACCCGCTTCGAACTCGACCGCGCATAGCGCGTTTTTGGCCCGCTCGATTTGATACGGGTCGCCGGTCGCGAGGCCTTCCTCGGCGGCGATGCGCGCAGCGGCGAACTGCCGCTTCTTCATCAGCGGCCACGCGAGCTCCGCCTTCAATTGTGGCGTGTAAAGCTCGTTGTATTGGCGCATGAAATCGAGCTGCTCGTCATAGTGCTCCAAATTGCCATGAGTCATCGTGAGCGCGATCAGGATGCGCGCATGCCACCGCCATGGCTGGCTCGGGACCGGCGAGGCGCCATGCCGAGCCTCGAAAAGCTCCAATGCCCGCGTCTCATGAAAGAGCGCCTTGGGGAAGTTCGCCTCTCCGTAGTGTTGGGCTTCAGCGAAAACCAGATGTCCGACGTACGAGCTCGGATGCTCGACGAGAAACTTCTCGGCCGCATCTCGAGCTTTCACATATCGTTGCCGTTGGACGAGATCCCACAGAAGCACCTCCTCGGGCGAAGCCTCTTCACCTTCGAGCAGCAAGGGGTCCGCCATGTCGTCGGCGGAGGCGTGGCATGCCCAAAGCCCAACCGTAGTCAGCGCAAGCGCAAAATGAAGTGCTGCACAAGCACGCATCGGGAGGTCACCTTCGACGCAAGCTCGCCCTCGCGAGCTTTTCGATCTCCACCGCGGCGACCTCGGCGATGAGGGCATCGATGTCTTCGACACCTGGGGCGCATTCCAATCGATGCTTGAATACGTAGGGCGCCAGGGCCTCGATGTCCTCGGGGGATACGAAGTCGCGACCGTGAATCACCGCGCGAGCCTGGAGAGCGGGAAGCATCAACACGAGCGCGCGGGTCGAGGCTCCCTGCAGGACCCGCGGATCGGCGCGAAGCAGCCGTGCCAAATCGACCAGGGCCTCCTTGACGACAGGCGCCACGTGAACGGCCGAACGAGTTTGACGCCTAGCAGCGAGGACTTCCTCGCGCGTGACCCCCGGAAAGTCGCGCGCGACCTCTAGGCTTGCCCGCGGATATTGATCCAGCACCTCGAGCTCCGATGCGCGATCGATGTGCTTCATTTCGACCTTGAATAGGAAGCGATCGAGCTGAGGCGTCGGCAGAGGATACGTCCCGGCTAGATCGAGTGGGTTCTGCGTCGCGATGACGAAGAACAAATCGTCGAGCGGGTACGACGTGTTGTCGACGGTGACCTGCTTCTCCGCCATGGCTTCGAGCATCGCTGCTTGCACTTTGGGCGAGGTGCGATTGATTTCGTCGGCCAACACGATGTGGGCGAAGACCGGACCGCGTCGGAAGGAGAAGCGACTGGTCTCGACGTCGAAGACGTTGGTCCCGGTGATGTCGCTAGGGAGTAGGTCTGGGGTGAACTGAATCCGACGAAAGGCGGAAATCCCAGCGGTGGCTTCTGGCCCTTCGAGCGCATTGCCGAGCGCGCGGGCGAGTGTCGTTTTGCCGGACCCCGGATAGTCCTCGAGCAGCACGTGCCCATCGGCGAGAAGCGCGATGAGGACGAGCTCGACGACTTCGTCTCGGCCCCGGACCGCTCCCCGCAGCCTGGCGCGAAGTCGTTCAGCGACCTCGCGCGCCCCGGATAAGGAGTCCTCTAGGGATGACTGAATGGCTGGTTGCATTTGTGCTCCGGGCTCTCCAAAGGATGGCATCATTTTGAACGTAACCAAGACCAAGGGGTGATGAACCCCAAAAATCGCTTCCACGCTGGAAAACGCTGGCGAATCTCGCGTCGAACGTCCAGGGCGTCTTCGCGCAGCGAGCTCGAGTCCGGTTCATGGCGCCCGAACGCCGATGCGATGTGCGCGCGGGTCAGGCGCTCGAATGCAGGCATTTGATCGCGAATGCGGGTGGCGAACGACTCACGCGATTCGCCGGGCGCGCGCAAGACCGACACCTCTCCGATGCGGTCGAGCTCCGCACGATACACGACCCGCGAAAGAGCTGCGGTGGAGCTCCACTCCGGCGCGAACCGACGCCATCCCTTGACACCGAAGAGAAAGATGAGCACCGCTACGACAAACATCAAGAGCCAGGTGCCGATCGTCATCGTCACGCGGCGCGCGAGCTCTCTGATCTTCGGGAGGTCGGTCGCGGAGAGGGGAAGCGGAGAGGCTCCCCGAGCAAGCTCGCCGAGCAGACGCTGAAGGTCGGCATCCATGGGCTGCTCGGGTGGATCGAGCGCGCGCTCGGGATAGACATCGAGCACGACCCATCCGAACCCATCGATGTAGATCTCCGGCCATGCGTGAGATGCAGCACCCGACAGAAGAAGGGATGAGCCTCCTTGCCGCGCCGACTCGCTGACCGCGTAGCCTGTGGCGACGCGCGCGGGGACACCGAGGCTCCTCAAGAGGTATGTCGCTGCATGAGCGAAGTGAACGCAGTAACCCGTGAGGTCTCCGAAGAGGAAACTCGCGGTGGGATCTTCGGCGCCACTGTGCTCGTTCTTGAGGCTGTAAATCCCCTCGCGACCCAACCACGATGCCACCGAAAACGCCCTTGCGACTTGGCTGTCGGCCAGCTCCTGGGGTACTTCGGAGGCGATCTCTGCCGCCAACTCCTCGTAGCGCGGATCGGGTGGCGTCTCCGTGTAGTGAGCCCACTGGTCTTTCGACCACTTTGGAGAACCAAGCTCGCCGTCGAGCATCGCCGCATAGTCGGAGGTCAGCACTCCCGAGATGGCTCGATAGACGCGACGGAACCGATTCGGATAAGGGTTCTGCATCGGCTCGACTTCGACGGGGGCTTCGAGTGCAAAAGGCTGCGTGTGATCCGCCATCAGGGCGATCGTGGTTTCGAGGGGACCCCGATTTTCGTTCGTGGGGGGTGCGTCGGTGATTTCGAACGGCCGCGTCGGAAAGTGCGGAATCAGATCGCGGTCCACATCACGCCGACCCGAGGTGACCAGCTTGCGCCCGTTGTACTGACTGAACGCGCCTTGGCGGAAGTAGTAAACCCCGCTGGGAGGGGAATAGTCGTCGTGGAACAGCACCACGGCCACGGGCACGCGCGCACCGCCTGCGCTGTACTTGTTCCGGAACTCGAGCTCGCTGTTGGAGGGGCCCTGTTGCTGCTGTTTCTGGCCCTTGTCCTCCTTCTTTCCTTGCGCCTCGTTTGGTCGAAGACCGAGTCCGCCACCTCCAGGAGGGGGCGGAGGCATCCCGACCATCGGTGTTGCGATGACGATCAGGGCCAACAGGAGCCCAACTACGCCCAGGTTCAACAAGGCACGGCCGAACCGTTGCTCCTGCAACAAGAGAACCAATCCGAACACCGTTGCGGCGCCTCCCATGAACAGAAAGAGCCAGGTGGGATCCCATCCGAGAGCGATGATCCAATCCGCCAAATAGAAAGGTCGGTTGATCGCACCGTTCCGATGGGGAATGAACAGCTGCGTGAACGCGACGGCGACGAGCAATAGCTCGAGCACGGCGAAGATCGCCCGACGAGAAGATGACGTTCGTAATGTCACGCTGACGATTGCCGGACACAGCAACGCCGTGAGAATTGCGGACGCTCGCATGGCGCCGATTGGGCCGATCACAGCTGCTAGGGTCGATCCGCCAATGAGAGCCCAGCGCAACCAGACGACCAAGCCGATCGCTACGATGGCTCCAAGCACCACGACCGAGGTACGGAGCCGAGTTCTCGCAAGCGTGGCACCGAGCACGCTCCCGATGAAACCACCCCCGAAAGCCGCCAACGCTGCGGCCGGCGGTGCCATCGTCGCCGCAAGCACCGCCCAGGCCAGGCCGTGAATGGCTGCCCGTCCCGCTTCGGTGAGAGCGCCAACGACGAGCGACGCGGATGTTGCGCGAGTCGTCATGCGGCCCTTTGCGTCCAGGTCGTGACGCGGGCAGCGTCACCGAGAATTCTTCCGGTGACTCTGTCGATGATGACGACCTCGCATTGCAACTGGCCAAGCGCTCGACCGATCTGTTCGAGCTCGAGGCGCGTCACGCCGTGCTCGGCGACCGGAGAGAGAAGCCAGCGGCGCCAGCGCGGGCGCGGTTGTCTATCGTTTACTGCATCGATCGCGATCACGACGCGGATACGCCCGACACGACGTCGAGTCAGCGCAGCGATCTCGCCGATCCAGGTTCCCGCGGAGGGCGGCGCGAACACCACCAACGCGGCCGGACCTTGCCGATCGACCTCGGCCAGGAAACGGCGCATGCCGCTTCCGCTATCACCACTGAACTGCGCGGATGTCATCACTTTGTGCAATGCTTCGGCTCGATCCGAAGTGGGCTCGGGCGCTCCATCCGCGCCGAACTGCCAATCGCTGCCGAGTGCTTCTTCCTCGATGGCCGCACGCGCCGCGGCAGCTGCGGCTTCGTCGTGTGGGCCCGTGACCAAGTACGCCACAGTTCTCCGCGCTCGGCTCAACGAACGCTCCGGCATTCGCACCATCAGTTTGCGTGTACGGCTGAAGGCCTTCCAATGGATGAATCGAGCAGGATCGCCGGTGACGTATCGGCGGAGCTCCACACGGTCTCCATCTTCGAGCCCCATCGGATGAGGGTAGTCCTCGCCCCCTGTAAGCGATGTCAGCACGGGCAAGCGCCGAATACCCCCGAGATGGGGAAGCACTTCGATCGGGCCAGCCTGCTGCTCGCGAAGGGCGAGCCGCGCTAGTCCGAACGCATCTTCGACGAGGATCCTACGGCTCACGACCTCGAAAATACCTCTCTCGTGGAGGACGATCTGCTCGCGGAGTCGGCCACCATCCACAAGCCCTTCCACCTCGACCGCGGGAGGCCGAAACCACTGCCAGCGCACGCGCACCAACGGCAACCATCGGAGCGAAGGCAGCACGAAACCCGTCGGCGAGGGGCGTCCGGTTTCGAACACAGACGTCGACCAACTCTGCATCGCGCGGCGACGTCGAAGCTTGAGCACTAGAGCCGTCAGCAAAACTGCGATCGTCGAGATTGCCAACAGGCAAGCGCCCCCGTAACCGAGGACGAGCAGAACCAGGTCGAGCTTTTCGTAACCGAAGCGGAACAAGGCCACGAAAGCCACCATGGCGAGCGCCACTCCGAGCGCTGTCAACGGCCACAAATCCGCTACCCGACGTAAGACGGTGCGCGCTCGTGGCAGGGCCCGTGCGACGGCCCCCCGAAGTGCCATATCGCTTTTCATATGAGGGATCGTGCCATGAGTGTCTGCAAGCTCAAACACGCGGAAGAATCGCGCCATTCAGATACCCCGGAATAACCCTGAGCGCTTGGCTGTTGGGGCCGGAGCTGTCTTGACATGCCTAAAGCCGGGGCTACCATCGGCCAGCCCTAGACAACACCGGGAGATCACACGCGAGGGAGACTATGAGCGATGTGATGATCGAGGCGCAGGGACTGACCAAGCATTACGGTTCGGTAACCGCACTCGAAGACGCAACATTTGAAGTGAAACGCGGAGAAGTCGTCGGTTTCCTAGGCCCGAATGGTGCGGGGAAGACCACGACCATGAAGATCTTGACCTGTTTCATCGCGCCGTCCAAAGGGTCGGCCCGTGTGAGCGGCGCGGACATCTTCGAGGACCCGATCGCCGTTCGACAAGCCATCGGCTACCTGCCCGAGAACACTCCCCTCTACACCGAGATGCTCGTCCTCGAATACCTCGAGTACGTCGCACGGATGCGCGGGCTCCGCGGCGCGCAGGCCGACTCGCGCATTCGCACGGTCGTCGAGGAAACCGCGCTTGGCGATGTCATCGGAAAGAGCATCGGCGAGGTCTCGAAGGGCTTTCGTCAACGCGTGGGGTTGGCCCAGGCGCTCATTCACGAACCACCAGTTCTCATCCTAGACGAGCCAATGAGCGGCCTAGACCCGAACCAAGCCGTCGAAATTCGCGAGCTCATCCGCGAGATTGGCCGCGAGCGCACGATCATCCTGTCGACACACAACCTCGCGGAGGTCCAGGTGACCTGCGGCCGGGTGTTGATCATTTCGCAAGGGCGCATCGTCGCGGATGACACTCCTGAGGAATTGGCAGCGCGCGCGGGCAAGCCGCGTTTCATCGCCACGCTTCAAAAGAACGGCCGCAACCCTTCACAGGTAAGCGAGGTGTTCTCCTCGATAAAAAGCGTTCAAAGCGTCGATGGGCACATTGGACCGACAGCTGACGAAATAGTCATCGAGCTCGTTCCCAAAGGCAATCAAGACCTGCGCGCGGACATCTTTCGGGCAGCAGTGGCAGCAGATTTGGTGTTGCTCGGGCTCGAGCAGCGCGGTGAGAACCTCGAAGACATTTTCCGGCAGCTCACCACCGGCAACGCGGGGGGATCCTCGTGAAGCACATTCTCACCATCGGCGCCCGCCAGTTTCGGAGCTACTTCAACGGCCCAGTCGCCTACATCGTCATCTGTATCGTCATGCTGACATTGGGCTTCTTCTTCTGGAAGACCTTCTTTCTCTTTGGTCGCACAAGCGCGCGCGAGATGTTTCGCTGGCTCGGATTGATCCTGGTCTTTGCGCTGCCTGCCCTCACGATGGGCCTTCTCGCGGAAGAGAAGCGCACGGGCACGATCGAGCTTCTGATCACCATGCCGGTGACCGAGGCACAGGTGATCTTGGGCAAGTTTCTCGGGGTGTTCGGGCTCTATGCGGTACTGCTCGCCTTGACGATCTTCTACCCAATCAGTGTTTCGACGCTTGGCCATCTGGATTGGGGGCCCGTGCTCAGCGGATACGTCGGGTTGCTTCTACAAGGCTCGGCGATCCTCGCGATCGGTTTGATGGCATCGAGTTGGACGGACAACCAACTCATTGCGCTCTTCGTCGCCCTCACCTTGAGCGTGTCCTTCTGGGTGCTGGATAAATTCCTGCCACTTCTTCCGACGAATGCCGCGTCGGTGCTCGAGTGGCTCTCCTTCGACTATCACTTTCAGAGCATGGCGCGCGGCGTGATCGACCTGCGCGACGTCTTGTTCTTCGTCTCCGTCACCGCCTTCGCCCTGGCGTTGGCATTTCGCGCTTTGGAATCGCGTCGCTGGAGTTGATGAATGTCCTCTAAGGTTCAACAACGCGCTGCCGGCGAATCGCTCTTCTTCCTGCTGATCGTGGGCGGCATTCTCGTTTTGCTGAATGTGTTGGCGGCCTATTTCCCATCGCCACGCGTCGACCTCACCGGCAACCGATTGTTTTCGCTCGCCGAGGGGTCGAAGCGGCTCGCGTCGAGTCTCGATGACCGTCTCGAGATCACGGCGTATTTCACCGAAAACCTCCCCCCACCTTTCAACGCGACCGAGCGTAACGTTCGCGATCTACTGGCGGAGTACGCCGCGGCGTCGAACGGTGATATCGCGGTCAATTTCGTGAATCCCGACGACGCCGATAAGCAGCAAGCTGCGCGTGCTGATGGGGTCCAGCCGGTGGCTCACCAGAAGATCGAGGAGGACCAGGTCGCCGTCGTCGAAGGCTACCGTGGGATCGTCCTCACGTACCTCGACGGCAAAAAGACCATCCCCGTCGTGCAAGACACGACTGGCCTCGAGTACATTCTCACTTCGGCGATCAAAGAGCTGGTCGGGGAGCGCAAGCCCGTCGGAATCGTCTCCGGACATGGGAGCCCGACGCTCGAGCAGGGCCTTTCGAGCTTGGGCTCGGTACTTCGGCTTTACGACATGAAGCCAGTGGATGCGTCTCAGGAGATCGATTCCGGCCTCGCGGCGTTGCTGATCATCGGACCGAAGGAGCCATTCACCACCGACGAGCTTCGGCGCATCGATCAATACGTCATGCGAGGCGGCTCGCTCGGCATCTTTGGTGGATCGCTTTCGGTCGACCTCGCCGGCTCCGCTCCTACTGCCCAAGCGGTCAGCTCGGAGGTCGGGCGTCTCGTCAGCGCATGGGGTGTGGAGTTGCAATCGCGGATCGTGCTCGACGCCCAATGCAGCCGTGCACCGATGCGCGGGCCCCTCGGACTGCAGGTCCTCGTCCCTTACCCTCCGATCCCGGTGCTTCAGCTGACCGACGAACAACGCGAGCATCCGGTCATGTTCCGTCTCGCCGCCCCGATGCTGCCGTTCGTAGCGCCACTCTCAGTCGGAGAAGCCCCAGAGGGTGCAATACTCACAGTGCTGGCGAGCTCCTCGGACGACTCCTGGACGATGGACGGTCCGTCGATTGCGCTCGAGCCGCGAGACCCACGTGACTGGCGGATGACTGCGGACTTGGGCCCGTTCGCGTTGATGGCGGCGATCGAGGGGAAGCTGCCCTCGGCGTACACCGGAACCGTGAGCGAAGAAGGGGCAGCACAAGTTCAAGCGCCGATTGCGTCGGAAGCCGATGTGCGGATCTTGGTCGCCGGCACCAGCACGTTCCTCGAGGACACTTTCATGCCACCGCCTCGAGGTGGTGAAGTGCAAATGAACGCAGCCCTCGCGCTGGCGCTCAATGCGATCGACTGGTTGGCGGCAGACTCGGACCTGATCGCGATTCGAGCAAAGACCGTCGAGGAACCCGCCCTCGACATCCCCGATTCCGTTCTGGTGGCCGAAGACACCGTGCTGGCAGCGGCCGAAGAAGGTGACAAAACTCGTGTCGAAGACGCTCTCGAAGAACGCAAGGCCGCCATCGAGTCATGGGAGGCCAAGAAGCTCGCTTATCGATGGTTGAACACCCTCGGCATTCCCTTCTTCGTGGCGCTGTTCGGCCTGCTTCGTTGGCGACAGCGCACGAACAAAAAGAAAACGCTTAAACTCTAACCAAGGGGCAAGCTCGAGATGCAATTGCGCAAGAACCGTGTCGCGATCGGAGCCATGCTCTTCGTAGCGCTGCTCGTCGCGACGATCTGGGCGGTGCGAACGAGAGATGACGCAGGCACCGACGAGGCGGCCGAGCTTCCATCGGTAGAGATCGACGCGGACACCGTCACTTCACTTGAGATCACGCGTCCTAAAGGCGACGGAACCGAAGTGGTGGTCCTCTCGAAGGTGGACGGCGAGTGGCGCGTTTCGGTGCCACTGGAGGCGGACGCCGACCCGAACAACGTCCGGTCTGCTCTGAATCGGCTGACAGAGATGACGCCGAAGGGGGTGGTGGCTACCCGCGAGGAAAACTACGCACGCCTCGAGGTCGACGACGCTCAAGCGGTCAAGGTGGTCGCGCGCTCTGGTGAAGCAACGCTAGTTCAGCTTCGCCTTGGCAAATACAGTAATGGCGTGACGATGGTCCGAATTGGCGACCGGCCGGAGGTGTTTGCGGTAAATGGGTCGGTACGCTTCCCTTTTGACCGGGACCTAAAGACCTGGCGCAACCGTCGGGTCACAGACGTCAAGGCCCAATCGGTGCAAGAGATCGCGTTCGAGAGCGACAACGGGTCGTTCCGGTTCAGCCGCCAAGAGGGCTCATGGGTCCCCGCTGCGAAGCAGAAGCCGATCAAAAACTTCGATTCCAAGAGAGTCGAGGGTCTCGTTTCGACCGCGGCGCGTCTGACCGCCTCCGGTTTCGCGCCGAGTGAGGTCTCCGCCGCACGTGCCGGCCTAAACGAACCCGACGCGACGATTACTCTGCGCGTCGCCGCATCTGCGGAAGAGGCCCGCGACGGGGCAGACCCGGCGCCCACGACGACCGAGCCCGAGGTCATCGTGATCGAGATCGGCCAGAAGACCGACAAAGACACCGAGCTCTACCTGCGCCTCAATGGCGGCGAGACGATCTACGTGGTGTCCAAGTACCTAGCGGATCGACTTCGACCGGATGCAAAGGCGTTTGTGAAGTCCGAAGAGGCACCGCCGCCGACTCCCCCAATGCAAGGAGTGCCCCAAGGCCAGCAGCAGCCTCAACTGCCGCCGGAAGTCATGAGGCAGCTACAAGAGCAGATCAGGCAACAGCAACAACAGCAGCAGCGGTAGGCCCGTTGATCTAGCCGTCGCCCGTTCCGAGGCGCAGCCCCGCCACGACGACGGCGGCCCAGCCCAGCAGCAGCAACAACCCGCCAAAGGGTGTGATGGCTCCGAGCTTCGTCGCTCCGGTGAGCGCCATCGCATAGAGGCTACCACTGAAGAGCGCGATGCCTGCGGTGAACGACCACCCGGCGATCGCTCCGGGAGCGCCCCCACCCCGATGAACGAGCCACGCTGCAAAGGCGATCGCGATAGCATGGGTCAGATTGTAGTGCGCCGCGGTATTCCACCACTCGAGCCGCTTTGCGCTGTCCGGCAGCGACTCCAAACGGGACCTGAGGCCATGCGCGCCAAACGCACCGAGGGCGACGGCCACAAACCCGAGCAAACCCGAGAGAACGATGAAGATCCGCGTCATGGCCGTCGATGATGCGCCAAGTCTCGCGGAGCCACCACCCGAGTTGCTAGCACCACGCAAACGAACCGGCTACGATGGATCCACGACCAGGGTGACTGAGGCGACGACTCGGAGATGACCGCAGATTTCGGCGTAAACCAAGGATTGGTCGAAGAGCAGTTCCTCAAGTGGGTGGACAATCCTCTTGCCGTGGACGAGGCATGGCGTCGCTACTTCGAAGGCTTGCAACCGGCAGATTGGCCGCAAATCTCGAGCGCGGGCACGATCATCGCGCCGATCACCGCTTCGGGCGCATTGAGCCCAGCTGCGCTGCCAACCGACGGGAACGGAGCGCCCCTGCGGCCTCACGAGCCGCAAGAGCCCGCAGTCCGCAACTCGTTGTTTCTTCCCGAAACGGCGGAGGCCTCGTTCGCGCCGCACATCCCTGAAGAGCCGAAGAGTGATAGTCGAGCTTCGTTTCCGCCTTCCTCCGAGGTGTTGGCGGCAACGGAGCTCCAAGCCCGACTATCTGCGCTGATCAATGCGTTTCGCGTACGAGGTCACCTGTTCGCTCAGCTCGATCCACTCAGCGCGCCCGAAGCGCCGCCGGACGAGTTCGTTTTGAAGCGCTACGGGCTTGCCCACGTCGAGCCGGGCACGATCTTTTCGACGGGCGACTTCGCCGGACCCGCTACGGAATCGCTCGAGTCGATCGTGGCACGACTGAGGGACACGTACGCCCGGACCATCGGGGTCGAACACACATTCCTCGAACACCGCGAGGCGAGGGATTGGTTGCAGGAGCGCATGGAAAGCACCGGCAATCACATCGACCTGAGCCGCGAGCAGCAGATCCGCATCCTCACCAAGCTCACCGACGCCGAGATTTTCGAGCAGTTCCTGCACACCAAATACACCGGAGCCAAGCGTTTCTCGCTGGAGGGCGGCGAAAGTGTGATCCCGATGCTCGATATCCTGACGGAACGCGCCTCCGAGCTGGGTGTCGAAGAGATGGTCATCGGCATGGCGCACCGAGGTCGGCTCAACGTGATGGTCAACATCATGGAGATGAACGTTCGGGAGATATTCGCTGGCTTCGAGGACGATGATCCCGAAGCTTACGTCGGCCGGGGTGACGTGAAATACCACCTCGGGTATTCGCTCGACCGCAAGACCGTCGGCGGAAAAAACATCCACATGACTTTGGCGTTCAATCCGAGCCACCTCGAGTTCGTGAACCCCGTGGTGGAAGGACGTGTGCGGGCCAAACAGGACCGCAAAGGGGACCACGATCGGATCACGGTCTTGCCGCTCTTGATCCATGGCGATGCGGCGTTCGTGGGCCAAGGCGTCGTTGCGGAGACGCTCAATCTGAGCCGGCTTCAGGCCTATGAAACCGGCGGTACGATCCACGTCGTGATCAACAACCAGATCGGCTTCACGACCATCCCGGAAGACGCACGCTCGACCGCTTATTGTACGGACATCACGCGAATGCTGCGGTGTCCGGTGTTCCATGTGAATGGCGAAGACCCAGAGGCGGTCGCACAAGCGGCGACGCTCGCTACCGAATACCGGCAGCGGTTCCACGGAGACGTCGTCCTCGACCTCTTTTGCTATCGCAAGTACGGCCACAACGAGGGTGACGAACCTCGGTTCACCCAACCTCAGATGTACTCCGCGATCGACAAGAAACGCACGGTACGCGAGGTCTACGTCGAGCATCTGAAGAAGACCGGCAAGATCACGGACGAGCAAGCGGAAGAAATCGAAAAACGTCGTCATCAAGACCTCGAGAACGCCCTCGAGGACACGCGAAGCAATGGCAACTACAACTTGATTCCCGCATCGATGTTGGGCCTCTGGACCGACTACAGGGGTGGACCCGACAATAGCGTCCCGGATGCCGATACGAAGGTGCCAAGAGAGCGCTTGATGGAGCTTCTCGATCGGATCACGAGCTATCCGGACTGGTTCACGCCGCATCCCCGCATCCAACGGTTCGTCCTCGACAAGCAGCGGAAAGTCATGGAGACCGGCAAAGGCGTTGACTGGGGTACTGGAGAAAATCTCGCGTTCGCGAGCCTCCTCGTCGAAGGGCATCGATGTCGCCTCACTGGCCAGGACGTGCGTCGAGGTACGTTTAGCCATCGGCATGCGGTGATCTACGACGTAAAGACCGGACGTCGCTATACGCGTCTCGGTCACCTGAGCCCAGACCAAGCCCACTTGGAAGTCTACGATAGTCCTCTGTCGGAGGTTGGTGTTTTGGGATTCGAGTGGGGCTATTCGCTGGATTCTCCCGATGCGCTCGTCGGCTGGGAAGCGCAGTTTGGCGACTTCGTCAACGTCGCTCAGGTGATCATCGACCAGTTCATCTCCTCGTCCGAAGACAAATGGCACCGGCTGAGTGGGCTCGTGATGTTCCTTCCGCACGGTTTCGAGGGCCAGGGCCCGGAGCATTCGAGCGCACGGCTCGAGCGCTTCTTGTTGCTGTGCGCCGAAGACAACATGCAAGTCGTCAACATGACGACCCCGGCGCAACTCTTTCATTGCCTACGTCGTCAAGTGCTTCGACCGTGGCGCAAACCACTCGTCATCATGAGCCCGAAGAGCTTGCTCAGGCATCGTCGCGCAGTGAGCTCCCTAGATGAGCTCGCCGATGGGGAGTTCCAGCGCATCATCCCGGACGACCCAGCGCTCGACCCCTCCAAGGTGAGGCGCTTGCTTCTGTGCACGGGCAAAATTTACTATGACCTGCTCGAGCAACGTGAGCGCGACGAGGTGACTGACATCGGTATCATGCGCATGGAGCAACTCTATCCACTCCGCGCCACCGAGCTTCAGGAACGCCTCGCGCCCTACCCCGACGACGTGGACTTGGTCTGGGTTCAAGAGGAACCGTGGAACATGGGCGCCTGGTACTTCATGCGCGCGCGTCTACCGGAAATCCTGGGCCCGGACCTGAAGCTACGATGCATCGCCCGTCCGGAGAGTGCGAGCCCGGCGACCGGCTCCGGCGCATCCCACAAGCTCGAACAACAGCTCCTGCTCGACGAAGTGTTCAGCTAGTAGGGGACAATCCCGTTAAATGAAACGACCCCGCGGAGGCGGGGTCGTGAGCGACTCCTATGACTTGACCGAGATGGTGCGCGGGCTGGGCGCTTCCTTTTTGGGAAGCCGTAGCGCTAGCACGCCATCTTTCAGATCGGCGCTGATATTGTCTGCGTCGACGGTCTCGGGCAGCGTGAACGAACGCGAGAAGCTTCCGTATCGCCTCTCGATACGCTTGTAGCTACCTTCGCCCTCTTCTTTCTCTACCTTCCGCTCGCCGCGGATGGTGAGAACGTTCTTCTCGACGTCGACGTTGACGTCCTCAGCCGAAAGGCCTGGCACCTCCGCATCGACGAAAAACGCGTCGTTTTCCTCGCGGATGTCGACCGCGACCTGGAACGGCTGCGTGTTGAGCCCCCTGCCACCAAAGAAGTGGTCATGGAGGCGATTCATCTCTTCGAATGGATCCCATCGAACTAGCATGATGCACTCCTCCGTGGGCCTGCGCACACAGGCCCGCCAATTCGTCGCGGCGAACTAGGCACCACCAGCGGACCCAACGCGCCTTCCGACGTTTCTGCAAGCTAAGCACGGAAATAACACTGTCAACTTCCGAATTGACTGCTTTTTTTGGCGCGATAGGCTGTCGGCAATGAAGGTTCCGAAGCTCGTGCTCCTGATGGCGCTGACGGGGGGCGTGCTAGAGGCAGGTTGCGTTCGAGATGAGCGCTTCAATCCCTCGGGCTGCGACGTGCAAGTGCGCGGCCAATGGTTCGTCGAAGGTCAGAACCCCAACATGATGACCTGCCAGGACATCGCTCTTGTCGAGCTTGCGATCATCGACGACGTGGAGACCGAATTCTGGTCCGCGCCGGAGTTCACCCTTAAATGCGACGCGGCGACCGATTCCAATGCTACCGTGATCGACGGTGGGGCCTTTCTCGACACATTGACCGTCACCCGCGGTCGGTGCGGCGGAACGGGTGCCATTCTCAAAGACCGCGAGGGGCCCTACAAATATCGCTGGCGGGCCACCACGAGTCAGAACTTCATCGTCGATTGCTCCCCGATCTTGTCCCAAGGCATCGTTCCGATCGACGGTGGAACCCAGCTCCTCCTGGAGCTCCTGCCGGTCGATTTTGCAACCGGGGATGGCGGCGTCGAGTGTCCGCTCCCGGACATACTTTAGTTAGCCGGAGCCACACGTGTTTCGTTTTCCGCCACTCACGCCGTTCGTCAAGAAGCTCCTGATCGCTCTGTTTGCTGCTTGGATCGCGCAGATCCTCCTGCAGAACTGGTTGGGCGTTCCAATCTTCGATGTCCTGGCCCTCAACACTGCTGAGCTCGGCGTACACACGCTCTGGCAGGGCGCTACGCATGTGTTCGCCGCGCCGACTGGGCCACAATACATGTTTTCGATGCTGATTACTCTGCTCTTTCTGTGGTGGATGCTCGCGCCTTTCGAGCAGCGCTTTGGCCAAAAGCGCACGATTCAGTTGTGTGTGGTTGCGGCTCTTTCGTCGGCTACCCTCGCCATCCTGGTCGGCCTGTTCTTGTCGACCCCACAGCGTTTGTTTGGCGCCCAAGCGATCTTGCTCGGCTCGATTGCCGCGTTTGCGTGGTCCTACCGCGGCCAAGGCAAGATGAGCTTCTTCGGCGTCATCGACATGAAACCGGTCCACATCATTTACTTGGTGTTGGCGTTGAGCGCCCTGATGTTCATCACCTCGGGCGACGCGGTCTCCTTCGCGGCCGACCTGGGTGCGATCGGTGGCGGGATGGGGTTCATCGAATGGCTACGACGGCCCCCGGGCAAGCGCCGACGCCGCAAACGCAAGAAGAAAAAGGGCTCTCTCGACGTGATCGCAGGGGGTCGCGCCGACGAGCCGCGCTGGCTAAACTAGGCCATGGTTTCTCGCTTGCTTCCATTGACCATCGGATGCTTGGGGCTCTGCATCGTGCAGGGGTGCCGCCAGGATGTCATATCGTTCATCTACGACACCTGCTTCAACGTGGAGAACTGCGTCTCGACGGCCGAGCTCTGCGAGGAGCTGACCTTGGACTTCGCGGGCATCTCATACACGAATGCAATTTGCACCGTGACCTGCGCCGCCGAAGGGCCGGTGTCACCGGATTGCCCAAGAGCTCTGATCGGCCGAAATGGAAGCTGCTATCCGTCGCGCGTCGCAGGAGGTGTCGACGATACCTTGGTCTGTTTTGAGCCATGCGATGTCGACGGCGACTGTCTATGCGGTTTTCGATGCCTCGACGCGGAGGACCTGTGCCCTGCTTCTGGCCTTCCGTGCCCGATCGCGGACGGCGACGCGATATGCGTGCCCGGACCGAACGACTGTTTCTTTTGAGGCTCCTCACACAGCCGCGTGCTAACCCTCGGTCATGAACGGGCGTCAGATGACGCGGTTCCTCGCCGCCTTGCTCATGTTGCTGCCGCTGAGCTGCACCGGCCGCAAACAAGTGCCATTCGGCCTCGAGGATGGGGAGACCCGCACGACCGAAACCACGGAAGAAGCCGAGCAGGAGGCGCCGGGCTGGCCTGTCGGAGAAGTATTCGAGGTTGGCCAGGTGGAGGTCCCCATCGAGGAGTCGGCGATGGTCCTTGATGCGGGCTACGCTTTGACGGCGCTCCGCTTGGACTTGGATGACAACGAAGTCATCGATGCCTCGTCGTGTCGGCGGGTCCGGAAGAAATTCGGCTGCAGGCTGGTTATCCACGCGGGATGACGGTGAGCTCTCGCACGATCGACTCGTTCATGGTGCCAGGGCATTGCTTGGAGCCGAAAGCCGAGATACGCCAGCTTTCCGAGTCACTGGTCGGCGTCAGAGTCGAGCACACGTGCGAAACCGGCCCGCGCCAAAATTTCTGGGTTCTCTCGGTGGAGGCTCAACCCCGGGTACGAGAACGGATTACGGTCTTGCCGCCCAACCGCGATTCCGGGGTTCCGATCGAGTTGTCCCTTCGCATCGAGGATCAAGACTCCGACGGATACGACGATGTGATCGCGGACACTCGGATCGGGGAGATGGTGGTGCCGCTCACCTGGCTGAACAGGCCCGGTGGATTCGCCAGGGACCCCTCACAGCCCGAAGCCACGTTTCAGGAGCTCGCAGATCGAGCGGCGGCCATCCTCGGCCCCGACGCGTTCGGTGCGGAGAAGCTCGCGGTGCAAGTGCTCGATGCGTTTCGCGCATTTTGTCGCGAGAGCGGTGCGGCTCGTCTCGGGCTCTCCGGTGCCCAGGGTCTTCAGTGCCAGCGCTCACCGGGCGCCGCACGGGCTTCGACAGTCGCCGCGGCCGCCGCGATAAAGAAGGGCGATTTCGTTCGGGCTCTCGAGTTCCAGCGGTGGTGGGCTCATCCGGCCACGCAACCAACTACCGAAGACCGAAAGCGGGTTCACGCGGCCTGGCAACGCACGAAAGCAAAGAGTACTGCAACCTGGAAGCGACTCGATAGCGAAACCAGCCCCGCCTCGCTTCACTTCCTCGATTCGGACACTCTCGTGGTCGGGGGGCGCCAACCACGCAAGATCCAAATCAGCACGGGGGCACGAACGAGCCTTTCCGAATTGGAGCTGCTTCCCGCGATTCGCGATCCAGAAGGTCGTTTCCGGGTCGATGGAGTGCGGGTAACATGCGCAGGCTTCGAGGCGAAGGTGCGACCGGTTCGTGGAAAGCGCACCCACCGCGTCCCGATCGACAGGACGGCTGTCGGCACCCCATGCAAGACACCGATTGATCGTCCAGCGTCAGCCTTCGATTGGGCGGTGCTGGGGTGGGCGCCCCAAGGTCTTCTCGCGGCGACGGGCGATCGACTTCGGATCGTGCCGCTCGATGCGTTAGCCAAGCCCGCCGGCCGTCCGATCGACCTGGCTCCTGGAAGCCCGCTACCGGCGCCTATTCGAGGCGCGCGGATCACGCCCGATGGCTCACGCTACGTAATTCCGCACTCCCAGGGCATCGTCGTCCGAGACTGGAAAACCGAAGCGACTGGGCTATGGCTGAGGCCGTCAGATTGGGACACTGTTCTTGGCGAGGTCCGAAGCGTCGCGATCAGCCCGGATGGCGGGCGCGTCGCGGTACAGAAAGGCACTGAGATTCGGCTGCTTACTTGGTAGGCCGGGCAAAGTTTCAGCATGGATCGGCGATGGTATAAGTTGGGCGCTTTGCGCTCCTCGCGGCTTCTTGGGGCTCTGGTCCCGCTGTTGGTAGTGGCCGCGTGCAGCGGCGCGCGTTCGCGTCCTTCGACCCCCTGCATGTCCGATACGGAGTGCCGGGCAGACCGAATTTGTCACGAAGGGCGATGTCGCTTCGTCGAGGAAGTCCTGACCGAGCTGGCGATACCGCCTTTAGACCCAACCTCCGGGGACGTGGACGCCGGGGCATTTCCGAGGAGCGCAAACGGGTTCATGGGGGACGCGGCACACACAGGCCGAAGCGAGAATCTAGGTCCAGCGGTATTGCCATCTCCCGTGTGGACTTACAAAACCGGCGCGAGAGTCTTCGCTTCACCAGTCGCAGGGCACGACGGAACCATCTACGTGGGATCGCTCGATGGACAATTCGTAGCCCTCAATCCCGACGGAACACTGAAGTGGCGATACGCGGCGGGCCAAAAGATCTACCCGACAGCCCTCGTGGTTGGGAGCTCGATCATCTTCGGAACGCACCAAAGAGAGCTGGTGTCGCTTTCGCTGCATGGGCAACCGAGATGGAAGCTTCCCCTTCAGGATGTCGTCGACGCCTCGGCAACGCTCGGCCCTGACGGACGAATATACCTGGTCGCGAACGGGGCACTTGCGGTGGATCTCCTGGGTCGACTGTACTGGCACAAGCCGACGGCGAACCACGTCCGAAGCGCCCCCGCCGTTCATCCAGCCCAATTGATCGTCATTGGGACGAGTGAAGGCTCGCTGATCGGACTACGACCCGACGGCTCGGTAGCCTGGGAGACGCCTCTCGGCGGAGCGATCGAAGGGGCCGCATCCGTCGACGACGAGGGCCGGATCTACGTTGGCACCGGACGCGGCGAGATCGTGCAGGTCGACGAATCCGGGGCAATTCTCTGGCGATTCAAGACAGGCGACGAGGTACGAGCTACACCTGCGATCGCGCGGGATGGCACTATCGTCGCGGGGTCCTATGATGGCAACGTCTACGCGATCGCGCCGACGGGCGCGCTCCGTTGGAAGGTAGCCACCGGCGGGAGAGTGCGGGCATCGGCCCGAATCGACGCTGAGGGGCGCATCTACGTAGGCTCACAAGACAACTTGCTCTATTGCATCGATCCGAACGGCTCGGTTCTCTGGCGCTACAACATCGGCCAAGACGTCGATTCCTCGGTAGAAATCGCAGCGGACGGAACACTCTACGTCGGATCGGATGATGGAGGGGTTCACGCCCTACGGTAAAGGAAATGAAAGAACAGATTCCTGAGAAAGATGAAATCCTGCGCGTCCTGCAGGCACATGCCCCGCGTGCGATGCACGTCGGAGAGCTGTGTGGGCGACTCGATGTCTCCCGGGCCGCGAAGGACGAAGTCGTCCGGCGGCTGTTGCTGCTCGCCGACGACAACGTCGTGGGTGAGATGCCGGGATTGAGATTTCGAGCTCTCGCAGGCTCCAAGAGCAAGAAGCGCGGACGCGAAAAGCAGCAGGCGACCCGCGGGCGCGGGCGCCGTGCACAAGAGCGGCTCGCGGAAGCTGGAGCGATGTCCCCCATGCTCGAAGGTCGGCTCACGATCACGCGGCAGGGCTACGGCTTCGTAAACATATACGACGGAAACCCCGACGTCTTCATCCCGGCGGACGCGGTAGGCCCCGCTCTTCACGGGGACCAAGTCCAAGTGCGCGCGAAGCCTTCAGCGAAGGGTCGCGAGGGTCACATCGTAGGGGTCGTCGAACGACGTGCGGCACGAGTGACCGGAACTCTCCACGCGCGCGGGCGCGGCATAGTCTTCGAACCTGACGATGAGCGCCTCCGCAGTCCGATGCGAGTGGTCGGGAAGGCTCCCAAGCGTGATGCGAAGGGCAAGGTTGCGTTGGCCGAGATCGTACGGTTCCCCCAGAAGCGTGAAGATCGGCCCGAGGTTCGCATTTTGGAGCTGCTCGGGGCCGAGGGTGTCGCGCGAATCGAGGTCGAGAAAATCAAGATCAGAGAAGGGATTCGAGAGGAATTTCCCGAAGACGTGCTGCTCGAAGCAGCTGCGCTTCCCTCACGCGTAGAAAGGAGCGTGTTGAAGCGCCGGGTCGATCTCCGGGACACCGACCTGGTCACCATCGACCCGGAGACTGCGCGCGACCATGACGACGCGATTTGGGTCAAGCGCGAGCGCGATGGATTCAGACTCATCGTCGCAATCGCCGACGTGTCGCACTACGTGAGCGAGGGATCCGCCATGGACCGCGAGGCAAGCGCCCGCTCTACCAGCATCTACTTGCCCGATAGAGCGATTCCGATGCTACCGCCGAAGCTGTCCACCGACCTAGCTTCACTACTTCCCAACCGGGACCGCTTGTGCATGGCGGTAGAGATGCAGCTCGATGCCAAGGCGCATGTGACCTCACACCGTATTTTCGAAGGCGTGATGCGGTCGCACGGCAAGCTGTCGTACGATGGTGTTGCGCGCGCGCTTGGCCTCACCAGCCACGGCGTCCGCGAACCGGCGGCCGAAAAGCGGGTTGGCAATCTCAAGGTCTTGCTCGACTTGTCGCAACGTCTTCGCCAGCGTCGGCTCAAGCGGGGCTCCCTAGATTTCGATCTGCCCGAGCCTAAGATTGTCCTCGATGCGGACGGTGAGCCGGAAGAGATCGTCCAGTCCCGAAAGGACCCTGGGATTCGCCAGGCCTACCGGATCGTGGAAGACATGATGTTGATCACGAACGAGGTCGTGGCGGCGCATCTCAAGCGCCACGCAGCTCCAGGGGTGTTCAGAGTTCACGGCGAACCGGACCCCGAGCGCATCTCGATGTTCTGCCAGGTGGCCAAGTCGTTCGGCTACGAGCTCGACGAAGAGGCCGCAGCCTCTCCCAAACAGCTCAGCAAGTTTCTCCGTCGAATCGAGGGAACGAATGAAGCTCCGCTGCTGCGATACCTCCTACTCAGGGCGATGCAGCAGGCAGTTTACGACACCGACCCAACCTTGGGGCACTTTGCATTGGCAGCAAAAGACTACCTGCATTTCACGTCACCGATCCGTCGGTACCCGGACCTGCTGGTGCACCGAATCTTGCGCGACATGATTCGTGACCGCAGTCTGGATGCCGCCTCTCTCCGACCACGCCTACAGCGATTCGCGGCGCAGGCAAGCGAGCTCGAACGAAGAGCGATGATCGTCGAAAGAGACGTCGTCGATGTTTATCGCACAATCTACATGCAAGAACGCGTCGGCGAGACTTTCGAAGGGAGAATAGGCGGCTTCGCGCCCTATGGGCTCTACGTTCAGCTCGAGGAGCCATTCGTCAGCGTGCTACTTCCGTTCGAGCAGCTCGGCGATACTTTTGAGCCCGATGACTTGGGCATACGGCTGATCGGCGCCCGAACGTCGAAGATTTTCACGATGAGCGACCCGGTCACCGTGAGGATCGAAGAAGCCAATGTGCAGGGTCGGGACGTCATCGGCTCGCTCGTCCGCCACGATGTCGCGGAGGCACCGACGCAGGCCCGAAAGAGGCAGCGGTCTCGAAGCACACAGAAGAAACCCCGGCGGCCCCGGCGCAAGTCGTAATGCCGGCTCGGCGGACATCGTTGTCGGTGCCCGAGCTCATCGTACGCAAGCGAGACGGTGGCAGCCTCGCGAAAGACGAAATCGAGGTGCTGATCTCGGGGTTCATGGACGGGTCGGTGACCGACTACCAAATGAGCGCGCTTGCGATGGCCGTCTACTTCGAGGGCATGAGCTTCGAGGAAACCGTGGCGCTCACGCTGGCCATGCGCGACAGCGGCAAGGTGTTGAGCTTGACCGACGTGACTGCTCCCAAGGTCGACAAGCACTCGACGGGCGGGGTTGGCGACAAAGTCAGCATCTGCCTGGCTCCGATGATGGCCGCTTGTGGCGTGGCGGTTCCGATGATGAGCGGGCGAGGGCTCGGGCACACCGGTGGCACGCTCGACAAGCTCGAGGCGATTCCCGGCTTCCGCGTCAACCTGTCCGTGAAGGAGTTTCGAGCGCAGCTACGAACGATCGGTTGCGCCCTCATCGGACAGACCGGTGACCTCGCTCCGGCAGATCGGCGTCTCTACGCCCTTCGCGACGTCACCGGCACAATCGAGTCGATTCCATTGATCACCGCGAGCATCCTCTCGAAGAAGCTCGCGGAGGGTATCGACGCCCTCGTGCTCGACGTCAAAGTCGGACCGGGCGCTTTCATGAAGAGTTTGTCGTCGGCAAAAGAGCTCGCGCGCAGCCTGGTACGCGTCGGTCGGCTCGCCGGAAAACGAGTCTCCGCCTTGCTGACCGACATGAGCAGCCCGATCGGGTACACGATCGGCAACTCTGTCGAGACGATCGAGGCGCTCGAGGTCTTGCATGATAGCGGTCCCGATGATCTGCGGGAGATCACATTGGCCCTCGGAGCAGAAATGCTGCGGCTCGCGGGCCTCACGAAGTCGAAAGCCGAAGCGATGCGTCGGCAGCAAGCCGTCCTGAGAGACGGCACGGCGCTCCGCAAGATGCAAGCGATCGTCGGGGCTCAAGGGGGAGACGTAAGGGTAGTCGACGAGCCGGATCGCCTGCCAGTGGCCCGCCATCGGTCGACCGTGATCGCGCAAGACGCCGGTTATATACGTGAAGTCGATGCACTCGAGCTCGGCTACGCATCGATGGGGTTGGGCGCAGGACGCACGCAAGCCGAGGATCGTGTGGACCCAGGAGCAGGCATTCGACTGCACCTTCGCCGCGGCGATCGAGTCGAGGCCGGTCAAGAGCTTGCAACGCTCTATTCGTCCAAACCGTCGCGACTAGAGGACGGTGCCAAACGCGTCAGCAAGTGCTTCGAGATCGGCAAGAGGAAGCCTGAACCACGCGACCGAATCATGGGGACGATTCGACGCTGAGGACACATCGGTCGGGTTCTGGCTTCATGATCTCTCTGAGGATCGGTTTGGTGGCTGGGTCATCGAGAGGACGTGTGGTGGGGAAGCGGGCGCTCGACGCGTAGCGCGCGGCGACCTCGACCAAAAAATCCGAGCCGCTCACCTCATCGAGCACCGCAAGGACCTCCTCAGCATCGACGACGCCTGGGAGGGTGGACAATCGGGGTCGTGCGAGTTCGAGGGCGCGCAGAAGGGTCATTTCTCCCGCACTTTCGCGTCTCAGTCGCAGGTCGGCTTCCAACGCGAAGGCGGTTCCTGCCCAATAGACTCGGTAGTACGCCCCCGTGCGATTCATATCGCGACTCTCACTGGTCAAGATTCGGCCGGTGCCCGATCGACGACCGCGTTCGAGGCCGTCGCGAATGCGATCCCAAGAGATCTTCGCGCTCTGCAGACCGCACCGCGCACGCAAGACCTCTTGGAGATAGGTGGCAATGCCCTCGCTGAGCCACCGATCCTTACGGTGAAGTCGTGGTAGCCAGAGATGAGAGAGCTCGTGAATCGTAACCCAGTCCGCTTCGAGCTGTCGAACCGTCGCGGTGCTAGAGGGAATCAGCAAGACCGACACACCCCCGCCACGACGAACCATACCAAACGCGACTGGACGACTCATCCCATCCCCGTCTACGGGGACGATCACGAAGTGCAGCCGTTCCACCGGAAGCTCGTGCCCAACCGACGCTACTGCACCGATCGCGCGCGTGAGCCATTGGCGGGTGACCTCGTAGACGGGCCAAGGCCCTAGGCGTGCGACCCTGACAGACGTGCCAGCCACTGCGAAGCTTTCCTCCGAGAAGACTCCAAAGACGTTATAGGCGTCACGATAGAATGCGCCTCGGCCGAGATAGTAGACCGTACCGTCATGGGCCCAGGGAAGGGAAGCACGAGCACCAGAGGACAAAGCGATTGAAACGGAAGCGTCGAGATCAGAGGGAAAGGGCTCTGGGCGCCAGAGCCATTGAGCCTGGGATACGACGACGGCGCGCGAATCACGGGTGCGAAAGACTTCGTCGACGAAGCGCGTCTCGTAAGAGACGCACACCCCCTTTGTAGAAGTCGGGAGATCGATCCGCATTTCATGAACGTGGAGCACACCGTGCTCGGACCAAGCGCGAGTCGGGCTGCGAGCCGCATCGGCGTCCATGGACGCGAGGTAGCTCGGTGCGAATCCGTCGAAGCAAGCGTGTACCCTCGCGCCATCGAAGTTGTCAAAGATTGTAACGGTGTAACGAGCCCGCGGGGTGCCCTCGAGGGCGGCAGGCACGGAGGCGACGTGGACACAACCCATCAATGCTGCAAGCACCGTGAATTTCCAACCTTGATGCATCGCGTAACTACATGGAATCTATGGGGTATTATTCGCCGACGCCCAGGGGCAATCGTAGCGCCCCACGAAACATCGAGCCAGCAAGATCATATCCTCCGGTGTCATGCGCAACACGCTTTTGGTTTGCGACGCGCCAATCGTTTGGCTAGCGTGCGCTATTGAGACGCGGGGGTGCGGGATTGGTCCCTATCGCCGCATTGCATCGCGGGCGTACGATAGTCCCGAGTGATGCGCTTACATGAAAGAGGGTAGAGAACTATGAATTCAGCACTCAAGCACACGATCATCGCAATGGCGACGGCGGCGCTGAGCGTGACTGCAGCATGCAAGTCGGACGACGGTCCGGACGCGGCTGAGGTTACAGCCGGTGCCGAGGCGGCAGCGGCTGACGCAGAAGCAGCTGCAGCAGACGCTGAAGAGGCGGCGGGGGACGCTGCGGACGCAGCATCTGAGGCCTCGTGCGGCGAAGGCAGCTGCGGCGCCAAATAACGAGAGCTTGCGCTGCTCCTCGAGCGGCATGGTATGGAAAGCCGCGGCGGCGATTGTCGTCGCGGCTTTGTCTTCGAAAGTGACAGAAACTGTAAATGGAATTGGGCTCGGCCTTCGCTATGACCTGGCGACGGAGTTCCTCGAACGACGACCGAAGAGCGTGTCGTGGGTCGAGGTTCATCCGGAAAACTACGTCGAGCGCGGCGGGCGCTACGCCGAGATTCTGGACCTCGCGAGAAGGGACTGGCCCGTCGTCACGCATGGCCTGAGCACTTGCTTTGGCGCGCTCGAGCCGGCGGATGAGGGCTACCTGAGTGACCTTCGCGCTTTTCTGAACGACCTCGAGGTGCCGTGGCATAGCGAGCACCTCTGCATTGGTGCGGCAAACGCTCGCTTCTTCCATGACCTTCTGCCGCTACCTTTCACAGACGAGGCCGTGGCGACGTCTGCGCAGCGTATCTGTGAAATGCGCGACGCCCTCGACGTGCCCATCGCGCTCGAGAACGTCAGCTACTACGCGCCAGAGGCGGCCGATGGTTTGGATGAGGCCGAATTCGTGGTTGAAGTCCTCGAGCGGGCCGACGCAAAGCTCCTGCTGGACGTCAACAATGTCTACGTGAACGCACGGAATTTCGGCTTTGATCCCGAGGCCTACATCGACAAAATCCCGGTCGGCCGAGTCGTCCAGATCCACGTGGCCGGTCACTTGGTACGGGATGACGGGCTCCGAATCGACACCCATGGTGAGCCGGTCCCCGACGATGTCTACCGACTTCTCGAGTATGCGTTGCGAAAGGTAGGACCAGTCCCCGTATTGCTCGAGCGCGACAACAACGTGCCGGCCTTGGAAGAGCTGTTGGTGGAGATCGATCAGCTGTGGGCGATCTACGAGCGTGCAACTGGAGATCAGCTTGCTAGCTGACCAACTCAAGGCGATGCAGCACGTTTGCTTCGACCTCGAACCGAGCGAAGCCGACCTGGCTGCCTTGGGGTCGAGGGAACGCTGGCTTGTATACAGAGACCTCGTACGCAGCAGATTGATCAACGTCGTCGGTGTTGCATTGGCGCGCACCAAGCGCGTGGCGGGAGATGGGGCTTTTGGGCGGACAATCGACGAGTGGCTGGCCACTGGCGGCCCCAAGACTCGATACTTCCGTCATATCCCTCACGAGCTGTTCGAGTTTGCGCACCCGCGCTGGCGCGACCAGGAGCCAGCATGGCTCTCAGACCTGGCGCGATACGAAATCGCGAAATGGAATGTGCGGTACGCGCCACCGAATCGAATCCCAACGAGCGAGTTTGCATTCGACCGCATCCCGGTCCTCAACCCGGCTTTGCAGGTCTTGCGGCTTTCGTATCCCGTGCATCGCGAGCCGACTCCCGCCTCAGGCTATGATGAAGAGCCCAGCATCGTCTGTGTCTATCGTGACAGGCACCACGAGCCGGTCCCGTGGAAGCTCAACCCTCTCGCCGCGAGCCTCGTCGAAGCCTGGGCACGGGCAACCAAGCCCGTCACCGAAACCGTCCAAGAGGTCGCAGCCGCGCACGGCACCGAAATCGGCCCCGTCTTCGTCGAGAAGCTCTCTGCCATGACCGCGGATGCCCTGGAGCGCGGCATCCTCTTAGGCGGAAGAGGCGAGTCTCAGTAACCCTCTACTTTACTGATGATTTCGTTCATGATTTCCCGCGTGCCACCGCCGATGGGGTAGAGGCGGGCATCGCGGTAAAGGCGCTCGACCACGTATTCGCGCATGTAGCCGTAGCCACCGTGAATCTGAACGGCCTGGTCGCACACCGCGGAACACATGTCGGTCGCGGCGTTCTTCGCCATGGCCGCGAGAGAGGGCGTCTCCTCGCCGCTCAGATACCGCGTGACGCATTCGCCGGTGAGGGCGCGAGCCGCGGCAATCTGGGTCGCCATGTCGGCGAGCTTGTGGCGGATGACCTGAAAGCCCGCGAGGTTCTTGCCAAAGGCCTGCCGCTGCTTGGCATAGGCTACCGACTCCCGATACGCGAGCTCGGCAATCGCAACGCATTGGCTAGCGAGGTAAAGGCGCTCGGTGACGAAGTTCATCATGATCATGAGAAAGCCAGCGCCCTCCTCACCGATGAGATTACCAACCGGAACTCGGCAATCCTCGAAGACGAGCTCCGCGGTGTCGCTTGCCCACCATCCAGTCTTCTTGAGCTTGCTGGAGACACTGAAGCCGGGGGTGTCGCTCTCGATCACGAGCATCGACAAACCGCCGTGACCCTCCCCACCCGTCCGCACAGCGGTGGTGACGAAATCCGCGCGACAGCCGGAGGTAATGAAAGTCTTGGCACCGTTGACGACGTAGTGCTTACCGTCTCGTACCGCCTTGGTTCGAACTGCAGCTACATCACTTCCACCACCGGGCTCGGTAATGCCGAGCGCCGCAATTTTGTTACCGGAGAGTGTCGGCCTGACGAAGCGTTCTTTCTGGTCTTCGTTGCCGAACCTCACGATGGGCGGCAATGCGATACCGTGGCTACCCAGACCTACGCAGGTGCCCACGGACTTGCCAGCCAGGACTATCTCTTCCGAAGCGCAAAGCGCGTGGCTGAAATCTCCGCCGTCACCACCGAGCTCCTCGGGATACCCGACACCCAGAAAACCAGCTTTCGCGGCTCGGAGGTAGAGCTCCCTCGGAAATTCGTTCGCTTCTTCCCAGGTATGGGCGTCAGGAGCGATCTCCGCCGCAGCGAACCGCCGTGCCTGCTCCCGAAGCGCCCGATGCTCATCAGTCTCGAACAGGTAACCCTTCTTTGGAGCTTCCATTCGAGGACTCTACACCGAAACTCCGGCTTGCTTACTCTTCGGACGCAGCGGCCGCTACAGGCTCGGGCTCGAGAACCGCCGGCGAGGGGACGATGGGCTTCACCGCGTCGTCCGCGACTACCATGTCGATCTTGTTGTAGGCGCCAAGGCCGGTACCTGCCGGCAGCAGACGGCCCATGATGACGTTCTCCTTGAGGCCGCGGAGCTCATCGACCTTGCCGCTGATGGCAGCCTCGGTGAGCACCTTGGTGGTCTCCTGGAACGACGATGCGCTGATGAACGAGTCGGTCGACAGCGACGCCTTGGTGATCCCCAGCAAGAGCGGCTCCGCCACGGCAGGTTGCCCACCCTTGGCAATCACGCGCTCGTTCTCGCGCTCGAACTCCGTCTTCTCGACCTGCTCATCCGGAAGGAATCGGGTATCACCCGTCTCCTTGATCCGCACGCGACGCAACATTTGCCGGACGATGACCTCGATGTGCTTGTCGTTGATCGCAACGCCCTGCAGTCGGTAGACCTGTTGGATCTCGTCCACCAGCCATGCCGCAAGCTCTTTCTCGCCTTTGACCTTGAGAATGTCGTGTGGGTTGGCGGGACCATCCATCAATGGCTCGCCAGCGCGCACGTGATCACCGTCCTTCACGGTGAGGTGCTTGCCCTTGGCGATCAGATACTCCTTTGGCTCACCGACCTCCGGTGTAATGACCACCTTGCGCTTGCCCTTCGTGTCTTTACCGAAGGTGACGATGCCGTCGATCTCGCTGATGATCGCGTGATCTTTGGGCTTGCGCGCCTCGAAGAGCTCGGCCACACGCGGGAGCCCGCCTGTGATGTCCTTGGTCTTCGTGGTCTCGCGAGGAATCTTGGCAATGATTTCGCCAGCTTCGACGGTCGCACCATCGGCAGGGATGATGTTCGCACCCACAGGCAGGAAGTACCGAGCCATGTTCTCGCCGACCCCCGTAGTCTGGGTCTCGCCGGTCTGCGGGTCTTTGATCGAAACACGCGGACGTGCGCTGGGGTCACGGGATTCGATGATGACGCGTCGAGAAAGACCCGTCACTTCGTCGAGCTTCTCTTCCATAGTGACTGCTTCGACGACGTCGCCGTATTTCACCATACCCGGAACCTCGGTGAGAATCGGAATGGCGTACGGATCCCACTCGGCGAGCATGGTGCCTCGCTCGACCTTGTCGCCCTCCTTCACTTTGACGAACGAGCCGTAGGTCAGGGTGAAGTGCTCGCGCTCACGGCCCGATTCGTCGATGACGGCGACCGCACCATGACGGTTCATGACCACCACCGTGCCGTCGTTCTTCGTGATCAACTTGGCGTTGTCGAACTTTACGACGCCGCCCGAGCGCGTCTCGATGGAGCTTTGCTCGATCTTACCGCGAGCCGCAGCGCCACCGATGTGGAACGTCCGCATGGTGAGCTGAGTCCCAGGCTCGCCGATCGACTGAGCACCGATGATGCCCACAGCCTCGCCGATATTCACGTCATAGCCGCGGCCGAGGTCTCGGCCGTAGCACATGGCGCAAACCCCACGGCGCGTCTGGCACGTCAACACGGAGCGGATCAGCACGCGCTCGATGCCGGCCGCCTCGATACGAGCTACGCGAGCCTCGTCGATCTCCTGGTTGGCCTCGACGAGAGCCTCGTCGGTGACCGGATCGGTAATGTCCTCGAGCGCGATGCGACCGAGAACGCGCTCGCCAAGCGGCGTGACGACCTCGCCGCCCTCTTCGAGCTTGCTCACCCAGATGCCGTCGAGCGTCTCACAGTCGTAGTCGGTGATGACGCAGTCCTGGGCGACATCGACCAGCCGACGCGTGAGGTAGCCGGAGTTGGCCGTCTTCAAGGCGGTGTCGGCCAGACCCTTACGTGCACCGTGTGTCGAGATGAAGTACTGCAACACGGTCAGCCCCTCACGGAAGTTTGCGGTGATGGGCGTTTCGATGATCTCCCCAGACGGCTTGGCCATTAGACCTCGCATGCCGGCCAGCTGACGAATCTGCTGGTTCGAGCCACGAGCGCCGGAGTCGGCCATCATGAAGATCGAGTTGAAGCTCGGCTGGGTCGCCTTTTCCCCGGTCTCCGGGTTGACGACCTCGTCCGTCCCGATCGAGTCCATCAGGTCGCGGGCAACCTGGTCGGAGGCCTCGGCCCAGATATCGACGACTTTGTTGTATCGTTCACCATCCGTGATCAGGCCTTCTTGGTATTGCTCGACGACGGTTGTGACGTCCTCCTGCGCTTCCGCGAGCACGTCCTTCTTCGAATCCGGGATGATCATGTCGTCCATGCAGATCGAGATCCCTGCGCGGGTCGACATCTCGAAGCCCATCGTGCGAAGTCGGTCCGCTAGAAGAACGGTGTTCTTGTTGCGGCTCGCGCGGTAGCACTCGTCGATCAGGGAACTCAACGACTTCTTGTCGAGCACCTTGTTCACCGAAGGGAACTCCATCCCATCGGGAAGAATGTCGCTCACGAGGACGCGGCCGACCGTGGTGTCGTGAATCTTGCTGTTGTAGCGGTATCGAATGCGAGAATGGAGGCCGACCATACCCTGGTCGTAGGCCATGCGGACCTCGTCGGACGACGCGAAGATTCCCGTGAAGATGCCATCCTTTTCTTGGCCTTTACGGTAGGCGCCCTTCCCAAACTGTTTCTCGCGCGTCATGTAGTAGAGCCCGAGAACGATGTCCTGAGTGGGGTTGATGATCGGGCGACCGCTCGCAGGCGAGAGGATGTTGTTTGTGCTCATCATGAGCACGCGGGTCTCCATCTGAGCCTCGACTGAAAGCGGAACGTGGACCGCCATCTGGTCGCCGTCGAAGTCTGCGTTGAAGGCGGTGCATACGAGTGGGTGAAGCCGGATCGCCTTGCCCTCGATCAGCACCGGCTCGAAGGCTTGGATGCCGAGTCTGTGAAGCGTCGGAGCACGGTTCAGCATCACCGGGTGCTCGGTGATGACCTCTTCGAGGATATCCCAAACCTCGGGCTTTTCCTTTTCGACGAGCTTCTTGGCGCTCTTGATGGTCGTGACATAGCCGCGCTCTTCGAGCTTGTTGTAGATGAATGGTTTGAAGAGCTCGAGCGCCATCTTCTTCGGCAGACCGCACTGGTGCAGACGGAGTGCAGGACCGACGACGATGACCGAACGACCCGAGTAGTCGACTCGCTTGCCGAGCAAATTCTGCCGGAAGCGGCCCTGCTTGCCCTTGAGCATGTCGGAGAGTGACTTGAGCGGACGCTTGTTCGGACCCGTAATGGTCTTGCCGCGACGGCCGTTGTCGAACAGTGCATCGACAGCCTCTTGGAGCATGCGCCGCTCATTTCGGATGATGATCTCGGGAGCGTTGAGCTCCATGAGCCGCTTGAGACGGTTGTTGCGGTTGATGACACGACGATAGAGGTCGTTTAGGTCCGACGTTGCAAAGCGTCCGCCATCGAGCGGAACTAGCGGACGAAGATCCGGTGGCAATACCGGAATCACAGAGAGCATCATCCACTCGGGGCGGTTGCCCGAGTCGCGGAACGCCTCGACGACCTTGAGCCGCTTGGCGAGTTTCTTGCGCTTCGCCTCGCTGGTGGCCTCTTTGAGGTCTAGCCGGAGCTGCTCGGCGAGCGCATGCACGTCGATGTCGCGGAGCATTTCGAGCACCGCTTCGCCGCCCATCCCGGCCTCGAAGGCATCGTCGCCATACTCGTCGAGCATGTCGTGGTAACGGTCCTCCGTGAGAATCTCGCCGCGCTCGAGTGGGGTTTCCCGAGGGTCGAGCACCACATAGCTCTCACAGTAGAGCACCCGCTCGAGATCCTTGAGCGTGATGTCGAGGATCGCGCCGATACGGCTAGGTAGGCTCTTCAAGAACCAGATGTGCGCAACCGGCGTCGCCAACGTGATATGGCCCAAGCGCTCACGGCGCACCTTGCTCTGAATGACCTCTACGCCACACTTTTCGCAAACGATGCCGCGGTGCTTCATGCGCTTGTACTTGCCGCAGATGCACTCGTAATCTTTGACGGGCCCGAAAATCTTGGCGCAGAAGAGGCCGTCACGCTCGGGCTTGAACGTACGGTAGTTGATCGTCTCGGGCTTACGAACCTCGCCATGCGACCATTCGCGGATCTTTTCTGGCGATGCCAACGAAATGCGAATCGCTGAAAACGCCAGCGGATCTTTCGGCTTTTCGAAGAAGCTGAAGATATCCTTCATGACTTACTCTTCCTCCGCAGCAAGGACGTCGTCTGACCTGCGCCGCAGTTGACTCGTCTCTACCAACTCGACGTTCAGGCAGAGCGCCTGAAGCTCTTTCATGAGGACATTGAAGCTCTCCGGTAGGCCGGCTTCGAGCGTGTAGTCCCCCTTCACAATCGATTCGTACATGCGTGTACGGCCTTGCACATCGTCGGACTTGACGGTCAGGAACTCCTGGAGCGCATATGCAGCACCGTATGCCTCCAAGGCCCAGACCTCCATCTCACCGAGACGCTGCCCGCCGAACTGCGCTTTACCACCCAGCGGTTGCTGCGTAACGAGCGAGTAAGGACCGATGCTCCGGGCGTGGATCTTGTCGTCGACCAGATGGTGAAGCTTGAGCATGTACATGATGCCGACCGTGACGTCCTCGTGGAATGCCTCGCCCGTGCGCCCATCGAACAGCACCGTCTGGCCGTTGTCCTGAACCCCGGCGAGGTTCAAAAGCGCTTTGATCTCTTCCTCGCTGGCGCCGTCGAAAACGGGCGTGGCGAGCTGAAGGCCATGCTTCCAGGTCTTGGCCAGCTCGGCGACTTCATCGTCAGGTAGCGCATCCAATACCTTGACGACATCCCCAGTCTTGAAGATCGCGCGAATGCGATCGCGGAGCTCCTCGGCCGAAGCCTTGCGCTCGACCATCTCTTGGAGCTGATTACCCAATAGGTAGCCAGCCCAGCCGAGGTGGGTCTCGAGAATCTGTCCGACGTTCATTCGGCTCGGAACACCGAGGGGGTTCAGCACGATGTCGACCGGCTTGCCGTTGGGCAGGTACGGCATGTCCTCCTCTGGAAGGATCCGGCTGACGACACCCTTGTTCCCGTGGCGGCCCGCCATTTTGTCACCGACCTGAAGCTTGCGCTTGATGGCTACGTAGACCTTCACCATCTTGATCACGCCAGGAGGAAGCTCGTCGCCCTTACCAAGCTTGTCGATCTTCTCTTGGAAGAGCATCTTCACGGCGTCGACTTGGTCGTCGACCTGTTCGAGGATCGCGTCGGTTTTATCTTTGTCCTTCTCGACCTCGATATGCGCCCAGTACTTGTGAGGAATCTCGTCGAGGTCCGCGCTGATGATTTTCGCACCCTTGGCGAGGAGCTCTTTGCCCTTGTCATCGACGAGTTTGGCAGTCGTCGTATTGCCGACGAAGTACTTCCGAACGCGGTCATGCGCGGAGTCGAGAACGATCTTGATCTCGTCCGCCATGTCCTTTTCGAGCTTGGCGCGCTCGGCCTCCTCGATTTGCGCGGAGCGCTCGTCTTTCTCGGTACCCTTGCGTGCGAATACGCGGGCGTCGATGACGATACCGGTCACCCCGGGTGGCACCTTGAGCGAAGTATCGCGAACATCGCCCGCCTTCTCACCGAAGATTGCGCGAAGAAGCTTCTCTTCCGGGGAGAGCTGCGTCTCGCCCTTTGGCGTGATCTTGCCGACCAGGATGTCGCTAGAGTTCACTTCGGCGCCAATCCGCACGATCCCGGACTCATCGAGGTCCTTGAGTGCCTCTTCGCCGACGTTCGGGATGTCGCGGGTAATCTCCTCTTTGCCGAGCTTGGTGTCCCGAGCAACGCATTCGAACTCCTCGATGTGCACCGAGGTGTAGACGTCGTCCTTCGCGATTCGCTCGGAGAGCAGGATCGAGTCTTCGAAGTTGTAGCCGCCCCATGGCATGAACGCGACGATCACATTCTGGCCAAGTGCCAGCTCGCCACGGTCGGTGCTCGGCCCGTCGGCAATGACATCGCTTGCCTTCACGCGATCACCGGGTCGCACGATCGGTGTCTGATTGTATGCGGTGTTCTGGTTCGAACGTTGGAACTTGTTGAGGCGGTAGATGTCGGGGAACGCGCCCGCTAGGCCCTCGGCCTTGACGACGATACGTGTTGCATCGACCGACTCGACGACACCGTCCTGCTGCGCCACCACACAAACACCGGAGTCCCGCGCGACTCGGGCCTCGATGCCGGTGCCGGCGATCGGAGCATGCGTGCGCACGCAAGGGACAGCTTGTCGCTGCATGTTCGAACCCATCAACGCACGATTGGCGTCATCGTGTTCGAGGAACGGAATCAGTGATGCAGCGACCGACACCAATTGGTTCGGCGACACGTCCATCAACTGCACACTACTCGGCGGCACCATCACGAACTCACCGTTGTAGCGAGCGCTGATGAGCTGACCTTCGAGCTTACGGGTCATCTTGTCGATGATCGCGTTCGCTTGCGCGATGTAGTGACCCTCTTCCTCGAGGGCGGAATACCAACGCACGTGTTCGTCGAGGACGATGCCATCCTCCACCTTGCGGTACGGCGTCTCCACGAAGCCGTATTCGTTCACTCGCGCATACGTCGAAAGTGAAGCAATGAGCCCGATATTCGGCCCTTCCGGCGTCTCGATCGGACAGATGCGGCCGTAGTGCGTCGTGTGAACGTCGCGAACCTCGAAGCCCGCGCGCTCGCGTGTCAAACCACCTGGGCCGAGCGCCGACAGACGCCGCTTGTGCGTCACTTCGCTCAATGGGTTGGTCTGGTCCATGAACTGCGAGAGCTGACTAGAGCCGAAGTACTCCTTGACGACGGCGCTGACGGGCTTCGCGTTGATCAAGTCATGAGGCATGAGCGTCTCTATCTCTTGAGACATGTTCATGCGCTCCTTGATGGCGCGCTCCATCCGGACGAGGCCGATGCGATACTGATTCTCCATCAACTCGCCGACCGCGCGGACACGGCGATTGCCCAAGTGGTCGATATCGTCGATCGAGCCACGTCCGTTCTTGAGCTCGATGAGGTTCTTCACCGTCTCCAGGATGTCCGTGTTGGTGAGCACCGTGTGATCGAGTGCCGGCGTCTCTTCCTCCTCGGCGTCTCGATAGAACTTGTAGTTGAGCTTGAGACGGCCCACCTGGCTCAGGTCATAGCGCTCGGGATTGAAGAAGAGATTGTTGAAGAGATTGCGCGCGGTATCGAGCGTCGGCGGGTCACCGGGGCGGAGGCGCCGGTAGATCTCGAGAATCGCCTCGTCCTGCGACTGTACCTTGTCCGCCAAGAGCGTATCGCGAAGATACGAGCCGACGTTCAGACCGTCGATGAACAGCACCTTGAACTCGTCGATCCCGGCCTCACGAAGGGCGTCGATGCGTGCCTCGGTGACCTCCTCGTTGACTGCCAGGAGGATTTCGCCGGTGTCCTCGTCGATGACGTCTTCGGCGGCCACCTTGCCAATGACCTCCGAGAAGTCGATCGGCAGGTAGTCGAGCCCTGCGGACTTGAGCTTGCGAATGGCGGCGCGCGTAAACTTCCGGTTCTT
>Ga0224497_10000136_pt1 | contig 57468 bp, 58 predicted proteins | sample SF_Jul11_sed_USG_4_FD_167970 | JGI IMG/M metagenome (GOLD analysis project Ga0224497, IMG submission 167970) | Sediment microbial communities from San Francisco Bay, California, United States - SF_Jul11_sed_USGS_13 | ecosystem: Environmental > Aquatic > Marine > Sediment | place: USA...
TGCAGGGTTGGCAGCTTCTGGGAAAATTTCATTTGCAAGTACTTATGCCATATTTTTGCCTGGACGGGCAGTTGACCAAATTAGAAATGGAATTGCATATCCCTCACCACCTGGTAAAAAAGGACTTGATGTAAAATTAGTAGTATCTCATGGAGGTCTATCAGTTGGCCCAGATGGCGGTTCGCATCAACAAATAGAAGATATTGCAATAATGAGGGCAATTCCGAATTTTCGTGTCTTTATACCTGCTGATACTATTGCAGTCTCAAAACTAGTCTTGTTAATGGCAAATGAATATGGACCATTTTACATGAGGATGGCACGATCAAAAACACCTATAGTTCATTCTGAATCTCAAGAGTTCCAAATAGGTAAAGGAATTACTCTCCGAGATGGTTCTGATTGTACTATTGCAGCTTGTGGTATTACAGTACGAATGGCACTTGAGGCAGCTGAGGAATTACAACAAGAGGGAATTTCCTGTCGAGTTTTGGATATGTTTTCTGTAAAGCCTATTGATGGTGATCTTTTAGAAAAGGCGGCTCGAGAGACTGGTGGAATAGTTACCTGTGAGGAGCATAATATTTTTGGCGGTTTAGGTTCGGCAGTTGCAGAATCTGTTTCAGAAAGATATCCAGTACTTGTAAAACGAATAGGTGTCCAAGATATGTTTGGAGAATCTGCACGCGATAATGAGATACAATTACTTTTAGAAAAACACGGAATAACATCTTTTAATATGATAAAGCAAGTCAAAGAAATAAGGAGTAAAAAATTATGAAAATATTTCTTGATACTGCAAATTTAGAATCTATCCGAAAATTCAATGATATGGGATTGTTGGATGGGATAACTACGAATCCATCATTAATGTCAAAGGAAGGAGGTAATCCAAAAGATGGCATGGCTGAAATCACAAAAATTATCAAAGGTGATGTAAGTTTAGAGGTTTTAAGCACTGAATATTCTGGAATGTTGGATGAAGGTAGATCTTTACGTAACTATGGTGATAATGTTGTAGTTAAAGTTCCAATGACTCCAGATGGATTAAAAGCTTGTAAATCTCTCACTGCAGAAGGTATTCCAGTAAATGTAACCTTAATTTTTTCATCAAATCAAGCAATACTTGCAGCAAAAGCTGGTGCAAAATATGTTAGTCCCTTTATTGGCAGATTAGATGATATAGGACAAGATGGAATGCACTTGATACAAGAAATTAAAACAATTTTTTCAAATTATAATTTTAAAACTCAAATTCTTGTTGCAAGTATAAGGCATCCATTACACGTAGTAGATGCAGCAAAGATTGGTGCAGATGTTGTTACTTTGCCCCCTGCAGTTTTAGACAAAATGCTAAAACACCCACTAACTGATATTGGTCTTAAAAATTTTCTAACAGATTGGGAAAAACTCAAATCAGAAAATCCTGATATCAAAGTATAGATAATTAAATTATTTTTTAACTTATTTTTATTTTCAGAATTCTCTAAAATAAAAAATAAAAATTTTAAGATCCTTTGTTCTTGCTTTTTCTACTTCCTGTTCCTCTACCTGTAACTCTAGTCATACCTTCAGTAGATGGTCTCTCTTTTGGTTCAGGAATATCACCAAGTCTCTTTGATCCAGTCCCTCTTCCAGTGTGGACCATTCTATTTGCAGACTTCTTTTTCTTTTCTGCCTGTTCTTTTCTGTAAGCATCTCCAGACCACTTTTTTTCACCGTCTTCTACTTCAACTGTTCCAGTTCCTCTTCCAGATCTAACTTTAATTTTTCCCATATTTTTATGACAATTATCTAATATTTAATTAGGTCTATTTTAGCAAATTTTGGATATTTCACAACTATTTCTGGCAAAAATGAGATCAATGAATATGAAATATTACAAAAAATCTAACCACTTACCCAACCTAGTTTTCTAAAATATGAATACATCAAGACAACAGGAATTGCAGATGCTATGATTATTACTATAAATGAAGTATAGGGACCTAAGATACCTCCTTCCAAATCTATTCCTCCTGGCAAATGTATATTCATTCCATAAAATGTCCCAATAACTGTGGCCGGAATTGCTAATGTGAAAATTATTGTCAATACTGCAAGTACTTTATTTGTTTTTTCAGTACTCAACACAAAATCTGTGTCTTTGTAAATCTCCATGGTCTCTCTTGATTCCTCCAAAGTTTCAATAACTTTGTCAATGTGGTCAATTACATCGTCAAATAATAGTCCCAAGTTTTCACCTTCATCTGAGAATCGTTTAATGTTGTTTGCCATCTCTAGAACAAATCGTTTTAACGGATTTGCTATTCTCCTTAGTTTGTTAATTTCTCGTCGGAGTAGAGCGATACTTCTTGCAACAGATTTTGTTTCATCAAAAACTCCGTCCTCCATCTCATCTAAATTTGCAATAATTCTTCTTGAAGTATGTAAGAGGTCATCTACAAGAACATCTATTATTTCGTGAAGCAATAACCCAGATGATTTTCCAAAAAGTCTTTCTTTTCTTGATGGCTCAGAATTTGTTTTACACAAATCAACAAGATCTACTAAAGGCTTAAGATCTCCTTGATGTACAGTTACGAGAAAATTTTTTCCAAAAAATATTGAAAGCTGACTATTTTTTGTAATTCCTACTTTTGGTGATATTGGTGGAAAATGAAGAATTACAAAAAAATGATCGCTATAACTATCTAGTTTTGGAAGCTCAAATTTGGTCATGCAATCCTCAATGTTTAATGAATTGAAATGATATTTTTTGGCCAGTTCTTCTACATCCGTTCTGTCAGGATTTTGTACATCAATCCATGAAAATCTAGTTCCTTCTATGGTCTCAATTTTTCGTTGTAAAGAATCTCCTATCGATTTCTTGCCAGAACGTAATCGACTAGAAATAAAGCCTTTTTTCATGTTGAACCATTGCCTTGGACAGCAAATTTAAAGCGATCGCTAGAAATGACAAAAATTTGTCTTAATTAGACTAATGCCAAGGCATAAGATACATTGCACCATAGTAGGTTAGTCCAACGGCAATCCCCATTGCTATCCACCAATATCTCATAGGTGAAAATTAATTTGCTTAATAATAAATCTACAGGCTAATTCTCATCTAGTTGAAATCAAAGATTATTACTGGATTAAGAATTTTTGATTTTTGTGGCCCTCGTAGTACAGTGGTTAGTATAGAGGATTGTGGATCCTCGGACAGGAGTTCGATTCCCCTCGAGGGCCTTTCTTATATTCATACTATAATATTTCTTGGGAAAAGTTGTTGGCGCTGGAGTATATCTGCTAAAGCTTAGAAAAAACTAGAGCAGGTAATCTAGACTTAATCCACACAACAATCTTAAGGTAAAAATCGATCCAATTATTAATGACTTTAAATAATACTCAAAAACTACTAGCAGGCGCTTTGACTTTAGTTCTTGTTGCCGGAATGACTACTCCAGCATTTGCAGGATTGTCTCCTCTGGAACCTCCCTTTGATCAGAATTATGTGATTGCTGCATGGAATCTAGAGTCGGATATGCAGCAAGTAGGTGATACTGCAATCGACCCACCAGTTAGCTTTAACTGGGATAAATCTAGCCCATACCCATTGGCCCCTATTCCACCAGCGGGTGGATGTGACGGACCAAGTTGTAGTTTTATCATTCCGAATTTTGTAGATGATTTAGATACCAAAATCATTCGCATCCTAGTTGGGTTTGAAGGTCAACCACCTATTAATCCAACAGCTGAATGTTTTGATGATGTCGAACTTTCTGCGGATTCACTATCTTCTGGACAACTGGTAACTGACGAATTGCTTGAACCTGGAACATGGTTATGGGAAATTGTATGTCATCCAAATCCTGACGTCGAATTGGTAACATTTACGCGAATTGATCCAGGAACAGATTCAGTTGTCTTTTTCACAGCATCATTTGATGAAGAAAAAGCAGTAGCAGGAGAACTATTGTTACTTGATTCATCTGCACTAGTAATTGGTGGATTAGCATCAAGTGCAGTTTGGATGGTACCAGCAGTTGTAGGTATCGCAGGCGCTGGATTGTACCTGGTAAAGTTTAGAACAAACAGAGATTAATTCTCTATTCTTTTTATTTTCTAATTTGCTATGGCACGAGCAGCTCCGTAATCGGTGCTAGAGTAATTTTTTTTAAGTTTGATACGTGTCTAATAAAAAAGATAAAAAACTAAAAATTCCTTCATATTTCCTTAGCTCTTTTTAATTAAAAACAAAAACTGTTGTTTGAAATGAACACCAATTTCATTAAATTAAACAAGTATGAGCATAGTATTAGAATATGAAATATGGCTGTTGTAGGGATTGTTCCTGCGGATCCGCCAAAATAAGAGATCCTGGGTGTCCTTGTAAAAAACATGATCCATATGATTAGTTTTAAAAATTCAGAAAAACAAATTCGATAAACTAACAGTCAAAACTGCCCCTAGTGATACTATTCCAATAGCTGTAAAAATATTTTTTTTCCTTCTTTGTTTTTCTTGATATTTAGCCTGAATTCCTGAAATAAATTTGTGCGATATCCTTGAATTACCAAAAGGTATGAAATCACAAATCTCATTATAATGAGTTTGAAAACCCGATTGATCATATTTGGGTTTATTACATTTTACACAAAAATCCAAAGAGACAAACTCATGAAAATTTGTACGATCTCTATGAGTATGATCACCCTGTTTATCGTATTTCAAATTCCAACAAATACCGCACTGTTCATTTTCCATACTTGTTCAATTTTGCCAATTAATAAAAAACCCTAAAACCAAAACATTAGTAATGTTTTAAAACTATCAAAAAAATCAACACGATCTATTATCTGTAACAAAAATATAATACACAAAGAAATTAGGCTTAAATTTTAGATCGATCAGTAAAAAAAAGATATTACAGAAGATCTACCTTAAGTAATATTTACCAATATGATTTTTAATCATGAATTTTGTTCAACTAAAATTAAATAACAATCTCAAGTACCAAGATCTTATTTTGTTTGCAGAAGATATGAAATTAATCAAAAATAATTTCAGTCAAATACCAACTCAAAATAAAGGAGAAATTTATTTTGAATACTAGAACACGATCTGCTTCAACAGAATTGATGCAGCAAGTAAAAAAAATACTCCATCACAATCCTAAACTATCTTTAAGATGTGTAAAATGTGATTCTATTTTTCCAAAAGAGTACAAGAAATGTCCTCATTGTCATAGTTATCAAACATAATAAATTCTGAACTTTTTACTATAATTTTTTAATTTTATCCTATTTACAAAAATATACCAATTTTTAGGCTTTAACAAAGTAAAATTTTGGCCTGAAATTAATATTATTTGTATTTTACAGGCAAGACCTTGCTTTTCCTTGGATTTGTGCTTAAAATTGAGAAAAATATGACAATTAAACGACACAAATGGGCTGTAAGATTAAAAAATCCCGTATTTGCTTGATTCCATCTCTTCTTTGATGGCAAGCTTGAATCGATGTTCTTTACTTTCCATATTGTTGGCAACCCAAGTTAAAAATTTCTTCTCTATGCCTTTTCCTTTAAGATTATCAAAATCTGGCCCCATCTGTTCAGCCAATTTTTCTACAAGGGATCTATTGATGCTTACAACAAAAAAATGCCACCCAAAAGCGAATTCAGAATCCGTCATTGCAAAATCATCTTTTCCATGAACCATTTCTTCTAAAAGTGAGAGTTTTTGAGATATAGCCTTACTAGTATGCTCATAATTTATGGCTGATACATTGATATTTAATTTTCCATCCATATCTATTCTGGACTTTTACAAAATAAAAGGGTTAATGACTAGTCTTTCAAAAGGTGTTGAAAATCTATATCAAAATGCATTTTCATAATGTCGATATAGGTCTGTATGGATTCTGGAACCTCTTCTCTACATGCAACTCCTAAATTTTTTGCATTAATCCAGATTACAAGTGTTTGAATTATCGTGAGGAATCGGTCATTATTCACATTTGGGTCTCCAATTGCCTTTGTGTATCGTTCTGCAAATTCCCATGCAGTAACAAAATCAACACACTTTACTCCAAATACTGCCAATAGTTGTTCTTGTAAGGAATTGGCTTTTTTGAATGGAACAGTATTGATTATGTATGGAAAATTAGTTTTTTCAGGTAGACAATTTGGCAAAGGCCCCCAAATTGTAACAATTCTAATTCCAGGCTTTAGATTTTCAAATTTTTCCATAATAGGAGCAATAATTTTTTCATCTGTAAACCAAAATAAAATTACCGTTGCATCTGAAAAATCAGCATTTTTTACATCCTCACACAAAAACTTCCCTGAAGTATTTTTAGCAAGATTAATTTTTTGTTCGTCATTGTCAATTCCTACACCCTTTTTAACATTGAATTCCTCTACTGCAATCTTTACTCCTTTTCCGTCTCCACATCCAAGATGATAAAAAATATCGTTTTGCCCCAAACCTACAAAATTAAAAATTTCTCTAAATGATTTATCTGGTAGCTGAACATCGTCTCCACTAATGATATTTTGTGGAAGAGATTCTAAATATTCTTCAATTTTCAATAATGGAATTGAGATGATCAGGAATTTATTCTCTTATACTCTCAAGCTTTGATACTGCTTGCCATAATTGAGTTCTAACGTATGATGGAAGATTTGGATCTTGGGTAACATCATCTAGCAAGCTAATTGTATTAGCAGCTCTTACTGATAATCCAAATTCTTCATTTTTCAAATCAGTAATCAAATCTGATATTGATTTTTTTATTGTTTTTGGAGTAGATGAGCTTGCCACAATTTGATTAAGCGTATCTATTGCTTCTTTCATGGATTCTTGGTTTTCTTTCTTATCTGCCATTTTTTACAACCTTATTGGGAAATTAGAGGTATATAGTTACATCTCTACAAAAACGTTATCAGATTCTATAGTAACGGGGTATGATCCTAAATTGTTAATTTTTGCTGGAAATTTAACTAATTTCCCTGTTTTACAATCAAATTCTGCCTTGTGCCATCCACAAGTAATTGTACATCCTTCTAAAGTTCCTTCAGACAGACTTGCGCCAGAATGAGTGCAAGAATCATCAACTGCAAAAAAATCTCCATCAATATTAGTGACTACTATTTCTCTTCCATCCACTGAAATTTTTTTCATTGTACCTGAAGATATGTCTGAAATCTTTCCTGCAATAATTTTTCCCATTGGACCTTTTAACTTATTATTCTTAATATTTTTTTGTATGATGTGTTAATAAGAAAAGCTAAATCTTCTGATAAATTAGATATTCTAAGATTTTGTCAAAATACATTCTCTTGGGGAGATTACATCAAAGATGTTTGGAATTATTGGTTATCTGAAGGACACTTGCTAGTTATTGAAAAAAATTTACCAATTGGTGTTTGCCATGCAGTATTTCTAAAAAAACACGTATGGATTGAAGGCATTCGAATTGATATTAATTTTAGGCGGCAAGGTTTAGCCTCAAATTTAATTAATCATATAGAAAAAATGGCACTCAAAAAACAAATTCCAGTTTTACTGATGCTAATTGAAACTGAAAATTCTCAATCTCTTTTTATGGCACGTAATCTTGACTTCAAAATTAAACAAACTTGGAAATTTTATCTACTTTTACCTAAAAAAAATATTCCTCACGGTGTTTCTTTTGGAAATATCATATCAAATGATGAGTTTCCTTACTATGTAAAATCCTGGAGATGGTTACCCTTAAACAAAGAAACCATAGCAAAATTAAATTCCAAAAATCAAATTATTTTTTCAAAGATTAAAGGAAAAAAAGCTATTGCAATTCTTGAAGTTTCTGAACATTTTGAAAAAACTTTGATTGTTACTTTATCTGCAGGTTCTAAAATAAACACTTTGAATGTTATCTCTTTTTTACAAAATTATGGATTTGAGAAAAATTATCATAGAATACAAATTTTAACCAAAGAAACTCTACCTGAATTTAAAAACTTGGAGCAAAAGATCTCTTTTCATTTAATGCAAAAACTTCTATCCTGACTATTAACAATTTTTACATTATTTCTCAATATACCAAGATTTTCAATTTCCATCTCTACTTTGTCGCCATCTTTAAGAAATACTGCATTTGGCTTGTTTAACATTACACCGGCAGGAGTACCAGTTGAGATGATATCTCCTTTCTCAAGAGTCATTACTCTGCTTATTTTTGAAACAATTTCGGGAATTTTGATAAACATTTTTTCAGTAGAAGAGTTTTGCCTGATTTCTCCATTAATTTTGGTAATCATTTTAAGATTCTGAGGATCTTTTATCTCATCTTTAGTTGTAATCCATGGGCCACATGGTGCAAATGAATCAAAACCTTTTCCCCGCGTGAATTGTTTATCTTTGAATTGAATATCTCTTGCTGAAACATCATTGAAGACCATATAGCCAAACACCGCTCCTTTAGCTTGCTCTTCGGAAATATTCTTGCATTTTTTACCAATTATCAGAGCTAATTCTATCTCATAGTCTAACTGGGAAACAAAATCTGGACATTCAATGTCTGAATCAGAACTATTTAGAGCCGTTCTAGGTTTTAGGACAATTGCAGGATCATCAGGAGCTAAAAGTCCTTGCTCTTCTGCATGGTCAATGTAATTAAATGCAAGACAAATTACTTTACTAGGATTTGGAATTGGAGTAAGTAATTTGAAGTTTGAAATATCTTCATTGTAGGGGAGTTCTGCTATCTTATCCTTAATTTCCTCATACCATCCATCAAACAAAAAGTCTTTGATACTTTGTGGGATGGGAACTCCTGTATGATAGGTGATATCATCTTTTGTAGCTACCTTATCTCCTTTTACAAACCCATATGTTTCACTATTATCATATGACAATCTTGCAATCTTCATTATTCTTCCCCTCACTTGTGAGTAAATATTGCTTGGTTTTGAGAATCTTTTCTACAATATCCAAACCTAACAAATTGAATCTCTTCTCCTTCTTTTAATTTTAGATAATGTGGTTCGACATAAGCCTCGAATTCCTCGAGACTATTTTCATTAAATTCGTCATTTATGAACAATTGATTCGGGACAAGAATTTTAATTGAATGCAAATTTTTTTGTGGCACCCATTGAATTTTTTGAATGTTTGAGATGTCTCCATTTTCTACAAAATCTCCTTCCAATTCATTATTTATTGTTTTAATGGCAACATTACCTAATCCTAATAATCTTAGACGGGATCCCTCTTTGAGGTTTTGAGCATCCTCCTCAGAGATTAAAAAATCTCCATCAATTTCAATTGTTCTTTTTCCCATATCTTTTACGGGATGATTAGGAATTTCAACTGATGAAAATGGAATATTGTTTACGTGCAATTTTTTTGGTTTTTGCACCATGAATAGTCGGATACTATCGGCATCTACAAATTTTCGGTTAAAAGATTCTAAAGCATCAAATGGTGCTAAGGTATTTGCTTTAGTCAATCCCAAGGATAAAATAAATTTTTTAATTGCCTCGGCCTTTATCCCTCTTCTTCTTAGGGCTTCAAGCGTTGGCAGTCTTGGATCGTCATACCATGAAACCTTGCCTTCTTCAATCAATGGTTTTAGGATTCTTTTTGAAATCGGCATTCCTTTGAATTCAAGTCTTGAAAAAAAATCCTGATATGGTTTTCGCATACCTAAAGAATCTAAAATTTCATTAATCAAGTCTTTTCGCAATTCAAATTCTTTTGAACGAAATGCATGTGTAATTCCATCATTACTATCTTCAATGGCAACTGCAAAATCATAGCTTGGCCATACTCTATATTTTTCTCCCAATGTGTAGTGCTTTTCATCTATGATTCTAAATAATACTGGATCTCGCATTACTGCGTTATCTGATTTCATATCGCCACGAAATCGAACTATTGCCTCTCCTGGCTTGAACTTTTCAAACATTTTCTTCCACCCTTGATTGTTTTGTTTGATATCTCCCAAACTACATTTACAGGCTCTCCGTTCTCTTCGGTTTTTACTGATGGTATCTCTTTTACAAGTGCAAATGTATGCTTTTCCTGAATTAATTAACTCCATTCCTTTCTCATAGAATAATTCCATATCATCTGAAGTATTTTTTATAACATCAAATTTTACCCCTAGCCAATCCAACCCAACTTTAATTGCTGCATGATATTCCATTCTTTCTGCTTCTGGATTTGTGTCATCCATTCTCAAAATACATTTTCCACCATACATCTTGGCATATTCTGAATTAATGATGGCAGCTTTTCCGTGTCCAATATGCGGATATCCATTTGGTTCTGGTGGAAATCTGGTTACAACTTTGCCCTGTATTGCGCCTTCGAGGGGAGGCAAACCCTCTCTTTGTACTATTTTCTCTTTTGGTTTTAATATCTCTGGGAAATTCTCTTCAATTTCTTTTCTTTGATCCTCAATTGAAATTTGGTTGATTGAGGCAACTATTTCAGAAATATCTCCAATAATCTCTTTTACCTTAGTTCGATATTCAGGTTTAGTCCCAAGAATTTTTGACAAAACAATTTTATCTTGAGTTTGCCCTTCGTGTTCAAAAGCATTTTGTAAAGCAAATTTTCTAATATCTTTTCTCAAATCATCATTCAAATTATTGTCTCCTTAAAGGAATTCTGTCTACGGCTTTTTTATACTAATGGACAATTTAGGGTCTAAAAAACTCCAAAAACTAGAGATTTTCCTATATTTATTTTTCAAAATTTTATCCTAAAATACAGATTTCTAAGAAGAAAATATGTCTTCTTTTGGAATTAGAGATACTTTGCAGTATCTTTTCAATTCCAATTATATTGTTTTGATAAAATTTTCTTGGTTCTTGATTTTGTTCTGAGGATTGCACCACAACAAGGGCACCTTACACTGGCAATAGTTAGGAACAAACTACACATTGAACATCTTTTTTGACCAATCTCGTATCTTGAACCGTTTGGGACTTTTTCTCCTTTAAATTCTACACAAATTCCTTTACAGCAATATCCCATTAATAATCACCAACTCCAAATGTATCGTGACAGCATGGACATCGGCTATACTTTGACACCAATGTCAAATTACATGTCGGACAATGTTTTCTAAAAATATCTACTTTAGAATCCCTAAATGAGGAGTCAGCATCATAATACTTGCAAACACTTCTACAAGCATTCTCGATCAATTTCGATTCTCCTTTACATCAAAAAACATGTTGCATTCTTTACAAAAAATACCATAGTTTTCAATATTTACTGACAGACTTCCACAATTTACACAAATTCGTATAGCCCTGTTTACAGTTTGTTTTTTTTCTTCAAACTTTGAGTGAACTAACTTTGTCTCCATGGGTATTATTAGGAATCAATCCTAATTAAGTGTTATTATCAATTAGGAATTATTATCAACTAATAATAGATATAAATATGATAAATTTTTATAAATACCATGCAACAGTTGGAGCAATTAGTGTCATCCTTAAGAGAGGAGGGCTTTAGAATTACTCCTCAAAGAGTAGCTATTTTGGATTATCTTTTAAGGACAGACGATCATCCAAGTGCAGAGTATATTCATAAAATTATCAAGAAAAAATACCCCATGGTCAGCCTCTCTACAGTCTATAAAACACTCAATCTTCTCAAAGAAAAAAAACTAGTTAACGAAATTGAAGTTAATGGGGAATCTAGATTTGATGCCGATACTGATGCGCATATCAATTTAGTCTGTATGAAATGTGGAAAAATAGATGACGTCGATGAAGATACTCTAAAAGAAATTCAGAATCGAGCTGCAAAAAAATCAAAATATCTCATTTTAAAAGGAAATTTTGAACTAATTGGTTATTGCGATAGTTGTAAATCTAAATCCATCTAAAGTTAATAAAACTTGTATCTTCAAATTTTAAAAAAAAATTTCAATTTTGTATTTTGACAAAAGTGAATAAATAATATTACTTAGAGACTTCGCTTAACCACAAAATCTAATAACTCAATTAATTCCTTTTTAGCAGATCCAGAGTATTTTGATAGCGATTTCTCTGCTCTTTCAGCATATTTCAGTGATTGATTTCTAACAGTTTTCTCTATTCCTAGTGCTCGGATAACATCAACTGCTTTTTTGAGTTCAATTTTGGATGCTTTTTGGTTCCCAAATGCCCTTAAGATTATCTTTTTGTTTTTGCCTTTTGCCAATTTTATTGCCATTAGAATCGGTAGTGATTTTTTTCCTTCTCTAAGATCATTTCCAACTGGTTTTTTGGTAATTTTAGGATCTCCCATTACTCCAATCAGATCATCGGTAATTTGAAAAGCTATTCCTAAATTTTTCCCAAAAGAGGATAAATTTTTAATATCTTTTATTTTGTTAGTTGCACAAATTGCCCCCATTGCACATGACACATCAAATAACGCAGCAGTTTTTTTACCAATCATATTAATGTACTCCGATTGGGATGGAATTCTTTTTTCTTCAGCCATTTTAATATCTAATAATTGACCTTCACATACATCTACACAACCTTTTGCAAGTTGAGAAATTAATTGGGTCATAGCATTACCAGATAATTTTGAATTTGAAATTATTTGAAAAGCTTTAGAAAATAATACATCTCCTGCCAGTATTGCTATAGGCATACCAAATTTTTTATGAACCGTTGGTACACCATGACGCATCTCATCGTTATCCATAATGTCATCGTGAACCAAAGTAAAATTATGAACCATTTCAACTGCACTTGCTGCGGGTGTTGCATTTGATGTCTTACCGCCCAAAATTTGACAGCTTTTAATTACCATATATGGTCTTAATCGTTTTCCTCCATTCACAATAAGATGACCAGCAGCATCATAGAGCATTTTGGGGTTTCCTTTTAATTTTGTCTTAAGATACTTGTTTACGATTCTTGCATTTTTTTCAATTGGAGAGGTTTTTTTCATTTTATCAACCTCCAATTATTATCTGGGAGGTGGATTTTAATTGCTTGCTGATATACTTCATGCATTTCATCACTCATCCATGAAGATAAGATATTTTCATATTTTTCTAACATTAGCGTTTTTGATTTGTCTAGCAATTCTAATGCTATTAGCATCCAAGGACAATAAATTTCGGGATTTGCTTTCAATTCAGTAAGCAACTCCTCGGCTGAAATCCATTTTATTTCATCAATTTCTCCTTCTATTTTTGTGAATTTTGTAGATTCATCAACAATTCCTATTAGGGTTCCACAAATTTCGTTTTCAGATCCTACATCCTTGTAAGGAACATGATATTCAAATTTGAACAAGTAGTCTAGACTACATTGAATTCCTAACTCTTCAGGCATTCGTCTTTCTCCAGAGGATACATAGGTTTCAGATTCTCTTGGGTGACTTGCAACAGTTCCATCCCAGTCATTTGGCCATAGCATCTTCTCTTTGGATCTTCGTGTTAAAACTAACTTTCCACTCTTATCAAATAATAATGCCGTAAATGCCCTATGCAGAATACCTTTTGGTAAATGGCATTTTACTTTTTCCTCTGTCCCAATTGGATTATCTTTTTCATCTACTAAAATTAGATTTTCTTCAGCCATTTCTTTTTCCTCTAAACAAGGTTCCTTCAAATTTCCTATTTTTAACCGCTTTTACAATTCGTTCAGATTTGTTACCATTTACAAAAAAAACATTCACTCCCATTTTGGAAATTTTTAAAGCCTCCTCAACTTTTCTAGTCATACCTCCGGTCACATCCATTGTGTTTTTGGAAATTGTGGGTTTTTCATTTTTTAATTCATAAATCAATTCTTTTGTTTTCAGATTAGCGTATAAACCATCTTCATTTAGAGCAAAAATACTTAATCTTGGTTTTAGAATTTTGGAAAAATGGGTCATTATTTTATCTCCTGATAAAATGTATGTCTTATTTTGTCCATACCATAGTGCATCACCAAAAGTAACAGGGATGAAACCTGATTTGGCAATTTTTTCAATCTCTTTTATTTTTCGTAATATTGGTCTATTTCCTGTCATAAAATCAGTAGGTGGTAAACAATAGGGATTTAATCGATTTTTTAAAAACGAATCTAAAATTATTTTATTAAGATCAATCATAGAATTTTTTATTATTGATACTCCTTTTACACTATATTTTCTTGGTTTAGTATGCATATCATATTTAACAGACCAATAATGTCCATATGATCCCCCTCCATGAACAATAATCATAGGTTCATTAATTTTTTTTAAATTCTTGACAATATTTTCTATAGTTTTTTTCCTAGGGGAAAGGGGTTTTTCCTTGTTAGTAATAATTGAACCTCCAAGTTTGATTAGGATCATGCTGTCACCAAATTCCTAGTCAATTAAAAAGTATCCAATCCTCGAAAATCAATCTTTACAGAAAAGCAGTCATATTCGTTTTCTTTTAATTGATGAATAGTTTTTTCTCTATTATTCTCATCAGTCAAAGCAAAAATACATCCTCCTCCACCAGCTCCAGTAATCTTTGCACCAAATGAATATTTTGTTGCAATCTCAATCATGTTTCTTAATTTTTCATTAGACACCCCAATGATTTCAAGATATTTTTGATTTTTTATCAAATTGCGTCCAATACATTTCAAATCATTATTTTTTAGGCATACTAAAACATCCTCTATCAATTCATTTTCTTGAGTACACATCTTGGAAAATCTCTCTTCATTTTTTTCTTTGAATTGTTTTACATTAGAAACTACCTCTTTTGTAGAGTGTTCTATTTTTGAATTTGCAATAACTAGTTCAAAATTTGGTTCAGAATCAATTCTTGAATAACCATTTTTTTTATCGTACTGAATTAGACCTCCATAAAGGCAAACAGTACAATCAGCACCTGAAGTATTTGGAAAAATGGTTTTTTCAGCTTCAATTGCCATTTGTAAAATTTCTTCTTTAGATTTCTTTTCGAAAATTCCAGAAATAGCAGCTGCACCTGCAACACAACAAGCTGATGATGAACCTAATCCTACCCCCAAAGGAATTTCAGAATCTACTGTGATCTTCAGTCCTGATTTTTCCTCCTGTTTTCTAATTATCATATCTGCCAAAAAATAAAATGGTCTTAGGTGAGAATCTATTTTATTTATTGGAGTTTTGGGATCAGCCACCAAATTTCCAATATTTGATTCTATCGTTATTTTATTATCAAAAGTTTTCTCTGCCGTGACTGTAATCCTTTTGTCAATAGCACATAAGATCGCTTTAATTCCAAAAACTACAAAATGCTCCCCGAAAAGAATGATTTTTCCAGGTGCAGAAGCTTTTGATTTCAAGTGAACGCTATTGATCCATATCCAACTACAGAACTCATATCTCCAGTCACGTCTCCGCTAGTAGCATATTTGAGTAATTCTCCTTTTGTTGCACCGAGTTCTTTGCACGCAATGATTGTGGATGCAATTGCACCATATCCACAAGCTGTAACTTTTCTTTTTTCTAAGACCTCATAAAATCGATCAACATCCATCTCCAAAATCGGTTTAATCAAAGCAGAATCTTGTTCATGTGCAAACTCATTTGGTTCGTAATGTGTAAAATCTGATGATCCGATAATGATGGTTTTTTTCTTTTTTGCAATTTGTGCAATCGCTAATCCTACATCCTGAGCTACTTCTTTACTCTGATTAATGAGTGATATTGGTAAAATTTTAAAATTTGAAAAATTCTTTTGCAAAAAAGGGATTTGTACTTCTAGACTATGTTCTCTAGTATGAGAAAAAAAATCTAACTCTACATTTTGTGATATTTGAGAAATCTCCTCTGCAACCTCAGAATCTACTTCTACTTTTCCAAGTGGAGTTTCCCATTGACAATTCTTCATTGTTGCAATACTTCTACCAATCCCCCAATGATTGGGTCCAATAATTATGAATAATTCAGGCGATTCTGATGATATTGAATAAAAAGAGTGACATGCTATTGGTCCAGAATATACAAAACCGGCATGTGGACATATCACTCCAAAAATTTTTTTTCCATTTTCTTTTTGAAAATTTTTCCCGGGTCCAAGTTGATGTACAAAACAATCATCTATTAATTTAATTAATTTGTTTTTTTCACTGGGATAGAACATTCCGGCTACTGCCGGTGTTCTAATTTGCATTACTCGATTTCCTCTTCCGTGATTTTTGTTTCGAAATCATCTATTTCATATTTCATTGATTCATCTTCTTTTAATTCTCCTCGTTCTATGAGAATTTGGCGGACCAATAACCAATATACTGTAGCAAGTGCTTTTCTACCTCTATTATTTGCAGGTATTATTACATCTAATTTTGAGGTAATGTTATCTGTATTTGAGATTCCGATGATTGGTATTCCTGCATTAGTTGCCTCAATTATGGCCTGTTCATCAACTTGTGGATCTGAAATTAAAACTAATTTTGGTTCAATATAGTAAGGTAACGATGGATTTGTCAGGGTTCCGGGCAAAAACCTCCCAAGTAATTTTTTAGTACCTAGCATTTCACAAAATTTCTCAATCGGTGTATTGGCATACTGTCGTCCAGAACAAACTATGAGCTTATCTGTTCCAAGCCTGTTAATGAATTTCGCAGCTGTTTTAATTTTTTCAAGAGTGATATCAAGATCTAGCATATAGAGGCCCTCCGGACTTGCTTTTGTTATGAATGGAGTCATGAATTTTGTTTTAACTTGTGTTCCAACTCTAATGCCTGTTGAGAGCACCTTCTTTTTTAGATCTGTAGACTCTGATTGTTGACTCATGACGATTTTAAATCTCAACCATACCGCGTATTAAATCATGCTCTGACAGGCGTAAAAGCTCATTTAATTTAGATACTCTTTCTCCACCAACTATACCTACTTTGAGCATTTTAGATTTGGTTGCTAAACCAATATGTGCTATATGTGAATCCGTGGATTCGCCAGATCTATGTGATGTGATAAGTTTTACATTGTTATGGTTTGCTTCATTGGCAAATTCTAAAGCGTCATAGAGACTTCCTGCTTGATTGACTTTGAGAATGGCTGCATTACAAGATTTTATTTCAATCGCTTTACGTAAAATGTCTTTATTTGTAACAGTGAGGTCATCTCCTGTTACCAAAGTATTTGGAAATTTTTTCGTCAATTCTGCCATGTCTTCAAAAGCTTCTTCATGGACTGCATCTTCAGCATAGATCAACTTGTATTTTTCAATGATGTTTGCAGCAAATTCAATTTGTTGTTCAGAAGAATTCTCAAATCCCGCTCTTTCGTAAAGATATTTTTTCTTTTCCTCATTCCATTGAGTTGAAGAAGCAAAGTCTACTCCTAAAGAAACCTCTTTTCCTAAAGTGTAACCTAAATTTTCAATGGCCAGTGCAGAAACCTCTAGGGCTTTTTCATTGTCTAATTTTGGAGCCCATCCTCCTTCATCTCCCCTTCCATTGGTAAAATTGGGATCTTTTTTTTCTAAAACTTTACGTAATTCCTTGTGTACCAAAAGATTAGTTTCTATCGCATCTCTAATATTATCTGCTCCTGTTGCACAGATTAAAATTTCTTGTATGTCAGGAGTTCCAGGACCTGCATGAGCACCACCACCTAAAATATTTCCTAAAGGATACGGAAACTTGAATGTAGCATCAGAAGATAAGGTTTGGAACAATGGCTGATCCAATGACTTTGATGCAGATTCCATCGATGCAATTGTAACTGCAAAGGCCAAAGCGCCCCCAATTTTTGAATAATTTGACGAACCATCCAAACTTTTTAGGGTATCATGAATGGATTTTAAATCTAAAACATCAAGCCCAATAAATTTCTGAGAGTTATTATTTAGGATTTGAAGACTATCTTCTGGTTTTTCATTTGGAAAACTTATTGCTTCATATTTGCCTACACTAGCTCCCGAGGGTGCGCACACTCTTCCAAAAAATTTGTTATCTGCAATAATGTCAACTTCGATAGTTTTACTTCCTCTACTATTGTAGATGATTCGTCCTTCAATTGATGTGATTTTTGCCAATCTATTCTAACTCAGATTGAACTTCTTGGTGTCTTCTCTGAATGGCTTCATAAAAAGGAATTACTTGCTGAATGGTCTCAACTGTGGTTAAAAGCATCCTTCTACAACAATATCTACTAATTCCCAAAGAATCTAAAACTTTACCTGGATTTTCTCCTGATTTTACCTTATTTTGATAGTCTTCAAATTTATCTGCAACTAGATTTCCACATGTGAAACATCTTACAGGAACTAACATACGAACGAAAAAGTAATCAAGGATTATAAAAACCATACAAGCAATTTTTCCTGCGGGCGTCGCCCAGCCTGGCCAAAGGCGCTAGCTTGAGGGGCTAGTCTCTCAGGAGTTCATGGGTTCAAATCCCATCGCCCGCATACAAATTTGTTATTTTGGGAAGTAAATTATTTCTGTAGTTTGTTTAATGCTTTAATCAATTCAGATCGCCTTTTTTCCTCTGTAATTGCACCTCTTACATCATCGACCAAAATCCTATTTACGTCAATTTTTCTTCTAGCTTCTTTAACAACTTTATCGTACATTGAAAATGGGTATAAATTCAGATACAAATTCTCCATAATTTCAAATATTTTCAAAGCTTTCTCAGTTTCGCCGATTCGAATTTTGTCAAAAACCATTCGCTTCAATTCTCCAACACAGTCTAATAGTCCTAAAACGTATGATTCCTCCATTACTTTTAATTTTTCATTAGAAGGGATCTCCTTGTTTTCAACTACTGCTAGTAAACATGCAGCCTCTACATACTCTTGCTCTGATGTAATTAAATAGCGTCGTAAATTTGATGTTGCTTTTTTCCTATATTTTGTTAATAACAAATCAACTCCTAACAGATTTTTCTTCGCTGTTTTTAAATCTCCTTTGTGTATGGAAATTATTGCACGACTACAGAGAATAACTATTTCACGAGTATTTTTTAGTAAAAATTCTCTATCGTCTTGAGTATTTGCTAATGATTTTGAAATTTTATCTAAAGATGATTTTACATTTTTTAAGGTCATTCTAGATTTGTGTAAAAACTAGGATAAAGCCGTTTGTAAATGAATAATATGTCCTCCCTTGGAATAATTATGTAAGTACCAGAACAGGCATAATAATTTTTAAAAAAAATCAAATTTTTCATTTTTTATAACCCTTACTCTAAATTTCTACTGATTATTGATTAGAATAAATCCTGCTTTTTCCTTATTAGTAAAAAATTATTTAACATAACCATGATGAATAACATCACGCGACCAAATTTGTTATCAGCGATACTCATAATTGTTGCAGGCGTGATGATAATTTCTTTCACAAATAATGGCGAAACAGCTTTTGCAGAATCTGAATCAACATCTACAATTCTAGTTTCTGAAAAATTGAAAAATGATCCAATTGCAATGAAAATAATTGCTGAAATGGAAGCACAAAAATTAAGATACAAACAAATTTCAGAAGGGAAAGTACCGGCAATTCCACTAACTCAAGAACAAATTGAGGTTGAGAAAACCAGAAAAATTGTAGATAATCGACTACAAGAAGATCTTAAATCAATGAATAAAAAATATTTGGACTTTACCCCAAGAAATGCATTTGCAAAATTTGTAGAGACTGTAAATGAGACGTATCATGGAATTTTCTGGGACCAATTTGATTATTTGGAAGCAAAGGTTCAACTTGCAATTGCTGCAAAGAATGTAGTTTTAGAAAATGGAGGATCATTTTATGATGCTCAGCGAGAATATTTCAAATACGCATCAATGCCAAGGGTTGATATGATAAATTATATCGAAGAGCTCAATATCAAGTATGGATTTGCAAATGAGGATATTCAATCACACTTTGATTCAAATGGAAAACTTCCAAGATTTGAAGATGACAAAGATGCACCATGTTATGGATGTGAAAACATTGATTCCAATCCTGAGTCACAAACTGAAGGCGAAATTACTAATGTAATTAATAATGTCAAGGTTAAACCAAAAAGCGAACTTACCCTCCTTCAAGAACATCTATCTGGACTCAGACAACAATTTTTAGATGCAACTGATCTTGACCAGAAAAAATCACTTGTTGATTCCCTTAATGAAACCGTTAAAAAAATACAAAACCTTACCTATTAACAAATATTCTGATACATGATTGTATCTTATTCTAACTTAGGTTTTCACTACCTTATATTTCATAATAAAATACCTGAATGATTTAATATTTGAAACAAACTAATGACGATTCTTGGGTAAAAATGGAATTATGGCTCTTACAAATTCCATAAGGTTCTTTGTTTGCATGTATACAATTCCAGGTCCTATGATCTCCATTACCAAGGCTTCTCCGCCAAATATAGTGGTCTTGAATCCTCCATGTTTAGTTACCCTGTAATTTGCAGTACTGCTTAATGCAACTAGTTGATAATTATCTAAAGTCATTTTTTCTCCCACTTTTAATTCTGTCTTTAAAATACCTCCCCATCCATTAACAAACATGTCTCCTGTACCTACTGTTTTTAACATGAACATATTGGTGCCAAAAATTCCCTTTGTGAATCCTTGCCATTTAGTATCTAATGTTAGATCACTAGTAGATCCTACAAATGCTCCGGAGTTTATAATGAATTCTTGGTCTATCTTAATAACCTCGATGTCTCCAAGCATGTTTCCAGTAAGACCTAATCTACAGTGATCTTCTTGAGCGATAAATTCATTTACAAAAAAGGACTCACCTCCCAAGGCGGCTGTCTTGAGTGATTTTAAAAAACCACCTTTCCTCATTTTAGTTTCAGTTTTAATATTGCCTCGAATATACACCAATGCAGCTGCTTCAGATATGATTTTCTCTCCTTCACTCATTGTAAATTCAATTAATCCCATTGGATTTTTTACAATTTTATATTCCAATAATAAAACTACGATATTAGTAGAAAATAAGAGTTTGCGGAACTCAAGATGCTAAATCTCTACAAATGTCTGGAATCGTCAAAATTATGAATAAACTATAATTTCAAAATATAACCAAATTATTGATACAATTTTTACCAACGTTAAAAATAAAAAATAAGATTAAAGACAAAAAATTTCTAAATAATTTTCCACTTGAGTGGATGTTTAGGACAGACCTCTTAAGAAATCCTAAATTTTACTACGTCAATATTGTTTTAGTGGCAATTGTTAAAATTAACATAAAACAGTGAGAATTTGTTAAAGGAATGATAATAATTGGCAGCGGGGTATAGGGATCGTACTTACATTAGAAAAGACATTATCTTAATTTTATCAGAATATGGGGAAATGAATCAAACAAAACTGTTGAGTTATTGCGGATTAAACATTGCAAAACATAAAGAAATACTAGTAGATATGGAGCAAAAAGGATTAATTGAAAGAAAAGAGGAACCTTGGGGAAAAAAAACGATAATAAAATTCAAGGTTAGTACTAAAGGATATGAATTTTGTAAATTAATTTTAGAACCCTATGAAGATATGTTTCCACGAGGGAAAGGAGAAGAGTAACAATGTTATCTAAAGGTTTTAAGCCAAACTTGGAGGTTTTATTCTGTGGGTAATTCAAGCAGGGACAAGAAACATGATAGCATCTTTGAGATAATGGATGGAATGATGTTCCAATTAAGCAAAACAAAAAAAATGTTCATGATAATGATATTGACTACATTAATCATTCCCCCCATCGCTTTAGTGGCAATGACTAGCGCTCTAGATTCTCCGTTTACTGATAAATTTGACCAAAGGTTAGAACAGCGAATAAACGAACGCTGCAGACAAAGTGATATACCACAAAGAGATTGCGCCATCCTAAAAGATAGACTCTTAAATACAAATAGTGATAGAGTGCTTCTACAACCTGCTCAGTTGTTGATTTTTGCGATTTCATTAATATGGTTAGGTATTGGAATAAAGCAGTGGCTTTCTCTATCAAAATGGGATAAAAAATACCAGAAATTTAGAGAAAGACAAGAAAGCGTTGACAAAAAATTAGATGAATATTTTGAAGATTAATGGATTAAATCTCCTTTAGGACTAACAGATCCAACAATTGATAAAAAAATTTGTTTTAGTCTCAAAATGTATTCTCAAAGCTCATATTTTACATCCATTTTTATCATATTATGGAAATATCTGTGGATCAAATGTATCAAATAGAAAATAACGGACATGATATGGGATTTTTAAAAAAATTCATGATGGAAAACGCTGGGGCAGCAGCAGTAAAAAGATTAGCAGATAAATTAGATCTTAAAAAAAAAGAGATTTTGATTTTTGTTGGAATGGGAAATAATGGCGGAGATGGTTTAGTAATGGCAAGGCATCTTTCAGGTTATGGCTCAAAGGTAACTGTAGTTTTACTAGGACTCCCTGAAAAAATTAAAACTGAAGAGAGTAGTTGGAACTGGTCCATCTTGAAGAAAATGCCTTCTGTAAAATTAATTTCAGGCAATGAAATTAATTTTGATTTTACTCCTGATATTGTCATTGACGGAATTTTAGGTACCGGGATTTCAGGTGAAATTAAAGAACCATATGCATCTGCAATAAATTACATAAATGAACTAAACTGCTTCAAGTTGGCAGTAGATGTTCCATCTGGATTAAATCCTGATAATGGAGAAACTGCAAATATTTTTGTAAAATCCAATATGACAGTTACATTTCATAAAATGAAAAGAGGTATACCAAAAAGAACGGACCTTACAGGAGAACTATATGTTGAAAAAATAGGAATACCACCAGAAGCTGAAGAGGATGTGTTATGAAAGTTCATCAAATCCAAGTCGGAAGTATGGCAAATTTTACTTACGTAGTTGAAGACAATGAAACAAATGAAGGAATTGTAATTGATCCTTCTTGGGATCTGGATCAAATTGAGCAGGTTATTACCAGAAATGGTTTGAAAATAAAATACATTGTAAATACTCACCATCATTTTGATCACACACTTGGAAATGAAGCATTGGCAAAATCCACAGGTGCTAAAATAATTCAACATGAAGAATCTACACTCCAAAACGATGTTACAGTCAAAGATGGAGATGTTATTACTTTTGGAAATTCTAAGTTGCAAGTATTACATACACCTGGACACTCTAGGGATAGCATTTGTTTGATTGGCGACGGGAAAATTTTTTCAGGTGACACACTTTTTGTGGGCAACTGTGGGAGAATTGATTTACCGGGGGGAAGTGCGAAAGATCTTTATCATAGTCTTTTTGATGTTTTATACTCTTTAGATGATGATCTGACTTTATATTCTGGGCACAATTATGGCCCATCTTCAGTATCTACAATTGGAAAAGAGAAAACCACAAATCTTGTAATGCAAAGAAAAACTGAGCAAGAATTTCTTGATATGATGGGATAGTGAAGTTGTTGGATGATTTTGAATTATTTGGAAATATAGCCAAGGCTGAAAATTTCATAAATAGAATCAAAGACGGAAAATTTTTGTTTTCATTGGTTATTTCTTATACTGAAACATGTGAAATTCCAGGGATAACTTTTGCCGGTGCTGATAAGGAATCAATACAATATACGCCACCTGCTGATGCAGAATATCTTCACTATGGTAATTGTAAGACAATCGATAAAATTCCAATGACTCCTGATGGAAAGCCTACTCCTGCACTACTCACTAAAACAGCCCTTGAATCCTCCAGTATTCCTCATATTGTAATTAATGCTGGAAGCAAAATCTCTCCTCAATTACCATTTATACAAACAGGTTTATCTCCAGGAAAAAATATCTCTATAAATCCTGCAATGACTGACCTGCAGGTTTCTCAAGCAGTCAATTATGGAAGAATTATTGGACGAACTTTGGCTTCAATTACTGATTGTTTGATAATTGGAGAAAGTATTCCGGGAGGTACAACTACTGCACTTGCTGTGATGAAAGCTTTGGGGTATAAAGCAAAGGTAAGTTCTAGTATTCCAAACAATCCAGTTGTTTTAAAAAATCAAATTGCAAGTATGGCTTTGGATAGAATAAATTCTGATAACCCATATGATGTGATTGCAAAGGTTGGTGATCCTATGATCCCTTTTGTGACCGGAATGTTGAGTGCAGCGTCTGAAATAAATCCTATAATGTTGGCAGGAGGGACACAAATGACGGCAGTTTTAGCTTTTGCATCGAAAATTGGATTTAATGAAAAAAACACTGCTATTGGAACAACTAGTTATATTTCAGATGATGAGAGTGCAAATTTCAAAAATCTAGTATCGGAGATTGCAGATGTCCCAGCGATCGCAGTAAATCCACTTCTAAAGAATTCAAAATTTCCAGGATTAAGGGCCTTTTCGGAAGGATTCGCAAAGGAGGGAGTTGGTGCTGGGGGAACGATAATTGCTTCTTTGTTAAAAAATAGAAATAACTCTTCAAAATTTTTAGAGTTGGCTGAAAAAGAATATGGTAGAATATTTACTTCACAGTAACTGATTTTGCCAAGTTTCTTGGATAATCAGGATCAGTATCTTTTTCAAGTGCAGCATAATATGATAGCAATTGAATTGGAATAGTTTCTGAAATAGGAAATGTCAATTCATGTGTCTTTGGAATTTGAATCCAATAGTCATAAACATCACTGCTTTTATCTGAGATTCCAATAATTTTTGCTCCTCTAGCCTTGATTTCCCTTGCACTCATCAAAGTATCTTGATATGTTGAATCTCCTGGATTGATAATAATTACAAAAACACTAGAATCCATTAATGCAAGAGGGCCATGCTTTAATTCTCCTCCTGCGATTCCTTCTGCATGAATATAGGTAAGTTCCTTAATTTTTAGAGCCGATTCTATAGCTATCGGATAATGAATTCCCCTCCCAAGTACATAGATATCCGATATATCTTTAATCTCATTAGCAAGTTTTTTTATTTTGTTGTGTTCCATAAGGATTTGTGAAATTGAAGATGAAATTTCTTGAAAATCTATTACCATTTTCTCATCACTTAATTCCTGAATGATTTTATACAAAATAATTAACTGTGATGTAAAACTTTTGGTGGCTGCAACCCCAATTTCAGGTCCACAATTCATCCCAATTACACAATCTGATTCTCTGGCTAAAGTTGAGGTAAGCGAATTAAGTATTGCTATTATTTTACAATTGGATTTTTTGGCAATATTCACTGCTTCTAAAACATCTGCGCTTTCTCCACTTTGGGATAGTGCAATTAGAAGCGAATTTGGTTCTATAATGTTCTCCGAAAATGGCATTTCACTTGCTATGATGGATTCTGATTTTATTTTTGCATATTTTGATAAAAGGTATTTTCCCACCAGTGAAGCATTATGACTTGTTCCACTACCGGTTAGATAGATGTTTTTTGCGTTCTTGAGATAGTCTGAAGATTTTTTTATTGAATCTTTTGTAGTTTCACCTGCTTTAAAAATTGTTTCTGACTGTTCAGAGATTTCCTTGAGTGTAAAATGAGCATAATCGCCTTTGTAAACATCTGCAAATTCTTTAGATACCTTGGTTATCTGAGGTTTTATTTCATTTCCATCAAAATCTAAAATTTGCATTTTTTCTTGATCAATTAAAACAAAATTTCCATTGTCTATGTAAATAACATCATCAGTTTGTTCAATAAACCCCAATACGTCACTTGACAGAAAATATTTTTCCTTCCCTATTCCTATAATTAACGGTTCATGATATCTAGCTGCTGCTAATTGACCGTTTTCAAACATTGCAATAAAAGAATAATGTCCCCTTAATTCAGAAACAGTTTTTATCATTGTATTTTTTACATCATTTAAGTTTTCATAATTTTTTTGTAAAAGATTAGCAATAACTTCACTGTCAGTTTCACTTTGAAAACTATACCCATCTTTTTTCAAATTTTCCTTTAATTCATCAAAGTTTTCAATGATGCCGTTATGCACGATGGCAATTTTTCCTGAATTACTAGGATGTGGATGAGCATTTGCGTCTGTAACTTTTCCATGAGTAGCCCACCTAGTATGACCTATTCCAATTGATCCAGGTAAATCATCAAGTTGAAATTTGGAATTAACTACTTCGACCTTCCCTACTCCTTTCTTTAATTCAATATGGTTATTTGATTCAGTTGCAACTCCAACACTATCATATCCCCTATACTCCATTCTCCTTAGTCCTTTGACTATAACTGGAGCTGCATTTTCATTTCCTGAATAACCAATAATTGAACACATTATTGATTTTTTGTACTTATTGGGGTATTTTATTGATTAGTTTATTTTTATAAGCAAATTATTGAAGGACTATCATTTTGTCTCAGCGGTCTGTGAAACTGATTCAGCCTGGACTTTTTTTTGCTCCTTGGTAGGATTTTCAATTTCTGCCTTAGTACTATCAGATGGACCTTCGGCATGATTCTCAGGTATGTTTTCTATAATTGGTTCAGATTTTGCTTTACTTTTTTCTAAAATTTCTGGAAATTTTGATTCTGGTGTAAATTGAATTTGTTCTTCTTCATCTGTTGTTACTGTATATGATGGAATGTTGATTATCCTGTCTCCAATCATTATGTGACCATGAACCACTGCTTGTCTTGCCTGATAAGGTGTCTGGAATCCAAATTTTTTATGCACCATGGTTTGCAATCTTCTAGTAAGTAAATCATTAACTTCAAGATTTAGTACATCATCTAAAGTTGCCTCACTGCTTACTAATCCAACTCTAGCTAATGATTTCATCAATATTGGTTCTTTCTCTTCTCGAATATCTTGTTGTAAGGCAAGTAATGATCTTGCTTGATGCCTTACACTTGATAGTTTTGTATGTGCTTTCCATAATTCTTTTTTTGTCCTTAATCCGAATGTACCAAGAGTCTTCAACTCTTCCATTTTCAAATCATAATTTAGTGGTCGTTTTGGTTTTCTCCAAGCTTTGCGAGGATATTTAGGATCTCCCATTTATTTCACCTATTCTTTTTTCCCTACAGGTTCTGCCTTTGCAGGAGTTGCAGCAGCTGTTTTTGGTGCAGCCTCGCCAGTTGGTGCTGCTATTGCTTGTGTTCCAGCTGATTTTACTGGGGCTGCTTTTCCTCCTTTAGCAACGCCAACAGCTCCGCCTTTTCTACCTGTACATCTAGTTCTTTGTCCTCTAACTTTCAATCCATACATGTGACGGTAACCCCTCCAACTACTAGTAATCCTTTCTCTTTCAACATCATTTCTTAGGGTAAAATCAATATCTGAAGTTAAAATGTGAACATCTTTTCCGGTTTCTACATCCTTTCTTCTGTTTAAGAACCATCGAGGAAAGTTTGATGAAGAAGGATCAGTAATTAACTTCTCAATTTCTTGAACATCTGACTCGCTCAAATATCCGACATTTGAGTTTGGATTAATTTTTAATGTATCTAAAATGGCTGTGGCAAAATTGTATCCTATTCCCTTAATCTGAGTTAACCCTATAGTTATCTTCTTTTCTCCTGGAATATCGTTTCCTACTATCCTTACAATGTGATTATATTCTTGAGCGCTCAAGTATTCAAAAATTCTGAATTTCCCCGATAAAAACCATGCTAGGAGTTATTTTATGGTAATTACAATAACATTAAACAGAAACTTTTGATGGTCTCCAAATCTCCTTTATGATGTGTCAACCCCTGATTATTTCAAAGAGATTTGCTAGGTATGTGTTCTAAAATCTTAGAAATTATAGATGATTTTCCTCAAATTTCTCCAAAAATAATGATTATTTATCTAAAGTCAACCTTTTTAGTCCAATTTGTGCCTTGAATATTCCATTGGTTACACTTACAACATTTCTTTATACCCATTCTGACATCTACATCTATGCAAAAACAATGAATTCCTTTTCCAGTAGGGTCCTTGATACATAATTTTTGCATTAATCTGATTAGAATGATTTTCTTAATATGTTATTTGTAATATTTTTTTAAATTTGAATTCTATCTGTATTAGAAAGATTATTACTTTGTATTGGATCCAAGAACGCAATGGATAATTCTTACGACCGAGAAAAAGTAATAGAGTGTATGTTTGATCCAATCACATCTTTGATTATTGCTGAATTAGAGAATGGAAAAAAAAATTCTTCCTATCTAGCAGAAAAATCATCCGTTTCTGAAAGTGAGGTCCATGAAAGGTTATCTTATCTTATCACTAACGGTTTTATTATAAAAGATCAAGTTGGTGAAGAATCCATATTTTCGGCAAATGTGGATAAATTATCTACAGTGGTAGAGTATGAGGAAAATTTTGGTGCAGCTATTGAGGGATTAGAAAAAATGGATAGCTTTCTCAACTAAGATCTTTTTTACGATTGATGATAATATAGACTGCAATACCTGCCATTCCAATCAAACCAATAAGTAAAATCGCAAAAGAGGCTAAATCCAATGATTTTTTCCAATCTGCAGGTTCAGGACCAATCACTCCAAAAATTCTAACTTTTTCCTTATTGTTTTCAATTAATAATGTATAAGTCCCAGAGGTTCTAACATCAAAAGATCCTTCAAATGATTCTTCATTTATGGAATGCGATTCAATTTCTGTGTTGGATGGATCCAAAACTCGGATTTTTACTTCAGAGACTTCAAAATTATTAATTAGCACAGCATAGATTCCCTTTTTATTCTCATTAGGAATTAAGACTGATTCTATCCTTAGATCTTGTCCCAATTCAACATCCCCATCAGCTTGGCTCAGATCATCAAACATTAGAAAATTACCATAAACTGATAAGATAATTCCTATTCCTATTAGACTTCCAACCAAAGATAAAAAAATTACAGGCCTTTTCACCCTTTTTAATCCAGTACCCTTTAGTTTAAACTTAATTTTTTAAATTAATTAAGAAATTCTTATTTTTAATAAATTTAGTTTTATGCAATAAATTTAGCCTAAGCTAAATTATAAATATACTAATTTACCTTAAAAAAATACTTGAAGGTAAGCAGATCATCAATTATGGTTTTAATTTTACTTGTAATTTTTGGAATTTCAGCAGTGTTTGTTTTTCCAACTATTTCTGAGGCAGCATCAGAAGAAAAAATATTTGTAACTCACTCTGGAGGAGTGATAAAAACTACTGGCGAAATAATTGATCCTGTCTATATGGCCTCAACAATGGAATTTGATCCAATGAAATATTTACGTGAATTCAATTACGGAGATGTTTCTGAATTACCTGATGGTACTGTAATGAGAGAATTTACAATAATTGCAGAGGATGATAAAATCCTAGAGGTATCACCTGGAGTTTTTTATAATGTTTGGACTTTTAATGGAACCGTTCCAGGCCCAACCATCAGAGTTACAGAAGGTGATCTTGTAAAAATAAATTTCATTAACAATGGGTCCAAAGAACACACTATGCATTTCCATGGAATTCATCCTGCTGAAATGGATGGAGTATTTGAGATCGTAGGTTCTGATGGTGGAAGATTCACATATGAATTTGAAGCAGGACCAGTTGGAGTTCATCCATATCATTGTCATGTAATGCCACTCGAAGAACATATTGTCCATGGCCTGTATGGTGTTTTCATTGTTGACCCTAAAGAGGCCAGAGAACCAGCTGATGAAATGGTTATGGTTCTAAATGGATTAGATACAGATTTTGATACAGAAAATAATTTTTATGCTGCAAATACTATTCCATTTTATTATCAACACCATCCAATTCAAATAATCACCAATGAGTTAATTCGAGTTTATGTAGTCAACATGGTCGAGTTTGATCCAATTAACAATCTACATCTGCATGGAAATCTTTATCACTATTATCCGACTGGAACTGATACTGTCCCCTCATTTTACACTGACATGATAACTCTCTCTCAAACTGAACGAGGAATAATGGAATTTGAGTACACTTATCCTGGAAAATATCTGTTCCATGCTCACAAAGTAGAATTTTCTGAGAAAGGTTGGGTTGGTATTTTTCTTGTAAAAGATGACCTCACACAAGAATCTCAAACGGAACTAGAATATGGAAATTAGTAACAATTCCTCAAAAAGTAAAATGATTGTAATGGGAATCATCCCATTTATCCTATTAATTTCAATGATGGTTTTCATTTTTGGACCTGGATCTTATTTGTTAGATTTGGGAGTTGCACTACCTGAGATAACAATTGAAAAAATTGATTTTATTAAATCAGAAATTCAAGTAACTGTTAGAAACACAGGACCAATTCCAGTAGAGGTGGTAATGGCAGATGTTAATGATCGAATACAACCAGCTGCAATAGAGCCTGATAGATTTCTAGAAAGATTTGAAACAGCACTAGTGAGAATTCCTTTTGAATGGAATACTGCAGAACCCTACATTATTGGATTGACAGTGGAAGACGGCACTAGATTTGAACGGGCAATTGAGGCTGCCGCTCCAGCTTTAACGCCCAATTTAGAATTCGTAGGATTTTTTGCAATTATTGGAACCTATGTGGGAATCATTCCTGTAATGATTGGTCTGCTTTGGTTACCGTTTATTAAAAAACTAAGTAAAGCCAAATATCATTTTTTTCTTGCACTAACAGTTGGCCTATTACTTTTTTTAGGAATAGACTCGATTGAAGAAGCTTTTGATGTATCAGTTGAAAATCTAAGTGGTAGTTTTAATGGTACATTGTTGATTGCAACTACCATTGTTTTGTCCTTTCTTGGTTTGTATTACACTTCTGAAAAATTAACTAGTAAAGCCGATTCGTTAAAAATATCAAAACCAATTGCCATTGGATTAATGATTGCAATTGGAATTGGCTTACATAATTTTGGAGAAGGACTTGCGATAGGTTCTGCCATTGGACTCGGTTCAATTGCGTTTAGTTCGTTTCTAATAGTGGGATTTGCTTTACATAACACTACAGAAGGACTAGCCATTGCAGCACCACTATCACGTGAGAAAAAAGTAATTAAAAAATTATTGGCTTTAGGATTGATCGCAGGAACACCTGCAATTTTTGGTGCTTGGGTTGGAGGCTTTGCTTTCTCTCCATTTTCATCTGTGATTTTTATCTCAATTGGAGCAGGGGCAATTTTCCAAGTAATTGTGATTATTCTAAAATGGATTAGAACCGAAGGCGACAAGAATCTTTCAAGTGCTGCAGTGGCATCAGGAATCGCTATTGGAATGCTAATAATGTATCTTACAAGTATGTTGATCTAAACTATTCAATTGGCTCTGGATGAATAGTGATAACTGCATTTTGAATTTCTGCTCGGATCACATGCTCAATTTCTGAGGTTAAATCATGAACTTTTTCAATTGACAAATTCCTTTCAAAAGAACAATCAATATCAATTTTTAGTATATTTTCAAAATTAAGAGAAATTATGCGACCAATTTTTTTTACTTCTGGATAATTTTTCAAAATATCTTTAATCTTTTCCTCAGTTACTTTGTCTTCCAAATTAAAGTTTTCAGGAACCGCTAAGAATGGCTCTAAATGAATTGTTACATGTTCAATTTCAGGTATATTTTTTTGGATTTTTTCTTCAATATGTTCAGAAATTTTATGAGCTAAATCTAAATTAATTTCCCTATCCACCATCACATGTAAATTAGAATATGTTTTACCCATGGATTTATGGGTAATTACATTATGTACTCCTTTTACACCTTCTATATTTTTTGCAATATCAAAAATTTTAGAATCTAGGGGAACATTTTTCCAAGTTGGTTCAAAATGAACTGTTATTATAGAATTTGAAATTTTATCTTTAATATTTTTTTCAACTCTATTACTAATCTCATGAGCTTTATCAAAACTTGTATCTCCTCGAATTGATATTGTTACATCTGCAAAAATTGTATCGCCAGATCTTCTCATCAAAATTACACCAGTATCTATAACGTCCTCAGTGTTCGTAATTATTGTTCTAACTTTTCTTACAAGTTCAGGTGAAATAATATCTGTTAATTCCTGAGCAGTTTTGTAAATTAATTTTAAACTGAGGATAACCAAAAGTCCCCCCAAAATTAAAGCAGCAAGAAAATCACCACTATAGAATCCATAAGTAACTAAAATAATTCCAAAAATTGCAACTAGGGTAGATCCTAAATCCATAAACGCATGGTAAAAATCAGCCTTAAGGGTAGTTCCACCCATTTTTACAATAGATCTTTTTAACAGAATTATTCTAAAAATATCTACTCCTATTGTGTACAATCCACCAATTATTGCAAGAATTCCAGGAAAAATACTTGGAGGAGGACTTTGCAATCTGTGAACTGATTCATAAATGAAAAAAATTGCAATTAAGAATATTGCAATTCCTCCAATTAAACCACCTAATGATTCAATTTTTCCATGACCATACGTATGCTCTTCATCCGGAGGTTTCATTGCCAATCTAGCGGCTAAAAGTAAAATGAGAGTCACAACGCTATCGAGTAAAGCGTGAATGCTATCGGTTATCAAACCCAGACTATTGGAATAAAGTCCAAAAATCAATTCAACTAAAAAAGCTGAAAAAATTGCTAGAAGGGATATTTTGAGAACTTTTGTCCTTTGAACAAAGATTTCCATTCATTCCACTTGTCAGTTCCATCTATTACAAGTATTCTAAATAGACCACTTATGCGACAAGATTATTTGGTATAAAGATCGTATTACCCTTGTTATGCATAAAAAATTAATGCTACTTTTAGTATTTTCAATTTTATTAGTAATTCCGATTTCACAAGCAGATGCAGGAACTAATGCTAACCTGTCAGTTTCTGCTGAGAATTCAAAATTCGACAACCATTTTGCAGGCTCTATGGTAATAGAGGTTGTAATTCGTGATTCAAGTATTAATGATACGGATGAAGGTAAAGGAGAACCTGATGTCACAATTAATGGAAAGAATCTACGAATGGTTCAGGCGACTGATGGAAATTGGTATGCATACTTTGCAAATGTGAATAAAGCAAAGGTAGCAGATTCAACAGTAGGTCTTAGTGGAGAAGGGCTAGACTTTGGTGTATTTTGTGGTAGAAACACTAGCTCGTTAGGAATTGATTTGTCTGAAACAGACGGGGTGGCAATCCCACGTTCCAGTGGTGTAACTGGTTTCACAAATGGACAAGTTTCCTTTAGTTCTTGTACTGGAACTCCCACCAATTCTGTGAATTTAAACAATGTTGTAAGAAAAGCAAAATCCATAAACACAAACCCTAACATTTCACCAGGACAAATAGGACTTGATCCGGATGCTTGGCCTCTTATACAACTCTTTTCTTTTAACGATGTTACTATTCAATACAATCCTGGTGGAAGTGTCCAGCAAGTGGATTTAGAGTATGATGACATTCCAAATATTTTCTTAAAACTTGATAGGACTAATTATCCACAAAATTCTGAAGTCTTTGTAACTATCAATGATATTCAATTAAATCAAGATCCAACTGATGAAGATTCTTGGACGTTCAACATTAATTCACCCAACTCTGTATTTTATCAAGCCTATGACAGCTCTGGAAAAAGTTCTGCCAATGGTAATGAAGGTCTAGTGGATTTGAAACCACATTTATCTAATTTAGGATTTGAAGATAACGGAATTTTGTCAATAGATTTGAAAAATGTGATTGGATTAAAATCCAATCAAGATCAACCTAATACCTTTGTTGATAACGGCGCAGGAAAAATATATTCAAAAATTGTTACTTTGGTAGAAGAAGGTCCATACTCTGGAGTCTTTGATAATGTAGATGATAACGACCAATCTACGACTAGAATTCTCAATGACGCCCCAAGGGGACAAACTGGTCGAATAAATTATAATCAACAATCAGTATCTGTATTAACTGGACCTTCTACAGGTGGGGTTTCTCTAGGAGGAGAGCCTGTTCTTAACATAGGTGATGGTTCCAAATCTTTGCGCCCTGGAACAGAATTTTCAGTAGTCCTAATTGATAATGATCAAAATATTAATTCAGGCTCAAGAGATCATTTGGATATCTTTAGAGAAACTGCTATAATTCCTACTTTGGAAATAGGAAATCCAATTACCCTTGAAAATGCATTTGACTTTCAATTTTTCACAAATTCAAATGATAATAGTGGTGTGATTTCCAATTCTGCAGTTCCTGATAGAAAATCTGATAGATTAATTATTGATACATCAAATATCTCCAACGGCAAGTTTGAGAAAATTTCATTCAATCTTGGAATTTCAGCATCAAAATTACAATCAATCTTGATTGATTCTTCTAAATCAAATTCCTTGGGAACCAACTGGCTTAATTTTGATCTTCAATCTTTTTCAAAGGATTATGGCATAAATGATTTCTCCGATACCTCAGTTGAACTCTCTTTTGGGAGTATTGGATCATCTCCCATTACAATAGTAACTCCAAGTCAAATGTCATCAAATGGATTTATCCAACTTGATGATTCGACTGTAAAGGCAATATCATCTAAGAGCGGGTCGGTATTTGTTGTCATTAATTTTGATTCTTCTAATAATGATATAGGTGTGGGAACTATTTCAAATGAAATTAACAAACAACCAATAGTTTTTGATTTCTTTTCGTTTGGACTAGTTAATAACAAGGATATCAATAATTCCATCTATCGATTTGAATTAGAAGAGACTAGTGATAATTCATCAAAATTTATTGGAACTTTAGAATATGCTGTTACAAATCAATTAAATATTTTAGATCCAAATTTTATTCGAACCATTAACACTATTGGTGATGAAGTAAAATTTATTGTCACTGACAAATTAGTAGATGAAGAAGGAATTTCAATTAATTATTCAGATTTAGCTGAAGTTGGGGTGGTGGTAACAACTTCTGCAAAATCTGACATTAATACAAATTCTGGTAGGGTATCTTTAGATTCATCATCATATAGATTCGGTCAACCTGTTACAATTACCTTAATTGATGCTGATCTAAATTTAAAAAGTGACAGTATTGATACCTATCAAGTAATCAACGATCCTTCATCTCCTTATGTAGACTCTGTGGGAAAAGATGGGACTGTCCTGTTAGAAATATTAATCAAAGATATTCCCTATAAGCGCTGCACCATAAGTGGAATTGTATATGGCGGTTTGGCATCCACAGGCTTTAGTTTAGTTGAAACTGGAACTTCTACAGGAGTCTTTAAAGGAGTTTTCAAAATGCCTTCACAAATATGTGATAAATCAGGAACAAAATTAATTTCATCTGCAGGAGGAAGTTTAGATGCAAAATATTATGATGCCAGAGATTCTTCTGGAGAATCTAACATTTTCAGTCTTTCAAGCAACAATCAGTCCCCTCAATATTCAAACAAACCTACATTAAGCCAAAATGAAATAATTCTTCCAACAAAAGGCAATGTTGAGAATATTGTTCTATCGGGAAATATTCCTAATCATAAAGTCGGACTTCCTTTAACTGTAATTCTAATTCAACCAGACGAAGTTACTCAAAAGTTTCCTGCTTCTTTGAATCAAAACGGTGACTATAAAGGAATGATCTCAATTAATGAAAATTCCTTAACTGGATTATATGAAATTCAACTTTCTCATAATAATGTAAAAATGGGTTCTGCTTCTTTTATGGTACTTCATCAAAGTGTTCCTGATTCTATAAAAAACAATGCAAAGTGGTGGTCCATCAATTTAATTTCTGACTCAGAGTTTGTTGATAGTTTAGAGGAACTAATCGACCAAGGAATTATTAAAATTCCATCAACTAAAAATTCTTTATCTGAAACCCTTTTTCCTGAGTGGTGGAAAACTACAACAAAGTGGTGGTCTAATGATGAAATCTCCGATGACGAATTTCTAACGGCAATTGAGTTTTTAGCTAAAAAAGGAATAATTCGAATATGACGGGTCAATTTTTCTTTCATTTAATACATAAATACCCTCAGGCCTGATTCAAAATGAAAATGAGACTAGCTGGTTTTCTTATATTTGCACTTTTATCTCTTTCAATCTTTTCATATGGATTTAGTGGTTCTGTATTTGCAGATTCTCATAATATTCCGCCCATTTCTGCTAAAACGGAATTACCATCATATGAAAATGGAGATAGAGCTTATGTAGATGGTTTCATTCGAGATTTCGATCCAGATATCCATTCTAATACAGCTTTAACTTATCGTCTTATGGATACATCGGGAAATATTGTCACTATCGGTCAGATTTTGCCAAATTCTGATGGTACATTTTCTTTTAATTTTGTTACAGGGGGAACCTACTTTAAGGAAAGTGGAGATTATACTATTGAATTATTCTTTGGTTCCATAAAAGGCGAAACAACTATGCTTTACATGGGTGGAATTTTTGAGCCATCCTTACCTGGGGAAAATGGACCTGAACCACCAAAAGAACCTGAACCACCAAAAGAACCTGAACCACCAAAAGAACCTGAACCTCCTAAAAACACTGAGCCAGATCCAGAACCTGAGCCCATATGTGGTACTGGAACTGAACTAGTAAACGGTAAATGTGAAGTCATAAATGATCGTGGAGGTGGTTGTCTTATTGCCACTGCAGCTTATGGTACAGAACTAGCCCCCCAAGTACAATTCCTCAGAGAGATCAGAGATAATACAGTAATGAGTACATCGTCCGGAGCTGCATTTATGACTGGATTTAACCAATTATACTATTCAATCTCACCAACAATTGCTGATATGGAAAGAGAGAATCCAGTATTCCAAGAAGCAGTTAGACTATTTATCACTCCAATGATTTCCACTTTGTCCATTATGACGTTGGCTGAAGATGGAAATGATAGTCAAGTATTAGGTTTAGGAATATCTGTTATTGCATTAAATTTGGGAATGTACTTCGTTGCCCCAGCAGCAATTGGATTCACTATTCATAGACAACTTAAATCAAAAATTTAGTTTTTTTACTTTTCAGAATTAACATTATGTTATTTTTTATACTTTTTTCCAACTTTTTTTTACTTACCATCGAAATTGGTGTTTTGGCATTTATCACAACAGTAATAATAATTGTGGTAGCTGTAATTATTAAAATTATTAAAATTAAACAATTAAAAAAATCTAAACCTTAATTTTTTTATAAAATTCCAAATTTTTATGATTTTTACTCTAAGTTATTATACTAAAACGACTATGCAAAATCAATGCAAATAGAATATGAAGAATTTGATTCTATCGAAGATGTCTTTATGTATATGTCTTCAGCAGCACCACCAATGAAAAATACAATGCCCGTAAATTCTTACAAAGGTTATGTTATGTCTTTTATTCCCTTAGGATCATCATCTGGTGAAACATATCTAATGATTTATGCAAAAGGAACTCTAAACCCTGGAATATATGAATTTGATTTTACAACAAAATCTTTCAAAAAAGTAGATTCGATCGAGAGAGCCGATAAAAATTATTTCGTCTCACTAACTCCCAAGCGAAATACAATTGCCGATGTTGCAATTGAAAAACTATAGTTTCTTTGTTTGAATCTTTGGTGCAGAGACTGATCTCGCTCTAGCATACTTGTCAATGATTTCATCGGGTGTTCTTCCATTAAACAGATCTTTACATAATCCTCTAAGATATCTCATTATTGCCCAGGTTCCTGCTTTTAGAATTCCATACATGAATACCTTCATTGGGGGTCCATATGTTTTGTTTCTAAGAATAATTGGAATAATGTCATTAATTACGCGAAGATTGTTTTCCCAACACTTCCAAAACAATGTGAACTGAGCCTCATTCAAATTTCCAAAATGCATCGAGTTTTTTTCACTAAAGTCTTGATAAAGTAATGGTGCAACTAACCCCCTAAAGTTCATCGCTCTAAAATCACTAATCATATCTATTGTATATTGAACATCATCTGGCGTTTCATCTGGCCACCCAATAATAATTGTTGCAGCAGGGAACCAATGATTTTCATTTAATATTTTAGCTCCCTCTCTTACTACACTTCCCCATTCTTCAGGTGCAAAAGGTTTAGTTTTAACACCAAGGTGTTTTTTTACTAAATTAGGGGCAACGGTTTCAATTCCTAAATTGGTTGCAAGCCACCTTCCTGTCACATCTTGTTGATTAATTTTAGATATATCTTGCATTAATTTTTCATCGGCTGCAACTGCAGAGAAGGTCATATGTGTAGTTCCAATAAAATTTGCACCTAATCTCTTTAGTCCTTTCCACAAATCTGTTATGGCCTCCCTATTGGGAATGAAATCTCGATTATCACATCCATACAATAACATTTCATCAGAATGCAACCATATGGAATCAAATCCGTAATCAAGATTTATTTTTGCTTCATGTTGCAGTCTTTCTAATGGGAGATCTTTTTTTGATCTTTTATTAACATCACAGAAATCACAACCTCTACCACAACCTCGCATTGCCTCAATTAGGGAATTAATTGTAGGCCCTTCAATAATTGGAATGTTTTGAATATTCCTTACAAAACAATGCATCAATTCTGGTGCATCCCCCTTTTCTAGATCATGGAACAAATCTAAAGCCAATTCATCGGCTTCACCTACTACAACGGTATCTATCCCATGAATTTTCATTCTATCTGATTTTGCTAATTCCCAAGCTCCATTACCTCCAACTACAACTTTAAAATCATATTTCTTTTTGAGTTGAATAATATTGGCACACATTTTTTTGAATTTCATAGCAACATAAGATAATTTTTCAGGAGACATTGTCGTTGTTACGGGAGCCATTCCTAGTGGATCCATAACATTAATCCCAACAACTTTTGTATCAGGTCCAATTGATTTTTTCAACATCTCAGGATTTGCGATAAATACCTCATCTCTTTTGTACCCTTGAAGAAGAGAGCTCTCTACTCTTCTTAATCCTACTTGGGCAACTTTTGCTTCTCCGGTGATTGGATCAGTTTCAACAGGTGGACAAAAAACTTTGTCGAAGACCCATTCTGGTAGAACTTCATAAGGTCCACAAGCAATAAATCCATAAAGAAAATTTCCTCGATAATTTGTCATTAAACTACGATCAGCAGTAAGAACAATCCTTTTACCAGACAATGCTATCAAGTTTCGATTGGACATCTTATATATGATTTACGAGATATTTTTCTCATATAACCAACACAATTTCCTTAAATTCAAGGAATCAGTATTTTTTCATCTTCTTGCCTTTGCTATTGCTCTATTGGAAATGTTTGCAGCAATCGCACCAGCTGCAATTCCGTTATCAATATTTACTACAGATAACCCAAGCGAACAACTTTGGAGCATCGAGGCAAGTGCAGCTATTCCTTTTTCACCATATCCATATCCAATTGAGGTGGGTACCCCAATAACTGGAACCTCCACCATGGATGAAACTAGTGTTGCTAAAGCACCCTCCATTCCTGCTACCACAATAATACAATCGACTTCTTTTTCTATCATTTGTTTTAAAATTGGAAATATTCTTTGGATTCCTGCTACCCCTACATCATAACTGGTAATGCTTTTACAATTCATGGCCTCGCACATCAATCTAGCTTCTTCTGCCACTCCAATATCTGATGTCCCTGCACTTATGATCCCAATCATACCTCCATTGAATTTAATTGGTTTTTTAAATAATAAAAGTGATGATGATTTTTTACCAACCTTTATTTTTATCCTCAATCGTTTACAAAAAGAAATTATTTTGGGATAATCCTCGGATTTAATTCTAGAAACAATCACCTCATTTGTTTTTTCCAACGTAACTTTGAGGATTTTTTTTATTTCATCAAGGGACTTTGTTTCTCCAAAAATTACTTCCGGTATTCCTCTTCTTTTCCTTCTATTAACATCGATTTTTGCTATTTCTTCTATCTGTTCAATTGAATAAAGTGACAACATTTTTTTTGCAGTTTTAGAAGAAATTTTCCCTTTTTCCAATGATTCTAGAATTTCTTGAATTTCCAATAATGATTAAATTATCATTGAATAAAAAAAGGCTTAGATTCCCATTCCAGAAATGGCTTCCTTTACATTTTTTACACCTAAATCAAATGCTTGTTTCTCTTCATCATTTAGGTCTAATTCTATTATTTTTTCAACGCCTTTTTTTCCAATTATTGCTGGAACTCCAATGGTAACATCTGAATGACCATATTCACCATCAAGATATGTGGCAACTGGAATTACTTGTTTTCTATCTCTAACAACTGACTCTATAATTGCAGAAATGGCATTTCCAGGAGCATGAACAGTTGCACCCTTTAATTCAATTACTTTGGCTGCAACTTGCTTTGTATTTTGAACAATTTCATCTAATTTTTCTTTTGATAGAAATGAAGAAAGAGGAATTCCTGAAACTGATGAAAATCTAGGTAGTGGTAACATATTTTCTCCATGCTCGCCTATAACAAGCGCCCTAATAGAATCACGCGAATGACCTGTAGCCTCATGGATAAACTGCCTAAATCTAGACAAATCTAGCATTCCACCCATTCCAAAAACCCTATTTTTCTCAAATCCTGATGATTTGTAAGTTACATAGGCCATGGGATCTAAAGGATTTGTAACTGGAATTATCATAGACTCATTTGCATATTTTTTTATATTTTCAACAACACCTTTTACAACATTTGCGTTGATTTTTAGAAGATCCATTCTAGTCATTCCTGGTTTTCTTCCAGAACCTGCAACAACTACAACTATTTTGGAGCCCTTCATATCAGCGAAATTATTAGAACCTGTAACTTGTACATCAATTCCTTGCTCTGATAACATATGGTTGATATCCATAGCTTCGCCCTGGGGAAGTCCATCAACAACATCAAGTAGCAAAATTTGATCGTCTAAGTGTTTTAACGCAGAAAATAATGCTGCATCCCCACCTACTTTTCCTGATCCAATAATCGTAATCATGAAAAGATGTGTAAAATTTCATTAATTAAATCTAGTGAAATTTGTGAATTAATTAGACAGAATTTATATGCATTTTTAATGATTTTTTATCATGGTTATAGTTATAGATCCCTACATCGCCGGTTTATCTGGGGATATGATTTTATCTGCTCTTGTGGATCTGGGTGCAAATAAAAATAAGATACTTGAAGGAATTCAATCCTCTAAAAAATTTCTCCCAGACTCCACCATAAAAAAAATTGATTTTGTTAAAGTCAATAAACATGGAATAGAATCTACGGCTTTAATTTTAGATATTGATGAAAAAGTACATGAAAGAAAGGGTTCTGAAATTAAACAAGCAATAAGTAAATCAGCAAACGAATTAGGTTTATCCGAAAGAACAAAAATTTTTGTAGAATGCTGTATTGATACTCTTATCGAAGCTGAATCAAGAATTCATGGAATTTCAATAGAATCTGTTCATTTTCATGAGGCATCAAGCATTGATACCCTTGTTGACATTATAGGAGTTGGAATTGCAATAGATGATTTAGGTTTTTTTGATGACGAGATTGTCTCAATGCCTATTTGTGTTGGAGGTGGCACAGTAACTTTCTCACATGGAACAATGACTAATCCCGCAAGTGCAGTTCTTGAAATTTTAAAAAACTCCAATTTGGTAATTCATGGAAGTAATGTGAAAAATGAGTTAACAACTCCGACTGGAGCCTGTATTTTGGTAAATCTAACCAATTCACCAGTCAAATTTTACCCTTTAATGAAAATTGAGTCTATTGGATATGGTGCGGGCAAAAATGATTTTGATAATTTCTCTAATGTTGTTAAGATTGTAAAGGGATTAAAAAATAATTTTGAATCTGATTCTGTTATTATACTTGAAACAAATGTAGATGATGTTTCTGGAGAAATTTTAGGAAATCTTATTGAAAAAATAATGAATGATGGTGCTAAGGATGCATCTATTTATCATGGAATTACAAAAAAAGGCAGACCTACAAATCTTGTATCTATAATATGTGACTATACTACCATGGATAGGATTATTGATACATTGATTACCGAAACTGGAACGCTAGGAATACGAGTAACCTCTTCTGATAGAATAATTGTCCCTAGAAAAACCCATGCGATAAAAATAACTCTGAAAAATGAAATCTTTGATGTAAGATACAAATCTTCAACTTTTAAAGGAAAATCTACCTTTAAAATTGAATTTGACGATTTGAAAAAAATTGCAACCCATCTTAATAAATCAATTAAGGAAACAGAATTATTGATTAGAAAAGAGATTGAAGGCTAGGATATCAAATATGACTAAACTTGAAAATTTAATGAACTGGTTTGAAGATAAAAGTCAAGTACTTGTTGCCCTTTCTGGCGGAGTTGATAGTGCTTTAGTAGCTTATGCGGCATTTCAAAAATTAGGATCTTCTGCAATTGCAGTTACTGCTGATTACAAAACATTATCTCAAGAGGAACTCAAAACTTCAAAACAAATTTGCTCTGAAATAGGAATATCTCAAATCCTACTAGATTATGATGAGCTTGAAAATAGAAACTTTGTTAATAACGACTCAAAAAGATGTTTTTACTGCCGACAAGAATTAGGCACTCGCTTGGTCAATTTAGCAAAACATCATAGTATTGAATTTATTGTGGATGGAACTAACTTGGATGATTTAGGTGATTATAGACCTGGTATAGAGGCTTTAAAACAAAATGGAATAAGAAGCCCATTAGTAGAGAATAAATTAAATAAAAATGAAGTCAGAAAAATTGCAAAATCAGTTGGATTATCAGTTTATGATAAACCTTCTAACTCTTGTTTAGCATCTAGAATTCCATGGGGTCAAAAAATCACCTCTGAAAAATTACTTAGAATAGAGCTTGGAGAAACAATGGTAAAACAAACTACAAAATTAAAACAAGTTAGGGTTAGAGATCTAAAGGGTATTGCAAAATTAGAAGTCGAAAAAGATAAAATTTCAATTTTAATGGATAATGCAATTCTAGAGAAAATTACCACGAAATTAAAATTAATTGGATTTTTAGATGTTATCGTAGATCCTGAGGGCTACAAATCTGGAAAAATAAATGTGATTGTTGATTGATTTATCTTGATAATGCTGCCTCTACAAAAATACATGAGACCGTACTCAAAGAAATGCTCCCTTACCTCAAGGAACAATATGGAAATCCTTCATCGATTCATAGGTATGGTCGAAATGCAAGAAAGGCTGTAAAAAAAGCAAGAAAACAGATTGCTAATTTAATTAATGCTGACCCTTCTGAAATTTTATTTACTTCTGGAGGCACGGAATCCAATAACATGGTTCTTTTTGGGGTAAAGAAAAATCCTGAATCTCGCATTATTACTTCATCTATTGAGCATGATGCGATTTTGGAGCCTTGCAAAATTTTGACCAAAGAGGGTTTTGATATAATCTATCTACCTGTAAATAATTATGGGTTGGTAGATCCATTAATTCTAAAAAATAACCTTACTGAAAATACTTCACTTGTATCTATCATGTTTGGAAATAATGAGGTAGGAACAATTCAACCCATAGCTGATTTGGCCAAAATCTGTAAAGAAAAAAATATTTTATTTCATACCGATGCTGTTCAGGCTGTAGGAAAGATCCCAATTGATCTCAAGAAATTAGGAATAGACATGTTATCTATTTCTTCTCATAAAATTAATGGTCCTAAAGGAATTGGAGCCTTATACGTTAGAAATAGAATTTCAATAAATCCTTTAATTCTTGGTGGAGGGCAAGAAAATGGTTTACGTTCTGGAACTGAAAATGTAGCCAACATTGTAGGTTTTGGACAAGCTTGCGAACTTGCACGAGTTAATCTTTTGGATAATTCCGCGAAAATGAAAGGATTACGAGATTATCTTTCCAACAAAATTATACAAGAAATTCCAGAAGTTACCATAAACGGTCATCCTGTAAATAGATTGCCCAATAATGTTCATTTGACTTTCCTTGGAGTTAATGGTGAAGATCTTTTAATCAAACTAGATGAAAATGGAATTGCTGCATCTACTGGGTCTGCTTGTTCAGTTCAAATACAAAAGGCATCTCATGTACTAAAATCTATGGGATTTTCACATGAACAAATCACTGGCTCATTACGACTTACTATTGGAATATCTAATAATTTAGAAGAGATGGATAAGGTTGTTGAAATATTAAAAAATGTAATTAAAGAACTTCGATCTATGTCACCATTTAAAGAAAAATATTCTTTTTATTAAAAATTTAAACATTCAAGGATAACTTACTTTTTGAAAATCCAATCATGATCATTATTCCTGATACTAGGATTAATGCTGTAATTACACCAAACTCTGGAACAATAAATGTCCCTATAATTTCGATTTCAGAATCTCCTTCTTCAAAATTAATTGTAATGAATCTAAGTTGGGAATTGGTTTCTGTTTCTTCATAAGGAACTTGAATGTTATCGATCAAAACTATGAATTTCTCATCTTGACCGTCTGATTTTCCTGCATCCAACGAGGATCTTGGAATTTTAAGAGAAATTTTTCCTTCATCTGGTGATTCAATTTGAATTAACAAGGTGAAATTATCCGGCTCAAGAATTACGTCTTTCACTACACCTCCATTTATGGTATATTCTAAATCGAAGGTTCCTCCGTTTGGAATTTGGACCTCAAAACTATCGGTAGTTTCTAAATATTCTTGCTTAGGTGTAAAAGTAATTGAAGATTCTGCAATATTTCCTGTCCCATAGGATATTCTTATCACATACTCTCCTTCATTTTTCCATAATGGTTTTTCTGCAATTATTGTATGAGAATAACTACCATCTTGTGCAGGAAAGAATTGAGCAATGTCAATCATATTTCCCATAGACCAAATTTGAAGAATCATTGGAGTATCAATAATTACAGTTTCAACTTGACCTGAAACTACAATTGTATCGCCCTCGTCATAATGATTGTCATCTGTTTTTACAGTAAGAAATGGAATGTCATCACTTTGAGCAAAAGCTCCCGAGCTAGAAAATATCAATATGGTAAAAATTAAAAAAATCTTAGTTTTCACAAAAAGCATTCATTATTATTTCTATATCTCCTTTACTATCAAAAATAAAAAATGAAAAAAAATTGTAGGTCTAGTATCTTGGCATAATACTTAGTCTTGATTTTGCAGAAACTGCAATTATTGAAATAATTGCTACTGCTAGAATCAAAGCTGCAATTGCACCAAATTCTGGGATTACATGTGTACCGAAAATTTCAATCTTTTCAGAACCTGCAAGGAACATCACTGTGATTTTATTACCACTGAATTCTACATCATCCCACTGCTCATCATCAACAAGTACCATAAAGGGACCGTCAAGGACATTTTTAGATGGACTTAATGTGATTGTTCCATCTTCATTTGCACTGATCATCAAGATGAGAGAATTATCGTTGGTGTTGACAGTTACACGATTTACAGTTCCTCCTGTAATGCTAAATGGTACACAATTCCCTTCTACAGACAATTCTGATTGAGCACATGTTTTGCTTATTGGTTCAGGAACCCCTCCATTAACTAGTTCCACTAATACTTTGGTGCTTTTTACAGCACTTCCATAATTAGCTTTAATGAAATATCTTCCATCGTGTTTCCAGAGCGCACCTTCTGTACTGAGAGTTGTTTTAAAACTTCCCATTTCATCGACAATGATTTGATCAACTGTGATGATAGAATTCAAAGAATTCGTAACAGTAAGTGTTACTGGAAGCCCAGAAACTACATTTGCTACCCTACCTTCTACGATAATTGCATCATTATGGTCATATGTTGATTTATCAGTCCAAAGTGAAATTGGAATGTCGTCTAGCAATAATTGCTTTGCTATCATTCTGGGATCGTCTAATTCACAATCAGGACAGGATAATTGAGCATATGCCGATGAGACAGTTAACGTACTGACTGCAGTCAAAACGGCTAGTAGCGCGAACGTCGTACGGTTGTTCATCTTGTATGCGATTCACAAGAATCTCTATTTATGTATATTTAAAAAATGAAAAAAAGTAATAGATCTAGTATCTTGGCATAATACTTAGTCTTGATTTTGCAGAAACTGCAATTATTGAAATAATTGCTACTGCTAGAATCAAAGCTGCAATTGCACCAAATTCTGGTATTACTACACCATCAATAATTTCTACTTCTACAGATGCCTTATGATCTAAGGATTCTCCCTGCTGAGCTGTTACTTTATACAAGCCATCTTGACTCCACAACGGACCTCCAGTTGTGATATCCTTGGCAAATTTACCATCTAAATTTGGTGTAATTTGATCCACAGACACTACATTTCCATTTGGAGCAATAACCTTCAAAGTTACATCTACGTTTGTTCTATCTGACTGGCCCGTTATTCCAATCGTGGTGGAACCTTCCATCGCATTCGCTCTCATCTTAAATCCTTTGAAAATACTTGATTTTTTTTCTGTGAAAAGACCTGTTTCCAAATTTGATTCTGTTGCGTCTGTTTCCATGGCCATTCCATTAATAACCTCTACCTCAACTTGCATCGTGTATAATGAGTTTTTATTTACACTCTGCATTCCAGTTATCGTGTAAAAACCATTTTGTTTCCAAAGAGGACTTATTTTGAATTCTGTAGAATATTTTCCCTCCGAATCAGGAGTTAGTTGTGCTACTGCCAATCTATTGAATCCATCAGGAGAAATTACAGTTAATGTAAGATCGGTAACCTTTGAAGATGTTTGGCCACTAACTAAGATGGTGTCTGATCCTTCTGCTGCCTCTGCCGTTAAAGACATTCCTAACATATCGGCAAAAACATCTTGCTGTACTGAATTTATTGATATTAACGAGAAAACCATTATACCCAATACAACTGATGTTGTTGAATCTTTCAAATTCATCCTGATTCAACACCCGTTATCTTGGTATTTATAGATATTTAAAAAATGAAAAAAAGTTGTAGGCCTAGTATCTTGGCATAATACTGAGTCTTGATTTTGCAGAAACTGCAATTATTGAAATAATTGCTACTGCTAGAATCAAAGCTGCAATTGCGCCAAATTCTGGGATTACATGTGTACCGATAATTTCAATCTCCTCAGCACCTGCTGGGAATAAGATTGTCAGAGTTCTATCTGTAGATGTTGTAGTTTCATCAAAGTCAACTTCTTCTCCGTCAACTAAGACAAAGAAATCATCATCATTGTCTCCAATTTTTGCGTCGATCAATTCTCTTGGCAGAGTAATGATAAGTTTGCCATCATCCCATGCATCAATTTTTATGATGAGTGAATTTGCGTCTACGTCAGGTGCAATTGAGAGTAGTTTTCCACCTGTGATTGTAAATCCTATCATAAAGTCAGTTCCCTCAACTTGTACAAGGTTGGATTCAGAACCACTAGATCCTGGGAATGAAAATGATGTCTCTGCTGTTCTATTTTCGGTTCCATAGAGTACTTGAATCGTATAATCTCCACCAGCCTTCATGAGTGAACCTCCTGCAGATAATTCTGTACTGAATTTTTTATCTGAACCGACCATTAATTGGTCAATTGACACTACGTTGCCATTGGGAGCTATGACCATGAGACTAACAGCATATCCGAAAAGAATTTCACTTACTTCGCCTGTTACCATGATTGTATCTCCTTCTGTATAGGCCACCTTATCAGTAGAAACAACGATCGGCTGTACTATTTGTCCAAATGCGGGTGCCATTCCAATACTTGCAATCATGATCGCAAATAAGGCAAACACCGATAGATGAGTATTCATCAATTGTACGCCCAGATTTATACTATTTAACGTTGTGAAAAATATTATTGACTAAAAAGAAAAAACACTGACGAAAATCAGATTAGATATATATTAACCTCAAAGCAAATTTTTGACAGTTTGTGTGTATTATTTATCGTTACATCTAATGTTGTTCACAGGGGTTTAAAAATTGGCAACTAAAAAAAATCAAATTCTTGTACCAGATCACGTATATGTTCCAAAGCATGAAATTATGTCTAAAAAAGAAGCTGAAGAAGTATTAAAAAAATATAATTGCAAACCAACAGAATTACCATTAATTTTTGTAAACGATCCTGCAATCCTGGGACTTGGTGTAAAACCAGGCGATATGATAAAAATTACTAGGAAAAGTCCAACTGCAGGTCAGAGTCTTTATTTCAGATATGTGGTGGAAATTTAGATGGTAGATCCTTCAACTAAGCGTTGGCCTATAATTCAAGACATTTTAAAAAGAGAAGGAATTGCGAGGCAACACCTTAACTCATTTGACGAATTCTTGGAAAGAGGTCTTCAAAGTATAATTAATGAAGTTGGACAAATTGAAATTGAAAATGCTGAATACCCTTACAAAATTCAGCTGGGCAAAGTAAAACTTCAACAACCAAGAATGATGGAGCTTGATGGCTCTATAACCCACATTACTCCTGCAGAGGCAAGGCTTCGAAATGTTTCATATGCAGCTCCTGTAATGATGGAAGCAAGTGTAATAGAAGACGGAAAAATCTTAGAATCTAGATTTGTGCACATTGGTGATGTTCCTGTAATGGCAAAATCAAATGCATGCATTTTGAATAATTTCTCATCACAAAAATTAGTCGAACATGGAGAAGATCCTAATGATCCTGGTGGTTATTTTATAATTAATGGTTCTGAAAGGGTAATAGTTGGATTAGAAGATCTTTCGTATAACAAGATAATAGTTGATAGAGAAACCGTGGGAGGAAATATCGTCTTCAAAGCGAAAGTATATTCATCAATTGTTGGTTATCGTGCAAAACTAGAATTAGTTATGAAAAATGATGGACTTATTGTAGCTAGAATTCCTGGCTCACCTGTTGATATTCCTGTTGTAATTTTGATGAGGGCCCTAGGATTGGAGTCAGATAAAGAAACGGCAGCAGCAGTCTCATTGGTTGAGGAAGTTCAAGATGAACTGGAAGGATCATTTGAAAAAGCAGCAGATGTACCTACTTCAAAAGACTCAATTGTATATATTAGTAAAAGAATCGCTCCTGGAATGTTAGAGGAGTTTCAGATTAAACGTGCTGAGACTCTTTTGGACTGGGGACTTTTACCTCACTTAGGAAAACATCCTGAAAACAGAAAAGAAAAAGCACAATTTTTGGGTGAGGCAGCATGTAAACTTCTTGAATTAAAACTAGGATGGATTTATCCTGATGATAAAGATCATTATGGAAATAAAGTAATTAAATTCGCCGGACAAATGTTGGCAGATCTTTTCAGAACAGCTTTTAGAAATTTAGTTAGAGATATGAAATATCAATTAGAAAGGTCAGGTCAAAAAAGAGGAATAAATGCCGTAGCTGCTGCCATCCGCCCCGGAATTATTAGTGATAAATTAAACAATGCGATTGCCACTGGTAATTGGGGTAGGGGGCGAGTTGGAGTAACTCAACTTCTTGACAGAACAAACTATCTTTCTACAATTAGTCATCTAAGAAGAATTCAATCCCCTCTTAGTAGAACACAACCAAACTTTGAAGCAAGAGACTTACATGCAACACACTTTGGAAGAATTTGTCCAAGTGAAACACCTGAAGGTTCTAATTGTGGTTTGGTAAAAAACCTCGCACTTTCAGGAATTATTTCAGTTAATATTCCTTCTGAAGAAATTGTTGAAAAACTATTTGACTTGGGTACTGTCCACTTCTTTGACGCAAAAGAGGATTTGAAAAAAGATGGGACAAGAATTTTTGTTGACGGTCGCCTTATTGGATATTTTAAAGATGGTGGACAATTAGCAGAGTCTCTAAGAGATTTACGTAGGAACTCAAAAATTCATCCTCACGTTGGAATCTCATTTCATCAATCTGATAAAGAGGGTGCAACAAAGAGACTTTATGTTAATTGCAATGCAGGTCGAGTTTTAAGACCCTTAATAATTATCAAAGAGAATAAATCATTGCTAACTCAGGAACTCTTAGACAAGGTTTCAAAAAAACTACTTTCTTGGAACGATCTATTGAGAATGGGCGTACTTGAATTAATTGATGCAAATGAAGAGGAAAATTGTTTTGTAACATTAGATGATAAAGATACCAAAAAACATACCCATCTAGAAGTATTTCCTCCATCAATTCTAGGTGCGGGTGCCTCGATAATACCATATCCTGAACATAATCAATCTCCGAGAAATACCTATGAATCTGCAATGGCAAAACAGAGTTTAGGATTTTCCACACCCATGATGAACACCAGTACGTATGTAAGACAACATTTGATGTTGTATCCACAAACTCCTATGGTTAATACGAAAGCCATGAAATTACTTGGGTTAGAAGATAGACCGGCGGGTCAAAACTGTGTAGTTGCCGTTTTACCCTTTGACGGTTATAATATTGAAGATGCAATTGTTTTGAGTAAATCCTCAGTTGATAGAGGTCTTGGAAGAACATTTTTCTTTAGAGTTTATGATGCTGAAGCAAAACAATATCCAGGTGGAATGCGTGATAATTTTGAAATTCCAAATGCTGAAGATAATATTAGGGGTTACAAAGGTGAAAAAGCCTACCGACTTCTTGAGGAAGATGGAGTAGTAGCTTCTGAATCACCTGTCAAAGGTGGCGATATCTTGATTGGAAAAACTAGTCCACCAAGATTCATGGAAGAATATAGAGAATTTGAATCAACTGGCCCTTATCGACGTGATACCTCAATTGGTGTGAGGCCATCAGAGACTGGTGTTATTGATACTGTGGTGATGACACAATCCAATGAAGGGGGAAAGATGTATAAAATTAGAGCAAGGGACATGCGTATTCCAGAAATTGGCGATAAATTTGCGTCCAGACACGGACAAAAGGGTGTTCTTGGTATTTTAGCTAAAGCAGAAGATTTACCATATACTGCAGAGGGAATTTCTCCCGATGTTCTTATCAATCCACATGCATTTCCATCTAGGATGACTGTGGGAATGATGATGGAATCTATTTGTGGTAAAGCAGGAGCTCTAAGGGGAAGCCAATTTGATGGTTCTGCATTTGTTGGTGAAAAAATTGAAGAAGTTAAACCAGTTTTAGATGCTGCTGGTTTCAAATATTCTGGAAAAGAAATAATGTATGATGGAAGAACTGGAAAATCATTTCCAGTTGAAGTATTCATCGGAGTAGTCTATTATCAAAAATTACATCACATGGTAGCAGATAAAATACATGCCAGAGCTCGTGGTCAAGTCCAAATGTTAACTAAACAACCAACTGAAGGAAGAGCTAGAGGTGGAGGTTTAAGATTTGGTGAAATGGAGAGAGATTGTCTTATCGCCTATGGTGCATCTATGATCCTAAAAGATAGATTGCTAGACGAATCTGATAAATCAGATGTCTTTGTTTGTGAAAGATGTGGATTAGTTGCTTATCATGATGTGAAACAAAGAAAATATGTATGCAGAGTTTGTGGTGATAAAGCCAAAGTATCCTCTGTTACTGTGGCATATGCTTTCAAATTATTGCTACAAGAAATGCAAAGTTTGAATATTGCTCCTAGGTTGTTGATAAAGGAGAAAGTCTAATGTCGGTTCAATCAATTAAATCCATTGATGGAATAAAATTTTCTGTTTGGTCTCCAACCGAGATTAGAAAATATTCTGTTTCTGAAATTACTGCACCTGAAACATATGATGAAGATGGAATGCCAGTTCAAGGTGGATTAATGGATGGTAGATTAGGTACTTTGGAACCCGGACAAAAATGTCTGACCTGTGGAAACACAGCTGCAAGATGTCCTGGGCACTTTGGACATATCGAACTTGCTGAACCTATTTTACATATCGCATTTATAGATAATATTCATAAACTTTTACAATCTACGTGTCGCTCTTGTGCAAGACTAAGAGTCCCTCAAGAAGATTTAGATGAATTACAAGCAATCAAAGATAAACATCTGGCGTATACTGTATTTTCAGAAAAACGTATTCCAGAGCAAGTTATTGAAAAAGCAAAAAAAGCAAAAGAATGTCCTCATTGTGGAAAAACACAATATGAATTGATATTTACAAAACCAACAATCTTTGTAGAAAAAACAGAGATAGGTGAACATAGACTACTTCCAATCACAATCAGGGAAAGATTCTCTCAAATCACAGATGCTGATCTTAGTCTTTTGTCATATGATCCAGTAACTGCAAGACCTGAATGGTTTATTTTACAAGCCATGCCTGTAGCACCAGTTACAGTTCGACCATCTATTATTCTTGAAACAGGAATTAGATCAGAAGATGATTTAACACACAAGATGGTAGATATAATCAGAGTCAATCAAAGACTCAAAGAGAGTAAAGAAGCAGGAACTCCACCTTTGATTGTTCAAGATTTAGTGGACTTGCTCCAATATCATGCAACTACTTATTTTGACAACGAAGTGTCTGGAATTCCTCAGGCCCATCATCGTTCTGGCAGACCTCTCAAAACATTAACTCAAAGACTCAAAGGAAAAGAAGGAAGATTTAGAGGATCTCTATCTGGAAAGAGAGTGGACTTTTCAAGCAGGACAGTAATCTCACCTGATCCAAATTTGGATTTATCAGAAGTAGGTGTTCCTGAACAAATTGCAATGAAATTAACCATCCCTGAGATTGTAACTGAATGGAATATTGAAAGAATGAGACAACTTGTTATCAATGGACCAAATAAATTTCCTGGGGTAAATTATATTGTTCGACCTGATGGAGTAAAAATTAGACTAGACTTTGTTGAGGATCGTTCTATAATAGCCGAGACCCTTGAAATTGGATATTTGATAGAGAGACATCTTGCTGATGGTGATATTGTTATGTTTAACAGACAACCATCACTTCATCAAATGTCAATCATGGCACATTATGTTAGAGTTTTACCAGGAAGAACTTTCAGACTACACCCATCGGTTTGTCCACCATATAATGCTGATTTTGATGGGGATGAAATGAACTTACATGTACCCCAAAGTGAGGAAGCAAGAGCTGAGGCAATCTTGCTTATGAGAGTTCAAGACCAACTGATTTCTCCAAGGTACGGTGGACCAATTATTGGAGCCTTGAGAGATTTTGTAACTGGGGCATATCTTCTCACAAAAGATGACACTGTTTTATCTCCTCAAGAATTCTCAAATCTAGCAATGCTTGGTGGATATTCTGACCCATTACCAAAACCTGCTTCTAAAACAAAAAATGGTCCTGCATATACTGGGAAACAATTATTCTCGTTATTCCTGCCTAAAGACTTCAATTATGTGATTACATCAAAATGGTCTAAGGGAACAGGGGGGTCTCCAAAAGATGTTGTAATAAAACAGGGGGAATTAATTAGTGGTGTAATTGACAAGGCATCGATAGGTGCTGAAGAACCAGAAAGTGTGTTACATAGAATAGCAAAAGATTATGGAAATGCCGCTGGAAAAACATTTTTGAATTCCATCTTGATTATGGTAAAGCAATACATTACTTCTTATGGATTTAGTTATGGTTATGCAGACCTAGAAGTCCCTGAAAAAGAAAAACAGCAAATCCTAGATAATATTCAGGAAACATATGATGTAATTTCAGATTTAACTTCTCAATATGAAAAGGGCACCCTGAAACTAACTAGAGGAATGAAACCCGAAGAAGCTTTAGAGGCCTATATCGTAAATGAACTCGGTAAAGCAAGAGATAAGGCTGGAACAACAGCTGACCAATCCTTAGACCAAACTAATGCAGGAAGAATAATGGCAACAACTGGAGCAAGAGGTTCTTCTCTAAACATTGGTCAGATGGCAGGTGCTTTAGGACAACAATCTAGAAGAGGGAATAGACTCCATTCAGGTTATCATAATCGTGCCCTTCCGCACTTTCAGGAGCATGATCCAAATCCAGATGCAAAAGGATTTGTAAAATCAAATTATAGAGAGGGTTTGTCAACACTAGAATTTTTCTTCCACGCAATGGGAGGTAGAGAAGGACTAGTAGATACCGCAGTTAGAACACAACAAAGTGGATATATGCAACGTAGACTGATTAATGCTTTAGAACATATTCGATTAGAATATGATGGAACAGTCAGAGATCCACACGGACACATCGTTCAATTTTTGTATGGAGAGGATGGAATTGATGTTGCTAAAAGTGATCATGGTGAAGCATTTAATGTCAACAGATTGATTGAATCACAAACCATTATTGATACTGGAAAAAAAGCAACAAAGGAAGAGATTGACGAAATTTCAAAAAAATACACAAAAACGTTTAATCCTAGATTAACAGAACTTGTAACAAAAGGTCTTCTTAACTCAAAATTGAGTAAGGAAGGAGTAACAGCTGTTGGTAAAAAGGGACTACTTCTATACAATCAAGCACAAGTAGAACCTGGACAAGCAGTTGGAATTGTTACTGCCCAATCCATAGGTGAGCCTGGTACTCAAATGACTTTGAGAACTTTTCACTTTGCAGGAATCAAAGAAAGAAATGTAACTTTAGGTCTACCTAGGTTAATTGAATTAGTTGATGCAAGAAAAAAGCCTGTTACTCCTACTATGGATATTTACTTAGATCAAGAATCAAAAAAATCAAGAGAAAAAGCTATTGAGGTTGCAAGGAATATTCTTCAAACAAAAATCTCTGATTTACTAGAAAATAGCGAAACTGATTACAATACTGAAATTAGACTTATTTTTAGTCCGACAAAATTAAGAAATAGAGGCTGTTCGATTAGCGAAATTGAGATTGCTTTACAATCCAACAAAAAATTCAAGACAGAAACAGTTGGGGAATTAATCACTTTAAAATTAGTTGAAGAATCTGATGCTCCAACAGTTATTGCAATTAGAAACAAAGTTCTCAACTCTACAGTTAAGGGAGTGCCAGATATTGCACGTGTGACTTTGGTGCAAAAGGATGACGAATGGGTAATTCAGACAACTGGATCAAATATGGCCAAAGTACTTGAGGTAAAAGGAATTGATAAGAAAAACGTACGAACAAATAATGTTTTTGAGATTGCAGGTACATTGGGAATTGAAGCATCTAGAAATTCTTTGATTGATGAATTAAATCATACTCTAGGAGATCAGGGTTTAGAGGTTGATAACAGATACATTATGTTGGTTTCAGATTTGATGTGCTCAAAAGGATACATGCAACAGATTGGACGACATGGAATTGCTGGAACTAAAGACAGTGTTCTAGCAAGAGCAGCTTTTGAAATCACAGTTCCTACTATTGCCCATGCTGCTTTGGCTGGAGATATTGAGCAACTAAAGGGAATTACTGAAAACGTAATAGTTGGAAGTAACATTCCAATTGGAAGTGGAACAGTTGACTTGTATATGCAAGTCAGCAAGAAAAAATAATTCATGTGAAATAAATGGCTGACGAAATATCTACATTAATGACTAACCATAAAAATAAATCTATTTTACTAAGGTTAAGAAATAATAAAACTATCCAAGGAATACTTTTGGATTTTGATGTTCATATGAATCTCACATTAGATAAAGCCGAGGAGATATCGGAGGGACCATCTGAAAAATTAGGAAAAATTCTTTTGCGAGGAGATAATATTTTAGCAGTTTCTTTACCTGATGATGAATCTTAAATCAAACACGTTTGATAATTCTCAAAGATTAAATCACATACATTTTATATTTTGTTATTGTTGATATTATTTTTATTTTTTACAATGTTTTTTCAACCGATATATGCCGAACAAATTCCTGTATATGATGAACCATATTCTCCAATTTTTACCGATAAATCAGTCTATTCTTGGACTGATAAAGTAAAAATAACTATACTTGCTCCAAGTTGGAATTCTGATAAAGATCTTATTGATTCTATTGGAGATGATGAATATAATCCAATTAAAATTTCAACTGGAAAAAATTCTCTAGAACCTTATAGATTTACTGAGACTGGTACTAACACTGGAATATTTACAGCAGAGATTACACTTACAGGATTTCCACATGATGCTGATGGCGATGGAGATATTGACACTATTCCTAGAACCTTTGGAAACGGACCCACAAGTGGATTTTTAGAAGTTGATAGAGATTCTGGTCTAACAATTTCTTTTGAATTTGCCGATGGTGTTGTATTGACTGAATCAATCAGTACGAGCTGGAATATGGGTGATATTCAATTCACTGAAGATAATTTTCTTTCAGACAAATCCGCATTAATACGGGTCATTGATCCAGATCTAAATCTTAATCCAGAGGCTTTGGATCAAATTTTAATCACAATAACTTCAGATTCTGATGCCGCAGGAATTGAGGTTCCAGCAATTGAAACAACTGAAAGTTCAGGTCTTTTTATTGCAACAATTTTCTTTTCTCAAAATTTACCTTCCAACGGAAATAGATTACTTGCATTACCTGGAGATGAAATTTATGCAAAATACGATGACCATACATTACCCAAACCGTATTCTATATCTGATAACGTTGAAATAATTTCATCGGCAAAAATTACGTCCTCTATTCCTTCCTTGAAAAAAATAACAAATTCTCAAATTACTTTAACTGATAGTTCGGGCAACCTTCTTGATTCGTTTCAAGAAAATAACATGATTCAAATTGTTGGCTCTATTAAAAATGAACAAATCTTTGATCAAAAATTTATTTATCTAGTCCAAATAAAAGATAATTATAATTCAGTAGTGTCACTTTCCTGGATGTCCGGTGAATTGTCAGGAGGACAAAATCTTGATATTTCTCAATCCTGGGTACCTGAAAATGCGGGTACATTTTCCATCGAATCTTTTGTATGGAATTCTTTAGAAGAACAAATTGCTTTGTCACAACCCAAATCTTATTCTGTAATTATTGATTAATCAAAAGTATAATTTCTACGTGATTATTAAATACAAAATTAGGCTTTGACATTTGTGCTAGGAAACAAATTAGGTACACTGCTAGTGGTAGCCGTAATATCTTTTTCAACAACTTCAGAAATTTTTGCCGATGAAATTTTTGTTGAATTTGACAAATCTGAATACAATACTGGCGAAATTCTAATTATATCTGGATCCATTTCAGAATTCTCAATGCCGATTGTTGCAGTTAGCATCTTTGATCCATACGAAAAAATTTTATCTGCAAATAATTTGGAACTCGATATAGATGGAAATTTCTATAAAATAATCTCATTAGATTCTCCATTTTATGACAGTCCTGGTGATTATAAAGTAAAAATTGATTATAGACAAAATAGCAAAGAAGCGTTTTTTACCATTTCTGGAGATACTACTGAACCAGATCCTATTACCGAGGAAGTGATTACTCCTGAAATTGTTCTGCTAACTACCGATAAGGAAATGTATACTGATGGTGAGACGGTAAAAGTTATGGGAATTGTTTCCTCACTTGAATCGCCAACTGTTTTAATAGGAATTTATGATCCTTTTGGAACTCCTGCAGGATTTTATTTTGGAACAATTGATAACAACCTAGAATTTTCGACCAGCTTTCTTGCCAAGGCAGGAGTAAATTTTAAGATTGATGGAATGTATTCGATTAAGGCTCATTATGCGGATATGGAGGATGTAACTGTTTTCGAATTTTATGCAAATCTACCCGATTCATCTGATGACAACTCATCTGATGACAACTCATCTGATGACAACTCATCTGATGACAACTCATCTGATGACAACTCATCTGATGACAACTCATCTGATGACA
>Ga0224497_10000138_pt1 | contig 57132 bp, 48 predicted proteins | sample SF_Jul11_sed_USG_4_FD_167970 | JGI IMG/M metagenome (GOLD analysis project Ga0224497, IMG submission 167970) | Sediment microbial communities from San Francisco Bay, California, United States - SF_Jul11_sed_USGS_13 | ecosystem: Environmental > Aquatic > Marine > Sediment | place: USA...
CAGGATTGAGACGGTGGGACCGAAACTCGCTTTTGGTAAATATTGGACCTGTTTTGCTGGTGCTTTTAACGTGTCATGGTACGTAATTTCGAATTCGACATCGTGATCTGGGGTGCTTCGGGTTTTGTGGGGCGACGCGTGGCGCACCATATGGCAGCCCGCTATGGCAGTGGAGGAGACCTGCGCTGGGCCATTGGTGGGCGCAAGCAAGCCAAGTTGGAATCGGTGCGGTCTGAACTCGGTTCCGCCGGGACGGACATCCCTATCGTCACGGGCGACAGCCATGACGTTGCGTCTCTGGAAGCGTTAGCAGCTCGGACGAAAGTGGTTTGCTCGACGGTCGGTCCATATGCCAAATACGGTTCCGAACTAGTGAAGGCGTGTGTGAGTACTGGCACTCACTATTGCGATCTGACGGGGGAAGCACACTGGATGCGGAAGATGATCGACGCTCATCAGGCCGAGGCAGAGAAAACCGGTGCCCGCATCGTACATGCCTGTGGATTCGACTCGATTCCATCTGACATGGGCGTTTTTTTTCTGCAGCACAAGGCGAAGGAGCGGTACGGAATACCCTGCTCCCGCATTAAGTTGAGGGTTAAAGCGATGAGGGGCGGCTTCAGCGGCGGCACCTTGGCCAGCCTTATTTACTGGATGCAGGAAGGTCCGCGGGATCCCTCCATAAGGCGTGTTATGACGGAACCCTACAGCTTGAATCCCAAAGGCCAGCGCCAGGGCCCCGACCGTCCACAAAGCATGAGGGCTGTTGCTGTAAAGTACGATGATGACCTAAAAGGATGGACGATGCCATTTTTCATGGGGCCGATAAACACCAAGATCGTGCGTCGGAGCAACGCGCTGCTTGGCTATCTTTATGGTGAAGACTTTGGTTACGAAGAGGCCATACTTATCGGCAGCGGCCCGGTCGGTTGGGTGATTGCGACGATAGGAGCTCTTGGAGTCGGTGGGTTTATGCTGGCCCTTGCCTTGCCACCCACCCGCTGGCTGCTGAAGAAGTTCGTCTTGCCCAAGCCAGGTCAGGGCCCGAGTCAGAGAGTACGCGAAAACGGCTTTTTCGACCTCATCCTAGTCGGGAAACTGGGTGAGGGCAACGTCATGCGGGCTCGGATCAAAGGCGTAGGGGATCCGGGCACGGAGTCCACAAGCAAGTTGCTGGTCGAATCTGCCGTCTGTTTGGCCCAAGATTCAGAAAAAATTGCCGTCGGTGGCGGCTTCTGGACACCTGCCTCGGCAATGGGTGAGTTGTTACTGTTGCGGCTCACGACCAATCAGGCTTTGAGTTTTGAACTTGTTTAGGTGGCTAATGCAGAGTGCCTCCGACGTCGCTTTCTTCATCAAAATTCTCCTTCTTAATAAACCGTTTTCTAAACCTGAAAACGGTCCAGATTTAAGGGAGGAGGTCACACGATTCATAACTTTGTAACCCCCTAAGATGGGCTCCTTACGACTTGGATTGCGGCTACGAGCACGAAGAAAGTGAAGATCACCCACTATCTCTACAACACCTTTCTTGTGGAAAAGGGATCTGCAAAAATCGCGATCGATCCAGGGCAGAATTTGTGGATCTTCAAGCTCCAGAGTCTCATTCCTGAGACCGAGTGGTCTTCAGTCACTCATATTGCAATTACGCATGGTGACCCTGACCACCATTGGCAATCAGATCGCCTCGCCGCTGCGTCCGGAGCACATGTCGTATGCGGCACGGGGCTAACAAGAATGAGCGACGGCCAGATACTCGTGATTGACCCTCGAGGGCGAGAATTGACGTCGTGGGTACCGTTTGAAAATCTCAATCCGCTTGGAGTCGGCGATTCCGTCACGCTGGATGGCGTCAGCTTTGAAGGTGTGAGGTCGCAACATGGGCCAATTGCCGTTCCCATACTCGGATTTAGGATTAGACGTCAGCCAGGGCCGAATGAGCGTGTCGGGATCGGCTCGATGGGGTTCAAAATCACGATTGGCGATAAGACAGTCCTGAATCTTGGCGACTCGGTTTTTCTTCCGGAATGGGAAGGGCTCGCTCCTGATGTCCTGATGCTGCCGATAGGCGGGCTAGGACAAAATACTTGGACCATGGATGTAGCCGAAGCCCTGAAAGCCGTTGAAATCATCTCGCCGCGAATTGTCATACCGTGTCATTACAACGTTCCGTTCTTATGGAAGCGGAGGTTCGCAGTAGCCGACGATACGCGATTCAAGCGAGAAGCAGAGTCGCTGGGTGTGGAATGTCACATCCTAAAATATGGCAAGGAGTTGGTCGTTTGAGGATATCCATTCAAAATGCTCGATCATGAACTTAGAATAGCTTTCGACGTCCGCTGATGGCCGAAAGCGGAAGGTGTTTTCATACTGACCGTTGTCACATCGTGCTAACTACTAACGTCTCTGTAGTTCCGTTTATATCAAGCTCGAGTTGTGTTGCTCTAAAATCAGGGTAGAGTAATAAAACTAAGGAACGTTAGAGGTTATTTACATGAAGTTTAGCTTAATTCGAACATTTGGATACTTTATAGGAGGCATTTGGACAGCTTGGGGAGGTCGTAAAAGGATTGAAGCCAAACAGCTTAAAAACCTTCGGCGTCTTGTACAAAAGGCCCGTAAAAAGTCTCCATATTTTCATAAACTTTATGCTCATTTGCCTGATACAAATCTTATTACACTAAACGACCTTCCCGAAACGTCTAAGGTTGATCTTATGGGTGAATTTGATAATTGGCTCACCGATCGTTCTTTAACTCTTGCTCAAGCAAGAGAACATATGGCCAATATGGATAACCTTGGCGTTCCGATTGGCCAGTATGCAGTTTTTAGAACCTCTGGAAGTTCAGGGGAACCTGCGGTAGTGGTGCTTCCATCATCCGTACTTGAGTTTGTCTATGGCCTTGCCTTGGCCCGGCTTTTTCGTCAATCAATGATGGTCGATAAAATTCAAAAGGCAGGTGCTAATCTGATGATTTCGGGGGGAAATGGCCATTTTGCTGGCGCCGGACTTGGTAAGCTTATGCAACATTTAGCTCCTCGATTAGCAATACAATCAATTCCTGTTCCGGTAGGCCAACCGATCGAAAAAACGGTAAAACAGCTCAATGGGATTGGACAAATAGCTTCTATAGTGACTTATCCAAGTATGCTGGAGATTTTGACAAGAGAACAAGAAGTTGGTCGTTTAGAAATAGAACCTAAACTTTTTAAGGTTGCCGGCGAAACATTTACGTCTGAGCTTCGTAAACGCGTTGAAAAAGCATTTCCTTCACTTGAGCTTGGCATTCTTGATACTTATGCTTGTACAGAGTGTCTTTTCATGGCTTATGAGTGCGATTGTGGCCGTAAACATGTACTTGAAGATTGGGTCATATTAGAAGCAGTAGATGAAAATAAACAACCTGTTCCGGATGGAGAATTATCCACCACGGCGTTGTTAACTGTACTTTCAAATCATATTCAGCCTTTTATTCGCTATGATATTGGCGATTGCTTGCGATTTTATCGTGACCCTTGTGCATGTGGTTCGCCATTTAGAAGTTTTCAAATTGAGGGACGGCAAGCAACAGTAGTTCGAGTGGGAAATGTCACTCTGTCACCTTTAGCTTTTGATTTAGAACATGAAAGTGCTCAGCGAGTGCAATTGGTCCAAACTTCAGAATTTGTTTTTGAAGTTCGGGCCGAGCTTTTAAATCATGAAAATCCAGACCAAGTTTTTGAGCAAATAATTCAGTCAGTAAGTGAGGTGTTTGCAAAAAATGGACTGGTAGATGTAAAAGTTGAAAAAAGTGATACTCCGCCTCACCTAACTGCAAGTGGTAAGTTTCATGAAGTGATCCCCTTTAAAAACCGTTCAGGGGCATTAGCCGATAGGCTAAATTCTGATAGCAACAAAAGCCCCCCTCAGTAGATATAGGGGAGCGTTTTTAAAATGAAGAAAACAAAGATCAAAAAAGGGAATATTGACTAACCACTTCCTTCTGCCTTTGCCATTCAGGTTTGCTAGCCGCTTCATCGAGCCATGCGGTGGTGTAACGTTTATAAAATGTACCTATAAACGTCCGCTTCTGGCCGTAAGCGGACGTTGAGTATTTCACGAACGGAACAGATAGTTATTTAAATCCTGTTGAGTTATGAGAATTGGGGGGTTTTCTCATCACGTTACAAGCTTGCAGATCAATCGGATACAAGAATTACTTTTTCTCAACCCCTATCTCAGGACAACAAATATCTGTTCGTTACGAGTGGCCCTAAGTGCTGAAGGCTCTTCTAAGTAGAAATTGGGAGAATGCGTATACGGGAGGAGACTTCATCAACGCTGACGAGTGCTCCTTGTTCGAGGGATAGGGCATGCTCGTTGAGGGTTGTGACAATCATGCGTTCAAGCCTGCTTGGCACGGGTCTTGGGTCCGAATCTGCAGCACACTTGGCCCAGTGGATCTGGTTAAGGCCAAGATCACTCCAAAGTCCAGATCATGCGTGAACAGAATAAATTTGTGGTTTCGTGCCCACTCCATAATCGTGGTGTCTTTGGCGCGAATATCACCAACCTCTGACCAGTGAACGGCATGGAATCCATGTTGTGTCAATGCACTCACCCATTGAGGAGAGAGGTTCATGTCGATCAGGATCTTCACGTGGCCTGAAGAGGAATTTCTTGTTCTTCGGCCCGCCAGGCTGCATACGACAGTGCCGCCTGAATATCTTCTTTCTCAAGGTACGGGTAAGCTGCGAGCACGTCATCGACTGCATGACCAGAGGCCAACAGACCTACAATGGTGCCCACTGTGACACGCAATCCACGAATACAAGGACGTCCGCCCATGATTTCAGGACTATGTGTAATGCGGGCAAGTTGATCCATCTGAAATTCTCCTTGACAAGGTATTGTTACATATCAATAAGTGTAACATGATTGGTGCAATTGTCCCACCTCGAAAACTCAGTACCACACGCGCTTGAACATGGAACCCCCGGATGGGCCTGACATAATTGTCAATCGCCAGGGCTACGGGGACGCGGAACGGAAGTTTAAGATACGGCAACCAATATTCAATTGATGCGGTTTTCTAAGCTTCTACGAAACTTCGAGAGGGATTGCATTCCGCAATCTCACATCAACGCCACCTTGTTTAATGGTGTCATGAGAAAAGGGGAGTTTTCTCATAAGTCGCCTTTGCGTTAAATCAACCACTTTCTTTTTGCGAGATTGTTCCCCTCCATATAGCGTTGAGTCGTTGCGTGGTGGGTATGTCCTGCCAATTATTGAACGTCCCGTAAGCCTCCACCCGCCTCTGAAATCTTTCTCGCCGCGTTGGTAATAAATGTTCGTCGTCCCGAGTGACTACTACATCTATTGAATCCCATCCTGCGATAGAGATACCAAAACCAATTCACGCCGCTAGCCGCGGTCATCGATCGATGCCGAGCTGATCGTATAATAGGATCTCAAGATTGAGGTGGAAGTGTATGAATTGTTGGTAACAACTTTAATGGAAAGGACACGAGGAGGAATAAGGCATCGACGAAATCGCAGTTGATTGGAGCATTAGCCAACAGACATGATTTATCGAAAAAAACTTTGAATGGGATTTTCGAGGACTTGACAGAGGTGGCAGGCACCAAAAATGGATTCACGTTCCCAGGCATTGGGAAGTTAGTTGTTCAGAATGGGAAGGCTCGAACTAAAAAGGCTATAAAGTGGTCGGACTCGAATTAATTGTCAACACTTATATATCAGTTGATGGACAGTGTCAGATAACATTGAGCATGTGGGCTAAGCCGAAAGCAAACCAGTCGTCATCCCCGCAGGTTGGTAGCGGGGATCCATCCGAAACGACACCAAGATAGATTCCCGATTACAAATGTCGGGAATGACATAGATGCGAGTTGATTCGTGATGAAAGATGTCGGGAATTACAAGGAAGAGAGGGCCCGGTTTGCCGGAAGGCCTTTCGCTTTCAACAGACAATCTGTTCACCATTGATCTGACACTGTCTGACAAGTGAAGTTCAGATTTTTACAAATTCATTGCTCTGCCTTCCTTGAGAAAAAAAAGTCTTAAATTGTTAATCGAGGATGCCCTTTTTACTTCTTTAAGAAAGCTTCATTCAAACAAGCTTACCCCATATCACGGAAGCTGTGATCGGGATTGCGTTCGCCGGCGAAGTTTTTCGACCATGAGCTGCGGAACAGGACGACGGCTCGATCCCGGCTGTCTTTGACGACCAGGGCATCAGAGGGCGGTTTAAAGGTCTCCACATCGCCCACCAGCCACGCACTGGATTCGTAGGGCAAGGTATCGACGATGGCCTTGACCCGATATTCGCTTTGCAGCCTGAATTCCAGCACATCAAACTGGAGTTTTCCGACGGCGGCCACAAAAAATTCCAGGCCGTCCAAACTCCGAAGAATTTGAATCGTCCCTTCCTTGGCGAGTTGCTCGATCCCTTTGTCGAACGATTTCCGCATCGTCGTATCGGTCGGCCGCACGCGGGCAAAGACTTCCGGTTGAAATTGGGGAAGAGGTTTGTAATTGAACCCATCCCCCACCGAAATCGTGTCGCCGATCTGAAAAATCCCGGTATTGATAATCCCAATGACATCCCCGGGATACGCCACATCGACCGTATTGCGTTCTTTGGCTACCATACTGTGGGGCCGTGAGAGCCGCACCTCCGTGTTGGTGCGATGATGTTTGACCACCACATCCCGCTCAAACCGCCCTGAACATACTCGTAAAAACGCGGTGCTGTCGCGATGGCGTGGATTCATATTAGCCTGGAGTTTAAACACATAGGCGCTGAAGGGGGTGTCCACCGGATCGATCAAGAGTTCCCGGCCATCCGGCGTATCCGCTAATCGGCCGTGAGCGGAAGGCGCGAATTCCACAAACGCATCAAAAAAGGTCTCCACGCCGAAATTTGTCATGGCTGATCCGAAGAAGACCGGCGTGACTTTTCCATTTTGAAAGTCATCTTTCGAGAACGGGTTCCCGGCGATATCCAGCAATTCCAAATCATGCATCAATTCATCCCAGATATAATCCGCCATACGGCTTTTCAATGAGGGGTCGTCCAACGAGAGTTCCATAAGATCCGGTTTCGACGCCCCTCCTGCGGCCGTTTTGGTATAGAGCAACACCTGTCGGGTTTGCCGATTCACCACCCCGAGAAAGTCTTGCCCTGACCCGATGGGCCAGTTGATGGGACTGGCGTGAATGCCCAACACGTCTTCCACTTCTGACATGAGATCCAGCGGAGCCCGTCCTGGCAAGTCCATCTTATTGATGAAGGTCAACACAGGAATTTGGCGAAGACGACAGACTTCAAACAACTTTCGGGTCTGGGTTTCAACGCCCTTCGCGGCGTCAATCACCATAATCGCGCTATCGGCCGCCGTGAGCGTCCGGTAGGTATCTTCGCAAAAATCCTGATGGCCTGGCGTATCCAACACGTTGATCACGGCCTGCTTATAGGGAAATTGCATCGCCGAGGCAGTAATGGAAATCCCGCGCTCCTGCTCCATTTCCATCCAATCCGACGTGGCCATTTTCCGGTTTTTTCGCCCCCCCACCATGCCGGCGGTGCGGACCAATCCTGAGTAGAGCAGGAGTTTCTCGGTCAGCGTGGTTTTTCCCGCGTCCGGATGGCTAATGATGGCAAACGTCCGACGCTTGCTCGCCTCGGTCCGGATTTCCTGCCTGATCTGTGTCATTAAGTGGTCTTTCATATTCAACCGTCTTTCATGTTCTATTCATTCCGCTCAGGACCTGAAGCGTGAGGCGTAAGGGGTGAGGAGACGAAGAAATCTTCCTTAACGCTTTACGCCTGACCCCTCACGGTCACAGGTCTTCCAAACGACCCTGCGCCCGGGCCAGACTCAGACGGGAGGCACTAAATGTGAAGAGACCTTCAATCAAATTATCCCGGGCTTGGGCCACACGGGTTTGCGCATCCGTGACCTCAATATTGGTGGCGACACCGACCGCGAACCGTTCACGCGATAATTCCAATTCAGTGAGTGAGAGCTTTAAGCCTTCTTCGGCCACCGCCACTTGCTGTTTGGCCGAATCCATCGTGATGAGCGCATCGCGAACCTCCAATCCCACTTGGTATTGCACATCCTGCGTGTTGATGGCTTCCTGCCTGACTCGACTGCGACTCTCCGAGATTCTTCCTTCCCGCTGTCCGCCATCGAAAATCGGCACCGTCATCAGGACCTGGACATTGTCTGTGGTCAACGCATCGGGGATTTGATTGCCAATCAGGCCGACATCGCCTAAGGCCTGGATGGAAGGGATCCGTTCATTCGTCACAGAACTTAACGTCAGAGAGGCCAGCCGCTCACGGTTTTTCTGTACCTTCAGCTCGGTCCGATTTTCCTGCGCAACCTGCAAGGCTTCTCCAATGGATTGCTCAGAGACATTCACCAATTTCATTTCATCTGTGAGCACCAGCCGCACATCGAACGACAGCCCCATGGCGCGAATCAGATTGAGTTTGGCACGATCCCGATCATTGGCAGCGACTAACAATCGCTGTCTGGCGTTTTCCAATTGGACCTTTGCCCGCGTCACATCCAAGCTGGTCGCCATCCCCGCGGATTTTCGTTCCGTCGCCAAACGAAGCAATTCCTTATTCAGGGCAACATCCGCCGTGCGAGCATCCACCGCCGCTTTGGCGCGAAGGGTTTCTAAATAGACCAAACCAGTAGTGGCCATGGTATCTCGTTTGGTGACTTCGGCATCCAACCCTGCCACATCCACTCCCGCTTTGGCAGCCCGCCATTGTTGGATGAGACTTAAACTGAACACATTTTGGGTGAGAAACGCCCGCGCTTCATAGAAATCCCGCGGGCCGGTCACCGTAGGACTCCCACCAAATTGACTCGTGAAGAATCGGCGCCGCGCTCCACTCACTCGCCCGGAAAGATTCGGAAGCAACGCGCCCAATTGTGTATCCGCCACATCCTGGGCCTGGACAATACGTTCGTTAAACAGGCGGACCGTGGGATTTTGATCGACCGAAGCCTCCATCGCCTCTCGCAAACTCAACCGCAACTCGGGAAAATCTCGAGCCGTTGAAGATTCCAGAGGAGCGGCCCAGCTCAGGGCGCTGACTCCGCCGGACACCCCCATGAACAGCACGAATAGCCGTAACACCTTTGAAAACTTTCCTACCATCATATCCTTTCCCTCGCCTCTTGATATTACAGAGAACCTCAAGACGGTTGCACAGTCAATTGAGGCTGTCTGGCCTCTTTCCACTTGCGTTGCGTATCGATGACCAGAGTAAACAATGCCGGAATGACAATAAGGGTGAACACCGTGGAGACCAAGAGGCCCCCCAGCACCACACTCCCGATTCCCCGATAGAGCTCAGAGCCTGCACCAGACGAGACCACCAGCGGAAAGAGTCCAAAGAGCGTGGTGAGTGTCGTCATCATAATCGGCCGCACACGGATTTTGACGGATTCACGAATCGCCTCTCGAAGTGGTAACCCCTGCTCTGATTCTCCTTCGAACGAATCCGCCTGTTCCGATCCCCTCATGAAATTTAAGGCCTGATGGACCACCAAAATCGCATTATTCACCACCACCCCAATCAGGATGACGAAGCCTAACATGGTGAGCACATCTAATGGTTGGTACGCGATAAAATTATTGACCAGAGATAGCCCAAGAAAACCACCGGCTGCGGCAAACGGCACCGTAAAAATAATCACCAGGGGATAGAGAAAGCTTTCGAACAACGCGGCCATCAAAAGATAGGTAATGGTAAAGGCCAACAGAAAATTCCATTTTAAGGCCTCATAGGTTTCGGTTAAATCATCAGCCGTCCCCGACAGCCGGACATTATACAAACGTCCCAACGTCCCCCCTTCTTTCAATGGCCCCAGGATTTGCGTTCGAATCACCTCCATCGCCTCCTCCAGCGCCATCTCCACCGGAGGGATGACCTGAATGACAATGGATCGTTCCCGTTCAATATGATTAATTTGTTCTGGGCCGGCCACCAAGGTGACATCAGCAATATTGCCGACCGTCGTCAATTGCCCGCCCTTGGTATAAATCGGAATAGACGTCAGCGACTGCGTCTGATTGGCATACCTATCGATACCACGAATCGTGAGGTCAACCTCATCTCCCTCAAATTGGTAATCACTGGCCTTCGCCCCATCGACCAGGGCATCAATGGTAAACCCGAGTTCCTGATTCGTCATTTGCACATCCGCCGCCCGATCCCGTTTGACGGTGACCCGGACTTCCGGACTTCCCAAATCCAAACTGGGTATGGGCCTGACCTGTGCCTCCGGGAGGACCCCTTTGACCTGACCGAACACCTGACCACCCAGTTCAACAAGCGTGTCCAACTCCGGCCCGGTGATCTCAATGTCGATATTTCGCCCTTCGCCCAGGCCGCGTTCGAATAGGCCTCGCTGGGTAATAATGCCAATCACACCTGGAAGGTCGGCCGTGGCTCGACGAAACAGAGGGATCAATTCTTTCACACGGTCAGGCTCATTCGCCCGACCACCCATAAAGACCGATCGTCCACGCGCCACATAGAAAAAATTGGCAATACTGGGGCCATCCAAAGCGGCTTCCTCCGGGGAACCAGGCTTTGCATCCCAATAGGGGCTTAAGGTCGCTTCAATCGGCTGTCCCATTTTGACAAATTCGTGAGTGTTATACCCCGGAGGAGGCAGCAGAATGCCAATGACAAGATTCCGGTTTCCCTGAGGGAGATATTCCGCCTTCGGTAACAAGGCCCAGCTTCCCAGAATCGCAAGGGAGGTGAACCCCAGAATCGTCACACTTCGCCAGAAGACACTGCCACTCAAACCATAGACCAAAGAACCCAAGGCCTCTTTGATATGCTCCAACCCGGAAAGCCGTCTAGCCGTCAAACCACTCTCCACGAATTCCGAGGTATTCCAGGTACTGGATGATTCCACTCCCTTGGGCTTTTTCACCGTGGTTAACATTCGTGCAGACAACGAAGGGATCACCGTCATCGAGACCACAAGGCTCAAGCCCACGCCCGCACTGATCGCAATAGCGATATCCCGAAACAATTGACCGGATTGTTCTTCCATAAACACGATGGGAACAAAGACGGCAATGGTCGTGAGGGTACTGGCCAGGACCGCGCCCCACACCTCCACGGTGCCATCGTACGCCGCTTGAAATAACGATTTACCCGATTCCCGATGACGATAAATATTTTCCAACACCACAATGGAGTTATCTACCAACATCCCTGCCGCAAACGTCATTCCGGCTAAACTGATGACATTGAAATTTCTTCCCAGCGCCCAGAGCATGATAAACGTCCCCATCATGCTGATTGGAATGGCCAGCCCGACCACCAGCGTGCTACTTCCCGTGCGGAGAAATAAATACAAGATGATAATCGCCAACAGACTCCCGACGATCAAATTTTGCTGGACGAGGGACAATGAACGGTTAATGTAATTGGTTTCATCATAGACTTGAAATAACCGGAACCCTCGTGCATTCAAAATTTCGTCATTGAGCTCAATGACGGCCTCGCGTAGGCCGTCCATCGCTTCCAACACATTGGCGCCGGTCTGCCGAATCGCGTTGACCGCGATGGCAGGATGGCCCTTTTGTCGCACAACAGTAGTCGGATCCTTGTAATCAATATGAGCGGTCGCCACATCCCGCACATACACCGACGCGCCATCACGCCGGGCGATAATGACATTTTCCACATCCTGGGGATTTCGATATTCCCCCACGGTACGTACGACATACGACCGTTTCCCCTCATCGAAATCTCCGGCACTATAATCCCGATTCTCCTGATCCAACGCTCGAGCCAAATCCATAATGGTTAACGCCCTGGCGGCTAATTTGGCCGGATCGACCGTCACCCGAAGCTCCCGCTCCCGCCCACCATAGACATTCGAGGCCGCCACACCTTTCACCCGTTCGAAACGGGCCTTGATGATATCCTCGGCAAAATCCCGCATGGTTTCAATATTGACGGGATTCCCTTCTAAGGTGTCTAAAATAAACCAGGCCATGGCGGCCCCACGGGTATCCGCACTGCTGATCACGGGCTCATCCGCCTCAAGCGGGTACTCTTTGACCTGATTCAACCGGTTGGAGACTTGGAGTAAGGCGGTATCGGTATTGGTTCCTGTGGGAAACCGAAGAATGACTTTTCCCTGGCCATAGGAACTTTCGCTGAACATTTTCTCCAGGCCTTCGACGCCTTTGAGTTGCTCTTCCTGCTCATCGATGATTTCGCGCTCGACTTCATGCGGGCTTCCCCCGGGCCACCGGGTATCCACCGTCACTTCATGTTTTTCCACATCAGGTGCCAGTTGCACCGGCAACTTCACCAGCGCCACAATGCCGAACAACACCACTAACAGCACACCCACTGCCGTACTGACCGGATAACGAATCGCTGAATGAACCAGATTCATGCTTCCGCCGGCTCCTCTAAAATTCTGACGGACTGCCCGGGCAGGAGGCGCTCATTCCCTTCCACCACCACCTGCATGCCTTCTTCAATGGCTCCCTGCACTTCAACAAATTCCTCAAAATGGGCTACCGGGGTCACCGTGACCTGCGTGACGGTGTTATTGGCCACAATAAAGGCGAATTCCTTCCCCCCTTTGAGCACCAGCGCATCCTTGGGAATCACGACTGCCTGGTACGGCGCACCCACGGCTAAATGAACCCGGGCGACCATCCCGCTTTTGATGTGTAAATCCGGATTGGCCAAAACGACTTTGACCGGAAACGTCCGTGCCGACCGATCGGCTTGCGCGATGACCGAAAAGACCGTTCCTTTGACCTCAACCCCAGGCAAGGCATCGAACACGGCCACCACTGGATCCCCCACCCTGACATCCCGCACATATTCTTCCGGGAGCGGCACTTGCACCTCGACCTGTGCCAGGTCCACCAATTCCACCACTGGTCCACCCTCCTCGACCCATTGGCCTATTTCCGTATATTCTTTCGTGATCCAACCGGGAAAAGGCGCCATGATCGTTGATTTGGTCAGTTGATCTTGCACCAGTCGAATTTCCGCTTCTAATTGAGACAGCCGCTTTTCCAGAGCGCTTTCTTGAGCGACCGCATCATCCTGCTCTTTTTGCGTCACCAGTTCTTTGGCGAACAACACCTTGACCCGGTCCAAATCCTTCTGCGCCTGTTCATAGCGTGTTTTGGCTTCCCGATGTGAAGCCACCGCCGAGTCAAGGCGGATTCCCAACGTGTCTGTTCGAAGACTGGCGAGCAGTTGTCCTTTGTTCACAAACTGGCCTTCTTTACCCGCAAAGGCTTTGACCAGACCCGCCACTTCACTGGCCACAAGACTTCGCTTGCGTGGTTCCGCTGTTCCCACCAAGGAGACAGATCGCTGGACTTGCTTGCTCGAAACGGTCACGACCTTGACTGGTGAGGGCGGGCGCCCTTTTGGGGGCTGGGCCGCCTCTTGTTCACTGCACCCCTGCCATCCCGATACGCCAATCGCAAGGGCAAACACCCACCAGAGCTGGCTCTTTGGTAGACCTGTCATAGGTTCACATTGACCTTTTCAACGTTGAAGTCCCGAGACCGTCAAGCAACAACGTCCCTAACCACTTACCTTTGTCCACGAGCGATTCTTTTGGGCCGGCCTGTAAAATCCAAAGATAGATGGTGGAGTTTAACATGCCGTGAAACGCCAACGAGGTATCTTTGGGATTCATCTTGCGGAATTCTCCGGTCTTGATGCCCTCCTTGATGAGATTCGCGACGAGATCGATTTGCGCCAAATACCGCTTCCACACCCGCTCGCCAAACGCGCTTTTCACCGTCCATTCAAACCCGCTCCACTCGGAGACATAAATACGGAAGAAGGCACGGTTTTGATCAGCGAAGGCTAACTTCACTTGAATTACCGCACGTAACTTCTCCTGGGCCGGGAGACGGCTTTGCGTCGCTTCTTCCAAAAGACGGAGTAATTCCTCGACTTTCGCTTCTACCAGAGAGATATAGATGTCTTCTTTGCTTTTAAAAAACCGGTACACCGTCCCCATGGCAAATTGAGCGGCCTCCGCAATTTCCGCCATGCTGGTTTTAAAAAATCCGTTCTGGGAGAACTTTCGCTCAGCAGCTAAGAGTATTTCCTCTCGCCGGGCTTCATATTCCCGCTGCTTGCGCTGGGATCGTTGATCTGTGGCAACCTTCATGTCAATGGTTCAATCCTTCGGGTCACTGATAACTCATCCTAAAATGTGAATACCTATTCTATAGTATGGAATGCTCATTCATCTATCGGAAACGCAGCCATCGAAGTTTACGTGAGCAATCAGACGATCACGCACGCATGAATGAAGGAAGATCAGAAGGTGAAAGCCACCAAAATGGCCTCCCGAAGGCCATGGAATAGGGTCGAAGAGGGCTCTATTGAACGGTCTTCAGAAGAGTTCGCGGAAAAGAGTTCCTGTAGCTTAGGCGGTTCATTCCGCGGGTCCCGACACCTTGATATTAGCCCACCATCCCTTTCTCGTGATTCTGCCTTCCTGCAACCCCTCCCGATACAATAAACGCCATCACATCCGCGCTTTCCACTTCCAGCGGGCGGATTTGCTCTTTGGGAAATATCAGCAAATGACCTGCAAAGTTATACGCTTGTGGGAAATAGACCGCCACATGGTCCATTAAGCCAAGAAATTGCAAATCGCTTCGCGTCAAAAATCCCACGGCTTTTCCATATCCATTGGGGTTCAGAGTCACTAACACCGGCTGATCGAACCGCCGTTTTTCCCCCATAAACGCCGCGATCAGATCCTTGAGCGAGGTATACAGAATTTTGACAAACGGTGCTTTAACCAATACTCCTTCCAAAATATCCAACATTTTTTGGACGAACACCGTGGACGCATACCGGCCGGTCAAGGTGATTAACCCAACCGTGACGAAAAATCCCACACCCGGGATGGGGATATTCAGCCAGCCATCAATGGTTTGAAGCACCAGCCAGGCCACATACAACGTCGTCACCACCGGGACCAGGATTAAGAGACCTTCAAAAAAATTCCTGGCCAGGTCATTCATATTGATATTGGCCCAAAACTTTGGTCGTTGTAATTCCATATCAGACTACCCCCGTAAAAAAGTGAAGATCCGCATGTTCATCTCGCCAGATTGAGACTTCTCAACAATCTCCGGAAAAACCCGTGGATCAACAGACCGTCTGTCAGGTAAGGAATGTACCCCACCGCCAAAAGTCACACAAGCACCAAACAAAGTTCACCATGAGGGATTGAGGGTGGTTACAGGGGACGCGGCAATGCAGTACAATCGCCTCAATACATTCTTAACAGGGAGAGCAGGCATGGCACAAAGCAGTTCGGGGACGACACCAGCAGCAACTGATTCCCAGGAAACAGAAATTCTCTATGTCGTGATTCAACGGGATGGCAAGCAAGTCAGTGCTAAATGGGGACTCCATCCGAATCTCAAAGAAGAGCTGAAACCCGAAGAATGGAAAGAACTGACCGAAGTGATGGGAAAGGTCACCACACTCGTGGGCAGTCGTTTTTCACACGTCTTAAACCAGGCCGAAGAGGATTCCGCAGGCACCGCTTGAGTCGGACCTCTTTTCGTATTGGCCCTTCATTTTGAATATGACATTTCATACTGCTCACTCCTCCCCGAGTGTCTGACGGCTCTTCCTTCCTGGCTTTCTCAATGTCCCTCAGACGGTATCCTTATCTCGAGTCATGTCACGTTGCGCTCCTGCACGCGGGCTCTCCCTATTTTCAAAGGGGAAATGGCTGAGAGGAGAGGTGGCGCATCGTACCATTCCACATACTCACTACAGGTGAAAGAATTTGAACTGCATTTGTCAGACAATGACCAATGAATGCTTAGCAAGCAACGCAATGAAGCAAGGCCTGACAGATGTTGTCATCCTGAGGGAAACGAAGGATCTGGCTGAGTGGTGGGTGCGTGGGCTGGGCACAGATCCTTCGCCGTTGGCTCAGGATGACAGGCCGGCTTTAAGGATACGGCAGTCAGACATTGTTCAATCAATGTTCAATGTCTGAATGGTGAAGTCCACGTTTTTCACTAAAGGTAACCATTTTTCCGAAACCACGCGACGGCATCTTCAATCGCCCCCTCGGGAGCACTCCGCGGATAATCCAACTCTCGCTGAGCTTTTGAGCAATCGTAATGCTGCATGTGGGCCATCATTTCCACCACAAACGCGGGCAAGTACGGAGGCCTGTGTAAGAGTGAACGGGAAACCCATTCCCCGACTTTTGATCCCCACCGAGCAAGGGCAAATGGAACCGGAAAGAGAGGAGGCGCCACTCCCAACACATGGGCAATGAGTTCGTTCAAGTCTTGTTGGGTCGTATTCCAATTTCCCACCAGATAGCGCTCTCCGACCCGACCACGCTCTGCTGCCCTGATCATGGCCACAGCCACATCCCGCACATCAATCACATTCACCCGGCCTGGGATATACACCGGCATCCGCCCTTTCGCGACCATGAGAATATGGGTTCCACTCGTCGGTTGCTGATCGTAGGGACCAAAAAACTCCGTCGGGATCACCACCACCGCGGGAATTCCCTGATGGGCAGCTTGTAAAATCTTCTCTTCCATGGCGGCCTTCGCCATGAGATACGGGTTGTTCGTATATCGGGTTGAAAATTGACAGGTTTCATTGGCTGGATGGCCGACCGTTTTGGGAAAGCCCACGGTGGTGAGCGTGCTGGCAAAGACCAGCCGTTCCACTCTGGCCGCACGGACCGCCTCTAACAACAGGGCCGTTTCTTTCAGAGCCTGCCCCTTGGCCACCTCAACCGGAATCGTGGCTGACGGATAATACCCGGCGGCGTGATAGACCACGTCCCTGCCCTCACAAGCCAGTCGCAAGGACTCTCCATCATTGAGATTGCCCACTACGCGCTCGATATCCAGACCATCAATGGTGAAGGTGTTGCTGGTGGAGCGATGCAACACACGAACCTGGTGCCCCTGCTCAAGTAGCGCCCTGACCAAATTGGCTCCAAGTTGCCCCGTTCCACCGATGACCAACGATTTCATAAGGAACCTGTGTGGCGTAATCGTGGAGAAATCATTCTTTCAGGAAGGGTTGGACGCCCTCTGTTCGGCTGAGCCGATGGAGCCTGGACGAGTACACATGCTTGCACGATTGCGGGAAAGACATGTCAAGAACCGAGTGGGACCTACTGCCCAAAACCCTGAATGGCCTTCCACGCATCATTGCCTGGTAGGCCAAAGGCGGCGGGAGAATCTGCGGTTCGAACCAACGAGAGAGCCATAGGAATCATATTGGAAAAATCCTGGAAGGTTCCGGTTAACGTTCTCCCATCATCGGACATCGTGGTTGAAGATTGGCCCATCGTTCCCAACACGGTCCGATAGAATATGGCCAATTGGTTGCCTTGCAGTTGTCCTTCTCCCTCCGCGGTCACCATGGTTCCCAACACACTGGCGGTGACCTCTCTCATCACCACCCGGTCTCCGATTTGTTGCAGGACATAGGACACGGTCGGCTCATTGGGGTTTTTCCAGACGCCCGTCACATCAAACACGGCTCCCTCCTGGAGGGTCGCTTTCACCTCCCGGCGTTCGCCGGGAAGAAGTTCAACATTCTTAAACCAAGGTCGATAGCCTTTCTTTTTGACCGCCACCTCGTATGCATCGGGAATTAATTGACTCACGACGACTGAGCCCTGTGTGGTATTGCCGACAAGTTCATCGTCAACAAACACTTCCGCATCCTTGGGAACTGTGGTGACGACCAAGGCGGCCAATCTCTTTCCGGCAGAATCAACCGCATCGGGTTCGCTCCCCGGTGAAATATTTTTGGGTTCAATCCTGACTTGACGGCTAAATCCCGGCCAATTTTCAACCGTAAATTGAGCAATTTGGGAAGGTTTGGCATTACCAAACTGCCGGATGATTTCTACAATGACCCCGATGACTTTCCCCTGGTAGAGCAATGGTCCTCCAGAGTTCCCTTCTTCAACCGCACCCGAAAACTTGAGAATGGGACCGTCAAATCCAGAGAGAGTCCCCCTGGTCACCGCCCATGGATTTCCTCCAACCTGGGGAAACCCGATCACGCGCACTTCTTCGCCCCCATGCAATTGACTCTGGGTATCCCACTCCAGAATCTGCACATCATCGGGGAGGTCTCCGCCCACTTTCAACAGGGCCAACCCTCTGGGATCCCCACCTTCTTTATTGATCACCTCAGCTACCAACGGTTCTTCTTGATGAGAAAAAAAAGTGACGTTGATGGACTGAGGGACTTCAGCCTCTCCCTCAATCACATGTGAGGCGGTCACAATAAACACATGCTTTTTGCCCTGTCCGGCCACAAAGCCGGTTCCGATTTTTTGCCTGTTGGCGAATTGAGCCGTAATCTTGACCACACCTTTTTTCAACGTGCCAATATCAACCTCGGACCACACGGGTGCAGTCGGAAACACTAGGAAAAAAAGAAAGCAGATTAGAAAACGGATGAGAGCCATCGGTGAATCCTACATCGTAATGTTGAAATTTACCGCAATCTTGGCACATCTCTCATAAGAATCCAAGGCCATCCACTCAGCACTCGTTCAGTGGAATGGAGAAAGCTCGGCAGCAGTATTTGTTTGCACGGCTCTAACAAACCCTATGGGAACTTGCCCTTCGACATCATTGGCGGACACGATAACAGAGGTCCCAACGAGAATAGCGAGTGCCTCTGCAATGAAAAAGACGATTTGTTGAAGCCTATTTCTTACCATCAAAAACCTGAGGAGGATCATGGACTCTTTGTAGAGACGTTCCTATGGAACGTCTTCTTCGCTTGATCAAAGTTTTTCGGGTTGTCATCATCCAATTCCCACTTCGCGGGATTATCCACAATATATTGGCAAATATTCCCTAACGATGACTCATCCCGAATGATATGTTCATAAAAGCGCGCCTGCCAGGCAAATTGGGGAAACCCAGCCCCACGAATCCGTTTGGTACACACGGATTTGAATTGTCCGATAATGGCTCCCAGAGAATGTGCGGTCAACCGGCTCTTTGTAGAGACGTCCCGGCGGGACGTCTTCCCTGCGCCCACGTTGATCACAAGAATCCCATGCAGGTGGTTGGGCATCACAACAAACTCATCCAACTCAACCTGTTTCCTAACCGTAGCCGTTCGCCGCCATTCTTCTTCCACAATCAATCCTGTTGGTGATAAGCTCACCGCCCCGTCCACAATTTCTCCCAACACACATTGTCGATCATCCGTACAGATGGTGACAAAATACCATCCCGCCTGCGAATAATCCCACCAGGGGAGACGAATGGACTGGCTTCGATAGCGAGGGTGCACTGATGTCCTCTAGATTTCCACGCACATCACCATTCAGAGACGTCCCACCGGGACGTCTCTACATTAGGCAGCAACCCGATTGATTCCGTTCTTGTAGCGAGGTGTCGGTGACACGTCGTCTGCGTTTGGTAGAGCCATATCAGTGCCACCCTTCATCCCTATAACCCGATTAATTTCCTGACGGGTTCAAACAAAGGGCTGTACCGGATTCGATCGAAGAATGTGGGACGAAGGTCCTGTGGGTTGTCAGCGGTTCCCGTTTTGACATAGCCGGCCTGGCCTTTCAGATCCACGACAAGTTGATGGTTTTCCTGGTCTACGCTGATTGAGGTGATTTCAAAATGATCCAGGTGGTCCAAGGTCAGAAACGCATTCTTTTCAATTGAAACCGAAGGCATTCCTTGGGGACTCAGATATTCCACCGTTCCCGAAAAACCCTCAGGTGATTGACGTTCACCGGTGCCGGGATCCTGCCAGGAAAAGTCCACGGCTTGTATGGGCAACACCGACCGAGAGATAAATTTCTGTTGTGCGGTTTTCATTCCTGTGGGTATGGTCTGTTTTTCTTTGAGCACCAGGACAAAGGCTTGGTCCTGCCCAAACAGTTCGATTGTCCCCGGCTTGTGTTCAAAAATGATTTGATAGGTCAGCTCTTGATCTTGGGGAAAGGGTATTGAGAGCCCTGAAGACGCCTTCATCCCTGTTTCAAGGAGTTGCACGGCATGGATTCCTGACATCACCACTCGCTGTCGCCCTTGCTTCGTTCGGATCAACCAGGTGAGGGCATTATCATTGGAAACTTCCATACTCACCACCGCCTCGTCGGTGAGCACGATCCCATCGAGTTGTCCGGCAACAGCCGCCTTATCCTCCGTGGTTTCGATCGTGATTTCCGAGGAGATGCTGGGCCTGTCCGCTGCAAATTGCACCGTCCGCCCATTGATCGGCAAATCGAGCCAGGCTTTCGGCGGATAGCTATCCGACGCCATATCATAATCAGCGGGGTCCGCGACCAGCAGCCTGTCCGGACTGACCGAGAGTTTCCCGACGTTTTCAACGGTCAGGGTGCCAAAGGGCAGTGCATCGGTCAGCCGCTTATCATCCAAGTCTGGAGCTACGCTAAATTCAATCCGAGCCGTCTCCACATGGACGGAAATCACCGGGGCTACTCGCACAAAGGAACTGCCGATAAGCAGGAGGGCAAGAATACCGCCCACCATCGCCTTGATCCCCAAAAGGGCCACCAGTTTCCCCATCACGGACGCTTTCGTGGAAGAGGCCTTCGGCAATTCTACGGACCTCCCCTCTAATTTGGCCTGGATGACGCTGAAAAGAATCTCAAATTCTTTGGATCCGGACGAGCCATTCCATCCGAGAAAACACAGCGCTTGAATGCCGGTAAAGGCCAGAGGAATGGCATTGGCTTCCAACAGGACCGGGACCACTTTCTCCTGGTTGAGCGCTTCCCGGGCCTCCGCCCGCACCCACCGGGAATTTTTGGCGTGGCCTGTCCATAAGACCACCACACATTTCGCGGCGGCCAACGCGTCTTCAATGGTTTTATCCCACTCGCTTCCCACTTGAATCTGGCGATCCCACCACACAGACAGTCCCGATTGCTCCAACGCCGCCGCCAGCCGTTGGGCTACGGGCCGATCCTCACTGGCGTAACTGATGAACACTTCCTTCATGAATGAAGGGGAGCCTCCCTTTACGGGTTCAAAATTGGCTGATGGTAGAAATGAATCTCTTTGGAAAGGGGTTGATTGGTGGAAAGAGAAAACCCGCTGATGTCCAGTTTGTAGGAGCCTGGCTCTGCATCTTTGGCGTCCCAATGGATCGTAAAGGGAAGACCGGCACGTTTTCTCCGGAAGATTTGCCTCTCAACTTCCTTGCCGGTGGCCTTTTGTGTAATGGAAGCCAACAGTCTCGCATCTTCTCCGGTTTTTAACGTAAAGAAATAGCCTTCAATTTTAGAGGGCGCGTCCTTGTGATACAGCACCCCAGGGGCTACTCGCTCTATGCTGGAAGTCGACTCCGCATCCAGGCGAACCAGTGCCCCCAATTCATAGAGACCGAGTTTGGGAGTCAGTTGTTGCAAAACAGGATCGGTCGGCCAGGCAAAGATATTCTGAAAGCCTGTTTCCCATGACCGGGCAGGCTGGACTTTGTCCAACCAATAATAGGTGCGATAATCCAGTTCGCGAACGGTCAGATACACCGCATGCTCGTCATCCAAATAGAACTGAAGCTTCACCGCATTCGGAAAGTTTCCAGAGGAGACCGGTTCCTGGTAGTCGGCCAAAACCGAAATCAATTCTACATTCAATCCCGAGACCGGCTTCGGTTTGACGCCTTCCTTCCACCTGCCCAATTGATCCTGACTCCGAGATTGGTATTGTAAATCCAGTTGCGCCAGGAGCAGGGAAGGAACGGCTCCCCAAACAACCAGAATCAGGAGAAGCCCCCAAGAGCACCGCTTCATGACTAGGTCCCTCTCATCCTTACTGTTCATGAAATTTTCATCATCCGGAAGACGTGCGATTGAAAAAAGCCATGGAGATGACGGCAGTCTAACGCGGACGGAACAATGATTCTAGAGGGAACGCCGGAATTGGAGGGAGGAAAGAAGTGAAAAGAAGGAGACCGGAGACATCACGTTGGGAAGCGTGGTTTCCCGGATAGACGGCTACCTGGCCGCAAAAGCGCTATACGTCATTCTCGATAACTCATCTTTATGGCCTTTAACGCATAAATTAAAAATATGCGCTCATTCCGATGTTATGATTTTATCGGATTTGGCACATACCGAAGGGGAAGTGAAGACGATGACAGACCTTGCACGCAATCCGAAACAGATCGGCAACTTGGTCCCCCGGGCCCGCAAGAAACACGGCCTAAGCCAGAGGCGCTTGGCGAGAAGACCGGCCTGCGGCAGGAGACCATTTCCTGGATCGAGACGGGCATTCCGGCAACGAAGCTGGAGACGATTCTCACAGTTCTGGCCGCCCTTGATCCTGAATTCCAGAGCGTACCGCGATCGAAAGGAGACGCTGCCGCTATCGAGGATATCTTCTGATGCGCCGCCGCCGCCAAATGCCGCTGAGCGTGATCGGGACGGAGAGATAGAGGGTTGCCATGGTTTTAGAAGAAATGGGTTATGCTTTTGCAATTTCCCCAGAAGTCCCCATAAGAAATCGCCTTTCATCAGAAAAACCCATTACGATTCAGGCTCCCCATTTGTTCCGTCATCGGACACAAGACTCTCGCGTAATGTTTTCAGTCCTTCGCCAAGCTGCTGACGAATTTTGGGAGGTGCTTGGATGGCGACCATTGATTCAAAGAAGCTGATATTTTTGATGACGGAATCCATTTCTCTGGCCGAACCTCCCCGTCGTTTGGCTTCAAGATATCCCTTGCTAATTTCCTTCTGATCGTTGGCTGTTATACACTGGGCATATAATGAATCGAGCAGTTTGTGATCCGGGGTCAGACTCATATCCCAGAAGGAGTAACTCTTTTCTTTCAAGTCCTTTGCATACGTGGCTAATTCAGCAAGTCCCTCTGTGATCGGATCAGCTCCTTTCTTTTTCCCTCGTTGTGGTTGCCGCACTGTAGGCTGTACCCACGACAGCACAACCTCAGCCGCTATCCGATTCCCCAAGGGATAATACAGATCGTTTCGCTGAGCATCTTTGCCAATTGTATAGCCCTCCGCATAACAATGCTGCATTTCATCTAGGGCTTTCCGTTGCTCTGCCTTATTCTTGAGAAGCATGGCTTTCCCTTTATAAAGCTTCCCTTTGAGAGCATACCGCTCTTGTGTTTTTTGAATCGTGAGAAGGCCCGCCAGAATATGTTCCGCATCGTCAAACAGCTCCTTGATCGGGAATTCCTTTTCTAGGGGGTCTGCCTTTTTTTCTTTTGGATCTCCCTGCCTTTCAACACGGTCGAGCGCCCACCGGACTTTGAGGTTGGCTAACTGTTCCAACGACTCCACCGCCGCATCGGCTGGTTGGAACGCTCGACTCCGATCATAGTACCGAACGGCTTCAGGAAACAGTTTCAATTCCCCATACGCTTGCCCTAACGCCGCGCACATGGCCGCGGAATCCGTCCACCCTTGCCCGGCACAGGCAACCAATTCCTCTAATTGACGTCGCAACCGAGCCTCATCTTTCGGCTCGGCCGTTTTGGCCTGTTGAACCAGATTGTATAATTCCACTTGCAGCTCGGCAGGGGCCACCATCCGGCGTTGAATACTTATGCTTTTCGCTCCGATGTGTAATGAAAAATCCGGATCCCCATAACATTGATAGGCTCCCCACGTATTGGATCCGCCCACGCGAAGATAGATCTCCTCACGTGCCAGCCGTACAGCATCACCGAACGGACGATTTTGGAACATCTCTTCATAGAATTTCTTGGCGAAGGTTTTGGCGGCGAGGTCGTCCACGGCCCAGCCTGCGGCCACCACCGCCCGCACACCCATCCGAATCAGTTGGGTCCCCAGGTTTGAGGCGAGTTGATGAAACGGCACTTGCGCCTGTTCAGCACTACCTTTTTTGGTTTGTCCGAGATAGCAACAGTTCAAAAACACCAATTCAGGCACATACCGCATTTGATCAATTTCGGCCGGGGTCAAAAACAAACCCTCCCCTAGGACCATCCCCGTGACCGTTTTGGGTTGCGCACAAGGGTCCTTCTCGAGGTCTGAAGTCGTGCGTTTGGCAAGCGTCTCTTCTAATGGAAATTCAAAGACGCCATGCGCCGCACAATGCACAATACGATAGGGTTGTTGATACAGAGCCGTCAGAATCGCATCCGGTGTCGCGTCTCCCTCCACGAGTTCCACCACATCCCGGTACCCCTGGCGGCGAATGAGTTGCGCCACTTCCCGCGCTTCCATGGCAGCACCCGGCAAGGGAGCAAATTTTCCTGCGGGTTCGTGACTGGTGGGGTCGCCAATGACCAGGGCATTGAGGGCTGTCCCATGGAGGACATTTTCACGGAACTGAGTAACCGCCATTTGTCGGACCATCCCGGCCTCCACCGCTAGAGGACGCGAGTTGGGATCAAACCGATTGTGCAACAATTCCCAAGGATAGGCGGCAGACTTCTCGTCCAGCACCAACACCATACTCCGGCGGTCCGGAGCATATTCCTTCATCCGGTTCGGAATGATGAGTTCAAACAAGGTGCTGGATAATTCCAGATCATTTTGTGTGGTGGCCATGGCCCGTTCCAAAAACCGTTCAATGAGTTTTCGTTGTGCCGGCTGCAAATAGGTTTCCGCCCGCGCACGATTGGTAAGGGCTTCAAATTTCAAGGAGCCGTCATTCTGGGTGGCAATGCGCAGTCGTTGCCACCAGCCCTCATCTTCATCAAAGGAGGCACGGCGGCGCCCCTCAACTCCTTCGACCATGACTTCATGGATATTTAAATGTTCACGAAAATCACGTGATCGTCCCAGGTCCAGTAGCGATTTCGTGGCTTGAATGGCCCGATCTTGATACAGCTCGAGTATCTCGACCGTCTCGATGGAGGCCGTGAGGCTTTCCTTATTTGGGGTCTGCTTTTCAGATTCAGGTGTCTCGGTCGGTTCTAGCCGGTCCAAACGCCGATTCGCCTGAAGAACTCCGCGAAGAAGGGATTGCAAGGAATCAACCAGGGACATTCCTCCTGCACCCGTCCCAATCAGCAACATGGTCAAAGGAATTTTCAGTCTTGGACCACACGAACCACCCACAGCCGTGGCACTGCGGCGTTCCCGCTCAACCTCGATACACTTGAGAGCATAGTTGACGATCGCATCTGCCATCGTGCTCGTTAACCCTCCAGGGGTTAATTCCCCAACCATGCCCAGCCCCACGACTATGGCCCCTGGATGCGTTCTTCCTTGATGACTTTCCCCATCGTTGAGCACCACGGCAGAGGTATTGAGTTTATCCGGATACAGGCCCAAACTCTGTCGTTCACGCAATCGCCCATTGAGTTGCCGGTCAAGATAGGCCTCGGCACTGACAATCGTGTCTCCTTCATAATGCCCCACCGCCACAGGAGAAGATGCGCGGGACAAATTGCCATGGACCATGGTCACCGTAATTTTCCGGGTAGACTGGCGTTTCTTTTTGACGCGAACCGAGCCCAGGGCGGACGCAATGAGATCCTCTTCACTGGGATACATCTCGAGCGGAACCTCGGGGAGCTCAAAGGGGGCATCGGACACCCCACGACGAACGGGAGGCGCCTGGGACAACTTCGTAGTGGCCCCGGCATTCAATAAATCAAGCAGCCCATCAAATGTGTCCGGAGCATTGGCCAGATCACCATGCTCAGTGTCTACATAATACGTCTTGTGTTTGAGTTCTTCGGGAATGCCGGTATCCCATGTAACCCGACCATCCCCAAAGGAGGTCGCATCTATCCGTATTCGTTTCTTGGCTGGGGCCGAGAGGTCAATGGAGACATCACACGGTGTCGCATCCGCACGCCCCGCGACATAGATCATCCGTTGAGAGTCAATTGGGCTGGCCTGAAGAAGTCGCTGAACCTTTAGGGCTTCAGCCAGTTGCGCGGCATCAGGCACGGGCCACTCAATTCCCGCTGTGTTTGAGGTCGCCACTTTCGCCCCAAATAGCCCTCGTGCCCGATCTCGATCATGCTCCAGGAGGGACCGCCAGGTTTCCGCTTGATAGACATCAAGAGTCCCTTTATGCGGGAGAAGCTGCAAAACCCCGTCAAATCGGGAAATAATTCCCAGTAAAGTCGATTGGGAATTGGTGATATCCAGAAGGTCTAACATTCGCACCAGTGGATCACGCCCCATAAGCATTCCGGTGATGGCATGCGACCCCATATTGGGCGTACCCAACATGATGAACCGGGCACCCGGATGCCGGCACATGCGATCCCACACCTTTTTCCCCTCTTCCGTCGCAATCATGACTCGCACCACCAATCCGCCCATGGAGTGCGCGACAATCCGTACCGGTTGTCCAACCGCCTCCTGTGCCTTGACTGTTTCCTCTAAGTCCTCGCGAAACCGGTCAGCGAGTTCGATCAACGATTTTCGCCAATCATAAGCAAAGGGTTTGACCGTATGAGAATTGGCTAAATATTGGATGAGAGCCTTATAGCCACTCCCGATAGGTTGATCAGCCACCACATGTTTCGCAGTATGCTTAAGCTTTTTCAGGCCGCCAAAGGCTAAATCCAACTTATCTAACCAGACACGATCCTTTCCCACCTTGAGTTGACTGCCCATGGTGCCGGGCAGGACATAGACAACAGGCTGTGGGGATCCGACGGCGCGTTTGCGGTAATCATCTTCGGTCACTTCGGAAGGCTCGCGCTCCAGTCGGTGATAGAGGGAATGGGGCGCGTCCTTGGTGAGGGCCTGCATCAGCCGATTCGCTGTATCCGGATTGCGAAAATAATGGAAATGATCCACGTCCTTTCCGGTATCGATCCAATACCGCACCTCCCCTATACGTTCAGTCCCCCCGAACATCGCAGGGGTATTCACCACCAAATCATGATCTTCCCGGTAGAATAAATCCGTCACGAACGTTTTGAGTCGGCCGGCAATCCCCTCTCCCGCCAGATCCCCTCCCAATATGTGCAGATCCGCCCTTGTCCGCACTCCCGGTCGATTGAGGACTCGAACCAACGGCGAACCGGGCATCTGCGCTTCAAGCCCGGGCAACTCTTCCGGTTTCGTACGATTTTTCACCACGGCAAGGAGGAACGCGGAGAGTCCCTCAACCACCGGATTGCCCTTTAGTCCCGGGATCGCCTCAACCACATTCAGAATAATCGATAGATACCGATCCAACCGGCCGCTCGCCAACGTTGTGCCACGAGCCGGACAGCCCACCCGCACAAACCGCTCAATGACCAATTGCTTCTGTTGGAGCAGGTGACCGAGTTGCTCCAACTGCTTCAGATCGTCCTTCCGATCCGGTTGGGCCAATACCTTAAAATCATCCTGATCAAAGGGAAATCGACCCTCCATGATGCTGCGACAGAGCAATTCCCCCACGAGTCCACCACGGGAATGCGAGACCAGGTGAAGACGAGCCCCTTCGGGAAAATACCCGGCAAGGTCCAACGCGTTTTGAATGGGATTGTGAGAAAGCGTTCGATGTTGAAAGGCCAGCACACGTTTGGGGTAATGCGTCAGGAGTTGCGCCATAAGCGGATTGGCACCACCATCCCATAGGCCACCGAAACTGCCCTCGGTGGAAGACGCGGTTCCGTGAATAAAAACCAGCCACGGAGTATTCGTTTTTTCCTTTTCCAGGGATTTGATCCGTGTGTAGTCAGAAGAGGCTTTCCCCTCCCACCGATAAAGTCCAGGCCCAGGCTTCAACACACCCTCGACCTTATCCTTAATCAAGTCCGTGGTCGCGCCAACGGGATCCAAACCAAAAACTTTGAGCCCTTTAATCGTCCAATTTCCCATTAGCCCACGGCTCGCGGAGCCGATGGGCAATGCTTGGGGAAGCTCGACCTCGTCACCGGCCGATCCACGAGTAGGAGTCAATCCAAAATCCTTCTCCAGATCATCCGCACGGACCCACAATTTCACTCCCTGATCCAATTCCAGCTGAATGAGATCATCGGGGCTCAGATCCTCAATTTCCAGAGGCGGATGGCCCGCGCGAGCCCGTTGGACCCTGGCACTGTGTTTAAGGGTGACCAGATCCTTCAGATTGGCAGGAAAATCGGGAGTTGCGGATTTCAGGTCGAGCTGCTCACGTTGTCCATGCACGATAAGACGTTTCATTGTTTATTCCTCACATGATGTTGTTGGCATGACCACTAATTCTCCCCGGCAGAAGCTAGCGGTTATATGTGCGATTGCTGACAACCGTTCCATTTTTTCTCTCTGGAGAAAAAATCGCGGGACTATTACAGCAAATCCGTTGAATAATTCCTACCCTTCGCCCTGTAAGGGCTCTAAAAACGGTTGGCCTTAACTCCGATAGACGTCCCGCCGGGACGTCTCTACACAAAAGGACCAACAGAATGAATTTCGCTTTTGTAGCGACGGGTCGGTGACCCGTCGTCTTGGGTTGCGAACCGACCAACAACTTGCCGGAAGGATAAGAAAAAAAACGACATCACACAACCACGCAGCGGCCGGGGCCGACAGAATAACCCACCGGCCCCGGTTTGCCTCACCCCAGGCTCTCTATTCGGCGTTCCCGCTTGTGCAGGAGGCCGGGAAGCAGGCTCATGGACACCCGCTGCCACTCCCACTCTGTCCATAAACAGAATGGCCCTGGGCCGGCTATGGGCCGTGCGGGCGGACTGGGCAAGACGAAAGCCGATGTTGTTGTTCCGGTTGTCGGTGTTGTTCCTGTTCCGGTTTGATGATCGCAAGTTCTCCGGTTTGTTGTTCCAGGAACCGCCCCGAATCACACGCTGGCCGTCTCTTGGCCCACTCCCCTTGTGAACACAGCCTGGGGAGAAGATACCCCTGCGAAGTCCCTCCGTATCGGCATGCTGCGCATGCCCGATCCAGCTTTGGGTGGAAGCCACCACCCTGGCCCATTTCAAGCGCCCCGCTCCAAATGCCCGGGCCATTCCGCGGAGCTTTCGCGCAAAACGATGCCCATTGTCATTGCGCAACCGCCGCCGGGTCGGAAAGACGAGATAGCCCAGCAGGTTGAGCCCGTCAGCCACCCGCGTGATATGCGCCTTATGGGGATGCAAACGCAGCCGGTCAACCGCTAGCCGATCTCGAACCGCTGTTCGAATCTCAGCAAGTCGTCCTTTGTCATGCCCCAACACCACCATATCGTCCACATACCGCAGGTAGGGGCGGATCTGTAACTCCTGCTTGATGAAGTGATCGAGATCGTCGAGATATAGATTGGCAAAGAACTGACTGGTCAGATTGCCAATGGGAATGCCCACACGACGAGCCAACGGCGTGAACAGGTCATCCCCGGGAAAATAGCAGGTCTCGGAAGCCAGGGTGGGTGACCCATCAATAATCCGATCCAGGAGGTCTAAGACCCCGTGATCTTTGAGGCGTCGCCGAAGCTTTTCTTTGAGCAAATCATGATCGATTGATGGGAAATAGTGCCGGACATCCATTTTTCAAGGCATACCGGTAGGTCTGCGCCCAGGTCTGATACCGATCCACCGCCGCATGCACACCCTTCCCCCGCCGACAGGCATACGAGTCGGCAATAAAGGTGCGGTCCAGACTGGGCTCAATCACCTTCATCACAGCATGATGCACCACCCGGTCACGAAAGGGTGCCGCCGCAATGACGCGGGGCTTGCGATCATAGATGGTAAACAGGCGATATTCGCCAGGCCGGTAGGTTCCGTCCAGTAGCTCACGCTGCAACCGCAACAATTCTGACTCCAGATGCAGGCTAAATTCAGCGACTCCAGGCCGTCGACCTTTCCCCAGCCTGGCCTTCCGGTAGGCGGCCAGAAGATTCTCAAAACTCACAAGTTGAGGCCACAGATCACCAAGCCGCTTCATGACGAGGCCTGCAACGATTCACGACTGCGGCGCCAGCCGCCGATCTGCCGCCCTAAGTCATCCAGCAATTTGGCGCCATGTTCGTATTTGCGGGTCGTCACCACTTTCAACTCATGCGCCACACGCCAAAGATGCCGCACCACTTCCAGGCGAAGATTCGCATGGGCCAACGCCTGGTCTTTCTGTCGGCTGTAGGCGGCTTCTATGAGTCCTTCCAGCACTTCCAAGACCCCGGCTTCCATCCGCTCCCCCAAGGTGAACCGGCGCGAGCGTGGAAAGGTATCCAGTTGAGGGATGAGCCAGAGGAGCAGCTCGTGACAGGTCTGCACAGCTTGCGGGACATGAGAGGGAGACATGAAATTCTCGCCGATCTTTCAACCTAAATGGATGGGAACGGCCGACCTTCCGTTTCCTTCTTGCGTAGCGACGGGTCGGTGACCCGTCGTCTTTGACCGCGTCGCCCATGACATCGTCGTCCCACCTTATGTCATCCAGCCAGCCAAGAGAGACGCCCCACCGGGGCGTCTCTACGAGAAACTCGAAGAGGAAAAGGGTAAAAGGATAAAGTCCAAAGGGTTAGGGGATGTCCTGGGCAAGACGCAAACCAAGGGTGCTGCCCCGGGTGCCCATGGGGCCCATGTACCGGTGAGATGCCTCGAGGGCGCCTGAGGCGTTGTCCCAGGAGCCACCCCGCACCACACGCTGGGTACAATCACCCCCCTCGCCTTCCAGCCAGGCCGAACCATCCGTTGGCGCCCTTTGGTAATCGTAATGCTCACAGTCCTCCACCCATTCCCAGACATTCCCGCTCATATCATACAGGCCGAAGCTATTGGGTTCTCGCCCCTCATGTTCACCAACCTCAGCCGTGCGATTTCCCGAGTTAGCCGTATACACAGCATACTCCTTAAGTTGGGTTTCATCCGATGTTCCAGCCCAAACTTCTTCCTTCTCGCCACTACGCGCGGCATATTCCCATTCGGATTCCGTCGGCAAACGATAGCGCTTGCCAGTCTCCTCGGACAGCCAGGCCGCATACGCCTTCGCACCTTTCCAGGAGACATTTATCACGGGCCGCTGATCACGCCCCCACCTTTGATCATTGGGCAGGTGGTCTCGATTGGTCGCAATAACAAATTGATCGTATTCCTCAAACGTCACCTCATACTTGCTCATAGCAAAGGATTGAATGGTGACGTCCCGGACAGGGTTGCTCGACGCCTCACCTAATCCCTCGACATCACCCTGCCGATACGTGCCCCCGGTAATGGGCACCATCTCCTGCGGTACATGAATGCTCATCACCAGGGATTGCACTTTCAAGCTGGCCTGCTCCACGTTATAGCCCTTTTGCCACAGCCAGCTGACACCCGCTATTAACAGCAGGACAACAAGCCCGCCCCCCATCCACAGGTGTCTGGCTCGGCGGCTAGCTTCGAGAAACTCTTTGGTGAGACCGCCAGCGGTGACCCCGGCTTGTTGGAAATCGTGATATTCCCGACCGGTAGCCAATCCGCTGAACCACGGTTTGCCAATGGTGCCCCATTTTTTGGTTCGACTTTCCAACAGCGTGCGATCCATCAGCACCTTTTTGTGGGTCACCACATACTCTCTCAACGCCGGCCAGGCCTGAAAGAGTTTTTCATGGCTGATCGAAACTGTGGCCTCCTCCCCCTCGCCTTCGGTACGCAATAGACGTTCGGTGACCAACCGGTCGATGACCGGATGAAGATCAGTCGGGAAATCTTTTTTCTTTTGGCGGTTGCGGGTGGGGATGCCCTCTTCCTTTTGCACTTTGGCAAGGGTGTGAAAAATTCCGGGAAACACCTCCGCTGTCTTGACGCCTAATGTGCGCTCGATGCTGGCTTCCACGTTTTTCACGTGGGCGCCGATCGCGCCGGCCACCCCGCCTAGCTTGTCGTAGGCCGTTTCACTTAAGACCTGATCCGTGCGTTGTAGAAAGAGCCGATCAAGCACAAAGGCCAGCAACGGGAGGTTGACCGATTCCGCTCCTGTATCATGAATGAGCCGCTTAGCGAAAGCTTCGGTAATTGTCAGGCCGGCCGCTTGGGCAGGTTTCAGAATCATGTCTTGCATCATGTAGGGCTTGACAGGGCCAAGCGCATAGTGGCCTTTGCCATTTAACACTTTCACCATGTCTGGATGGCGGTGGCAATAGTGGAGGTGGTCGCTCCGTATGGTGCCAATGACCCACAGAGCCTGCTCGTTCGCGGCCTGATAAAGCCCCGCCAGAAAACTGTTGGCCTGCGTCACGTCATGGGCGGTAAAGAGTTCTTCCATTTGATCGATGAACAGCAGGAGCATGCGGGAGGAGCCGCTGCCTTTCATGATGGCCTTGATCTGCGCGCCGAGCTTTTCCGGGGCCCTGGTGAGGTCTTCCAACAACGTATCCGGTCTGAGGCCGGCCTGGGTCACCAGGGAGCCCAGGGCCCCCAGCAAGGCTTCCAACGGCTGCTGGCGTTGGCTGGGCACCATGCGCACACTCTGACAGGGCTGCGCGTCGGGAAGCCCACCGTTCTCCAGTTTGGGCAGGAGGCCCGCATCCACTACGGACGATTTGCCGACGCCGGAGTCGCCGCTGATGATCAGGAACCGGTCTTCCGGTTCCCGCAGACGGTCCAGGATTTCACGCAACTCGGCATCGCGGCCAAAGAACACGGGCGCATACTTGCGGGTGAAGTGTAAGAGGCCGGGATAGGGAGAGCCGTCTTGTTCGATATTCCAAGTGACCAGGGCAAGCTTGGCTGGCTCGCTGGGCGGGGAGGGCTCTGATTGTTTTCTGTCCTCCAGATGTTTCGTCACGGCCGCCAGGACCTCGTTAGCTAGCGCATGCGGTACAGAAAATTGGCCAGCCATTTTTTGCGTGAGCAAATATTGGCGGAGGCATTCAATGCGTTTGCCCTTCTCTCCTTCTCCTGTATACGCATCCACAAACTTGAGCGGAATCCCTGCATCCTCTTTTGCGATAAACGTGAGGCTGGGCTTTTTACAGGTTATAGCATGCTGGAATTCTAACTCCGTGATAGACAAATTCTTCGGGTTGCCGTGATCCACTGGAGGAACGTACCCGTACCGAAAGGCGAACAGACCAACGTAAAGATCGGCTTTTTCTACGTCCTTGAGACATTGATCCACCGGTCGCCGATCGGCCGCCACATAGTCCTCCATGGCGATGACTTGATACCCACTCTTTCGCAGAGCCTCGAAGACAACCTGACGATAGTCTTTCAGATCTTCGTATGTGGAGGAGAGATAGATGGCTGGCATAGTTTAAGAAAATCTGAACAGCGTGACCCCGTTCCCTTGAATGAGCCTATTTGGCCAGAATCAAGAAATAATTGCAAGCCTCTTCTCGGAAAGACGTCCCACCGGGACGTCTCTACATGAAATAGATTGGTCCGTTCTCTGTTGTAGCGACGGGTCGGTGACACGTCGGCTTCGTTTGCTAGAGCAGCGTCGGTGATAGGTGTCTTAGGGATAGATTCCGGCTCATGACGCACCCGGATTGATCGAAGGAATTTTGGGTGGGAATGGCTGCTTTCCCAACATCAACTATTCCCACTACACATTACCAAGCGGTTTTGACTGGGTATTGACGAATGGTCTCGTCTTTGGTGAGCAGGATGATTTTTTCTGAAATCGCCTGGCAGATTAATAAACGATCAAATGGATCTCGATGGATCCAGGGGAGTGTGACGTGGGGCTCACAATGCCGTTCATAGATCGGCAGATCTACAATTCGATTTATCTTTTTTTCTTGTTCTAACAAGCCTTGCCACCCTTTTTGGAGCTTGAGTTTTCCTAACGAAAGCTTCACGGTTAGCTCCCAATAACTCGCCGCACTCCAAAATAATTCGTGTTCTCCATTCTTTAAAATTTGTTTCGCTCGTTTGCTTAATTCATCAGAGTCTTCCAAAAACCAGAGCATGACATGCGTATCGAACAGGTACTTCATCCCAGGGCATCCGGGAATTCTTCGAGCGAATCATCAAAATCGCTTGAGATATATTTCACAATGCCTTTGGCTCCACCCAACGTCCGTGTTTTTTGGGCCTCTGGAATAGGAACTATTCTTGCGACTGGTTCCTTCCCCTTGGCCACAATAATTTCCTCCCCGGCTAAGGCTCGTTGAATCAGCTTCGAAAAATGCGTCTTGGCTTGATGAATGGTGACAATGGCCATAATCGTTGATTATAAATGGACTAACCTATTTAGTCAACTTCACTAATATCATTTGTTTTCGTGACACATACACCATCGTAGACCTCCCACCGGGACGTCCCTACTTAGGGCAGTTTGATCCGTGATCGATGGCAACAGGAAGATTTTCTTCTTGTCGCGACGTGTCGGTGACACGTCGTCTTCGTTTGCTAAATTAGCGTCGGTGCCACGGGTCATTGGAAGAGATTCCGGCCCCCTGCTCAACTCCTTGCAGGGGCAGGCTCCACCTGCCGGATTGACGGAGGGATTTTTTTCTCGTCATGCCTGCTGGGAGTTGCCAAGCATATTTGATGGAACGGCAGGAAAATACAGACCGGTGCTGTCCACCCTACGTTTTCTCGTAGACGTCCCGCCGAGACGTCTCTACAGGTCAGGGCTGCTCGTGGATGGCTTGTGCCAGTTGTTCATTTGACCAACCGCCACCGACGGCTTTGAAAAGCGACACCATGTCGGTGAGACGGGCACGTTCGGTTTGGACCACTCCCAATTCAGCAACCAGCACGATGCGCTGAGCATCCAGGACATCGATGTAGCTGACTAATCCCTTGCGATACCGGATATCTGCTAGTTCCAGCGATTCCCGGGCGGCTGCCACTTGTTGGCGTTGACTCGCCAGTTGTTCTTTTCGCGTTTGCAGGGCGACCAGCACATCAGCCACTTCCCTGAACGCATTCAGAATGGTTTGTTGATAATCCTCCAACATCTGCTGATACCGGTTTTCGGCCACTTCTAATCTGGCCAAATTGGTATAGCCTTCGAAGATGGGAAGGGTGACCGAGGGACCAATCGTCATGTTGCGGCTGCCCCATTTGAACCATTGATCGAATTCGCTGGTGAGAAAACCTCCCGTTCCCGTGATAGACACACTCGGGAAAAAGTACGCTCGCGCTTCCCCGATGCGCGCATTGGCCGCTTTCAGCGTTTCCTCGACTTCCAGAATATCGGGACGCCGTTGCAACAGATCAGAAGGCAGACCGACGGGGATCGTCGGCTGAACCACCACGGACCGCAAGGGCTTGGCAGACAACATCAGTGTACCCGGATTCGCTCCGGTTAACACTTCGAGTTGGTGCAGTTGCACGGCCCGTTGACGGCGAAACTCGGGAACTTGAGAGGCCGTTTGAGCCACAAGGGTTTCCTCTCGTTTGACATCCAGGTCGGACACCAAGCCTGCCTGAGCGCGGTTCCGGATGATCGACAGTGAGTCTTGTTGCAGCGCTAAATTCCGTTCCGCAATTTCCACTTGTTCATCGAGTTCACGAAGCCGAAAATAGGATTGTCCCACTTCACCGACCAGGCTCAACAACAGACCACGGCGATTCATCTCGCTCCCCAAGGCTTCCGCGGAAAAGGCCTCTTGTCCCCGTCGAATGCGACCCCATAAATCCAGTTCCCAACGTAGATCGATGCCCGCATCCCAAATATCAAAATTGGCTCCGGGCGGAGCGAACCCTTGAGGCGCTCCCCCTGTCGGAGCCACCAGAATCGTTTCCGACCGACGCACTCGAGAATAGGCCCCATTCAATGACAGATTGGGATAGAGTCCGGCGCCGGACCCATAGGCGATCGCCCGCGCCTCCAGTACCCGAAACCCCGCTTGACGAAGGTCGTGATTGCGCTCTAGCGCCTCCTCGATGAGCGTATTTAATTCGTCATTCCCAAAAGCCCGCCACCAATTCGCTTCAGGAACATTCCCCACCGTGATGGCCAGCCTCGACGCATTTCCTTCCAGGGTCATGTTATTCCAGTTTTCGGGCATGTTCAGATCGGGCTGTTGGTATTCCGGTCCGAGGAGACATCCTTGAACACCCAGGATCACCACCATGACAGCCCCTAGCCTGATCCTATTCATGACTCTCCCTCTTTTCCCCCTCTGGCGAGTTGGTGGGAGAATGTGTTGACTGTTGGATGGCTAAATCCGGAGGCCCATTTTCCGGATTCGGTAGAGGATGATCCGCCCGTTCGATATAGACATCGACTTGCTGGCCGACATAGATCGGGAAGGTGGGCCTTTCAAATCGATAAATCACCTGAAGCACCCGGGTATCCACCCGCTCCCGATTGTCCCCGGTCAGGGAACGTTTGGGCACAATGTAGGGTTCGATCCGATCAAACTGGAGAGCAATAGCTTTGTTGGTAAAGCCTTTCAAATAGGCCACGGCAGGACTACCCGGTACCACCAACGGCGCGTTGACCTCATCGATATCCGCCCGCACCTGCAAGGTCTCCGTATCCCCCAATAAGATGAGCGGCTCTATGGCATTCACCATGGCATATTCACCCGCCCGAACGTTGACCTGAAGAATCGTCGCCGACCGCGGTGCCCGAACGGTGAGACGGTTTAACAGAGCTTGCACTTCATCGCGTTCCGATCGGGCCAAATGGAGATCAGCCCTTGCCCGAATCAAGGCCCGCTTGGCCCCTTCAGCCTCATGCCACTTTCGTTGCACATCATCTTCACTGACCGCCCGACGGTCCGTGACCGACTGAAGCCGTTTCAATTGGTCTTGGACATCCCGAAGGCGGATCTCCTGCTCGGCGATCCGCGCCGCCGCGGACGGGAGCGAATCAGTCTTCGTTCGCAATTGTGCCCGTAACTCCCGGTCATCCAACTGAAACAGGGGATCGCCTTGTTCGACATGATCCGCCACCGTGACATACACCTTCGTCACGAGACCCGAGACCGGAGGCGCGATCCGGACATTTTCATTCACCGCTTCAATAATGCCTGCCGCGGCCACCGTGACTTGATACGGATTCTGAGGAGGCGTTTCCATCGGTGGAGGCGGAGCCACTTTCTTATTGGCGCCCCATAACGTCGCAATCGTCAAAATGATGCCCGCCAATGCCAGCCAAAAACTCAAACGCCGCAGTACCATTTAAACTGGTGCCTCCTGCCCATGTTGAATCTGATCCACGCGGCCATCTTCCATATGGATAATGCGATCGCCAAATTCAAAAATCCGGGTATCATGCGTCACAATAATCACCCCCCGATCAGGCTGCTTCCCGATATCATGCAATTGCTGCACAATGCGGTGTCCCGTTTCACCATCCAGGTTCGCCGTGGGTTCGTCACACAGGAGCAACTGAGGATCACCTACCAAGGCCCGGGCAATCGCCACCCGCTGCTGCTCGCCTCCCGAGAGTCTGTTTGGCAACGCGCTCAACCGTTCTCCCATACCCATACTCGCGAGGACCGCCTCCGCTTGAGCAAAGGCGTCGTGTTTGGGTACCCCGCGAATCAATAAGGGCACGGCCGCATTTTCAACCGCCGTGAGGGTCGGCAATAAATGATATTGCTGGAAAATAAATCCCAGATGATCCCGACGGAATTTCGTTTTTTCAGACTGGGACAATTCCAGAATAGATTCGCCTAAAATTCTCACCTCTCCCTCATCACTTTCTAAAATGCCTGCAATCACGGACAAGAGGGTCGTTTTCCCGCTGCCCGACGGCCCCACCAGCAACAAGACTTCCCCACGGGCCACATCGAGATCAACTCCCTTCAAGACGGGAATTCTCGTGTCTCCTTCCCCAAACGATTTCATCAACCCTCTGGCTTGTACGAGCCAGGGGGTCGATTCGTTGTCGAGAGTCGCTGCAGGGTTCTGACTCACGGCGCTACCCACGAAACACAATGGCCGGTTCAAGTTTGGCTAATTTTCGAATGCTAATCGCGCTCGATACCGTACAGATCAACAAGAGCGCCACGGCCACTCCCACGAGAAGCGGCCATGTTTCTTTAAACGGCAATCGTCCCCCGCTGCCTGCCGTCAATCCAAACAGCGTGGCTAAGCCCACACCCACTCCATACCCGATGGTTCCGACCGTAAAACTTTGCAGGAGGATCATGCGTGCCAGCATACCCGTGCTGGCTCCAATCGCTTTGAGCGCGCCAAACTGCGGCAGATTTTCCACCGTAAACAGGTAAAAGGTCTGTCCGGAAATCGCCATCCCCACAATAAACCCCAATAAGACGGTGGTCCCAAAATTCACCCCAATACCCGTGTTTTTTAAAATCCATTGAACCGTTTTCCATCCGAACTGTTCCTCGGTAAAGGCCCCCAATCCCGTTTCTTCATGGATTCGCCTAGCTAACTCTTCGGGACTGACTCCACTCACCGGACTGGCGAGCACATACGACAATTTTCGCCGTTCTTGGGGTGTCACACTCAAGGCGCGTTCATAGGTGGTGTAGACAAACGGGAAATTCTGAAAACTTTTTTGGGTCTTGACGATTGCTACGACTCTGACACGATGATCATTGATTTCAAACGTGGTCCCGAGATGAATGTTCTCGGGCCCGCCTAACCGTTCCACCCCTAATTGATCAATCGCAACGGCTTCAGGAGACCGCAGGTCTTCAATCTTTCCCTCCAACACCCTACCCGGCCGGCCGATCAACGTACTGGCTTCAATCCCGACTAACGCAATTTGTTCATAATTCCCATCCCGCAGCCGGGCACGTTGGACACCCTTGTAGAGAGGAACCGCCCACTCCACCCCGGAGACACTTCGAACGACGTTCACCGTCGTATCGGCCAGCGGTTTAATCTCTTCGACTTGATTGATATTGGAATCGGTGACCCACACAGGCGCATTCACGTTGGTAATCCCTGACTGCGACCAGGTCATCAGCCCCCAGAAGATAGATCCCTGCTGAACAATGAGCATCGTGGAAAACGTGAGCCCGGCCAGCAGCATGAGGTATTTGGCTCGATCCCCAAACAACATTTTCAGCGCGACGTAGTTCATGATTTGCGTGCCGTCCGCTTCCGAGGTTTTCTTGTTTGACCTGACATGCGAGCCTGCCTTTTGAGTGAAGGGATTTTGAGTCCGTTCATCATGATGTTTACAAATGTCCGGGAAATGTCTTCAGCTGTCTGAGGGAGCTGGGCATGAAATAAGACCGTCAACAGCCGATGATAAATGAGCATGCCCATAAAGGCGCGTGCGGCGATGAGAGGCTGAACGGGTTGAAAAGCGCCTTCATCTATGCGCTGCTGAATATACCCGGCCAAAAAATCGTAAAACACTCGGATATGATTCTGCAAAAACATATCCGATAATTCATGGCCTTCTAAGGCGCTGAAAAAGATCAAGCGGATCAATTCCTGGTCAGGAGCTCCCCCCACGATGGTGTTTGCAATGACCTGAAAGACCTCCGCATCTTGTCTTTTGTCGGCCAGGTTTTTCACGCTATAGAGTAACGCGGGAACAGGAGATTCCTCCGCAAGAATCGCGGCATATAAATCCTCTTTACTGGGGAAATGTTTAAAAATGAGGGCTTCACTCACACCCGCCCTTGCCGCAATTTCTCGCGTCTTCGTCCCGCTAAACCCTTTTTCAGCAAACAACGAAGCTGCGGACCGTATGATCGTGGCCTTTCGGACTTGACCGGGTATCCGTTTCTGTGAAGGTGGCATGGCAGATGACCAGTAAAGTGAGTATTCACTTACCATGATAAAATCTCGTCAGGAACCTGTCAATCAACCGGTGAAACCTGGGCCACGGCGTCTCTCGCACGAGACCTGTGAACATTCCAAAATTGTCCCCCCCGCAAACCGCTTTCATCATGATCATGAATAAAGAACAGAACGTGACCACAAATTACTCCAGAGGATTATATAAGGCTTTTTCACCCCGCCCGCATTTCACTACCGGTAGTCTGTGCCCAAGCAAGTTGACTCAACGGAAAAGATGCGTATCTTTGTTGAGAAGAAAAAGTATAATGTTGCTATATTCCTGAAGGACGCTTACGACCACGATGGATATTCCCCCAGTACCCGAAAACGAGCTCATTGTTTCCTTGCCGCTTGTCCCTGTCAAACGAACGGTATTGTTTCCCGATACCCTTGTCCCCTTCACAATTGGCCGCCCCCGATCGATCGCGGCGGTGGAAGCGGCGATGAACTCGGAAGACAAAGCGTTAGTGTTCGCCACTCAGCGTGACTCTGAAAAGGAGGAACCCGGGTTCGATGACGTGTATCTCATTGGCACGAAAGCCGTCATCAAACAAATGGGCAAAACCCCTGACGGCCATCTCCAGGTCCTCGCACAGGGCATCGAACGCGTCGTCCTGCTCAAGATGGAACAAGCCGAACCCCATATAATCGTTCGGTCTCGGCCACTGGCTCTCTCTCTGGAATCCGACATGGAGCTGGAAGCCTTGCATCGTGAGTTATTGGAACTCATTGGCCAATTACCGGAATTATTGACGACCCAGGGCGTCGTGGAATTGGTGGCGGTGCTTCGAGCAGAAAAAAATCCCCTTTCGGTCGCCTATCGGCTCGTGTCGCTCCTCAACCTCAATGTGGAACGATTGCAAGGGCTCCTGGAACAATCCGATGCCAAGGAAGTACTTCGTCAGGTGTACGGCGCGTTGGCGCATGAACTCCATATCCTCAAAATTCGCCATGAAATCGCGAGCCAGGCCCAAGCGGAAATTGGAAAATCCCAACGGGAATATTTCCTGCGCCAACAGTTGAAAGAAATTCAACAAGAAATCGGCGAGTTGGAGACCCTACCCGAAGAAGGCGAGGTGGGCGAGTTGAAGACTCGCATCGAGAAGGCCGATCTTCCTGAAGTCGTGAAAACCGAAGCCACGAGAGAACTGAAGCGTCTGGTCAAGTTGCCTCCCGCCTCTCCGGATCACCAAGTTATTCGCAGCTATTTGGAGTTGGTTCTGGAATTGCCCTGGAACACACTCACAGAAGACCACCTGGATTTGACCCATGTTCGGACGGTATTAGATGAAGATCATTACGGCATCCAGGATGTCAAAGAACGCATCCTTGAGCACTTGGCCGTATTGAAGTTAAATCCGTCTGCGAAGGCTCCCATCCTGTGCTTGGTGGGCCCTCCGGGAGTGGGAAAAACCAGCTTAGGGCAATCCATTGCCCGCGCCCTGGAGAGAAAGTTTGAACGTCTGAGTTTAGGCGGTCTCCATGATGAAGCCGAGTTGCGTGGACATCGCCGAACGTATGTTGGCGCGATGCCAGGCCGTCTGATTCAAGCTCTGCGACGTGCTGGAGCAAAAAATCCGGTACTGATGCTAGATGAGGTCGATAAGGTCGGACAGGATTTTCGAGGAGATCCCGCGTCGGCCCTGTTAGAAATTCTTGACCCGGAGCAGAACCATACGTTCCGGGACAATTATTTAGATTTGCCGTTTGATCTATCCAAAGTGATGTTCATCACCACGGCCAATTCCCTGGACACCATCTCCCGTCCACTCTTGGACCGCATGGAGATCATTCGTCTGGGAGGGTACAGTCATCAGGAAAAATTGGAAATTGCCATTCGCTATTTGTGGCCACGTCGCTTGAAAGAAGCCGGGCTGGAGTCCAAACCTCTGACGTTAGAGGACCAGGTGATTCCCCATATCATTAAACGGTATACCCGTGAAGCCGGTGTTCGCCAATTAGAACAGATGCTGGGACGGCTCACTCGCAAAGTGGCGCTTCGGCTGGCGGAACATCCACCGGACCAGCCCGAGGAATCTCTCACGATTACTCAACAGGATCTTCCGGAATGGTTGGGCATCGAACGGTTTATGCCTGAGGAAGCCAGGAAAACGTTGCCCCTGGGTGTGGCCACCGGATTGGCCTGGACAGAAACCGGCGGGGATGTCCTGTACGTCGAAAGCGCCCTTCTCCCGGGAGGCAGCGACCTCACGATTACGGGTCACATTGGCGATGTCATGCAGGAGTCAGCCCAAGCGGCTCGAAGCTATCTCTGGTCGCGGGCTGAATCACTGGGATTAGATGTTTCCGTGTTTAAGCAGAGTGGGATGCACATTCATGTGCCCGAAGGCGCCATTCCAAAAGATGGACCCTCCGCCGGAGTGACGATGGCCAGTGCGCTGGCTTCACTCTTACTGAAAATCCCGGTGATGAACGATACCGCGATGACCGGAGAGATTAGTTTAACCGGATTGGTCTTGCCTGTTGGAGGTATTAAAGAAAAGATCCTGGCGGCTCACAGAGTCGGGTTGCGCCGCATTGTCCTTCCGAAAGCCAACGAGAAAGATCTGAAAGATGTGCCTGAAGCGGTACGATCCGAATTGTCTGTCGTATTCGTGGAAACGATTGAAGAAGCCTTAGACGCTGTCCTGCTCAAGCCAAAAGAGATCAGGGAGAGAGGAAATGGCCCTCGCTACAACCGACCTACAGAGAGTGAGAAGAAACCCGTGTTGGGCTAACCAGGCTTATTCTGGAGTTTATCTGGAAGATCAAAAGCGAGTGGTGCAAATTGATGGGTATTAAAAAAAGAAATGCTTAAATTTGCTCGGGTTATTTAAGTTTAATTTTTACCGTATCCTACTCTCTACAACATATTCACAAATCCTCTACCTTGCGCTAGTTGTATTTTTGATCCGAAGAGCGGGAGACAGAACTCGTGCAATATCAAGGGATATGCTCCAGATAGCCAGTTAAGCTCACTATTCCTTCCTGTTGTTTCCCTTCATAATTACGCTCGACGACCACACGAACTCGGGTGTTGGTATCGGCATATAAGCCAACTGGCTTGCTCAGGATATGACGAACTTGGTGAACATCTCCCTTATCCATTCGAAAAACGTCCGAAAGCCCCAGTTGATAGATAACTGGAGAATCTTGCAACATCGTGTGCACGGAGACAATAACCTGTGGATCTTTTATGTCCGGTAAAAGATCCAAAGAAGTACTTTGCAATGATACATGATGGATGAAGAGCCGACTCCCCGGTGGAACGGTCAACACTAAATCCTCTGCGGAATAACCATCATGCTGAAATTGAAAGGATTGAGTATAAGCCCACGGCTTCTTGGTCGTTAGGGAAATATCTTGTACCGGCACAGGATGCTCAAAGTCGTTGCCAACATTGACATGCCATGTGCCAAATTGTCCCACAGTCCAAACCCCACTTTGCACCGCGTTCATCGTAGCGGGAATACCTCCTGCAGGATGTGAGGTAGTTTCCTCTGTGCGTTTCCTATCCCCTCGATCATGCTTGTTCGGCTTCGGGTCCGGATGTTGGGTGAGCGTTGGAAGCATCTGACCAAATACCTTTGTCTGTCCATTGTCATAATAGCCGAGAATGTCCCTACTCTCAGTTATCGTTATTCCTGAAAGGATGCCCGGAAAAAATCCATCCTGAGACAGCGTGAGCAAATTGGATTGGGATCCTTGCTGCAACATCCCGTCGCCTCCGGTACCACCATCAGTGGTGAGACTCGTTCCGAAGTCCATTTTCAACATTTGCCCATTTTCGGAACCGTTATTAAAATCGACTCCGTTACCACTGGAATTAAAATATTGGGGAACACTCTCCGTATCTAAAAATCCACTCGTGTTAAACCCAAGCTTGCCTTGTAATACCAATGCATATCCTGTGCTGGGATCACTGTTTCCTGCGGTGACCATCACTTCAGAAGCCCTGGCAAGACCGTAATATTGCCAGGTATTTCCCGAAATTTTGGTCCATGTAATCATAAAGTCATGACGAACCCCGAGAGAATCAAACACCTGAAAACTAGTTGAAAACTGAGTAGTGCCCGCACCATAAGGATCCGCCAAAAGGGAGGAAATTGAAAATGGGCTCACCACCGGTTGAGTTGCATCCAAGTTTCCACCCATTGTGACAATGGAGCTCGCCTTTCCCGACATTCTTGAAATTGCTTGTCCGACTATCTGCTTTTGCCCATGTGGTAATTCTTGAATAATATTTCCATCGCTATCGATAAAAATATTTTCCGGCAACCCTCCGTGGGTTAGAGAGGCACCGTTCGGTAAGTTCGTTGAAAGAGGGCTAGGACCTTCCTGGGAAAATCGATTTATCTCAAGCTCGGCTGGGAAGACGGGGAAAGGAAAAATCTGGAATCCAACAATGAGTAATATACAAACACCTTGAAAACATCTAACCGGCTTACGCTTTAAGCATTGGGACATATGAGGATGCTCCTCAAAAAGAAAATAGAGGGGTAAAGATTTTCAGACCGGCCCAATGCATAAGCGCAGCAATCTCTATGCCATACCATGACACATCATTCAAAACCCGAATATTTTTTATAAGGAGGTGAGGCCTTCACCAGAAAGGTGTAAAAGACATGAGATTATTTCACGGAAATACGGAGAGAGGAAGTTGGTTGCATGGTAAAAGTACCTCCAGGTTCAAGAGGGTTGTGATCCTTGCCAATGCGGGTGTACCACCAACGTCCCCGAGCCACGGGGGAATCATCTGACCACTTCAACTCAAACCCTCCTTCCCGATCATTGCCGGCCTGAAGCCATATGCCCTTCCACACCCCTTCCTTCAGTTCCTGGGTTTCAAACCAGCCACCCTCCCACTCATAGGGTCCTTTCCCCTCATCATTTAACATGATGATATTGGCCCCGGTTTTGTCTTCATACTCCCAGGTCCCGGCAAGATCCTGAAGTTGTCGAGGCCTATAAGACGATTCCTGGACACTCTCCTCACCTTGAGGAATCTGATGGGAGAGGTCTGCACAACCCACCGCAGCCACGACACTTATGACGATCAGGATCATTTTGACTATACTCTTCTGCATGAATGCTCCCTTGCCTCCCTACGTTAATTGGCTCGGAAATGATTCTTAGGATTGTATCAGACAAGACCGATAGAGCCAGATACGTGAAACCCTTTACCCGAGAGACCGCCACTGATGAGCAGGACCGACAAGGGGACGCCTGATCGATGGAATTGACGCCCGCTCTGATTTGTACGCAATGCGGGTCGGTCGGAAATGGTGCGGAGACCTGTTCGCAATGTGGAGCCGCGCTTCATTCACCACAACAGGAAACCGTGAGCAACTCCCATGAAGCACCACTCGCCACAGACCTTTCCTCGACTCCGTCAGAATCTCAGGATCCGTTGACCACAAACGGGACAGGCTCATCCGCTGAACGTGGCTCCGATTTAGCGACTTTGGGCTCTGATCAGAGAGAACCGACCGAGTCCCTTGACTCAATTCCCCCTTCCAACATAGTCAACGAGCCGTACGATTCCGACCTGTCTTCCATCCACCATCCTATTTTTTGGGGGCGTGGGCGAACGCTCTTTGGCATTTTCATCGTCAATACCTTTTTCACATTACTGACTCTTGGCCTGTATTCATTCTGGGGGCGAGTACGTATTCGCCAGTTTCTGAGCAGTCAAACCAGTTTTGCTAAAGCTCGCTTTTCCTATCACGGAACCCCTCAAGAATTACTGAAGGGATGGTCGAAAGCTTTTTTGGTTTTTGGACTTCCCTATGCCTTTCTGAGTCTCGTTCCCCTCATATGGGATCAGATTCCGACTTGGATTCCCAATGTCCTGGCAGGGACCATGGCTTTGTGCTTCATTCCTATCGCCGTGGTCGGATCGCAGCGTTACCGGTTGAGCCGAACCTCCCTGGGTACGATTCGTTTTTCTTTCCGGGGGCACGTGAAAGCGTATATGAAAATATGGGTCCTCGGAACCGTCCTGACATTATTGACCGCCGGCGTCTATTACCCGTTTTTCGAAAATGCCAGACGAAAATTCCTCGTCGCCCATAGCTACTTCGGTAATCGTCCTTTCACCTATACAGGAACGGGAAGCGGGCTCTTGGGAATCTACGCGAAGGCCCTGGCCTTCACTGTGCTGATTGTGGTCACACTCATCGGGATCAGCACCGGACCTGAAGCCCTCTCGAGCATCACCCGATGGCCACCTGATGAGTGGCAAGGCATATTCTTCAATTCCGTGTTCCTCACAGGATTACTCACGTTGCTCCTCCCCTGGTTTTACCTTCAGGTAGCCAAGCAACGCTACCAATGGAATCATTCAGATTTTGGAGACGCGCATTTTCAGTTTTCTGCCTCCACCTGGAATTTAATGGAGTTGCGGATCACGAACTTTCTCATGCTCATTCTCACGTTTGGACTCGCCTGGCCGTGGGTTCAGGTTCGGAACCTCCAATTTCTGTATTATCATCTGAGCCTTCAAGGCCCTTTGGATTTTCAACGCATCGAACAGGAAGCCTTGGATGCGTCGCCCACCGGAGAAGAGCTTGCGGGATACTTTGACGCGGGTTTTGATTTAGGCTAATTTGGCCGACTTGCGTGTGCATATTCGATCTTCCCCCGGCATTCACCTCTCCATCCATCGACGAATCATGTCTTCCTCAAGCTGAAACACCTCGAGCATGGCACACCCCACGGAATGGAAAGGGTCGTATTACGACGGACAATCGTTGATTCCACAACATGTGACCCTTACCGTTGAAGCTGTCAGCCTGAACCTCCACTTTGCTGACGGCACAACCAGGATTTGGCCCTACCAAGAACTTCGACAGACCCAGGGACGCTATTCTGGAGAAGAAGTCCGATTCGAGCGGGGAACAGGGATTGGAGAAACACTGGTCATCCCCAGCGCCAATATTCTGCTCGCGATTCATGAACAAGAGGGATCGCACGCCGGCCATTTTCATCATCCCGGCACGCGACGCACACGTGTGTATTGGACGGTGCTCGCCGCACTCGCCAGCATCCCAATCATTTATGGCATCTTCACCTGGGGGATTCCCTGGTTGGCTCGGCCAATCACCTCCGCCATTCCTCTTTCCTGGGAAATCCAGCTGGGGCAATTCATCCAACAAGAAGTCACGACCGGAACACCTGTCTGCAACAACCCGAAACTGATCCACGCGGTCGAATCCATTATGACGGCCCTGACCGATCCCATCGACACACTCCCCTATCGATTTCAGGTGACCGTGGTGGATAGCTCCGTCGTCAACGCCATGGCCGCCCCAGGCGGGTATGTGCTGGTCTTTCGTGGTCTCCTGCAAGACACCGCTTCGCCCGAAGAATTCGCAGGAGTCCTGGCTCATGAAATTCAACACGTACTGCTTCAACACACCATGCACCTTATCGTGCGGCATGTGTCGATGGCCTTCGTTATCGCCGCCCTCACCGGAGACGCCAGCGGCATGGTATCGTATGCCCTCCAAGCCGCCCAAACCCTTCAGACCCTGTCCTATAGCCGTGATGCCGAGGACCAAGCCGATGAACAGGGATTCCAGTTATTACAACGGGCGGGGATCAACCCCGAGGGGATGCTCACCTTTTTCGCCAAGCTTGGCAAAGAACAACCCGCGGACGGCGTCCTTCGCTACCTTTCCACCCATCCGGCGACCCAAGACCGCCTTGCACACCTGAAGGCGTTGCTGCCACCAGCCTCCACGACCTATCAAGCCTTCCCGTTTCAAGCTGAGTGGTCCGACATCAACACACTCTGCGAGTCACCCCTCAAGGCATCTTCTTAACTCTGTTTGCCTCCTGGCGCGAACGCCCTTGACGGGATGCTCAAGGCACCTTTTTGATCTCTGGCCCATTGCTCTCCAGCCCTAGAGCCTTCATAATAAAACCATTCGAGACATACCGGGATGTATGGTGTATTTGTCTGGACCGCGACTCCAAATATACGCACGTCCCGTCTGTCTAGTCCGAGGTTATCATCTATCAACACACAACAAGGGGTGGGTCACATGGGAACCGAAATCACACGCTATGCCATTGGAGATTTTGGACAGTTGCATAAATTTACGGGGAAGGATGTACCGGCCGGCACCGTGGCTTTGGTCGAAGAAGATGGAAAAACCTTAACGGCGAAGGGAAAGAGTTATACCGCACGATTTTCAGAAATTCTCCCGAATGTGGAGATCATTCGTGTGCAATTCGATCAATACAGCTCGAAGAACATAGGCTTTGCCATGGAAGCCCATGACAAGACTCTATCCAAGATCCCGGAAATGCTAGAAAACACCAAAGTCATTTCAGAAAAACTCAGACATGATTGGATGGCGCAAGACAAAGCCTATCAGGATACCGAAAAAGCCAAAAAAGTACCGGCTCCCGCTCCCGCAAAAGCAGCAGCTCCCGCAAAAGAAGCGATTGCCGCACCATAACCGACGCTTCCCCCATCAATGGACCTTCCAGGGCTTAAACGCGCCCTTCGTTTTAGCTTCATGCCCATTGCTTTTCCCCCTTTGCCCAACACGCAAAGGGGGAAACAACTCAAATATTTTCCAAACTTCAAATTTAAGTAAAGTTCCCCGCCCAAAGGGCGGGGCTTTCCAAATCCCTTAAAACAACTTCATCTAGCGAAACACCTGCACAAGACGTCGCCGGATATTCCCTCGAACAATCCGCCTCCGATATTTCGGAGCCTAGACCAAGTGGTATGCGTGTCATAAACCGCAAGGTTGGTTCGTTTAGCCGATATGCGCCCATGCGATCACAACCTGGATCGGCCTCCGGCCGACTGAACGTTTCCTCCCCGCTCAAAGAGCGGGGCTTCCACGTTCGTTTTAGTGATCTGAAAGAAGGCGGGGTTAAACGGTCGCGCCCTGCAGGATACCGCCATCACGGCAGGAAGAGAGATGGAATTTTAAATTTCGGAGAGAAATCAGAATGAGTTCATATTGGTCAATAGAATTGAGCATGGGGGCTACCCCGGAGAATACCAGTCGTCATCCCCGCAAGTTGGTAGCGGGGATCCATCCGAACGAAACCAAGATGGATTCCCGATAAAAAATGTCGGGAATGACGAGAAAGAGAGATCCCGGTTTTATCTGAAGGGACAGCGGAAAGTCTTCCATTATCAAAAAGAAACAAGTTCACTATTGAGCTGACACTGTCGGACACATGAAGGTCAGATTTTTACAAATGAACCGTTATTTCTTTCGAAACGAAATATGATCCTTATACTCCTGAATCGCCGCGCCCAGCGCCTTCGATCCTAATGGAATATTGGCCTCCAGCGCATCTTCCACCTCTTGATCGTCAATCATCACTTCATAGCATTCGTGTTGATTGGTGAGCACCATGCCCTTCTCCGTTTGCCGGGGCATATAGATTTCCGTCCACACTTCCTTTTCCACCAAACACACATCCCGAAACCGCTCATACAAGAGCAGCAACCGTTCTTGATCAGAAATCACGAGCGGATTATTTTCCATAGTCACACCTCTCCCTTCACATCGACAATGATGGTCCTTTTTCTACTCCGCACCCATCAAACTCGTCAAGTAGGTCGCTTGGTTATTTCCCGAAGACGGAAACCCAGGGGTCACGACCAAGCACCCAGAGATAAAAGAACGTGCCCAGCCATCCATGATAAAGACCCAGCGGCCAGAGATTCCGATCGCGGATATACAACGGAATAAAAAAGCACGCCAGAAGACCCGTGGCTAGCATCAGCCACCAATCGGGGAAATGGACTACGGCAAATAGCATCACCCCAACGGGAATGGCCAACAACAGGCCAAGTTGGGGAAAGAGTTTCATGAGGTTATCGACACCCAGGGACTGCACAAGAAACTGTTGGAGGATTCCCCACAAAGGATACAGGAACAACAGAAACAGCATGTGGCCTTGCCAGAGCACTCGTCCAGTCATCATGCCATACCAGGCCATGGCTAACCCCGACCCAGCAAATAACACCGATGGCCCAATAAAGGCTTGTCGAAGGTTGTCGGTGCGAAATCCCCACCTCTTCCACCTCGTCGGATTTCGCCGAACCTGCCAGACAACATAGCTCATCCAACTGATGCTGGCTAAGGCTATGAAGAGTCCCTTTGCATCAAGACTCTTGAACACAAGATGCAGCAGCCCTGTCAACACCACCGCAGAAAATTCCCACCACTTGGCAACCCGATCATCGGGAGAAATTTTCAGAAGAACCCTCCCACACGAATTACATGGTAAAGGTCGAGGATTTTTTGAGGAAGGCCAAAGAGGGATCCTGAGGGGAAGGCAAAACCACGGGACAACCATCCAGGTAATGATCAGTAATGAAGCCCAATGCATCAGAGTCATAAGGAAACAGGCGGACAACCGCAACAACCGTCTTTCCCAATGTAGGAAAAACCAATTGGAGGTCTTGTGGCCGTTGAGTTTTCAGGGTTTTGGTCAGAGCTTTTTTCAAACTTTGGGCTGAATCTTTAGGTAAGACCTCATTGATGGTCCGCCCAATCAGATGCTCTCCACCTAAAAGGTGGGGACAGGGAACAGGGAAAAAACTATCCCGATAGACTCCATTTTCATCCCAGCGAAAGATTTTATGGGGAACAAACGAGACATGATCCCCGCAAAAAATCCTGCTCAAAAACTCCTCCCACATGGCCTTCGACCAACGTTCCTCTGTCATAGAACCCTCCCTGGTTTCTATCCATTTTCCCTATCATATAGATGATTCTCCCACCAATATTTCAGGGCTCTTTCAAACAGTAAATAAGAGTTCCCATCTGATGCACAACTAGGGAAATTCCTAGTTGTTCCGAGAAAAAACCCTAGTACCCTTCCTCGACGGGATTGAAAAAGGAACGCTTAATACAATTTCTTCTCTCCTCTTTGCCTAAAACCGATGTAGTCTATCTGGTTCACCGAGAAGGCTGGGGTCCAGGCCTGTCAGTCCTTGGATATCGACGAACCCGCCCTGCGGCGATATCTGTGTCAGGAAAAGACTGTAAAAACCCCAGGGAAATAAATCAACGGCCTGCACACCCCGATGACGAGCGCAGTGAGGGCCCTGCGATGACTCGACAATCCGTTAGAGACAGTAGGTCCGCAAGGGAGGAAACCCGTTAAATCCCACAGACGCATAACTGCTGGTATAGGCGCCGGCACTTAAAATCTCGATTCGATCACCGATAGCCAAATCCAGGGGCAACTCATAGGACGTTTTTTCATATAACACGTCCGCGCTGTCGCAGGTGGGGCCCGCCAATATCACAGATCCCGTTGGACCATCACGGTGGGTGCGTAGGCGATACTTAATACATTCATCCATGGTTTCAGCCAAACCGCCAAACTTGCCGATATCCAGATACACCCACCGCCGGACATCTTCCCGGGATTTGTGAGCCACGAGGATCACCTCGCTCTGGATCACTCCCGCATCCGCCACCAGAAACCGACCGGGTTCAATCATCATGTGAGGGGGTGTGGCACCAAAGGATTGCTGTAGGGCCCGTTGAATGGTTTGGGCGTAATGCGAAAAGGGCGGAAGGGTCGCCTGGTAGGTTGCCGGGAGTCCTCCGCCAATATTAATCCATTCCAATTCAATGCCCTGTCTCCTCAATTGGCGGTACAATTCCGCCGCCTGCTGCATGGGCTCAACCCATTGCTGCGGATCAGTTTGTTGAGACCCCACGTGGAACGAAACTCCCAAGGGGTTCAATCCCAAATCACAACTTTTCAGAAGCAGTTCATAGGCCATGACCAGGTCACAGCCGAATTTCCTAGAAAGAGGCCAATCCGCGCTTTTCCCCTGGCTCAGCAATCGACAGTGCACGCCGGCACCCGGTGCATGCCTTCCCAATTTTTCGAGTTCGGCCTCACTGTCAAAGGCAAAGAACCGGACCCCACAGCCAAAGGCATACGCAATATCTAGGTCCTTTTTGACCGTGTTGCCATACGACACCCAGGCGGCCGGTACACCTTGGGATAAACACAAATCAAGTTCATAGCGGCTCGCAATATCAAAGCGTGAGCCCAACGTTGCTAACAGTTGAATAATTTCCGGGGAGGGATTGGCTTTCACCGCATAATGAATGGCTGCCTGGGGAAATTCCCTCTGCAGCTCTAGAAACTTGTTTCGGACTTGCTCAAGATCAAGGGCTAAAAATGGTGTTTCTGGACGACTGGCCAGGAACTGCTCGAGCTTTGGGCTCAGACTACGGCAATCAGCCCGTGACAAATCATGGCGAAGCGATGGAGAACATTCGAGAACAGACACTCCCTCACTTTCGAACCCGGAATTGACGTAACTGGTCTGCACATTCCACTCCTGTGACAATGGTGATTAAAGGTGTTTACACACACGAAGCCTCAAGCCCGACAGCCATCTGATACATCGGCTCAATATCCCTAACATCTTGAGGTCATTTTCAAACCATGTATGTGCCTGAAGCCCGCCTCCCGGATGACTGGCGCTCAGCGTGTCCGCTCCGATGGCCGTGAGACCATTCCCTTGGGAAAAAACGGAAAAATACAATGGATAATCCCCAGCCTGGAATGCCCCATGATGCCAAAGATGTCTTCTAACGGGCTGCGGGTGATACGTTGAAAAACGCACAATTAATGAAAGAAGGAGGCGAGCATCAGCTCGCTGCCTGATTCGGTGGGTGAAACCGGATGCCCGGGTGTCCTCTCGGCCAAGTAAGAGAAAAAAAGTTCGCGGGATGGAAGTTCCTTAATTCCCTAGACAGGGGTTACAAGACAGACTTTCTGCCAAGAACTTATTCTATAAAAAGCCCTAACGAGACCACAATTCAATCTGAAATTTCCTCTTCAATTCGATCGAGGAAAGAATACCACGGACTTCTCCATCTGTGAATGCCTCCTCCGTCCTTCCAGGAAAAATATTTTCGAACCTGGCCATATACCACACCTGAGGTCTTATCGGATTGACGAGAGAGACTACCCTGCCCTCTAAAGTCCGTAGACGCGATGGTACAGGAAAATAGTTCTACCAGGTTCCATGCCCCAAAATTTTCCCGAGGCAAAACCCTACCTACCCAATGGCAAAATTACGGCACAATGCATGGCACAACCCCTCCTATATTCGTCCCATTCAAGTGAACATTTCGCAATCGCGCCTTGGCAAGGCATTTCCACTTATCATTTGAATCCTTTCGACCTTCGAGCCGAATACGATAGTGATGATCTTCCTTTAAATCAGGAATGACATAATAATTGTTTTCAAATTTCCGGATTTTTTGGTTCACGTCACACGCGTTGGTAAAGGTATCACCCCAGTCCTTCCAACAGATTTTCCACTTATCATACTTATCGGGCTGCACACTCCATGTCACTTTGATGTTGCAAGTGCCTTTGTCAAAATCACAGGAATGCCCACCCTCAAATCCGTTAAGACCTGTAGTCAGCCAAACTGACCCCCCAATGCCTTTTTCATTATGCGGAGGTTCGTAGGGCTCGCTATCACTCTCCTGCTGGGGAAGGCCGGCGGGACAATCCGGATCTGCAGAGCAAGCGTTCATGTTACAAGAGCCATCCGCCCCACAAGGCGGTGGCCCATCAACAGAATCAAGCGCCACAAGCCGTATCGGAACCTCACTCCGACGATCAACTCGTGAATATTTGAGTGGAGTGGAAGACAGACGCCACTGAAACTTTTCATAATTCATGAACGAAAAAAACTTGGCGTCCTGATTCTTGTCTTCTCCAATCAATACCCCTGATTGACCGACCTCCTGAATCGGCATTCCCTGATTACTATCAGGCCGGCCATGCACACCAAGTGGTACGCAGAGCACTGCAACCAATACAACGATGGTATGAGTTCGACATCTTGCATGTTTCATCATCATGGACCTCCCGGTTTCCAATGTTTTATGAATCGTAGACTTTCCCAATCAACTTAACGGAAATGATCGCTCTACACTACGCACCGCAGCACATCCATAGATTGGAGCACCTGGGACGACGGACGAGTTCCAAAAGCCATATGAAGCATAGGAATATTCAGGCCCGTCTCCCTGTACTATCAGCGAACAGAAGGCCTGCCAGCGCTTTTTGCTCTCGTGCCGGGAAATTCTCCCTTGGGCAGATGCTTTTTTATGAGGTCCCAATCAACATGTTGACTCCCTGGAGCCAACTTCATGGGCTGAACCCTTGGTGCTTCTTTTCCTCTCCCCGCTTTTTCCATGAGGGAAACCTTTTGAACGGCTTGACTCACCGACAGGCCATCAAAGGTTTTCAGAAGCTTATGGACCTCGACCAGTTTCTGCTTGAGTTCCTCGCTTCCTTTGGTTTTTATGACTTGGGAGATTTTTTTAATCGATTCGATCACACGAGGTGGGAGGACCGCTTCCTGGGATGTTGATAGCCGCTCCAACCCTTGAGGCTCTTTGAGCGTATGACCAATGCGTGAAAAATGCTCCACCACGACCTGGCCGGCTTGGCGAACCTCTGAATCACCTATCAATAGCATGGCCATCTCGGGACTATGACTATAATAGGACTGCATCCAGTGGCGGCCCACAATACGTGGTTTCATGGCTTTGTCGCGAAAGGCTCGAAGCCCATCTAAGACTTTCGCATACTCCGGACTCATCGCCATGGCCACCTTCGAAGCGACGCAAACCGTCTCCGGAACTGGAACCGTGATCGGCCAACTCATCCAGTTATACGTCATGATGTCGTCGGCAAGAACCTGCATAGTGCTGCTTAGGCCAGACCTCAATTGGATAAAGTAATTAATGAAATCGCTGAAACTGAAACCCCACATGCTGTCGCGGTAGATCGTCGCGAGCGAGATTCGATCGCTCTCATTGACGTCTTCGTGACCATTCTGGCCTTGATCCTCGTTCCCCCCATTATCGTCATTCGGAATATCCAAGAAATCAGTAATGGCGGCTGCAACACGGCCCTCGTGCCACTCACCTTTCCGGTTTTGGCCATTATTGAAGGAGAAGCCCTCTATCCATTCTCCAAGGGCATAGTTCACCGCGCACAACGGCCACCCGCCGGCTGGATCCTGGTATGGCCACTCAGACCAATGAAACAATCCATCCGGGCAGACAGAGAGAGAAAACGACGTCGCCCACCCTTCATTAAAGGCCACACCTGAATCCTGCTCAAGGTCTGAAAAACTATGAGGGCCTCCCCCAGGTGAGAATCCAAAGGCATAGTGCAGGAGGGCATGTCCGTACTCGTGTAGGATCACATCAGGAGCATCGTTCTTCTCTATTTGAAGTCGGACCACCTCCGTGTTTGGATCCCAACAACTCGAGAGAGTGCCATCGCTTAAAAGGCAAGAGTCCGGATATTGGACCGCGATGAACCCCGGATCTTGTCCCCCTTCGGTCACAATATGGTTCCAGCCCCGATTGATTGTGGAAAATACCTGGGCCGCTTCGATGTTCGTTGTGAAAGTTTCTTGCCCAAAATTGATGATGGTACCGCTCCGGCTTGCTGACACCCAGCTATATTCACCTCCAGCAGCATCTCGGACATTAAAATTTACATTTTCAAGGCTGACGGTGTAATAAAAATCAGAACCAGCGAGAGCGGGATCAAGATAGACCGACCAGAAACCATTTTCATCCGTTTCGGTGATATCTACCCCCAAGTCAAAACCACCTACATTCTCCTTGAAGATAACAATCGTGGCGTTGGCGAGAGGAGTCAACACTTTCGGAGGGCCTGGGTTACAAGGATAGTACGGATCACCCGGATCAGCGGGATTACAAGGGATATTTGTGTACCAATCTTCAAAGACGACCTCTCCCCGTAGCTCGATAAGTGGGACGAATTGGGCCAGAACCACGCCCGGCTTCTGCCATAGATGACTATCTTTGGGTTTGTCACTTTTGGTTTTTTCAATGATGTAGGGTTTGATCGCGGATGGAGGACCTGATCCTCCGGCTCGTTTCTGTTTTGGACCGGTATACGGTTTGATGTGTTTTGTCAGTTCAACAGGTACCGGGACTGTGCTGTCCATCAAGAGCCGGATATCCGGTTTCTTCGGTTTCCTGGCCAATGCCTCCTGGAACGCCTGTTTTTTTTGTGACACTTGGGTTCTGCGCAGTTCAGCCGGCGTGGTGAGTCGCTGCCGACCTTTCTCGACAACTTGGATGAGGATTCCTTTGCTCACCACTCCCGTTTTCCCCTTCTGCTCGATTTGGACGGCCGTTTCTATCCGATAGAGACCATCCTTTTCTTGTAGGGGAATCTTGATCTCAACTGTCTGGGTTTCCCCCTTCCCTAACCCCTTGAGCGCATAGTCCTTGACCTGGTCCTCACGCCGTCCCGATATGCCCATTTTATTCGTCCGGACGATTAGCGTGAGCTTCGCGACATCCTGATGCGCCAGAACTCGAACGGGGACCGCAAACACACCCTTCTCTGGTATCAGAACAGCCAACTCCTCGGCCTTAGGCAATTCAAGCTGTACTGGTGGAGTGGGCGGGGTGGCATTGGCAGAAGTCACCAGTGCCAGACTACACATCAAAAAAGACAAAAGCACAGGTTTCATGGACCACCTTCTGAAAATTTTCATGATTGACCCCTTTCTTCATTGCAGAACATCGGTAAGGGGGAGAATGAGGATGTTGCTCTGAGTTGCCTCACTGCCTTACTCGTAGAAATATCCAAAATAAATAGTCTGGTCCAATTCATTAGCTAGATAGATATTATGCCGCATCATCCACGGTGCAGGATTCCAAAGGGTGTCTGGATGATAAGGGGTTCCAGGATCACCCCACGCGCCGTTTTCTGTGGGCAACTGTGAGATTTGGTCATAGTCCAAGATATTGTCATATGCCACTGCGGTAATGCCGCCGGCTGCTCCAGGAGGATTCGGACATTTCGCGATGATATTTCCAAACACGTTCAAGACGAGGAGCCTATTCCGACTGGTATCACTGGCGACATACGACCAGGGCGCGGCCGTTAACCCTTGCACGCTGGATCCAAGCGGGACATTCACACTTCCTATGACAACTCCGGAATTGCTAATCGCCTCGAGCACGTTGCCATCAGAACGCACAAAATACAAACCGTTGTATGCCAAAGCCGCCCCGCTTCTGGGTGGAACAAGAATCGTATCCGTGACGACCCCAGTCTCCGGATCGATGCCAATGATCGTGTCCTGATTCTGTGTCGATTGCACGGCCCAAATGATATTTCGAAAAATGGCATAGTCCATCCCGCTAATGACATCATGACCGGGAGGTGTCTGAAGGCGCCCGGCCTCTTTTGCCACACTCAAATGCAAATACAGGAATACAATTTCATCCTCATAGGAGGTCTGAGTGAGAAACGCCAAATACGGATCATTGTATCGCCGACAAACCGTCAACGCACTGCCGGTCCCGGTTGTCGCATAAGGATAGGGGTATGAGCCCACTTGATAGAATTGAAGCTGTGTGGCTGGCATGGTCTTCTCCTTTTTTGACTCTTTGGAAAAATGTGTACCTCTCCCGAACTT